>Ga0116231_10011053_pt1 | contig 14121 bp, 11 predicted proteins | sample S1TSphgellanicum_2_FD_89695 | JGI IMG/M metagenome (GOLD analysis project Ga0116231, IMG submission 89695) | Host-associated microbial communities from peat moss isolated from Minnesota, USA - S1T2_Fd - Sphagnum magellanicum MG | ecosystem: Host-associated > Plants > Peat moss > Unclassified... | reverse complement strand
ATGTCGAAGCTGTATTTATATATTTTTGTCCCCCCCATGTTGGGGGAACGGTGGCTTTCTCCTCTGCCCCCCCCCCCCCCCCCAAAAAGAAAAACAAGTCTTTGTACATGTCTCAAGGCCTTTTTATTTCCCTCTCCAAGTTGCAAAATTTTGCCCCAAAAAAAAATCTTTGGGTGTAGGGTCACATATTCTCAAATATTCCCCCAAAAGAGTTCTATAGGTTAGCCCATAAAATATGTGTTAAAAAAATTCCCTTCTAATTTTATATTAATTTAAAAACTTATTTTTGGGCTCAATTGGAATTTTGACCAAATAAAATTTATCCAACAGATATACCATAGTGACACATTAAACCCAAAAATATAATGAATGGAAATCCAAAAATATAATCCCTTCATCAAAAACTTTCTCACAGGACCAATAGCATAATATTTTTATTATTATTATTTTCCAGCAAAAGGTCTGCCCGCAGAGGGTATGGACAATTGAAGTTCTTTTCCCACAATGCCACTAATTTTTAAAAATTAATAATATTGCGAGAGTTATAACATGTCACTATGATAATTTACACACAACAATGGTATTATCATAATAGTTAGGGAGGATACTCTTATGGCTCTTGGAGTTTTATATGAGTTCAAAATGTTGCAATTGATGGATTTTTCCATTTGTTTCAAAACAAAAAATTTAATGTTGCAATTGACGGATTTTTCCATTTGTTTCAAAAAAAAAAATAAATTAATGTTGCAATTGACGGATTTTTCCATTTGTTTACAAATTATTTTTTTAATGTTGCAATTGATGGATTTTTCCATTTTTTTACAAAAAAAAAATTAATGTTGGATTGACAAGTGACCATGCGGCACACAATAGAAGGCCCTTTATTCCAAGAGTAACACCATGGTCACACCACATGACATTGCTCCTTTGGGTTAAATGTGGCATAAAAGTAGCTTTTCACAAGGTGAGCAAAGGGGGGATAGGGTGTAGTAATAGTGAGACATTGGATTGCCAACTTAATCTAGAATTTCTTTTGCCATAAAATATGGGGCTTTTTAGATCATGCTTGTCCTTAGTTCTTCACCAAGATCAGATTTTCTAGAAATTTAGGGTTTAGGGCTAAGGTTTATGAGATGTGCATTTTGTGGTGGCACTTGACCAGCCAAGGGACGTTGGAACGGACGCATAGTGAAGACTATTTTGTTACGAATGTTGGGTTATGAAGGCCAAGCAAGCACAACTTGTTCATTACCTCTTCTTGATTCCAAACCTCAAGCACTTTAGAAGCCTTTTTATTGGCTTTAATTTTAGTGAAGTTGTGTTAATGCGAGTTTTTATAATGCAAATCGACAATTAATAAAGGCAATTAAAATTATGTATCAACAATAAAAAACAAATTAATTACCTTATGCTTTGGAACAAGCCCTGGAAGAACCCATTACACCATGATGAAGGATGAATGGTAAGTGGTCCAGGAAACAGTTTTCTGTTGAGTTCCAATTTCCGTAGCTAACTAACCCATGGTGATTAGCTTAGTTGCTTTCTTTTTTCTACCTACCTACTAACAAACAACCCACAAAGCAAGTTGTTAGTAGGTAGTAAAAACAGCCCTTACCTATGTATAAACCATCTACGTACTTAACCTAGTAGTTACCTATTTTTCTAACCAATCTACCTACACACGGAAACCTATTTTCCTACAGAATTGGTTACCAAGGTGAAACCAAGTATTAACTCACTTGAGTTTCATCCACAACTGAGTAATAATGGGCATCCAATGGATGGTGTGCTGGTGGGTGCTGGTTCACTTTGGTCAGCTCGCCTTATTGTGCTTGCCGCCTTCATGGGTGAAATGGACCCTCTACAGGCCCCGCGTGTGTGTGTGTGTGTGTGTGTGTGGTATACAAAGGCTGCTGCTAAACCCCAAAGGTGACAAAAGTGCTATTTGGTGAAGGATAATGGCAGCCCTCTCAGCTCTTCCATGTTTTGAGGTTCCCTCCCACCACGAGGGCGGCCATGGCAGCCCAAGTGAGAACTTGGCGGCCCCGAGTGCTGGGACTGAAAAACATGGGGAAGAGCACAAGAGGGCCGCCATTATTCTCTGTAATGAACAGGCAATGTTTTTTTTTTCATTCATCTGAACAAATTTTCATCCATCTTTTTCTTTCTTCATCAATGGAAAAGAATTCTTTATAGCATGATGAAACCTTTTACACATTTTGTAAGGATTCTTTCACTGTGTAAGATGCCTTTGCAAATATACTATCATAGAGTTGAGGGGGGATGAATATATATAGGGTCTTCAAGAATGGTTGTGTTCACACTAGGCTATGGTGTAGTTAATTTGACCAAAAAATCCAAATGGACTTCATAATTTGGCACCTGAAGGGGCATGTGTAAATTGATCTTTTATAATGTATGAATCCCTTGTTATGCACTTGAATGAGAATACTCGGATCAGTTTTTTAGTTTTCTATTGTTGTCGGCAATGTGGGTAGTGTGGAAAAGTGGATTTGATTTGAGAATATCTTTCATGTGTTGTTAAGTTTTGTTTTCATTTTCAAGAGGATTTGCTTTGCTTTGCTTGTTAGAAGCCATTGATCCTTTGTCTTCATCCCCACACTTCTACACCTCATTTCCTTTGAGATATGGGGCAATGGGAATTACATGCTTTGACACTCAATTATTCAAATATATATATTCACCAAATTTCGGTTTGATATTGTTTTAGGCATAGCAAATACTTTTATAGGATGATGAGGACTCAAGAGGTGTGACCCCAAAAAAAAGTTGAAATTTATTTATATTTTTCATTTTTTTAATTTTCCAATACATGAATTTTATAGGATTCTATTGTGCTCTTATTGTGCTTTTGGCGGCCTTGTAACAACCCATGGGAACCATACCCCATGGTATGGTTTACTCACCTCCCATTGTTGTTTGCCATTAGTCATTACTTCCCCGTCGTGACGCGCTTGCTTCCTTTGATCCCCTTGATGTTAACTAGCATCTTCCTATCCTTTGTTTGTTGTCTACCATGAGGGCACCTCCAAAGAACTAGGCTCAAAGTACAACATCAAACAACAAAATCTAGCAAGCAAGTTGTGTCGCATATCCTTTGTCTCCATGAAACACTTTCCATTGAGTTGTGTACATTTGGATGTGTGTTTTGTGGTGCAGAGTGTATGTGAGAAACAACCCAAACAAAATCTGACAAAAACAAACAAACACTTCTTCCCTCATGTTAAAGTTGATATATTGACATCAGCCCTTTTGTACTGGTGAGAAAATTTCACCCAAAATCAGAAATTTGGAAGCAAAAGTGAAGAATTTGGAGGGTTTTTTTCAATCATCACAAGTGAGAAACCAAAAATAGTAAAGATTGCCAGATTTGTTGTATATTTGGTTTCCAATCAGTGAGTGTGTGTGTAGCCATAAATATAAAAGGTTGATTAAGAATGATGGACTTCATGTCTGATCTATAGCCAGATTTGGCTAAATCTTCCTAAGTGGACGGTCACCCATTTTTTCTATGTGTTTGTTTGTTCATATGGATGATCACCACTTAGGCTACATTTAAATATTTGTAAAAATAAAAAACTACCGATTGACATGGTTCAAGTACGTGTTACAGATTTACAAAATGTCCCTTTGAGTGGTATTTGTTTATCTCTTTCAGGTTTTCATTGATACAATTACTTATAGCTTGCTTATTCGGTGTCTCGGCCCAAGCAAGAAAGACATTGGATTCAAAAAGAAAGCAAGTTTGTTTGTTTGTTTGTTTGTTTGTTTTATCAAGGAACAAGGAATTGGTCATGTTGTAGATTGACTATCTGATACAAAGATTTGTTCACTTTATTTCAGACAATTGAGTTGTCTGGAGCTTAGTTAGCCTACAGTCAATCATTTCACAAGCTCCATTTTCAGGTGGCCAACAAGCACTAGGATATCTGAAGCCACAAACATGTTGACTGATTTTATTATCTATTGCCTCTGCCTGGATGGAAGGGAATGGAAGGGAAGGGAAGGGAAGGGGGAGACCGCCCACCTAATGATGAAGTTTTTTCATTTGGTCCCACATTTTGACAAAAATGTTCACCAGCTGTTAATATGATGAAACTGTGAGTTTTCTTTGTTAGGAACTTCATGAAACATTTCATAGTTTTAACTTGTTGCTGCTTTGAACTTGCCCATGAGATGGGTGGGTGGGGGCAACAGCCACTATCCCATGTGAGAAGCTTGTTTCCCAAGCAAGTGTGCAAAAGACCCATCATTGTCCACGTCTTACAACAACAGTAAAAACAATTATTTATTCCTACCATGACCAAACCACTGAAAATCTTAGTGTAGTTTAGGGGACCTCCCCAACCATAATTTATTCGCTCCTCAATATTTCTCATAATTTCTCTGGAGTTGCCGAGATTTGTATGTTGTGTTTGAATCCATATGGGTTGTCCTTATAATAGTGTACAAAGCTGCCGTCAATTGCCTGCCTTTCACCCCAGGCTGACCATGTGTGTTTGGTTCACAAGGTGCGAGGCTTCCCACCAACAGCCAGCCCTCAGTTTCTCCCCTTATGTTTAACCCTCTTTTCAAAGAATAAAATTCTAAACTGCACTTCATCAACTCAAATTGTGCCCGGAAATTGACACCCTTGTAATTCTAAAGGTGGGTCTGCAACCTGAAACCTCCCAGTGTAAAAAAAACCTTCCTTTGTGTGCAAGTAGTGCACATGGCTGTTGCAGAGTGAGCCAACATGGTGAAGAGCATGCATGTGAGCCACCTGCCACTATGCTGATCCTGTAGTAGTAGTGCCTTTGACCACTCCTAGCACTGCAGCATGCCATAACATAATAGATTAAGAGCAACAATGAGCAATGTTGCCCACATCCTCAATCCACTAGGATAGATTGACCTAGTCACACACAAACCTACAGAAGACTTACATGGTTGGTGAGCCCAGGCTCTTGGTGTTTATCAAAATGGGTACTACCTTTTTGGGTTCAAAAGGAAGTTGGAGAAAATTATTAACGAATCAAATAACTGCAGCAACTCCAATTTTCTGTACATTTTCTGTCCCACATTCTGTGAGCAAAGTGAGGAACAGTAGTAGTAGTAGTAGTACTATGTATATATGTGTGTTCAAACACTCTGCATGTTGGGATAAAATTCTAATTGTCAGATCCCAGGTCAGACTCTAGACTCCAATCAAACTGCAGCATGTTATCTAACTAACTTGATTTGGGCTCCAACCTGCTGGAGGTATCTGAGGGGACATTCAAGACTACATACACATTCTTCATACAGGTAGGTTATGAAGCAGGCACTGATTCATCATGCTCATGCTAATTGCAACCTTACAAGCAATTAATTAATTACCACATCACCTACTAGCAAATCCTTGTTTAGACAGAATTACCTTTACAGAAGAAGTGAGAGGAAGAATTATATTCCCATTGGTTCTAGACAGTTCCATGTATGCACAAAGTGAAAGACAACAGAATGGCCTTGTGTGAACTAAGCACCCACACTCGCTACCATAACAATAACCCCAAATTGTTTCTGGTTGCTTCTAAACATGTATATTATATATGTCCTACCCTAAATCCAACTCAAGGTCTCTGAGTCCCAGGTTAGAGAAAAGAGGCCTGATTCAAGAAGGTGCAGGTACCCATTGTGTGTACGTTCACCCTGGCCAAATAGAGTACCGAATTGATCAGTCTAACCAAAGGGTTGTCCAAATTGTGTAAACTTACGAGCAACTTCCCTTCATTGGAGTTATTACTTGGGAGAGAGCTAGAAAGATTCCTTGCGTAAAAGAAAATTTCAACCCTGTTAACTTTTTTCTACAGTTCTGATCCTTGCCATGGAGTTGAGTGGAGTGTGGAGCACTGCATACATTGTTTATCAACTTCCATATTGAAGGAGGGGGGGGAAGGAAGGGATGCAATTAGAAGTTGGATGTCAGCAGCTTCCTTCTGTATCCACTGAGCTCAGCATGACTGAAAACCCATCTTCCTTCCCCCTGGCACATTGCACTATGAGAGAGTAGTACCATCCCCTCCTGTGCATGCATCTGTGAGTCTTTGTGACACTCTCGACAATTCCAAGACTATTTCATCCTAAGATGAATAACTCCTCCCTATCAGAAGTATAATCCACCACATTTGACACTACAAGAGAATGTGATTTTTCTCACACAAAAAGCCACAATACATGTCTGACGTAACCTTCAAAATTTCATCCATTAGAATGTACAATATGCAGTGTTTATTGTGGCATATATTACAATTAAAATGGCAATTTGACATTAGGTAATGGCACATAGTACATTTTATGTAGCATTTGTACAGTAACATTTTAGAGCAAGTCTTCTCTTGTGTTTCGGTTGGATTGTACCAAAATTGCTGCCTTCCTCTACCAAACTTTTGCATTTCCATCAGAACAATATGTGCTCATATAATTGCATTTGAGACTGCAGACTTTCATCGTAAGATTTTGCTAATGAACAGTATCTGGCATCCTCAGGGAGAAGATTAAGGCATGTTGACTTTGGATCATATCCTGTGTGGCTTGATGTTATGGACAATTTTGGTTTAACAGAACACACTCACACTGATCTTAGACTGCAGATTTGGAGAAGGCATGTCAAACTTCAAAGGAATGTGCACCAACAGGTCAAGTCATATGCAAGAGTTCTATGGTTCCATGTCCCACAATGTCTATGATAGTGGAAGTGAAGTTTCGTCCAGATTCAAATCGTTGCTTTGCTGCATTTTGATGACTTTGAAATCTGATTCTAGGTTGCAATTTTCTGACACACATGACCCATAACTTTCAAAGCCCTAAACAATAACACATCTACAAGATGACCACAGTGAGCAGGAGGAGGAGGAGGAGCAACATTGACAGAATGCATGTCAATCTTTGAATTCCAAAGTCGATCAACTACAGAATGCCATAAGCCTGATCCCTTTCCATAACATTGTTTGAGGGGGGGCCTTATGCTCAAAAAATATTTGCTACACTGAAAATCACACCAGGTAATCCACAATTCATAAGTAAGAGGGCAACCCATTAGGTAAAACCCTAATTTAGGGAAATTTTACCCTGTGATTTTGCACAAGAGCACATAGTTGTTGGACCTTGACTCAGGCTGATTTCCTTTTTTTTTAAAAACCCAACTATATTTTATTCTCAAAGGGGTGTGGTGGATCCATGCTTCAGCTGTAGTCTCTCTATCATGATGATCCAGTGCAGATGTATTGTTTGTATTGCACAGTTAGTTTGACAACAGATTGGATCTGAAGACTCGCCTTTAACAAGCAAGCTCGCTTTCCCCAAGTGCCTGCCTGCCTGAGTACGACTACTTCTTAACCTGCAGATTTGAAAGATGTCAAATTAGTGATTTCCAAGGGCTTAGATGTGTTGTGTGCCAGATCTTGGGACTAGAGTGCATGGCAAGAATTTTTTCAGGTGGCAAGTTGGCTTAGTGAAGCTGGTGCAATTGTTTAATATATCCCAAATTGCTTCAAAACTCTGTTTCTGGAATATTTATAAAGGTGGTTGGTTGTCTGGACGTTACCACCACGAGGCTTGAAGTTAAAGCCTTGTTGACTGGGTCATGCAGTCCCAGGCTCTCAGCACATATGGCATTCTGCATGGATAAGATTGGCTGTCACAACAATTCACACAGTTTGTCACAAGCAATTTACCTTCAACGTGGACACAAAATGGTGACCATGGGGTGGATGAAAACTAGGACCTGGGGACCAGATGGGTGTGCTGGAGTATAAAGAGTTGGGGTGTGCTGGAGTATAAAGAGTTGAAGTGTACAAGTCAAGAAAATTTTGACACAAAATGGTGGCCATGAGGATGATGACAACAAGCAACAGAGGTAACCAGATGGGCAGGAAAATCCTATGAAAGAGTTGGAAAGTGTGTGTACAAGTCAAGAAAATTGGACCTTCCAAATCCAACAGTACAATACAGTTTACATGAGTGCAGGCAGGGGGCCTACTGGTCATCTGACTTTGGAGGCTTTTATGGTACGGAACTTGGTGGGCACTGGGAACTTGAAAGACATGAAAGCAATCTGGGGGTTTAGAGTTTAAGGATACAAAAGGGGCATGCCAAAACACTTGTGATCGTAGAAGCGCAATTTTTGTCTTAGATGCTACTTTTGACTGAGTTTCAGGGGGGTTAGTGTCACGGTATTAATTTACATGAAATGACTGTCATCACCATACTAGAGGCATTTGGTCACAACTCACAACCTCCATCCAATTCTTAAGTATCATAGTAATATTGGGTTTCTGGGGACGGCTACTCACAGCCTCGTCTCCTCTCTGTTTCTCATAGCTATAGTCATTTCCTTGTCCTTATGTTCAGCAGCAGCTGCAAAAATGGCCCCCACCTTGCAGTGTAACAGAGCTCTTCCCACACGTATTTGACCTGAGGAAGTAATTTGTTACAATATAGTTTCTGCTTGGACTTGAAGTTGATCAAACTAGTAGGAGTTAGCAATTGGGTGCCCAGTGGGACCTGGAGAAGCTGTTCTTGTGCCGATGACCTTATAGTATGCCACTTTCCCTAGGTCCATTTTGTACAGTTCTGGCATGTGGGTCTCTCTCTCTGTAGGATCCAGACAAAAACCCAAGTCTGGCGGAGAAGGCTGCTGCCTTCCTTGCCCTTTACTGAGTTATTCTCCTTTTCCTCCTGCCCCAGCTGCAGCATCAGATCATGTCATGTGTGTGTAGCTGCCCAACCAACTAGTCCTTCTGTCCAAAATGCTAGTGGACATAATAACATCAGTCCACTTCCTTCAAAACCTTCCCAAGAACTTCCCTCGTGACGCAACTCCAACATGTGTTCACATGGGGTGGTAGTTGACCAGTTTGCTCAGCAAATGCCAATGTGCACATTGGAGACCAAACCCTAGTAGCAGCATCAGCAAAGTGGTCATGCAAATGCACTAAGTGTGTTTCCATGTGGGCGGTATGTTTAATTTAAATCTTTGGAAGACTCTTGGAAGTTAATAAGGCTGCTTCTTCCACTAACTGCAACATACATGTGAAGAACTTGCAATTCAAATCACTTTAGGCACATGAACTATAACAACAACAGTGTGTTTTCCGCCAATTCTATGATGTAGCCAAAGTCCAGCAATTTCATCCAGAAAAAAACTAAGGGCTACCGCTTACTTCACACAACTATTTACACACATGTTTTACTGAAGCTTGAGGGACAAATTGTTCCCTCCGGTGGAGATTATTGGAAGGTAAGCAATCAAAATCCATGCATGATATGCCACGGATGTTAATTCATAGTTTGTGAATGAAACAATTTATATTCATAAAGTAAGAGATTCATGTAGCACATGTGCAGGTCAAAATGTGAAAGTAGTTAAAAATTCAAAGAGATTTTTGGGTCATCTAGAAGGCTCCCTGATACGAGAGGTTTATTATAGAATTTATTGGAGCTTGCCCACAAAGTCATGGCAATGTTAATTTCATGGTGATATACCCTCATATATACGTGCAAAGGTGAGGCTAAAGAAGCCAAACAATTCAATGGACTTGAGTAAGAAATGTAAACAAATAGAATCTACTTGAACAGTCAGTTGTCCTTTGGTTGTTATGGATGGAATGTAGGAGGATTCTTCAAAAGTTTCCAAAGCTTTTGGCATGTTTTAGGATGGTTGATAGTCATGTACAGACTTGTAATCTATCCACATTCTTGTGCATATTATTTTGTACCTAGAAAAACAATGAATAATAAACATTAAGCACTGAAATATTTTAAGTATCTTAAGCCCAAAAGGAAAAGGTTATGATAAGACCATGAGAGGGTGATCCGTTAGATCATGTCATAGTGTTGCAACCTTACCTTCAAATTTTGGTGAAATTGGTTGAAATATTTTGGATTTGTGAGATCAAAATTGTAAGAATTGTGCATGAATTGTGTTCATATAATCAAAAAGAAGATAAGGTACACCCAATATTCAAAACACCAACAATTGATCATGTGAGCTAAATGGTTAGATGCACACTAAACCAAAAATAGGGCCTCAAGTTATTGATAACTCATTCTTGTTGATGGTCTTTTACCAAAGAGAACCTAATTGCTTCAAAGTGCAATAGAGTGTGACATGTTCCAACAAACAAGCACCCAAGTTGCTATGTGAAAAGCAAGCCACCAATAGCCACTATCAATAAATGTTTCATATGTCCTGGAATTTCCAACAATGCATAACCTCCAAGTGGATTTCATATATCTTTGTGCAAAATGGCATGACCCACAATGTACATATGCTAGGGTTAATTACACCAAAAGGCATACCTTAATGTAACATGAAGAAACAAAATTCTACAAGTTCTAATCTCAACAAGGTTTTTTGAATATAATGTGTATATCAACTAGTAGGAAAAAGTGTGGCATGTCTAATATACATGATGAAACAATTGAGCTTCATAGATTATTTCAACATCATGTATATGAAACATGCTCCATAGATTTCCAAGCTTTAGCACAAAAGTGTATTTTATGTAAGTCTACAACTTGGGACTATTGCAAATTGGTATTGAGATTAAGATTACATTAACAATATTGCATTAACACAAAATGACACTTCCTTTCTTGCTAAACATATAAGAAACAAAGTAACATTGCTTTTGTATGTAATAGCAACTTCATCTATGGGACATGTAAACAATGAAATTAAAGAATTCTTCAACAAGCAATGGTGGATGTAAGCTCCTTGAATTTTGAAAACTAAAAAATTCAAAAATCTTCCCATTATACACTTACATTTACCATCAAGCCAATATGAAGATGGTTGAAAATAGCACATCCTTATGAAGTATATGAAACCATGTCCTTTCAAATTCTTTTTTCCAAAAATGGTGAAAAGTTGATGGGAACAAAAACCTTTGAACCCATGAAATATATATATATATATATATATATATATATAAACACCTTACTTCTTTGAGCTTGAAATATTAGCCACATAATTGATTGGTAGGGAGTTGGTGACATGGTAAGGTAGTAGCAACACCTTGTAGTTTTGGATGTTGGAAATTTAGGGCAAGTGATACAATGGCTAAGTTGATAACCACCATGTCAAGCTTTTTAATTTGTTGTTGGCAACAATTGAAACTACTTTCTCAATTGTCATCATGCAAGTTCCAACCATGGAGCCAACAATCACAAAAGCCCATCTTTTTAGGTTTTATTAGGATATTTTTTTAGTTCACTAAAAGATACCTTGGGTCTAATGACAAAAACAATGATCATGAAGAATTGTTCTTTTGTTGTCTTTCCACTAAACCATTTCTGCTATTACATAAATGAAATTTAGCCAAATTTGGTTGCATACCACCTTTAAAATAAGGATCCTTTGCATGAATTAGCATAAAATGATGACTGTCCTAGGTAAGCTGTAGCAATTTACAAAAGTGCTGCTACAAGTGATGACCTAGAGCATTCCTTGTTTAGATGTGGCTAATTTAATTATTTCTATTTTAAAATGGTGAAAAATCCCCCTTTTTTTTTAATCTCATTTTCTGAAAAAGGTTTGCCAAGTTGTGAATTTTTTGCCACTAAAAAGCAAAACTTCGGTTCTTATTGAATTTATTCAGAAATCCAAACTTTCACAACTTGCCTTTTTCTTTTTCAAATCTCAAATAAAGCAAATTAAATTATGATTTTAAAGATTTTACCAAGATCTTTTCAGAAAAATATATATAATTTATAAATGTTAAACCATTTTGAAGAAAAATCATTCAAAAATCAACCTTTTCACAATCAGATTTAATGTTTTTTCATAAAATGTTATAAATGTGCTTAAATTCTATGTGAAATTCAAGGCCTTCATAAAGATTTTACACTTGCTTATTATCAAAATTCAATATTTAAAAAATCAAATAATTAAAATCTAAAAATATACATTTGACAAGCTTATTAAAAAATTTAATTATTGTCAAGGCTATTATGAAGACCTTGAACAGGTTTTAATTTATCAAAGTTAACATAGTTACTTGAATATATTCAATACATAAATTTTATGATTTTAAAGTGTTAAATTTTTGCACTTTTAAACCATTTCTTGCAATTGTTAATGAAAAACAATGAATTAAAAGTCTTACTTGCATATTTAAAGGTCAAATAACACTTGCATCATATTTCAAATCACATTTACTTTCATTGACGGTGTGTAGTGGATTTGTGTCACATGTATTGAGATGTGGGACGCGTGTAATTGGACGTGCATCATGTGAGACAACATGACAATACAAATGTGTTGTTATGGTCATGTGAAATATCATCCTATTATTTTCATTGGAATGATGTTAATTTATTAAAAATTGCACCAATGAAATGTGCCCATGTTTTGTGGTACTAGTGAAGGAACTTTGAAACCTTTTTTTTTGCTTTTGGGTTCAATTTTGGACCCCTTTTTCCCATCCATTTGAAAACTTGTATATGAGTAGGTAGCTCTAACTTACTTGAGAAGCAATTAGCCCCAATGTCCAAACTTAGGTAACTTAAATTTTTGCTTTGCTTTGCATTGCATTGCATGGCATTGCATTGCATGGCATTGCATTGCATGCACAACCCAAATCATGGGATGGATGCAACGTGTGACCAAAAATGCTGAGGTGTTGATGCACATCGTACATAGCTAGTGTTCTTTCCCCTTTTCTCTAGTCCCCCCAGCTGATGATCTTCCTTCCTTACTTCTGGGGGGACTGGAAAGTCGAAGGAAACGGAAACGTTTTGGACTTAATTTTTTGTGTGTGTGTTATAAGTTAGACTTTGTTTTTTGTGCAACTTCTTTTTGAAGGCATGATGAGGATGATGATGCATCAAAACTAAATTGCCCTTGCCTTGCCTTGCCTGCACAAGTGCACAATTCAACTTCACACGGAAGTGAAGTGAAGTGGAGCATGATTGTTGGATAATTAATTATGCACGAAAGGAACCAAACTGAGTTGTCTTCAAACTCGGGACACATAGTCAGTCAATGCAATCACCGACAATGTGGGGCTGTGGCACTTGTAAAGCCACAAACTCACGAACAAAATACATGATGAAAGTTTCACCTAATACTACACGGCTTAGTTAGATAGGTCCTGCCATAGATAGAGTACATGAGGGGTTTCACTCCTAAGTTCTTATAAGTTCTTATATAATAATAAATGTTATATGCTCACCAGCAACCCACGGTTAGTAGCATGGTAAAAATCCCAAAATTCCATTTAAATTATTTCTAAATATTGCAAAAATATCCGATGCTTAGAGTAAACCAGGGGTTAACTCCAAGCTTTAATCTATCATTTTTTTAGGCTTCATATATGGTCACTAAGAGGCCTCACTCAAAAAGGTGAAGGTACCTAACCTACCAATATGGGTTGCTGGTTCACCCTGGGTACCTGGTACCTAGTTTAAAAGAGGGCTGCACCTTTAACACCCCCTGCAAACTTTGCAGGTCCCAGTGCATGATTCTCCATTCTCAACACTTGTCCTGTTAAGTGTCACTCCTTGCCTGGTCAGGCAGCATGCACTCAAGGGGGGAGGGGGGGCAGCAATCATCTTTGATTGGCCCAACACACAAAAATAAAAATAAAAATCAAGCCTCAAATTAAATACGTTGTAATCTCCATGCCACCACCTTTGGGCTGCTTATATAGGTTACAAGAGATGAACTTAGGGCAAAGGTCAATGGGATAAAGTGTGGAGCTATTGGGAACATGTTGGGTACCCATTGGGAACTTCATTGAAACACATTGAGAACCCAAAAAAAAATTTGAAAAAAAATTAAATCAACATCCCCACTCTTCCCCAAAAGAAAAATAATAATTGGACATTTGGGGGGGGGGGGGGGGGGGGCGCCCCAAACTAACAAAAACAGGAGACACAGTATATTTCCCCCCCCACAAAAATTTTTTCTTTTTTTTGTTTTATATTTATAATTATTTTTTTTTTGTGAGGTTTTAATTATTTTTTGTTCTTTTTTTTTTTTTTTTGGTGTCCTCCCCCCCCCCCCCCCCAAATGTCCAATTATTATTTTTCTTTTGGGGAAGAGTGGGGATGTTGATTTAATTTTTTTTCAAATTT
>Ga0116231_10011052_pt1 | contig 14122 bp, 16 predicted proteins | sample S1TSphgellanicum_2_FD_89695 | JGI IMG/M metagenome (GOLD analysis project Ga0116231, IMG submission 89695) | Host-associated microbial communities from peat moss isolated from Minnesota, USA - S1T2_Fd - Sphagnum magellanicum MG | ecosystem: Host-associated > Plants > Peat moss > Unclassified... | reverse complement strand
GTGCATTTGGGCTTGCACCAATTCTATCGAGGCGCGCTCGTCCATGAGCTCATTATTGTTGGCGCGCGAGATGATATCGGTCATACCCCCGGCGGTGAGCAGGGCCAAACCTGAAACAACGCTAGTCAGAATACTAATCGCTATCAGTACGCCAAATCCAATCATAATTCGCGATTTGATATTCATATTCGGAGGCCTTATTATTCATTTTGATGCCGATTAACCACATAAACTATTTTATAATTTGTATTTCCGCCGCTCACGCAAGCGGATACGTTGAGCCGACCAAAGCGTCAACAATTCCAACGTATTTAAGCCGGCCGCTCGATAACAAAAAATGGTTTCATAAAGGGCGCCGGGTCAATTATATATAATATCGGGTAGTAAACAAAAAGTTGTTGCTAATGCCCTGAATATAAACTGACCCAGATATCGCACCATCAATGGCCTGGAGGGGCGGCTCCGGCAATCATCCACGTCCGGGTCATAGTCCGAGCTTGGGACGACGCCAACTTCGATAGAGTCGGCCTGCCAAGCCGGCTTAGCGATCACCCTGATTTCCCGCAGCGCCCGTAGGGAGCGCCCCTCGTCGGTAGCTTTGTTGTGACGTTCGACCGTCCGACGTTGCAAAGGCTTGACGAGCTCTGTGAAGTCGTCTGGCAATGCGGCGCGGGATCGTTTTCCGCCTAGTGTTTCGGCAAGGGTCGGCGACGCCAAGATGACGACGGCCATGCTCGACCGGCTCACCCACCACTGCCTTTTGCGCGCCGTTCGACAGCCGCGCTTGGGCATTTCGGCGGCCTCTGCGAGCGTCTGGACGCCGGAGGCTGGCTCCATTCGGGCGACCCGGGCCACCGCGCGCCAGACGGACGCATCGCAATCCTCAATCGTCCATCGCCGCAACACCCTTGCGATCCAAGGCCGCTCCGTTGATCGCTTTGAGCGAAACCGAAATCATATTTATCAGAGCGAAAAACACGATAAAAAATCCGGCAAATATTACGGTCGATTTGAATGCCGGGTATGCTTCATAAAGCGATAATAATATTTGGGTTGGAGCCAATAAGAAGCCGCCCAACACAACGACAGCCGCCTTCAAAATTGGCTTATAAAATGTTGCGCTTAAGTCCAACTTTGTACTCATTTAGTTTCCAGCTCTTCCGTTGAACAATTGTGTGGCGGTCGCTTGGAGGGCTCGCCGCCACAGCCCGACCGCATTTAATATCCCGTTCGATAGTAGAAATAAAGCCGTATCGACCTTCGGGGTAGCCGCCTGCCGCCATCCTGGCGGTTGAAAAACGACTGAAGCCAACGCCAAGTCATTACGATAGGCCGGCCTCGTTAAGCTTCAGCGGATTTGAGGCCGATGGCGCTGGGCGAGCCCTATCTGGGCCTTGACAACATGGTTCCTTCGCCCAAAAACTTAATGCCGAGAAACGGGTGGCGATCGAAAAGCACACCAAAATCGAATTCGGTTGTCTCCCTCCTCGGCAGCAGAGTTCCTCACCAGGGTCAGGCCGGACATTACGTCGGCATGGCTATAGGGGAAGTGGAGACGACCATGACCGCGATGGACTCAGCGCGCCAATATCAGCCGGATAACTCAACCTTATCAATGGCCCGAGCAAGCCCTCCGTTCGCGACCCTCTGCTACCAGAGCCGCGCGAAGCGGCGGCCGAGTTCTGAAGATTTGTCCCAACTCGTGATCGAGGCGCGCGAGCGAAACCGGCAATTCGGCGTCACCGGTATGCTGGTTCACGAAGGCGACCGCTTCTTCCAGTGGCTGGAGGGGCCAGGCGTGGCGCTCGAAGGCCTGTGGTCTTCCATCCGGCGCGACGAGCGGCATAGCGACATCGAGTTGCTCGGCGAAGGTCTCACACCGACCCGCCTTTTTAGCGAATGGGACCTGAGATTCCTCCACCGCCGAGATGGCGACCGACGCATCCTGGACGGGGCAGCGAAGCCGGCGCCCGTCGAGACGGAGAGCACCGAGACATCTGGACCTTTGCGGCTGGCCGAATTGGCGCTGGCCGGCGACGAAGCAAGTCTGGAAACCTTTGTTCTTGACCGGCGCGCCGCGGGAGAGGAGGCGCGGGCGATCTGTCGGACGCTGCTGGAGCCTGCGGCGCATCTGCTTGGCGACTGGTGGTGCGAGGACCGTTGCGATAGCTTTGCCGTATCGATCGCGCTTTCGAAACTTCAGAATCTGGCGCGAGGCCTTGAAGCCGGCCAAGCCCGCGGCCTGCGCGTGGCGATTACGGGTCAACGCGTGCTGATCTCTCCGACGCCAAAGGAGACGCATCTTCTCGGCGCGGTCCTGCTCGGGGGGTTCTTCCGGCAGGCCGGCTGGCGCGTCCAGGCCGAGTTTCCCCAGTCCGACGCCGAGCTTGTGGGCCTGGTCAGCACCCACTGGTTCGACGCCATCGCCTTGACGCTCAGCGACGTGTTCACGCGGCGCGATCGCTTGGCCGCTCTGGTCAAAACGATCGCGGACGTTCGGGCCGCGTCGCGAAACCCGACAATGGCGGTTATCGTCGGCGGACGCGCCTTCAGGACGGAACCTTCCAGGGAGGCGGACCGGGTTGGCGCCGACGTCCATTACGTATCCGCTGGCGATGCGGTCGGCGATCTGGACTACTGGCTGTTTACCCATCGGTTCGCATCGGAGGACGCGCCGGCGTCGGACGATAATGCGGAAGCCGTCGGGCTCCGGCCGATCGATCTGGTGCGAATGATAACCCCTGCGCTGTCGCGCAGAGTGGAAAGGCTCACAAAGACGTCCAATCGGTCCGATGCATAAGCTGTAGAGGGGGCGCCAAGCGGGGCCCGAGGACATCAGGCCAAGAGCCGCTTGCCTTCCATCACCTGCCACACGGCGATCGCCGCCAAACCGATTGCAAGATCGCGTCCCCGTTTGATCAGCGCCAAGCTCAGCGCGATCTCTGCCGGCAGACCAAAGATAGGACCGAGAAGAACATAACTGCCTTCCATGACGCCTAGGGCGCCCGGCACGAAAAACGCCACGCTGCGGGCCAGGTAGATGAGGCTCTCCATGACCAAGATCATGGACGGCTGCATATGCACACCCATAAACCCTAGGGTCAGCCAAACGCCGCCGACAGCGGTCAACCACGCCAGCAGGTGAAGACCTATAGACAGCCCCACACGCGTCGGCTGGCGATATATGTCTGTGAGGAGGGTTTGGACGGACGACAGATGGGTTTGGATCTGTTTCGGCCACTTGGCGCTCATCTTGGTGAGCGCGCGGGATGCGAAGTGCTGTGAAAAGAAGAAACCCGCCGCGGTGACGACGCCAAGCGTTAAACCCACATAGCTTATAGGATCGACAATACGATGGGGAAAATGCGCCGGCGGATGCAGGCTCAAGATCGATAAGCCTATCGCCGTAAAGAGAAGCTGGCCGGCGATCTCCGCCCCAAGATCGACGAGGGTCGACGCCACCGCAATCGAGGTGGAGACGCCGAACAAACAGGCGCCCCTGACCCCCAGAATGAAGCCGCCGACCTGCGCAAACGGCAGGATGTCCGCGGCCACCTCACGCAGGATGCGCCCAAATATAAAGCCCGATAGCTGTCTAACTGGCGCCCCTGGCGCGACCACGTACCAGCAAACGCCGAGCAAACTCAGCACACCGACAGTGTAAAGACAAAATACAGCGAAGCCGACCAACCCAAGGTTTTTCAGCGATTGCAGGATGGGCTCGACGCCGACGCGCACAAGAAACGCGCAAACCGCGACAATGCCGAAGAGTAGAAAGATAATCGTGACGACGCGCCCGGCCGTCAGCCTTCTCTTCGGCGGTGAAACCACGGGCGCGAAATCGTACGCGTTCGGTCGATTGCTGACCATGATCTAACGGGCGACACGAAGAAGAGTGGGGGCAGGGTTGGCGATGGGGTGACCAGACGGCGCCGATGCGGGGCCGACGACAGGACCTGACGCGGTCTCGGCGGCGGCGTCCGCGCCTGGGGGATGCGAGCCGGTCGGGTGAGGAATGAGGCGGCCAGACTTATCGATCCGAAATGTCCGCCCCCGCCACGTCACCGTCTTGCCAAGGAATGCAAACAGATAGATCGCGACCGACAGAAGATCTCGGGCCGGCCACAACGACCAGACACCCGGCGTTCCCCCGGCGAACCGATCGATCCGCCGCATCACAAACATCCGGGCGCCGCAGACCACAGCGAACACAGCCCAACTCCACAGAGTCCCGCGAAGCAGAACGAGGGACGCCAAGGCGAACGGCAGAGGATGCAGAATGATGCTGCCGGCGTAACTCAACGGATCGATCAGTCTCAAGGTTCGGGCCCACCGCAGCTCGTGGCTCGCGACCTGAAGCCCGGTTCGCTCGGGACAACCGTGTCCGATCGTGACGGGCGGAACGGCAAAGTCGTAGCCGAGATCGCGGATCGCCCGGCCAATCTCGAAATCGTCCGCAAGGTGATCGGCGAACCTCATAAATCCGCCGATGTCGTCGAAAACGGTCCGGCGCAAGGCTATGGTGGGCCCAAAGCACGGCTTGGCCCAGCCGATCCAAAGGCCGAAGGCGACGCTAGGAAGCAGGTGATAGTTCATCGCCATGGCCGCAAAACGCGACCAGGTCGACCCCGTCGGGACCCCGACATAGGCGCAGGTGACGAAGCCAATGTTTGGCGGGGCCAGGGCGGCCGTAAGGACCCGCAGATAGTCCGGTGCGACATGGATGTCGCTGTCGGCCATGACAAGGATCGGATGGCGGGCAAGACGCTCCATATTGATGAGGTTGGACATCTTGCGGTTTGAGCCGTAGGCGCGATCGCTGACGACGAGGTCGATGTCGAGCTCGGGGTGTCTTGCAATAAGCTGTCTGGCGACCGCTATGGCCGGATCGTCCTCATCGCGCACGCCGAACACGATCTGGACGGGCGCGGGATAATCCTGCGTGCATAAGCTGTCGAGACAACCGGCCAGGCCCGGCTCGTCGCCATGTAACGGCGTGAGGATCGTTACCGGCAGGCATACGGTCGACGGCGCACGCGGTCTTGCGAAAAACCACTTCACCGCGACACCGGCCAAGATCGTGTAGACGACGCCCAGGCCCGCGATGGCGGCGAAAACCCAGCCCAAAGCCAACAGCGCGGCGCTCACGTCATGTTCCGTTCGCTCGTTTCGCTTGGAACCGGAAACCTATGGCGAAGCTCTAGACGCCGCCACATTTCAAAACAAGACGCTTGAAGATCGCCGCCAGCCGTTCGAGCTTGCAGGTTCCGACCGGCAACCTCAAGCGCGTCATCGTGTCCTCGCAACAAATGTCCTCGGCGTCAGCCGCCCGATCTCACCCCTCGGTATCGACGGCGGCCTGCATGGCTGGGGCGTAGCGCGGGCCGGTGACCGTGTCGGCGTTCACCAAGGCCTCCAGCTGGGCGAGGACCTCAGGCGCCAGGCGCACATCCGCCGCCATGGCGTTCTCGACCATGTGGTCGGGATCGCCGGTGCCAGGAATGGGTACGACGATCGGGTCCTTGTACAGCAGCCAGGCGAGGCAGAGCTGGGCCGGTGTGCAGCCGGCCGAGCGCGCCAGCTCGGTAAAGGCGTCGAGCAGCTTCAGATTGGCCGCCAAGGCCTCGTCTTGGAACCGCGGCATACCGACCCGCATATCGCTGGGCGCCAGTTTGGCCGGATCGCGCACGCCGCCGGCCAGAAAGCCGCGCCCGACAGGACTGAAGGCGACAAAGGCCACGCCGAGCTCACGGCAGGCCTCCAGCACGGCGATCTCAGGGTTGCGGGTCCAGGGCGAATACTCGGTCTGCAGCGCGGCGATCGGATGGACGGCTTGGGCGCGGCGCAGCGTGGGGGCGGAGACTTCCGACAAGCCAATGCTGCGGATCTTGCCCGCGGCGACCAGATCGGCCAGGGCGCCGACGCTGTCTTCGATCGGCACCCGCTTATCCCAACGGTGCAGATAATAGAGGTCGATGGTCTCGACGCCCAGGCGCGCCAGACTCTCGTCGCAGGTCTGTTTCAGGCGCTCGGGCGAGCCGTTCAGATCGCGCTCCTCGCCCTTGGTCATGCCGCATTTCGAGGCGAGCACGATCTCGCCGAGGCGACCTTTCAGGACCTCGCCGACAAGGCGCTCATTATGGCCCAGACCATACACGGCCGCGGTATCGAGGAAGGTGTAGCCAGCGTCGAGCGCGCCCTTCAGGACGCGCTCAGCCTGATCGCGCGACGGGGGCGGCCCATAGGAGTGAGACAGGCTCATACAGCCCAACCCGATGGCCGAAACCTCAAACGATCCGACGCGGCGCTTATCCATACCGTCCCTCCTGCTGCGACGCCCTCTCAGGCTGGCGCAGCCCTAGCGAAGCGAGCGTGCAGAGCGCAATGATTTTGCAGGATGGGCCGACGGAAGGCACGCTGAAGGCCGACAGCGTCCGACACCCTAAACCACGCCGTTTTGAGCAAAAATTGAGCGCGGGCGCCCATCGCAAGGCGCACGCCGCCGTCGGCGCTCCAAAACGCCGCCACCGCTTGACCTTCCCGCGCTAACGCCGAAGCTTCGTCGACATGGACAAAGCCACGCCGCCGCCGATCGCCCTGCACCGGACGCTCACCTCGATGGAGGTCGTGTTCCTGGCCTTCTCGGCCCTATCGCCGGCCTTGTCGGTCTTCATCTATGGCGACGGCGTCTTGCATATGGCGGGATCGGGAACCGCGGCGGCGATTCTGATCGGGGGCGGCGCTGCGGCGGTCACAGCCCTGCTCTATGCCGAGCTGGGCGCGGCGTTTCCGGAGGCCGGCGGGCTCTATCCCAGCCTGGCTGGCGTGCTGGGTCCGTTCTGGACCTTTCCCTATGTGACCCTGATGATGATGCTGGCGCCGATGCTGATCGCTTTTAGCGCGCTGGGCTTCGCCGACTACGTCCGGGTGTTGGACCATAGTCTGCCCCAAGCGCCCGTCGCCGTGGTCTGTGTGGTTCTGGCGTGCGGCCTCGCCGTTCTACGTGTCCGCCTCGGCGCCCTGATTACGGGCGCCTTTCTAGCCATCGAAGCGGTCGCCCTGGTCGTTCTGGTGGCTGTCGCTCTCCTGCACCCGGCCCGCGGGCTGGGCCATGCCCTCGCCCATCCCCTGACACTGGATCACGGTTTTCTGAAACCGCTCACCGCGGCGGGCCTGGCCCTGGCGGCGGTGTCCAGCACGGCCGCCTGCGGCGGGGCCAATTGGGCCATGTATTTTGGCGAGGAACTACGCGACGCCCCGCGGCGCATCGGTCCGCTGATCGGCTGGATCGGCCTATTCGCCGCGCTCACCATAGGTGCGCCGCTGATCCTGGTTGTGCTGAGCGCCAGCGACCTGAAGGCTGTGTTGAGCGCCGACGCGCCGGTGGCGGCCTATATGACCCAGACTTTGGGGCCGGTCCTGACGGCTGTGATCAGCTCAGGCCTGGTCATCGCCTTCTTCAACTGCATCGTCGCAACCGTTATGAGCTTTGGCCGGTTGTTCTACGCGACGGGCCGCGACGGCATATGGCCAGGGCCGGTGAACCGGCTGCTGGGCAAGGTCGACGCCCGCACCCAATCGCCCCTGTCGGCGACCGTCGTCGTCTCAGCATTGTCCTTGGGGCTGATGCTGTTGGGTGAACAGGCTCTGCTGGTCCTGGTCGCCAATGAGAGCACCTTCGAGTTTCTGCTGATGGGTGTGGCCCTGCTGGTCGGTCGCAGACTGGGCCGGACCGGCGCGAATTTTCGCACGCCGCTGCATCCCCTGGTCCCAGTCTTCGGCATCGCGGCGGCGGGCGCCATGATCGTCGCCGAATGGCTCGACCCCGCCGCGGGGCGTCCGAGCCTCTTGCTGGTCTGCGGCCTGTTCATCGCCAGTTGGGCCTATTATCGGTTCCGCATGAACCACCCGTCGCGCAGCTGGACGCCGAACGCGGGCGCGGCGCTCGATCTGAGTTAGGGATGGGGTTATCGCACCGCCGACGCCATTGCTAACGACAGCTCATGGCGCGCCGAGATAGCGCCGGCTAAGATAGGTACGCGACCTTCTCCCAGCTAAGAAGCTCTTCCCGAGTGGACGTCAAACCGATTGTCTTAATCAACTCAGCGCCTTCCGCCCTCGCAGCCTCTACGCTGTAAGCCCCGCCCACAGGGCGCAGATGCCCAATTGGGCAAGCGTCTATAATCCCCATCTTCCATCCCGCCTGTTCGGCGGTGTGAGACCAGATCAAATCAATGCCATAGGCCCATCGAGACTTGGGAAACGGGATCAACTTCGGAAATGTCGTACGATGGATCGCGGTGAGCGGTCCAATTTCAACGAAACGGGTTTGCCTGGCAAAACAGCCAGGTCGCCGAAGCGTGATTTGATAGGATGCATAAGATGAAAGGCGGTGAGCAGGTTGAGAGATCACAAATTCACAAGCTTCGCTCGCGCCTATAAGCCGGTCCAGCATATTAGGCCGAAACGCAACGTCGTCATCGACGATCAATAACCACTCGTACATTTCTAAATCTTCGCCATCGATGGCGCGCTGTATGTTCGTAAACTTTCCCTCTCCTGGCAAAAGTTTTGTTATAGAAATCTCCACTTTGTGTTTTGTGGATCTTTGCAGACGTCGCATGACCGTATGAATGTCTTGCTCTCGACCTGGAACCTCGATACCGACGGCCAAAATGCGTCGGGCTTGACTGTTCTTGAACTGAGAGTCCATTTGAGCAAGGCGGAATCGAAATAAGGGGTTTAGGTCGAGAATTAAATCTTTCACCCCGCCTGCCCATCGCGCCTTTCGGCTACCGAAGTTTGCAGCTACACCGACGTGACTGATAAAAAAATCGGTCAATTAAAATTTCTCCGAAATAAAAAATTGTTAATACAGAATATTAATTGTGACTCGTTATTTTATAATTAGAAATATACCAATACATTTTGCGCCAAATTCTTTCTTTTATTTTATTTATATAAAATCGTAATGAATTAAAAGGTCCTATTCGATAATTTATAATCTTTCGGTCGCCAATACCTGAGTCTCCCACGCCCTCGATAACAAGGGGCGGAAACGTCGCAAGATTGGGCGCCTTATGCGCCCATGCCCTATCCATTTCATCGTCTATGGGCCGCTTGACCGACCGGCAGTGATTCAAAAATGTCTCGGCGCCGCTTCTCGACATCCAATATCCTTGGGTGCCGTAAGGAACGCCATAAATTTGAATCAAAAACCTTTGACTATCAATAAAATCTGTTTCTATAATTCTACAGGGACATGGATGCTTCCAAAATAGGCGCCCATATTTATATTTCCATGGCGCATCGGCGTGCACAATTTTTTTGAGCATCGCCCAATCGACAATTACATCGTCCTCCAAAACAATCAACTTCTCGAAGGACGAGTTTATAAAAAATCTCCAAGCACCATAATGACTTGAATAGCAACCCAACTCCGCTAGATTTAATGGCCGCCCCATATTAACGATAGCCAACCTTTCGTCATATCGGAGCTCGCTATCCAACTCCCGCGACGCATCATAAAACGACCATATTAAATCGGTCTCGAGCGCCCTCTGCGAAAACTTGATACGGCGATCAAGCGCGTCTTTAAGACTGACAACTAATATAAGATAGGTCATTTTGCGGCCTCCGCCACAGTCTGCGCCAAGGCGAATCCGATCGCGCCGCCCGCGAAGGCAGCCGGGTTGAGGGTCGGGATAATGACCGAGACCTCCATCGCCGTTGGTGAGCCGATATGTTGCGCCCCAGTTTAGATCGACTCCAGCCGCCATTAGTGATCAAAAGCCGCGCGAATGTCACCGACCAGTTTAATGAATTCCCCCATGCGCCTCGAGCCCATCCCATTGGAGGGCCGATTCGTGCGGCTGGAGCTGCTGGCGCCGTCCATGAAGGCGGAGCTTTCCGACGCCATCGCGAGCTATACGGACGATTGGGCGATCATGTCGTCCAACGGCGGGGGCGAGGCGTTCGACGCCTATTGGGACGGCGCTCTGCGAGATATGGCGAAAGGCGTGCGCATCGCCTTCGCGATCCGGCGGCTCAGCGATGGGCGCGTGGTCGGCACGACCAGCTATCTCGATCCCAATCCCCGTCATCGCCGCGTCGAGATCGGCGCGACCTTCCTGGGCGCCGAAGCGCGAGCCGGCGCGATCAACCCGGACTGCAAGCTGACGCTCCTCGCCTACGCCTTCAACTGCGGCGCCCACCGGGTGGAGTTCATGGTCGATCAGGTCAACACCCGCAGCCAGGCGGCGGTGCTGAAGCTCGGCGCCCAGCGCGATGGCGTCCTGAGACGCAACGTGGTCACCTGGACGAGCCGGGTACGCGACACATGCGTCTTCTCGATCACCGATCTCGACTGGCCCGCCGTACAGGCGCGGCTGAAAGCAAGGGTCGCGGCGTTCGATTAGACGCCGCGCCGCGCCCGAAAGAACCCCCGCAGCATCGCCGCGCTCTCGTCCGCCAGCACACCGCCGACGACCGAGGGGCGCCAGTGGCAGGTGGGTTGGTCGAACACGCGGGGGCCGTGGATCACGCCGCCGCCCTTGGCGTCGTCGGCGCCATAGACCAGCCGACCGATCCGAGCGTGGCTGATCGCGCCGGCGCACATGGCGCAGGGCTCTAGCGTCACGAACAGCCATAGGCCGGTCAGGCGATAATTGCCCCGCGCCTGGGCCGCGGCGCGGATCGCCTGAATCTCTGCGTGGGCCGTCGGGTCATGCAGGCCGATAGGCGCGTTGCCCGCCGCCGCGATCACCTCGCCGCTGGCGGGATCGACAATCGCAGCCCCGATCGGCGCCTCTTCCGACCTGGCGGCGGCTTGCGCCATATCGAGCGCGATGCGCATGTAGGTTTCATCATGGTCGATCATCCCCGCAACCCCAACGCGCGCAGGCCGCCGCGTCAAGCGCCTGTCGTAAAGCCAAGCATCGAAACGGTTCCGCAGGTCGCGCCCGTCGAAGGCGCCTCTCTCCCAAACGAGGTCGGCCCAGACGAGGCGGGCGGCGAGCGCGTGGCCAAGGCCTTGGCGCGCGCTGGCGTGGCGTCGCGGCGCGAGGTCGAGCGGCTGATCGCCGAGGGCCGTGTGACCCTGAACGGTCGCCGGCTCGATACCCCGGCCGTCAAGATCTCGCCAGGCGACGTCTTGAGCGTCGACGGCGCTGTGGTCGGCGCGGCGGAGCCGACGCGAGTTTGGCGCTATCATAAGCCCTCAGGCCTGGTGACGACCCATCGCGACCCCGCCGGACGGCCCACGGTGTTCGACGCCCTGCCGGCCCACCTGCCGCGGGTGATCTCCATCGGGCGGCTGGACTTGAATTCCGAAGGCCTGCTGCTCCTGACCAACGACGGCGCCCTGGCGCGCGCGCTGGAGCTGCCGTCCAGCGGCTGGGTGCGCCAATACCGGGCGCGCGCCTATGGTCGCACGACCCAGGCGCAGCTCGACACCTTGAAGGATGGCGTAACGGTCGAGGGCGTCGTCTACGGCCCGATCCTGGCGCGGCTCGACAAGGTGCAGCGCAAGGCCGGGGCGCCGGCGGAATCCTCGGCCAACGTCTGGATCAGCGTCTCCCTGACCGAGGGCAAGAACCGCGAGGTGCGCCGCGTGCTGGAGTCCATCGGGCTGAAGGTCAATCGCCTCGTGCGCTTGGCCTATGGCCCCTTCGCGCTGGCCACTTTGCCGACAGGCCAGGTGGAGGAGGTCGGCCCCCGCGTGATCCGGGAACAGTTGGCGGAGTTCATCGCGCCGGAGAACCTGCCGACAGGCATTTCGACAGCCGGCCCCGCCACGGTGCGGGCGACCTCAAGACAATCCGCCGGCGCCTCGGGCATCGCGCCGACATTTGGCGCTGAGCCCGCGCCGAAGAAGGTCTACAAGGCCGGCTGGGCCAAGCCGAAACCGAACATAAACCCCCACGCCAAGCCGGTCGCCAAGAGCAAGCCCAAGAGCCGCCATGCCAATGAGGCGGGCGGACCGGCGACGCTGCTAAGTCCCCGCGCGGTGAAAACGGCGGCGGCCGCGCGTCGAGCCAAGCCCGCGCCGCAAGCGCCATCCGGCGGCAAACCGACACCGCCAAAGCGGCCGGGAAGCGGCGGCCAAGGACGCGGCGGCAAGGTTCGCGGCCGCTGATGCGCATCGTCTCCGGCCGATTTCGCGGCAAGGCCATCGCCGCCCCCGAAGGCTTGACCTCCCGCCCGACCTCCGACCGCGCGCGTCAGGCCATCTTCAACATCTTGGAACACGCCGCTTGGTCGGCGCCGATCCACGACGCGCGGGTGATCGATCTCTTTGCAGGCTCCGGCGCGCTCGGCTTTGAGGCCCTATCTCGCGGCGCAGCCTTCTGCCTCTTCGTCGAGACCGACGAGGCGGCGCGAGGCGCGATCCGCGAGAACGTCGAGGCTATGGCCCAGTTCGGCGCCACCCGGGTGCATCGCCGCGACGCCACCGATCTCGGTGTGCGACCCGGCGGCCCCGACGAAGCGTTCGACCTCGCCTTCCTCGATCCGCCCTATCGCAAGGGCCTGGGCGAGCTGGCGCTGGCGCGGCTTCTGGCCGGAAACTGGCTCAAACCCGGTGCAATTTGCGTGGTCGAACGCGCAGCCGACGAGCCGGACGCGACGCCGCCCGGCTATGAGCGGCTGGACGAGCGTATCTATGGGGCGGCGAAGGTGACGTTTCTGAGGGTGGCGTAGGCTGGGAGCGCCATTTTTGGATTGGCGGCCGATCCGGACGTCGCCATCGTCAGATGAGGGCGGTGAGCGGACATTGAACCCGAGCCCGACAGCGGACATCGTTTGCTTCTGACCGTCCGATACGGATCAGTTCGATTGAGGCGGGAGGGTCTTGACGACGAAGCCATCCACAAGCGACGCAACAGCGTCGTGGACCGCTGGCCAGCCCTCAAGGTCGCGCATGCCGAAGGTGTAGTGCACTTCGACGTCCTTGTGCTTCGGCAGCCTCGTCCACTGCTCGCACGTGGCAACTGGCATGTTGGGTCGGCAAATAACATAGCCATTTACGTCGCCATTTTGACCGCGCTGTACGTAGTACTGCTCGACCATCTGCGGGTACCCCTTCGGGCCATCGCATTCTTTCACTTCGTTGAAGGCCTTCGGCATGGGCGACTGAACATCCGCACAGGTCTTAAATCGCAACATCAGGTCCAGGGTTCTGCCCGGATCAGACGGTGACCCAGCACGGTTCATCAGCTCGATGAGCATGCGACCACGACAATATCCGACGCATCCGAACAAGTCCTCGTTGCCCGGAGCGAGAGAGCCTTTCAGGTCTGGATATGAGGCCATGAAGAAGAAGCCGATGTTGTTAACGATGGCTCCAGAGCGGGTTCGAACGTATTGATCTGGAACGCGAAGCCAAAGGATAGGACGCCCCTTCGCGCCGTAGTAGTGCATGAGAATAGTTGTCACACCGGGAGCTGTGGGGACATCAGGCCCCGGTTCCAGGGGCGACGAACGAGCCGGGTCTATGGCCGCAGCGCCTGGGGGTCGATTGGTGTTGACGGGCTGCCTGCCACTATCGGCCCTGGCCGCACTCGGTCGCCATGGGGAAAGGACCAGCACCGCGAGGGTGATGAACAAATGTTTCGCCAACGTCGTGCGCCCCTGACGTGTTTCGACAGAACTGCACCACGCTTTCGGACATGACGCCAAGCGGACTCTCCCAACATCCGCCATGGGTCGTCAACGGACCCTGAACAGCAGCCCATAATCGGACGTTGCGGAACTATGCCGCCGTGCTCGGACACGTCAAGGCGCGCTTCGCTCTTTGGCCTTGACCCGCCCTCCGCGCGGCGGCTGACCGGAGGGGTCGGGACGCTGGGCGTCCCGTCATGAGAATTCGACGGCCTGCGGCGCGTCGAACACCGGGCTGGATCAAAGAGGCGGTAGGGCTGGGCGAGCTCTGGCGGGGCAGGCCTCAAAGGGAGTCATAGCCCTGCGTTCGACGCGCCGCAGGCCCGTCGAACTTGAATACGGACGCCCCGCGTTCTTTAATCGCGCTCTGTTTTGCAAGAGAAAATGTTGTTTTTGTTTAATTTTGTTTCTTTGTTCGGCCTGCGAGACGCCGTTTCTCCGTCCCGGCCCTACGTTTCAGATG
>Ga0116231_10011051_pt1 | contig 14124 bp, 9 predicted proteins | sample S1TSphgellanicum_2_FD_89695 | JGI IMG/M metagenome (GOLD analysis project Ga0116231, IMG submission 89695) | Host-associated microbial communities from peat moss isolated from Minnesota, USA - S1T2_Fd - Sphagnum magellanicum MG | ecosystem: Host-associated > Plants > Peat moss > Unclassified... | reverse complement strand
CTCGATGGCCAAGGTGCAGCTGTACTCGGCCATCGACGGCCGCCGCCGGCTGCGCGGCCGCCTGCTGGGGCTGGTGGATGCCGGCGCGGCGGCGGACGCGGCGCAGGCCGGCGCCGCACCGGGCAGCGAACGCGTGCGCATGACGCTGCTGCCGGAGGCGCCGGCGCCGGGCACCAAGGCGGCCCGGGGGTCGCGGCGCCCGCGCAAGCGGCTTGCCGAGCACGAAACGATAGAGTTTGCGCTGGCCGACGTGGAAAAGGCGCGGCTGGCGCCGGAATGGGAATTCGACCGCGATGCGATCGGCGCCGCGGCGCCGGCGCCTACCAAGTGATCGTTGACGATAGGGTTTGAGCTATGAGTCGAGAAATTCTGCTGCTGGTTGACGCGCTGGCGCGCGAGAAGAGCGTGCCCAAGGAGATCGTCTTCGGCGCGCTCGAATCGGCCTTGGCCTCGGCTACCAAGCGCCTGTTCGCCGAGGAGGACGTCGAGATCCGCGTCGCGGTCGACCGCGAGAGCGGCGAGTACGACGCCTTCCGGCGCTGGCACGTCGTGCCCGACGAGGCCGGCCTGCAGGAGCCCGGTCACCAGATCATCCTCTCCGATGCCCGCGACCAGATCGCCGACATCGAGATCGACGAGTACATCGAGGAGCAGCTGCCGCGCCAGGACCTGGGCCGCCGCTTCGCCCAGGACACCAAGCAGGTCATCCTGCAGAAGATCCGCGACGCCGAGCGCGAGCAGCTTCTGGCCGAGTTCCTGGCGCGCAACGACAGCATCGTCAACGGCACGGTCAAGCGCATGGACAAGGGCGACGTGGTCATCGAGATCGGCAAGATCGAGGCCCGCCTGCCGCGCTCCGAGATGATCCCCAAGGAGAACCTGCGCATCGGCGACCGGGCTCGTGCCTACGTGGCCAAGGTGGACCGCACGTTGCGCGGGCCCCAGGTGATCGTCTCGCGCACCGCCCCCGAATTCCTCATGAAGCTCTTCGAGCTCGAGGTGCCGGAGATCGAGCAGGGCCTGCTGCAGATCAAGTCGGCGGCCCGCGACCCGGGCGTGCGCGCCAAGATCGCCGTCTGGACCAACGACCGGCGCATCGACCCGATCGGCACCTGCGTGGGGATGCGCGGATCGCGCGTGCAGGCGGTCACCAACGAGCTCGGCGGCGAGCGCGTCGACATCGTCCTGTGGTCGGACGACCCGGCGCAGTTCGTCATCGGCGCGCTGGCGCCGGCCAACGTGTCGTCGATCGTGGTCGACGAGGACAAGCACGCGATGGATGTCGTGGTCGACGAGGACAACCTCGCCATCGCCATCGGCCGCAGCGGGCAGAACGTGCGCCTGGCCTCCGAACTGACCGGCTGGCAGATCAACATCATGACCGCCGAGGAATCGAGCCAGAAGCAGATGCAGGAGCGCGAGGGCATCCGCAGCGCCTTCATGGCGAGCCTCGACGTCGACCAGGAAGTGGCCGACATCCTCATCGGCGAGGGCTTCTCCAGCGTCGAGGAGATCGCCTACGTCCCGGTCAACGAGCTGCTGGAAATCTCCGCGTTCGACGGCGAGACGGTCGAGGAGCTGCGCACGCGGGCCCGCAACGCGGTGCTGACCGAGGCGATCAAGCGCGAGGAGAACCTCGACCTGGCCGACAAGTCCCTGCTCGAGCTCGAGGGCATGGACACCGAACTGGCGATCAAGCTGGCCGCGGCCGGCGTGCGCACGCGCGACGAGCTCGCCGACCTGGGCGTCGACGAGCTCGTCGAGATGGTCCAGATCGAGGCGCCGCAGGCCAGCGCGCTGATCATGGCCGCGCGCGCCCACTGGTTCGCCTAGGCCCCCGGCCCGACACGATCCCGACACCGCGCCCCGAGCCGCCACCACCTGAACCACCGCCGATGAAGCCGCATTCGCCCACGGTCAACCAGTAGAGGAAGTCAAAGAGCATGGCCAGCAACACAGTTGCGCAATTTGCCACCGAGCTCAAGCTCACGCCGCCGGTGCTGCTGGAGCAGCTGCGTGCGGCCGGCGTTGCCAAGCATGCCGAGTCCGACGAGCTCTCCGAGGACGACAAGGCCAAGCTGCTCGACGCCCTGCGCCGCGCCCACGGCGGCGGCCAGGAGATCGAGAAGCGCAAGATCACGCTGACGCGGCGCTCGACCTCCGCCATCAAGCAGGCCGATGCCACCGGCAAGGCGCGCACCATCCAGGTCGAGGTGCGCAAGAAGCGCGTCTTCGTCAAGCGCGACGCCGACTCCGAGGTCGAAGCGGTCGCCGCGCCGCAGGTCGCCGTCATCGACGACGCCGAGCGTGCCCGGCGCGACGAGGAAGCGCGGCGCCAGGCCGAGTTCGTCGCGCGCCAGGTGAGCGAGGCGCGCGAGCGCTCCGAGCGCGCCCAGCGCGAGCTCGACGAACTGCACCGGCGCGAGCGCGAAGCGCTCGAGGCCCAGGCCGCCCACGACGCGCCGGCCGGCGCCCCGGCGCCCGATGCCGCGACGCGCCATGCCGACGCCCAGGCGCAGCTCGACCGCGCCCGCGCCGAACAGGCCGCGGCCGTCGCCGCCGAGGCCCAGGCCGCCGCGGCCGCGGCCGAGCACGCGCAGAACGCCCAGCGCGCGCAGGACAAGGCGCGCCGCGCCGTCGACGAAGAGGTCGCCGCCATCAAGAACATGATGGCCGCCCCGAAGAAGATCATCAAGGCGGTGGCCCCCGAGGGCACGCTGCACAAGCCGGCCACCACGGCCACCCCCGCCGCGCGCCCGGCCGAGGAGCGCAAGGACGACAAGAAGCCGGCCGGTGCCAAGGAGGTCAAGTCGGCCAAGCTGGCCTCGAGCTGGTCCGAGGACGCGGCCAAGCGGCGCCAGATCAAGACGCGCGGCGACGCATCCGCCGGCGCCGGCGCCTGGCGCGGACCCAAGGGCCGCCGCCACCACGACGACCGCGACAAGGTCCAGTTCGCGGCGGCCCCCGAGGCCGTGGTGCGCGAGGTCTCCATCTCCGAGACCATCACCGTGGCCGAACTGGCGCACAAGATGTCCGTCAAGGCTTCCGAGGTCATCAAGATCCTGATGAAGCTCGGCCAGATGGTCACGATCAACCAGGTGCTGGACCAGGAGACGGCGATGATCGTCGTCGAGGAGATGGGCCACAAGGCCTTCGCCGCCAAGCTCGACGACCCCGAGGCGCTGCTGGCCGTGCACGAGGAGCCGGCGGTCGAGGCGCCGCTGCTGCCGCGTCCGCCCGTGGTCACGGTCATGGGCCACGTCGACCACGGCAAGACCTCGCTGCTCGACTACATCCGCCGCGCCAAGGTCGCCGCGGGCGAGGCCGGCGGCATCACCCAGCACATCGGGGCCTATCACGTCGAGACCCCGCGCGGCGTGATCACCTTCCTGGACACGCCGGGCCACGAGGCCTTCACGGCCATGCGGGCGCGCGGCGCCAAGGCCACCGACCTCGTCATCCTGGTCGTGGCCGCCGACGACGGCGTGATGCCGCAGACGATCGAGGCGATCGCCCACGCCAAGGCGGCCGGCGTGCCCATCGTGGTCGCGATCAACAAGATCGACAAGCCCGAGGCCAACCCCGACCGGGTCAAGCAGGAGCTCGTCGCCCAGCAGGTGGTGCCGGAGGAATACGGCGGCGACTCGCCGTTCGTCCCGGTATCGGCCCGGACCGGCGCCGGCATCGACAGCCTGCTCGAGCAGGTGCTGCTGCAGGCCGAGGTGCTCGAACTCAAGTGCGCCCGCGATGCGCCGGCCAAGGGCCTGATCATCGAATCCCAGCTCGACAAGGGGCGCGGCCCGGTGGCCACCGTGCTGGTGCAGTCGGGCACGCTGCGCCGCGGCGACGTCGTCCTGGCCGGCAGCTGCTTTGGCCGGGTGCGCGCGATGCTGGACGAATCGGGCAAGACCATCTCCTCGGCCGGACCCTCGATCCCGGTCGAGATCCAGGGCCTCTCCGACGTCCCGGCGGCCGGCGACGAGCTGATGGTGCTGGGCGACGAGCGCAAGGCGCGCGAGATCGCGCTGTTCCGCCAGGGCAAGTTCCGCGATACCAAGCTGGCGCGCCAGCAGGCCGCCAAGCTCGAGAACATGTTCGAGAACATGGGCGATGGGGCGGCCAAGCTGCTGCCGCTGATCATCAAGGCCGACGTGCAGGGCTCGCAGGAGGCCCTGGTGCATGCGCTGACCAAGCTCTCGACGGCCGAGGTCAAGGTCCAGGTGGTGCACGCGCAGGTGGGCGGCATCTCCGAGAGCGACGTCAACCTGGCGGTGGCCTCCAAGGCCGTCATCATCGGCTTCAACGTCCGCGCCGAGCAGTCGGCGCGCAAGCTGGCCGAGAACAACGGCATCGACATCCGCTACTACAACATCATCTATGAGGCCGTCGACCAGGTGAAGGCGGCCCTGACCGGCATGCTGGCGCCCGAGCAGCGCGAGCAGGTCCTGGGCATGGTCGAGATCCGCCAGGTCTTCCGCGTCTCCAAGGTCGGCACGATCGCCGGCTGCATGGTGCTCGACGGCATGGTCAAGCGCACGGCCAACGCGCGCCTGCTGCGCGACAACGTGGTGATCTGGACCGGCGAGCTCGATTCGCTCAAGCGCTTCAAGGACGACGTGCGCGAGGTCAAGGCCGGATTCGAGTGCGGCCTGTCGCTCAAGGGCTACGACGACATCAAGGAAGGCGACCAGCTCGAGATCTTCGAGGTCCAGGAGGTCGCGCGCACGCTGTAGTCCGCCGCTGCCGCGCTGCCCCTTGCGGGCGGCGCGGACATCGCCGGAGCCGCGGCCGCACGAGGCAAGCATGGTTCGTCCGATCAAGTCGCCCAACCGGGCCCAGCGCGTCACCGACCAGATCCAGCGCGATCTGGCGGAGCTCATCGCGCGCGAGGTGCGCGATCCGCGCGTGGGCATGGTGACCATCAGCGGGCTGGACCTCACGCCCGACTACGCGCACGCCAAGGTGTACTTCACCGTCATCGGCTCCGATCCCGACGCTACCGCCGCGGGACTCAACGCCGCCGCCGGTCACCTGCACAACCTGCTGTTCAAGCGCCTGCGCATCCACACGGTGCCGCGCCTGGCCTTCGTGCGCGACCGTTCGCTCGAGCGCGGCTTCGCGATGGACGGCCTGATCCGCCAGGCGCTGCACGGCGATGCGGTGCCCGCCGCCGCCGCTGCCGCCGGCGGGCCCGAGGCGCTGGACGTCGGCACCACGCCCGAATCGAGCTAGGAAGAGGGACGGAAAATGCGGCGCGCGGCGGCCGACCCCATAGACGGCGTGCTGGCGCTGGACAAGCCGCTGGGCCTGTCGTCGAACCTGGCGCTGCAGAAGGCGCGCCACCTGCTGCGCGCCCGCAAGGCCGGGCACACGGGAACGCTCGATCCGCTGGCCAGCGGCCTGCTGCCGCTGACCTTCGGCGAGGCGACCAAGTTCTCGGCGGACCTGCTCGACGCCGACAAGGAATACGAGGCCTGCATCGCGCTGGGCGAGACGACGCGCAGCGGTGACGCCGAGGGCGCGGTGCTCGAGCGCCGACCGGTGGCGGTGAGCCGCGCCGCTTTCGAGCACGTGCTGGCCGCGTTCGAGGGCGTGGGCACCCAGGTGCCGCCGATGCATTCGGCGCTCAAGCGCGACGGGCGGCCGCTGTACGAGCTGGCGCGGCAGGGGCTGGAGGTCGAGCGCGCGCCGCGCCCGGTGGCGATCGCGCGGCTGCAGCTGATGCACTGGGACGCGCTGCGGCCGACGGTGCGCGTGGAATGCGGCAAGGGCACCTACGTGCGCGTGCTGGCCCAGGACATCGGCGCCGCGCTCGGTTGCGGCGCGCACCTGGCGGCGCTGCGGCGCACGCGCGTGGGCCACCTGCGCCTGGAGCAGGCCACCAGCCTGGCGCAGCTCGAGGTCCAGGACCTGGCGCAGCGGCGCGCCGGGCTGCTGCCGGTGGATGCGCTGCTGAGCAGCCTGCCCGGGGTGGCGCTCGATGCCGAGGCGGCGGCGCGCTTCGCCCACGGGCAGAAGGTGGCGCCGCCGGGCCTGGGTCTGGCCGCGGTGCCGCGCCTGCGCGTGTACGACGCGGCCGGCCGGCTGGCGGGCGTGGCGCGCTGGGATGGCGCGTGGCTCGAGCCGGTGCGCCTGGTGGCCCAGGCCGAGGCGGCGGCGCCGGCGGCCGCGCTGGCAGTACCGAACTGACGCAGGCCCCGGGACCGGCCCGGGGAAGAGAAACACCGCAGGACAACCTGGAATCGAGGAAGCGACATGGAACCCAGAGCATTGCGCAACATAGCGATCATCGCGCACGTCGACCACGGCAAGACGACCCTGGTCGACAAGCTGCTGGTCCAGTCGGGCACGTTCCGCGACAACCAGCAGGTCGCCGAGCGCGTGATGGACAGCAACGACCTGGAGAAGGAGCGCGGCATCACCATCCTGGCCAAGAACTGTGCGGTCGAGTTCGAGGGAACCCACATCAACATCGTCGATACGCCCGGGCACGCCGATTTCGGCGGCGAGGTCGAGCGCGTGCTGTCGATGGTCGACGGCGTGCTGCTGCTGGTCGACGCGGTCGAGGGACCGATGCCGCAGACCCGGTTCGTCACGCGCAAGGCCCTGGCCCTGGGCTTGAAGCCCATCGTCGTGGTCAACAAGATCGACCGGCCGGGCGCGCGCCCGGACTACGTCGTCAACGCCACCTTCGACCTGTTCGACAAGCTCGGAGCCACCGAGGACCAGCTCGATTTCCCGGTCATCTACGCCTCGGCGCTCAACGGCTACGCGGTCGATTCGCTCGACCAGCTCGACGGTGCCCAGGAGCGCGGGGAGGGCCTGCGGCCGCTGTTCCTGGCCGTGCTCAAGCACGTTCCGGTGCGCGACGAGGACCCCAACGGCCCGCTGCAGCTGCAGATCTGCTCGCTCGACTACTCGAGCTACGTGGGCAAGATCGGCATCGGCCGGGTGCGCCGCGGCCGCATCCGCACCGCGCAGGACGTGCTCGTGCTCGACGGCCCGGGCGGTACGCCGACGCGCGGGCGCATCAACCAGATACTCAAGTTCAAGGGCCTGGAGCGCCAGATCGTCGACGAGGCGATCGCCGGCGACATCGTGCTGGTCAACGGCATCGAGGCGCTGAACATCGGCACCACGATCTGCCCCACCGACGCCCCCGACCCCCTGCCGATGCTGCGCATCGACGAGCCCACGCTGGTCATGAACTTCTGCGTCAACACGAGCCCGCTGGCCGGGCGCGAGGGCAAGTTCGTCACCAGCCGCCAGCTGCGCGAGCGCCTGGAACGCGAGCTCAAGGCCAACGTCGCGCTGCGCATGCGCGAGACCGATGACGAGACCGTGTTCGAGGTCTCCGGGCGCGGCGAACTGCACCTGACCATCCTGATCGAGAACATGCGCCGTGAGGGCTACGAGCTGGCCGTCTCGCGCCCGCGCGTGGTCTTCCGCGAGGTCGATGGCGAGCGCCAGGAGCCGTTCGAGATGCTCACCGTCGACGTCGAGGAGCAGCACCAGGGGACGGTGATGGAGGAGCTCGGGCGCCGCCGCGGCGACCTGCTCGACATGCAGCCCGACGGGCGCGGGCGCGTGCGCCTGGAGTACCGCATCGCGGCGCGCGGCCTGATCGGCTTCCAGGGCGAATTCCTCACGATGACCCGCGGCACCGGGCTCATCAGCCACGTCTTCGACGACTACGGCCCGGTGCGTGCGCCGGAGCTGGGCGAGCGCCGCAACGGCGTGCTGATCTCGCAGGACGAGGGCGACGCCGTCGCCTACGCGCTGTGGAAGCTGCAGGAGCGCGGGCGCATGTTCGTCTCGCCCGGCGACAAGCTCTACGAGGGCATGATCGTCGGCATCCACTCGCGCGACAACGACCTCGTGGTCAACCCCATCCGCGAGAAGAAGCTCACCAACGTGCGCGCCTCGGGCAAGGACGAGCACATCGACCTCGTGCCGCCCATCCGCCTCACGCTGGAGTATGCGGTCGAGTTCATCGCCGACGACGAGCTGGTCGAGGTCACGCCGCACACCATCCGGCTGCGCAAGCGCTACCTCAAGGAGACCGACCGCAAGCGCGCCAGCCGCGACGCCTGAGCGTCGCATGCGGGCCCAGCGGCATCGGCGCACACCGCCGCGCATCGCGCCCATCGCGCCCATCACGCGCATCGGGCCCATCGCGCATGCGGTTCTCCTGGCGCTGGTCCTGCACGGCCGCGATTGCCGCGCCGGACCCGGTGCGGCCGATGCGCCCGCCGACGCCGCCGACCCATCGATGCAAGGGATGGACATGGCGCCGGAGCCGGCGCCCATGGTGATGGCCGGCATGTACGGGCCCTACGCGATGGCCCGCGAATCCTCCGGCACCAGCTGGCAGCCCGATTCGACGCCGCTCGACGGCGTCCACGACATGGCCGGTCGGTGGATGACGATGTGGCACGGCTTCGCCAACCTGGTCTTCGACGACCAGGGCGGCCCGCGCGGCGGCGCCAAGACCTTTTCCGACAGCATGCTGATGTTCATGGGCCGGCGCCAGCTCGACGACGGCGCCGCGGCGGGCTTTCGCCTGATGGGCTCGGCCGACCCGCTGATGGGCCGTGACGGTTACCCGGAGCTGTTCCAGACCGGCGAGACCGCCGATGGCGTGCACCCGCTCGTCGATCGCCAGCATCCCCACAACCTGCTGATGGAGGCGGCGGCAAGCTATTCGGCAAAGCTCTCCGCCGGCAGCGCCGTGTTCGCCTACGCCGGCCTGGCCGGCGAGCCCGCGCTCGGACCGCCGGCGTTCATGCACCGCTACTCGGGCATGGACAACCCGGAGGCGCCGCTCAGCCACCACTGGCTCGATTCGACCCACATCAGCTACGGCGTGGCCACCGGCGGCTACGTCCAGGGCGATGCCAAGATCGAGGCCTCGGTATTCAACGGCCGCGAGCCCGGCCAGAACCGCTACGACGTCGCGCTGCGCCACCTCGATTCGTTCTGCGCGCGCGTGTCCTGGAACCCGCTGGCCGACGTCGCGCTGCAGGTGAGTTCGGGGCGGCTGGCCAGTCCCGAGCAACTGCAGCCGCAGACCGCCGTGGTGCGCAGCACGGCCTCGGCCAGCGCCAACCACGCCGGCGAGGGCTACGCGTCGCAGACGACGCTCGCCTGGGGCCGCGACAGCCTGCAGCCGGGCATCGCGAGCAACGCCTGGCTGCTCGAGTCGGCGTGGGTGCTCGGCGACACCCATACCTTCCTGGCGCGCGCCGAGCGCGTGACCAAGCCGGACCTGTTCGTCCCGGGCCAGCCGCTGTACGGCGCCGCGTTCACGATCGACAGCCTGTCGCTGGGGTATATCCACGACTTTGCCCGGCTCGGCGCGGCGCGCGTGGGCGCCGGCGTGCTGGGCACCGCGTACCGCTACCCGGCCGCGCTGGTGCCCAGCTACGGCAACGGTCCGCTCTCCTACCTGGTCTTCCTGCGCATCCGGCTCTGAGCCGGGACGGCCGACGGCGGCCGCGTGGCGCGCGCCGCCCCGCGCGCGGCGTCTACGCGGCGTGCAGTGCCGGCACGAACGGCGGGCCGTCGCCCGGCGCCGCGGCGGCGCGCGCCGCCGCGAAGAAGGCCGTGATCTGCTCGGCATCGGCCGGGCGCGCGTGCAGGTAGCCCTGGTACTCGTCGCAGCCCAGCGATTCGAGGTAGCGCTGCTGGACCTCGGTCTCGACGCCCTCGGCGACCACGCGCAGGCGCAGGCTCTGCCCGAGCAGCACGATGAGGCTCGCGATCGGCGATTCGCCCGTGCTCTGGTCGATGACGCTGACGAACGCGCGGTCGATCTTGAGGATGTCCACCGGCAGGCGCTGCAGGTAGGACAGCGACGAGTAGCCGGTGCCGAAGTCGTCGACCGCCAGCAGCACGCCCAGCGCCTTGATCTGGTGCAGCAGCGCGATCGCCGGCTCGGCGTTGCCGATCACCATGCTCTCGGTGACCTCCAGTTCCAGGCGGCCCGGCTCCAGGCCGGTCTCGGCCAGGACCGCGGCGATCGAGGCGACCAGGCCGGGCTGGTTGAGGCAGCGGGCCGAGAGATTGACCGCCATCGTCAGCGGGCCCAGCCCCTGGCGCGACCAGGCCACCGCCTGGCGGCAGGCGCAGCGCAGCACGAACTGCGTGATGGGCTCGATCAGGCCGGTCTCCTCGGCGACGCCGATGAACTTGTCGGGGCTCATCCAGCCCAGATCCTCGCTGTCCCAGCGCACCAGGGCCTCGACGCCGATCGGGCGGCGGCGCCGGTCCATCTTGGGCTGGTAGTGCACGCGCAGTTCGTCGCGCTCGATCGCGCGGCGCAGGTGGCGCTCGATGTTCACGCGTTCGGTGGCCATGGTGTTGAGCCGGCGCGTGAAGAACTTGAAGTTGTTGCGTCCGGAGCGCTTGGCCAGGTACATGGCCGCATCGGCGTGCTTGACCAGGCTCTGCGCGTCGTTGCCGTCCTCGGGGTACACCGAGACGCCGATCGAGCAGGTGACCAGCAGCTCCTTGTCGCTGACCGCGATGGGGCGCTTGACGTCCTCGACGACGCGCTCGAGCACGCGCACGATCGAGGTGGTCTCGTAGTGGTTGGTCAGGATGAGCACGAACTCGTCGCCGCCGTAGCGCGCGACGGTATCGCCGCTGCGCAGGCAGGCCTTGAGCCGTTCGGCGATCGCCAGCAGCAGCGCGTCGCCGGCGACGTGGCCCAGGCCGTCGTTGATGTACTTGAAGTTGTCGACGTCGATGAAGGCCACCGCCGCGTAGAAGGAGTTGCGTTCGGCGTAGTCGATCGCCTGCTGCAGACGGTCGTTGAGCAGGTTGCGGTTGGGCAGCCCGGTCAGCTGGTCGTGCTTGGCCTGGTGCTCGAGCTGCACCTGGTAGGACTTGGCGGTGGTGATGTCCTCGACCGTGCCCTCGTAGTAGACCAGCCGGCCGTCGGTGCCGCGCACGGCGCGCGCGTTCTCGCGGATCCAGATCAGGCTGCCGTCGCGGCGGCGCACCTGCGACTCGAAGCCCTGGATCCGGCCGCTGCTGTCCATGATGCGCTGGAACGCGTTGCGCCGCCGCGGGTCGACGTACAGCTGCGCGCCGATATCCTGCACCTCGGCGACCAGGCTGGCCGGCGACGGGTAGCCGTACATGTGCGCCAGCGCCGGATTGACGTTGAGGTAGCGCCCCTCCGGCGTGCTCTGGAAGATGCCCTCGCTCGAGTGCTCGAAGATGCTGCGGTAGCGCTCCTCGGCGGCCGCCAGCGCGCTGCGCGCCACGTGCTGCTCGCTGATGTCCTCGACGATGCCCTCGAGCACGAGATTGCCGGTCTCGTCCAGCACGCCGGCGCCGCGGTCGAGCACGATCTTCTCGGTGCCGTCCTTGCAGCGGAGCCGGTACTGGATGCGATAGGGGCGCGATTCCGCCAGCGCGGTGAGGATCGCGTCGCGCACCCACTGGCGGTCCTCCGGGTGGGTGATCTCCTCGTACGAGATGACGCGGTTCTCGAGTATCTCGTCGGGCGTGTAGCCGGTCAGGCCCAGGCAGGCGTCGCTGACCAGGTGAAAAGTCCAGGACGCGTCGATCGCGCTGCGGAACACCATGCCTTCGAGGATGCCCAGCAGTTCGTCGAGCACGCGCCAGGTGTCGATGGTCGGGCGGGCGTTGTCGGTCGACTCGATGCGATGCAGCCGCGCCAGGGTGCGCCGGTCCTGGTTCATCGCCCGCCGCCTTCCGGCGCGTGCCGAATACGTATGTGCTGCACCTTGCCAACTCCCGCGCGTGGTTCGCGATGGGGGCGGTCGCGATGTACGCAGTATCGGCGCATGCGGGGTAAAGATGAGCGTTTGGGCGCTGCCGGTGGCCCCGGGGCGGCATGGATGGCCCAAATGCACGCATTTGCCCGTCCAATTGGCCAATTTATAACATAATCATCATTTATTACGAGAACTTATGCTATATCGGTCGGTCGGGTGGCAAGCCCGCGCCGGTGCTTGGCGGGCGCCTCGCGGGCGCCGGGGGCACGCTTGCTACGCTCGCCCCCAGGCGCACCGGGCGCGGCCGCTCCACGCGCGCAGGCCCGTCCGCGCCGCCGCGGGCCCATGAAGCGCAGCATGCACAGCGATACCGATCCGGCCATCAGCAGTCCCTGGCGCCTGTGCGTCGCGCCGATGCTCGACTGGACCGACCGTCATTGCCGCAGCTTTCACCGCCAGCTGAGCCCGCACGCGCGGCTGTACACGGAGATGGTCACCACCGGCGCGCTGCTGCACGGCGACGTCGCGCGGCACCTCGATTTCGATGCCGGCGAGCATCCGGTAGCCCTGCAGCTGGGCGGCTCCGACCCGGCCGAACTGGCGCGCTGCGCGCGCCTGGGCGCCTCATGGGGCTACGACGAGATCAACCTCAACTGCGGCTGCCCGTCCGAGCGCGTGCAGCGCGGCTCGTTCGGCGTGTGCCTGATGGCCGAACCCGCGCTCGTGGCCGACTGCGTGCGCGCGATGCGCGATGCGGTGTCCATCCCGGTGACGGTCAAGCACCGCATCGGCGTCGATCGCATCGAGGACTACGGCTTCGTGCGCGATTTCGTCGGCCAGCTCCACGATGCCGGTTGCCGGGTGTTCATCGTCCACGCCCGCAACGCCTGGCTCAAGGGCCTGAGCCCGCGCGAGAACCGCGACGTGCCACCGCTGCGCCCGGACGTCGTCGCACGGCTCAAGCGCGACTTCGCCGGCGCGACCATCGTCACCAACGGCGGCCTGACGGACCTGGCCGCGGTACAGGCGGCGCTGCGGGAGGTCGATGGCGTCATGCTCGGGCGCATCGCGTACCAGCAGCCGTTCGTGCTGGCCGGGCTGGACCAGGCGCTGTTCGGTGGCGCGGGCGTCGCGGATGATCCGGCCGAGCTCGTGGAGCCCGCGTCGCGGGTCCTGGAGCGCGCGGTGCAGGGCGGCGCGCTGCCCTGGGCCGTGATCCGCCACACGCTGGGGCTCTTCCATGGCCGCCGCGGAGCCCGGTCCTGGCGCCGCAGCCTGTCGGACCCGCGGTTCGTCGCGGCCCACGGCACCGACGCCTTGCGCGCCGCCGCGCGCGGCCTGGGCGGCGCCTGACCTTTCCGAGGCGCCGCACGACGCGGCGCCGCGGAGTGCGCGCGGCAGTAGCCTCGGAGCTCCCCTCGCCCGCTTCTCTCCCCAGCCCTCTCCCGCGCCGCGGCAGAGGGGGAACTGCGCTTCTGCCGCGCAAACTCCTAGTGCGCCGCAGGCGTGCAGTTGGCCGTGTGTTCCTCCTGCAGGCGGTGCAGGCCCAGCTCCATCGATGCGCGTTCCGCCGCGCCGGCGCTCTGCAGGTCCTGCTGGGCGAATTCGATCCGGTGGACGAGGTCGTCGCAGCGCGCGATCTGCGACTTGCGCTGCTCGCGTTCCAGCTCCTGCGCGTGCTCGGGGTTGCGCGCATCGGCCTCGGTGCCCGTGGGCACGGTGTTGCTCATCCGCGCTGCCTTGGCCGTCTTGGCGGCGTCGTCACGGGGCACTTCCACCGCCGGCCGGTCCTCCACCGCGCGCTGGTGCGTGGTGCCGCTCGGACAGGATTCGTTCGAGTACGTGATGTGTCCGGCCCCGTCCTCGCAGCGCTTCACGTCGCTGCCTGCCGCGGCCGGCTGCGCCGCGAGCGCGGCCCATGCCGCGGCGGCCAGCAGGAACGCTCGGGCCTTGGTCGTGCGTACTGCCATGGATCCTCCTGGACACATCGCTCGTCGACATCGTACTTCAGATGACCTTGCCCGGGTTCATGAGTCCGACCGGGTCGAGTGCTCGCTTGATGCTGCGCATCATTTCCAGTTCGAGCGGATCCTTGACGTGCTGCGCCAGTGCGCGCCGCAGCTGGCCGACACCGTGTTCGGCGCTGAACGAGCCGCCGTGGCGCTGCACGGCACCGAAGACGATGTCGTTGACCACGGCCTCGAGGGCGAAGGCCTCGGCGGCGTCGACACCGTCGCGCGGCCCCACGTTGTAATGGAGGTTGCCGTCGCCCAGGTGCCCGAAGGCCACCACCTGCAGGCGCGGGCAGGCCAGCGCGAGCGCCTGCCCGGCCTCGGTGACGAAGGCCTCCATGGCCTCCAGCGGCAGCGATATG
>Ga0116231_10011050_pt1 | contig 14124 bp, 11 predicted proteins | sample S1TSphgellanicum_2_FD_89695 | JGI IMG/M metagenome (GOLD analysis project Ga0116231, IMG submission 89695) | Host-associated microbial communities from peat moss isolated from Minnesota, USA - S1T2_Fd - Sphagnum magellanicum MG | ecosystem: Host-associated > Plants > Peat moss > Unclassified... | reverse complement strand
TGATTTCCAAAGTTTTTTGTGAATTTTTAAAATTTTTACCATAGCATTTTTTTTTTTTTTTTTTGGCTGTCATTTGTTTTCTTCATTTCTCTTCACAGTTGGAAAGAAAAGGGTTGGTGCTGGTAGAGAGCATAATGAGAGATGCTTAAAAAAAAGTATAGTGTAGTGACCTTTTTGTTTGAAAAATCTTGTGATCAATTGTCAAAATCTTCAATTATGATGCAGAAACAATGGACAGAGGAGGCAATCAATCAAGGGCTACATTTACCTCTTGTTTTTTTCATATATGCATCCTTTGGGATTTCTCTTGTTTTGTTCTCAAGCTGTTTAGTGCTATTTTGGGCTCCAGCTGCTGCGGGTGGAGGGGTAAATTATGTCTTCCACTTTTGAACTTGTAACAAATTGCTACAAATGTTCTTTCTTTCTCTTGTTTTGGAACAAGTTTTTTCCACTGGACTTTCACATTATGTGTACATAATGCCAATTTGTTGGAAGCAGATGTTAATAATGCAAATTTCCAGACAAAAGTTACAAGGAGCTAGAATTCTAAATTGGTTTTAAAATCGTTGATGATTCCACTAAAATGGGGTTTAAATGAAAGCTTTTGAAGTGGAATTGTCATGTAAACCCCATATGGTTTGTGGTTCATTTTGTAATGCGAAAATTGATTCAAATTTTGGAGTTTTTTGGTGCATGCAGGTCACTCTTGTAATGGCTTACCTGAATGGGAATGATATTCCAGATTTCTTCCAGTTACGCACTCTCATCACAAAGGCAGGATTTTTCTACCCTCATTATACCAATCGCCCCTGTATACCAATTTACTATCAATGTTGAATGCTGTGTTTTGGGTCTATAGATATTTCAGAAAGAAAGTGTTGTCATTTGTGAACTCCACTGTATTGGGTATGTGCTACATGTATCTGGATATGATTCCCCACATTTTACTCCTCTTTTTTCAGTCATTTTTGAGAGTTCGGTGTAGGGTTTAGGGCTTTTCAGAAGGTGGGTTCAGGGTTGAAGGTTTTTTGGGAAGTTGGGTTTTGGGTTGAGGGTTTTTTGGAAGTTGGGTTTTGGGTTTAGGGTTTCTCAGAAGTTGGATTTTCAGTTGAGGGTTTTCTGGAAGTTGGGTTTTGGGTTGAGGGTTTTTCTGCATCCATAAACTGATGGCATGGGATGTGTCAATAATGCTGATGTCATGCATTTCTGATTTTGCAGTGTTTGGGAACAATTTGCACCATCTCTTCTGGCCTACCGGTAAAGGATTGGATCATGGAATTAAGATTCATTTTTTTTTTTTCTAAATCCAATTCTCATAAATGATACTGAATTTCTAATCAATGGGGTTTCAGAAAATGGAAAAAATTCATTTGTCCATGTGAAGTCTCTCATGTCTCTATAGTGTTTATTTGAAGTGTAAATAAAGTCTGTGTTTCTATGGGGGGGTGGTGTCGGTGTAGATTGGTCAAGAAGGGCCTATGGTGCATATAGGTGCAGCAATAGCATCATCACTCACGTGGATGCATGGTCGATTTCCAACAAAGAAAAGACAAGGATCTTCTTCTTCACACTCATCTCGACTTTGTTGTGACCGTATCAACCAGCTTTCAAATAAAGCCTTACCCTTTGCAAGTCTGCAAAACCCTTAAGAGCACCTATTTTCATCTGCCTGACACCATTAAAAAACAATTCTCGTTCTTTCCTCTTCTAAAAAAGTTTACTTGTCATGTGGAATCAAAAAATGCAAACGAACTTAATAATGCTGCAGAAAAGAATTGTGTACATATGTACCAATATTTCTTAACTTGGGTCTTCAGGTTTGCTCCAATGTTGGGTGGGTATTTGATTTTGTTACTAACCGTTGGTTCCAATTTTTGAACTATTTCAGAAGCAGAGAACCACTGGTTCTGGTTTTTTTGAACCTCTAAGAACTGGTGGGTCTTGGTAAAGAACCAATGGTTTTATGGGTGGTTATTAGATTTTTTTGAAATCTGTTGAGAGCCACGGTTATATATCAGATCCAGTTCCTTGATTTTCTGAGAACCGTAGTTATGAACCCTAAGAACTGTCAGATAACCACTGGGGGTCTGTATGGGTTTCTGATAACCATCCAACAGCACCACATTTTGAAACCCAGAAGCAGTAAAATAATTGGCTTTCATGTTCAATTGCAGGACTTCCATAATGACAAGGACCGTCGGGAGTTCATTTCAGCTGGAACTGCAGCAGGGTAAAATTTTGAATCTTTTTCCAGAACTAGAGGATTAGGGTTTAGGGTTTAGGAACTCTAAACAAGCTTTACGTTGCATTTTCAAAACACAAATGAGAGTATATATATATATATAGTGGTTAGAGATGGGTCTGAAATTTTGGTTTTGTTGCAGCCTTGCAGCAGCATTTGGTGCACCAATAGGTGGAGTGCTTTTCTCACTAGAGGAGGCATCAAGCTTTTGGTCTAGGAAGGTGAGTGTCTGTCCACAAACCCATCTTTGCAAAAAGTATGAACTTCCATTACAAGAAGCTTAGAATGTCTGCTTGTGTGGATTATGTATAATAATAATCCACCACACATTTCTGCAAGGTGAGAAGGAAAAAAACCCAATGCCAAAAAAAACAAAATCAAATCTCAAAAGTCTCAAAAGGTTTTCATTTGTTTCAATGTCAAAGATGTTGCTGAGGGTTTAGGACTTAGGGTTTAGGGTTTTTCTAGAGAGATGGGCTAATAATCTGTGGAAATTTGTGCAGGTAATGTGGCGCTCATTGTTATGCACATCATGTGCAACTATGGTGCTCTCATGGCTTAACAAACGGTGGGTTAACAACAACACAATTGCACCCCAGTGGATATGTATAGGGTTTAGGGTCAGAGGGGAAAAACAATGATGCAATTCAAAACGAGCACCAATACGGAAAGTTTTAACAAAGATGAGACAAAGAAGTCTAGGTTTACAACTATTGTAAAATGTCTAGAAGCAATAATTATGTTGTATAGACAATGAAAGTGCAAAGGAGACACAGAGATTGATTGATAGAATCTGGATAGTTTTTCACATCATTATGTGGTTTTTATGTGATTTTCAGAGTACAATTTTTTGCTGTTGCAGAAGTTTTGTGTCTGATCCTCTCGGTTAATTTTTGTGGGTTGTGCAGTGACTTTTCTTTGTCATTGCCAGGCAGCCTTTCATTTCATGGTCTCCGGGTAACCATCATTTTTTGAGTAGAGTCATCATCATGCTTTGTGGTACATAAATTAGGGTTAAGGGTTTAGGGGTTAGGTTTAATTATTGAGTTAATGGAACTAGTAGATCTCTCACTAGAGTTTAAATTGTAAGAGATGGATAAAGATGAGAGTCTGGTGTAGAGGGTCAATGGGTTCAGATCATTTTGCACAACAGGGATGTTGGATCAATTTCAAAAGGTTGAACTATATAATTGTGGGTGACTTTGGGTGCAGCCAGAGTTTTCATTGCATGATTTGCCATTATTTGTGGTAACAAGTGGAGCAGCAGGGCTACTGGGTGCATGTCTCAACACTGCGCACGGTTGGCTTTCTCAGTTGCGGCCTTCATCCCGACACAGGCTCTTAAGGTTCTTTTGTTTGGTCTTACTAATCAACCTCATATGTCGTGATCCATGTTGGTTTTTAGGAGCATGCAATGAAACAATATTTTTATTTTTCCTGTGTTTTCATGGGTACTTGCATTTTTCCTTGTCTTTTTACCAAAAAAATTCTCGAGCTGTGGCTTATCAAAAGTGGAACTGAAATGGAACAAATTGGTTTGCAGGATAATTGAGGCATGCTCAATAACTTTCATTGCCGTGGGTGCGATTTTTTCTCTGCCGCATTTTTTTGGGCATTGTCTTGAAATTCAGAAAGAGTGAGAGTTCTTTCATCTAACCCTAAACCCTAAACACTTGTGCCCAATTTGGTGGTTTGGGTCTTATTCCTCATTTGTGCTAACTTATCTTCTGGTTTCAGACTCTCAATTTTGATTGTTAATTTTGTCAAATGTCACACATCTTGCAGACAAAAGGAGGATGAGTATTGGTTCAGATATACATGTCCTGGTGCCGACTCTATTACAGGTGTTGGCTACTATAATGACCTTGCCACTCTATTTTTCTCAGTACCTCATCAGGTGATAATAAAGCCCTACTACCCTTTCTTTTAAAATTATTGAATTGTTTTTGTTTTAAAGCCTTGTTGTTGCTACAAATCTTCAAAAACTCACATTGCTGAATTGTGCAGCTTTCAAAATTAGGGTTTAGGGTTTAGAGTTCAATTAAACTTGTTTCAAGGAAGTTTTATCCCTCTTGTTTTCACTTCATTTGGAAGATCTTGTGAAGTACGACAAAAAGAGCAGATTTCAATTTAATGGAATTTTTTTGGAATTTTGTAAATTTGTCATATCCAGCAGTAAGATTAAGATTGATGCTAAAAGAAGTGTTCTTTTGCTGGGTTTTTTTCTTTCTTCCTTTTGGGTTTTTGGGTTCTTCCCTGTGTACACAGTCCATTCAGCGATTGTTGGCGTTGGGAAGTACAGTGGATTCCTACTTTACAGTGCAAAGTTTGTGCATTCATTGGATGTCATTTCTAGGGCTTTTTATCTTGGCATATGGTATAGCCACTCCTGGTGGCATATTTATGCCATCCATCATGGTGCGTGCACACACTGTAGAAAAAAGCATCTCATTTCTTGATGCATTTTTTCAATATTGTTCAACCATACATAATAACAAACAATCTAGACTTGGATTTTAGGGGGAAAGTGGCAGGGAATCCACCGTTTTAGATAAGACATTGGTTACGGCATCAGCCCCTGAACTATTATCATGTGGCTTTATTTATGGGACTTCTGAGAGGGAGAGATTTATGGTGGCAATGGTGGGTGGCAGGTAGGCGCATCCTTTGGAGCATTCTTGGGACGTATTTTCCAGATTTGGTTGCCTTCGTAAGCTCTTCGAAAATCTGCACCTCAACCTATTGATTGAATTAAAACCTTAATTTTTTTTGAAAATTCCACAAATAGTGCCAATTATTAGTAGCAAGGCATGGTAATCCCCTGTTGGCTACCTTCTTGAAAATAAAGGCGCATACTGGCTAGAGTTATGTATATAGCTGTGATTCCTTTGATAATAGTGTGTTGGGGAAGATGGCAGAGCAAATGTGCAGCCAGGATTACATGCACTAGTAGGCGCAACTGCTATGCTAGGTGGTGTGTTTCGCTCATCCATTTCTTTGGTACTTCAGAAACCCCTTTTTTGTATCTGAGGGGAGATTGAAACATGACAAAAGAACAAAAACTAAAAAAAATTCTAGAGCTTTAGGGTTTAGGGTTATGGTCAGAAAAAATCTCTTTCATGTTTATTCTGACCACTCTATAGCTTACAAGAAATAACCCACATTGTACATTGTATGATAATCAACTTGTACAGCTTTTATTAAAATCTAGAGCTTCAGGGTTTATGGTTTAAGCTTATGGTTGTAAAATTTCTTTACTCGTATTGTGACTTTACAAGGAAAAACCCAATTTATTTATTTATTTATTTATTTATTTTTTGGATATGTATATAAGTGAGTTGAGAAATGTTTAATTTTGTATTTCGTCTTTCTCTACAGGTTGTGATAATGGTGGAGGGCACCGGGGGAATTGATTTCATACTGCCAGTTATATTGGCAATAGTTATATCCAATTGGGTAGCACATCACATTCATCATGCGGGTGCATATGAAGCTGATTTAGAACGCTTGGGTATGGTGTTTTTATATTGCTTTCAATTTGTTTGCAATTGACACCTGTAAAGCGTTGTGTACACCTTATTATCAATTGTTTCATCTTCTCTTTTTTGTAGCAATTTTTGGTTGTTGTTGATGCTGATTTTTGATGTGGTTTTGATCAGGTGAGGTTTGTTTCTTACCAAGTGAACCACCACATAAGCTTATTGCAATTACAGCAGTTGATATCATGGCCCCAGATGTAATTTGTTTCAATGAGGTAGCATTTTCTTACCTTGACATTTTCTTAACATATTCATTATGCTTGTGAGTCTTTCCCTTGCACACAATTTTTACAGCAGTTTTGAGAATTGGTTTATGTGAAAAATCATCCTAGTAATCTTTGTTATGGAAGTCTGATTTTGATGTCCCAAATTTTCTCATGCAGATTGTGTCAGTTGCTGAGGTTGTTAAAGTCCTGCGTGAAACTCAGCACAATGGATTTCCTGTAATTCGCCATGTGGAGTCAGATGGTTGTGGACAATTAGTTGGATTGATATTACGCCATCAGATTTTGCTTCTTTTAGAGCAACGCGCTTTGATGGAGGTTGATTCCCAATTGCTAAATCGACACCTTGCACCACGCATTTCCTCACGTCAACGAGTTACAAAGGAGCAGCAATTTTACGAGCATGCAATGCGGGTTTATCACCATAGTCATTACCCACATAGAAGATATTTGTCATCCCGACCTGAGGCACTCGATGAACTAGATCTTGATGAAATCTTGCAGGTAAATGACCTAGAGAGGACTGGTTTTTTTTTAATTTAATAATTTTTACTTTTTTATTTCTGATTTTCTGGTTTTTGCTGAGTTTTTGAAACATAATCATTGTAATTAGGATCTTCTGATCATTGGAAAGAAAACAATCTGTTTTATTATGAGAAAGCAGATTTGAAGAACCACAACAACACACAATCTTTGAGTGGGTTTTTTCCAGGAGGCGGCACCAAGTGCTGCAAATGGTACAGGAGCAAATGGGAATAACGATCAACATACAGAAGAAGCTAATAATGCAGCCAAGTCAAATTCTGCACGGAAAACAGTACTGGCTTTAGATCTCCGACCTTATATGAATCGGGCTCCTCTCACGGTTTGTACTACTGCCATTCTCTTCAGACTACAAACTTCTAGTTTTCACAACTTTCTTCCTTCTCCAATTCCCGTAGCAATGTCACAATTTTCTTCCTTCATCCAATTCTTCATTCCAATCCTACCATTTTCCTTCATCTAATCCATAAATTTCCCCCCCATCTAGATCCATATCCTTATTTCCTTCATTGAATCCATTATGTTTCCTTCATGTAGTCCATGTTTTTCATCCATATGTTTCCTTGTCATCTAATCCATCTGGTTTCCTCCTCTTACAATGTTGGGTTTTAGGTTCGTGGGGAGTGTTCAGCACAACGCGTTTTCATCATTTTTCGTACTTTGGGACTGCGGCATTTATGCGTTACTGACTCCAGTAACAGGTTTGCCTCCGATCGTTTCCTGTGGAAATCCAGCCATGACATAACTAGTCGGTGGTTTGTATTTATCTCTTTTCTAGGTACTACGTTTAGATACTCTTTCGTGGACAATTTTGTCTCTTCAAGAAGCTCTTACACAAAATTTGTTCTTGAGCAAGAAGTGATGGCTACGGAATTTAGTGAAATATAATGGAAAGAAAAATTTCTAAAATTATCGAAAACTTTCAATGCTTTTATGAAGATACTTTCAAGTGTTTGTTTGCTCTTAAGGGTTGTGGTCTAACTGTGAAGTTTGGGTGTTCTGTTTTGTTCACAACTTCTGCAGAGTAATAGGCATGATAACACGAAAAGATATTGGAAAGGCCCAACAGCAAGTGGAACAATCTGAGGGTAAATTTGTGCTGGAAAGACAGGAATCAGATGGCAGTGCATTCTTCGGTGATAGAACCAACCGAGATGTACTCTTCTCATTGCCATGAATGTCATTGGTGGCACTGGAATCGGTGTTTCAGGTGACTTCAGTTTTGCTCCTCCCAAGATAATCACATTTGAATTATCACATAGAGTTAATTTGTTTCTTGTTTCACTCATCCTCATAGACGGGGATTGGGTTTCATTGAAATGTTGTAGAACACTCTTGTCTTTGGTCAACATGGAAGTTTTAGAACCAATACTTGTGTAAGAAGCTTTTGTAAGATACATGTTTATAAATTGATTACAAGATGTTTGCAAGTATGATAGTAGCATTTTTTACAAAAACATTGATATCATCACATTGCCAAACATACACCCATGTGAATGTAGACTCAAAAACTTAGTAAATAAGTTTTGAAAAAAAATAAAATTTGTCATTATTCTTTTGTGAAAGATGTTTTGAAAAGTTTTATGTTGGTTTTGTCTTGTGAAATATGTTTGGCAAATGTGATAATATCACTGCATCATACGTCTTATATTAGTTTCTTGTGTTGTTGTCATAGGTTTTACTAAGATTGTCTTCCTGCCTGTTCAATTTGCTGACAGTTGAGGAAGACATTCGTCTCTTGGAAATGATTGGAATTGCTCCAACAATAATCACAACACACAAGAATATATCCCCAAATGAGCAACATTGGGTTTTTCTTCAATCAGAAGACTACTCAAACAATTTCTCTTGTGTGTGTCAAATCTGTGCTTATCTGAACAGAGATTAGTGCTGATCCAAAAAATGACTTCCGAGAAAGGTTGTTTTGTAGATTAGCATTGATCTCTTCTGAGGGTCTTCTTACATTTTCTCTCTCATTACACTTTTGCTTTCACATAAGCAATAAATAAGATAAGCGGTTAAATGGAGGATGATCTCCTTTCATTGGTTCCTTCCAAATTTGTGTTGATCATAATAAGCAATGATTTCAAAGCATAATACGAAAAGGTTTGACTCCCACTAGGTTTGACTCCCACTAATGCCACCCTGCTTCGTGAATTTGAAGCTGACCACATTTTTCAAGATCAGGTCTGCAATTGACATCAGACACACTGGATCAGAAATGCTGTATGCTCAGAAAGCAACCAACACATGATCATTCAGAGTTTATAGGGTCTAGTATGTGGAGTGTTCAATCACAAATTCATTCAAGCTGGGAAAATGCTGCAGCAGCATGCTCTGCTGAGAAATGAATCTGAATACAATAGTTGAATGAGTATAGTTTGCACAACCAAGCAGCTAGCTGCTGCTGCAAGATCAATATCTAAATCAGTAGTATATGTTGCAAGGAACAGTAGAGGAGTTGCGGTAGAGTTATAGTACCAATTCCCATTCCTATTGCAGTTGCAAGCAGCTCTTCAACACAAGAATCCAACTACAACAAACTACAATGTCAAGAAGGAAAGTTCATGCACCATCCTGATAAGTAAACCTAAGAGACAGAGAGACAGATACAGAGAGAAAGCTAATAGGGTTTAGGGTTCGGCCGGCTTTCGCAACAGCTCAGAACACAATCTAGAATAATGCATCGGAGGACGAGGACTGGAGCTCTAAAGGTCACCAAGCGCAGCAATCTACAAGCCATGGCGGCTCTTATTGAAGGGGGGGAAAAAAATGGCCTATGAAGATCTGAGCGCGGGAGTTGGCCGTATGAGGTCCTCATGCGTTTAGGGTTTGAGTATTGCGTCTTTGGTAGCGGCAGTTGCGGCTGCAGCACTAGAAGAAATAACAGTCTTCTCAGGAGGACCTGCACGTCTTCCTGCAGCAACCCAAAAATGTGAAGTAGTGTGGTAAGTAGCTGCTGCGGCTGTTGCAGCTCCTGGAGAAGAACTAGGAACTACAGCAGGAGTTGGTCCGGAAGAACTAGGGGCAGGAGCTGAGGTGGGTGCATCTCCGGAAGAGCTAGGAGCTGGAGCTGGAGCTGGAGCTGGAGCAGTAGCTGGGGTTGGGGCACCACCACCTCCGGAAGAGCCTCCTCCTGCAGCAAGGCGAGCAAACACGCCGACCAAGGGAGCAGTGTTGTAGGTAGCGGGTTCCGTCATAGCATAGTTGCCTCTTGAATCCTGGAAAGTGTCGTTCTGGTCTGGACCTCCGACCAAAGCACCGTTGTGAACATTGGGATTAGGGTTTGTACTGTAGTAGTATGTGCTGAAACCGTCGTTGCAGCTCACCAGCTGCGGATCTTGCTTGATGGAGATGATGGAAGAACCTCGATGATGGACCTGTTGCGGGAAGCTGCTCCCAAATCCAACCAGGTAACTGATACCTTTGGGATTGTTCCCCAGCATGTAATCAACCTGCAAGCAGCAGCAGCACGTCCACCCAAAACAGAAGAAGAAGAAAGCTTAGATCATGTGTCATGACCATGTTGTGTTCAAAGGCTCATCCGAAGTCTGAGAGTCTAGAAACATGGAAAGTTTTATAACTGAACAAGTGAAGAAGAAGAAGAAGAATCTCTGAGCAGCACCTCACGAACATGCACAGACAACCACACTGTACCTGAGTGGTGGCAGCAGCCAACAATTCGGAGTTCTGCACAGAAGATGTGCACTGGGAGAGTGTCTTCCCAGCATTTGTGTAGTAGTCATATGCAACAGTCAAGACGAAGGTGGTGGTGGCGACATATTGCATGTTATTCCAGGGTTGCAGCCAGAACATTCCTCCTGCAGGCACAACAATATCATAAGCTCGCTCACGGTTACAGCAACGATCAGTACTACGATGTTGAAGAAGAAGAAGAAGAAGAAGATTGATGATGATCAAGGACGATATATTCTGAAGTACCCATCATCAGCTGTAACGATTCATGAATACCCACCAGGACTAACTGTGATCTGTGTGCCACTGTTCTTCTGTAGAGCAGCACACAGGAAGTACTCGGCCTTGGCTTGGTACGCTTGCAGAGTTGAAACATCTGCCGTGGCTTTTCCATCTAGGAGCAACTGCAAAGACCCATGGCAGAATCTTCAGATTGTAATCTCAGCAACTTGGGGTGCAAGAATCTTGTAAGGAATAGTAGTACTGGCAGTACTGCTCACCAAGCATCTATCGATCCTGCATCCTCTGCAAGTGCTTGTCCTTACCTTGGTTGCTTTGAGTTGAACTCCGGCGTACTTGTTGTCCCAGCTGAACTGATCCATTGCGTTTCCGGTTCCTCCCAGCGAGTCTGCATTGCTGATCACGTAATCCAGATACATTTGATCCGCGGTTGCATCATACAGCCAGATCGCTGCCCACAGCAACTCGTCCTGCCAAGAAGAAGAACATTACACTAGAGAATCTCAAGGAATTCAGTTCAAGCTCTTGTGCATGCAACGAAATGTGTTGTTGATCTCTGATGAAGCTCCAGAACGGAACTACTACTTACATCGTATCCACTCCAGGACTGGTAGAAGTTCTGGACTACAGTGATACTGTCAGAGTATTTTCCTCGACAAGTATCCGCGAAGGTGAAAAGCTGCACACATGATGTCGAGTCTTTGTCAGAGATCGTGCATTATCTACAACCATCATCACTTCCCCATGCATATTAAACCCTTTCTAGTTCAAAGGTCAGGGGGGGGGGAAAAAAATCCCAACTGCAAAGAGTTTCTGCAAGAGTTTCTGTGTTTTGCACAAAAATGAAACAAGCTCCCGGAACTTGGATGATCTCGGGCTGCATGAAGAAGATTCAGCTTAATACAGTAGAGAAGCAAGCAAGCAGTAGCAGAAATTGGGTTTGCATGATTTTCTGTTTTGATGGAGCTCTGGTATTCGTACCTCACGGGCGTGGCTCAGAAGAGTAGCGGAGTAGGAGGCATCCACATCTTTGAAGACGATGGACGCGGCTGCCATGGCTGCAGCTGTCTCGGCAGCAAGATCTGAACCTGGGCTGCTTGCGTTGATCTGGTACGCAGTCCGGGGCGTTGTCATGTCTTCTGGCCTCATCCAGCAAGCGTGGTCCGAGTTTCCTTCCCCCACCTAGTGAAGCAGCAGGGGGACCGGCAGGATCGATTCATGATCACCCAACATCATGTCAGAACAAGATTATTGCTTGCAGATCATCAGATTGCAAGTGCAAACTCATGGTGATGCACTCAACATGCAGCTGAACAAGGATTGCAGTCGAATATATTGATCTATTGGATGGAAAGATGTTGCATTCGACATTTTCTCTTCTCGTACCTCGCCGAAGAGCACATTGGGTGCTGTATGCGCTTTGATGAAGTAGTCCGTGCCCCACTTGACAGCTTCCAGAGCGTGTGAGAGCTCGTTGCTGGATTGCAACTGCGTCTTGTATTCGATGACTCCCCATGAGAGCATGGTAATGGTGAACGCCATGGGAAATCCGAACTTCACGTTGTCGCCAGCGTCGTAGTAACCTCCCGTTAGATCGTCCTGCATGCAGCTCACACAAGTTCCCAAAATCAACCAACAGCTCATGATCAGCAGCAACAGCTCCAAGCGGGCATGCATGTGTCTGATCATCGACTCTGCACGAGCTTCTGATCTTCATGAGAAACACATGACTAGCTGGACTTCCTGCAGCTAGTTCTAGTAGAAAAAAACCTCAGATCGTCAAGTCTAGATCTTCATCAGTGAGAAGATTGCTGCAGCTTCAAGCTGCCGATCACACTAGCTGGCAGCTGGACTTGCAGAAAAGAGTGGATCAATTAGAGCTAGCAGCTAGTGAGGTCAAGAAGAAGATCAGGGATTCATATTTCATACTCCTGCAGAACTGCTATCGTTGAGAGCTGAATCTCCCCGCCAGCTGACCCGTTGATCACTAGGGAGCTTCCCGGACCTCTGTCCCTCGAAGTACAACAAGCTCCTCATGAGAGCATCACTGTAGTCGAATTGCGCAGCTGCTGCCGACGTGATCATCGGCACTGGACTCATGCTGCATAACAGCAGCTGCAATCCAATGACGACTAGTGCGACAAGAGCCGCGTGATGATGATCCCGTGATCGACCCATCAAATGATCTTTAAAACAAAATTAAACTCTTGTTTTGTGGATCAATTATGTGAGAAATTTTAGCAGCTCAAGATCTTTGATCAGAGCTTAGCTCTAACGTCAGCTACTACTGCATGAACGAACTGCGAGGATGAAATGGCAGCTTGATCGAAGAAATTAAGCACACAACATGCAATCACTCCCCGAGGAGCTCAGCTGGTCCCAGCTCCACTAGAATTTGATTCCGCTGCAACTCGATTATGAATTATCCCAAATCCCTGGACTTGAAATAAGCTTGCAGCTGCTCAAATCTACGCGCGTGAACCCGGAATTCATGCGCGAGAAGAATCAGTCCCGCGACACGGCGCCGCAGCGGAAAATCAGTTTTCTTCCCGAACATCGCCGCCGACAAAAAACAAAGCCGCACGGCTGCTCGCGCGCGCATTCTGTTCCAGCAATCGGCGCCGCACGATCGCATTGTCTCGTCTTCAATGGATGAAAACTGTAGCACACTGTTCGAGCAATCGGCGCCTCAGAACGCATTACCTCTTCTTCATGGATGAGAACTGTAGCATCGTGTTCGAGCAATCGGCGCGGCGCCATGGCATTGTGTCGTCTTCATGGATGAGAAGTTCTGTAGTATGTACTGTTCGGCCAATCGGCGCCGCACGATCGCATTGTCTTCTCGTCTTCCTGGATGATAATTGTAGAAACGGCAAACCCCAAGAATCCATCCATCCATCCATCATCGAGTAAATAGATGTCAAGATTAGTTGCTAACTGAAGAAACATGGTTAGTGAGGATGGAAAACCAGTTTTTATTATGGATGAAAAATGGTTAAGGGATGAGCCGCTGCTGCCCAGTAATCAAGGCGCCAAAGTAGGGGCAACTTGAAAATTTCTGAAACTCTGAGGGAAGTGGGGGTTTTTTTTTTTTCCTTGGACTGCCCAAAACCCAGAGGACAACAATTTTTATGGCGGCCTGATTCGTTGATCTCAAGATCAGTTTTCACAACTGAAAGCAAGACTTGGAGTTGGCCTTTGGATTCAACCTTTTTAGCAGCGCCGTCTTTCGGCCCCGTCTAAAAAGGACCCAACACACCTCATGTAGCATTTCTTTTCCCTTTCTTCCTATTTCTTTTACCTGTTCGGCCCTTCGTCATCGTCGTCGTCTTCTTCTTCTTCTTCTTTCTTCCTCTTCTTTCTTTTCTGCTTCATCTTTTCCCACTTCACTGTCTTAGAGCATGCCCAGCGGCAGCAGTAAAATGGCCTTCCCAGTATATTTTGGATGAAGAATTACAGTCACTATAAAATAGCCTTTCTAGTATATTTTGGATGAAATATTAAAGTCGCTATAAAATGGCCTTTTCTAGTATTTGTTTTTGGATGAAGTATTACAGTCACTATAAAATGGCCTTTCTATTATATTTTAGATGAAATATTAAAGTCCCTTTAAATTGGCCTTTTCTAGTATTTGTTTTTG
>Ga0116231_10011049_pt1 | contig 14125 bp, 6 predicted proteins | sample S1TSphgellanicum_2_FD_89695 | JGI IMG/M metagenome (GOLD analysis project Ga0116231, IMG submission 89695) | Host-associated microbial communities from peat moss isolated from Minnesota, USA - S1T2_Fd - Sphagnum magellanicum MG | ecosystem: Host-associated > Plants > Peat moss > Unclassified... | reverse complement strand
CTTGGGGCTTTCTCTCAAGCTTGCTTTAGACTAAGAGTTGAGCCCAAAAAATCTTGGGGCCAATAATGAGAAATTTGAGCATTTCTTCGCTTGTTGTTTGGCCTCAAGTTATGAATAAAATAGTATTTGTTTGAGGGCAATGAAGACAAGGCTTTAACCTCTCACATGCTTTCATTTTTTCTTTCATATTCTTTCATTTATTCTTTTTGGGTATAATTTTATTTTTCATCTTTGCATCCTTTCTCAAGTTAAACCATAAGAATCATACCACCATGGATGAGGATAGAGACAAGATAGAATATCCAAACCAAATGTTGAAGAAGGAAGACCACTCAGATAAGAACCTACATTTGACACACCCGTTTCATGCAAACTCCAACATCTTCCATATTTCAAGTGAAATTTTTTTAAACTCCCTTCATCATTTAAAAATAAGCACAAAAGCTCAACAAAAAGAGAGGAAAATGATGAGAGATGAATACAAAGAGGTGAAATGATGAAGGAGAATGTAGAAGGTTTGCTTTGATCCTATGATGTGAATTTCATCAAAACAATAATATTTTATTGCCATAACAAGTTGACCTCTCAAGTTGATAGGTATTTTTTGTCAACTTGAGGCCAAGTCAAGGCCATAAAGTGGTATTAACAAAATTGTTTTCTTTTTTTCAGCCTTGACTCCTAGTGTAAAGCCCTAATATGAAGTCCTTTTTCAGTGATTGCACCAATAGGATTGCTCAATTTGAGTTCAACCTTGGCCCTTGACTCCTAGTCTAAAGTGGGCCTCAAACTTAGCATGCTAGAAGGGGTAATAAACTCGGGTTAAATACTTGCTACCGGATTTGGGGAGCCACCATTCTCTTTGGTGATATGGGGTTCTTCTAATCCAAAGGAAAATGGGTTTTTTCACTATGGATGTGATCTTCACCAGGACTTGTTGTTCTCCAATGGCCATTCACACAAAAACTAAGCACAAAAAGCAAAAGCAACAAGTGATTACTTGTTCCACCTAAGGAAAAAGGTTGAAAAAGTGCCTAAATAAAACACACAACAAACCCATAACATAGTAGGTAGCTTAAACAACCATGACACCGTCAATGGAATTCCTTACTCTTACTCAAACCCTCTTCAAACTAGTTGAGGACCATCAAGATTCAACCTTCACATAGGTTGTAGAACTATCTTGTACAATGTTGTAGTATCTGGGCTAGTTCTGTAGCAAGTCCCTTAATAATTTGTTTTTGTTTTTTTAGGGTTATTTACTTTCGGTAGTGAAAATAATAATAATTTACAATTAGAAACTATCCTAAATAATGAAGCTCGTGTGTGCTTGAGGGTTTCTTTCAGATTTTTTGTGGGCTAGTTCCATAGCAAGTCCCTTAATAAAATTTTTTTGTTTTTTTAGGGTTATTTACTTTCGGTAGTGAAAATAATAATAATTTACAATTAGAAACTATCCTAAATAATGAAGCTCGTGTGTGCTTGAGGGTTTCTTTCAGATTTTTTGGCATGGTACATAAATTTTTTTTAATGAATTGAGGCATTCCAAAAATAATTAATTAGTGCCCAACCAGTCTAGGTACTAGGGTATCAACAATATCCAAGAACGGGTCATCTTGCATGTCGTAGAACGTCATCTTAATTGTCTTGTATGATACAGACAAAATGTGTAATTCTTGCATCTGAAAGAAAAGTTTGTGTTGAAAGGTGACTCTTTGAAGAAAAAGAAGGCATTACTAAAGTCACGTTGTCTTTGGGCCTACTTTCACCGCTATCACCTCTTCAATGGTATCCACAAAGTAAGGAAATTTTATTAGATCTCAGTATATGAAATGCTGAAACTCAGCATTTTAGTGCACAAGGTTCGAGAATAATTATAGTATAGTACGGGTAGGAGCAGTGAAAATATCTGTAACAACAGTGGAGGCGGTTTCGTAAGACAAGATGAAACGCAGTTTACCACCAAAATTGATATTTTGGTGGAAAAACTAGTTTAGGTCGCAGTTCTTCCACTTTGGAAATTTTTCATTCCCAGTTATGCATTTGATGCCCTATTATGTCAAAACTGGCCGTTCTCGCCCCCTAATCGCGAGTCCTTAGCGGATAACTCGATTATTCCTGAAATTTAAGGCCTGAAATCTTTTTCACGGAACAAATTTACCACGAGCACTTTTAAGTTATTTACAAGCATAGGAGCAAAGGCAAGGCTACTACCGCCTTCACTCAAGAACAACATAACCCCTAATATGACCTGCCCTTTCGCAATCGATTTTTTGTTTTTGTTTTAGGACCAAAAAATATTCGGTGAAAACTATGTAAAGGGGGCTTTGAATTATTTATTTGTGGGTCCAAAAGTTGCCACGTTTTGAGAAAAACCAATCAGAAATAGCAACATTTAGAGGCCGAGTTCATGGAGGTTGCCACAACAAAGCACGATTTTGAGTTTTGAATATTTTATTATTATTATTATTATTTTGAGCCTGAACTCTAGCCAGAATTGGCTCATTTCACTTGTGGATGATTTGCCAGTCAACCTACTTGACAAAATTGAGAAGAGAAACCTCGTCCCCAACATGAAGCATTTGGAGAAATTTCCTACTAGAGAGCAAGCGACCTTGGGTAGATTCGGTGAGGTAAGAAGAATTGTGCAGATTCTATGTTGCGCTCCTCCTCCTAAACTTGTCATTGGCATATACGTTAAAAGTGAATGACTTGAAATTGTAGGCATACAAGGGGAGTGGAGCATAGCATAGAATCAGACACCTGCAAAATCCAGATTTTCAGGAGACCTTACTTCAACTAGATACATTCCCCCTCAAGAATCCACATGTTTAACTCACGTTCATTTGCACTTTTTTCGAACTTTCGATTTGTGACATTGGCAATGACGTTGCCAACCACACTTGGTGTTCAACTCATCATGTTCACTTGTCTTTGTCAAACTCTTGAATTGACGTTGGCAATGACATTGGTGGCATATATGCTTTTGCTTTCTTCATGTTCAACTCATGTTCATTTTGCTCCTTCTATTCGAATTGATGTTGCACACTCGTGGAGCATGGTATCACTTGGGCAAATCAAAGACAAATTCTCATGTGGAGAAGATTAGGTGCCAAAGGTTGAATCAAATCGAGGTGAAAATGTAACTCTAAGGTGAAAGTAGACTGTGTGATGCAAAACGAATAGATAAATGGCTTAGCAATCAACCATAGCCTTGTCCCCTTACCCAAACAAAAACGAATGCAAGCTTTGAATGCTGAGAAAATGGAGTCACCTTCCAAGATAGACTTGAAGGATGTGTTGTGGTGAATGTCCATCAAAGAATCTTATAGATTTAGGGCGTCAATAACAACCACAACAAACATGCCCAATTGTGTGGGGCTAAAACCATTATCCTGAGCCAAACCATCATATCTTGGGTGGTGAGTGAGTGTAACTTTTCAAGATCTTTTTTATGATATGTTGTCCAAGAAAATACAAATTATTTTGAATTATTTTTTGTTAAAAAAAGAGTCATCGGCCGTGTGAATTTGGCTGCCCAAATTGCCCATTCTTCTTGTAAATTATGTCTTTGGTTAAAAAATTCGTTCCAAAAAAAAAGTGGGGGGAAGGGGGAGAGTGAAAAATGAATAAATAAATAAGGAGGGAAAGGAAAAAAAAAAGGGGGAGAATGAAATTATGGCACAATTATGAAGGGTTGGTCCCCCTTCGTCCTAACCCTTCTCCCCCACACCCTAATTATGTGAATCTTTATTTGCACATGGTCCCAAAGTATCCAATGAAAAAAAGCCACCTTCAAAAAATGGTGGGGGATTAGGGTGGACCTTTCCCTTTGGCATTTTTTTTTCTTTTGCAATTTATGTGCAAATTTGCATTGGAAAGGTATATCTCCAAATTTTCCATTTTTAAAAATTGACTAAGTGGCAAAAATTCAGGGAAAAAAAAACCAAAAAAAAAAAAACTAATAAAAAAACTAAAACTAGAAATAAAATTATAATCCTCTTGCAACCTGTTGGTTAGTTTTCCAATAAATGGTGACATGTGTCTTAAAATCCCCAAAGTCAATTGAAATTGCACTAATTTTTCAAAAACCTCCTAGCTTTCCCAAATATATATGTTGCCACAATGTAAAAAATTGCAAAAAATAGAAACATGTTTCAACATGGCAACAAGGTTCAAGGTTTTTTTTTCAATTTTGTAGCTTGGAAACTTTGGCATAAATCCAAATGTTTTTCCAATTTACAATATATATAAATTTTGGTGAATCTTTTTTTATCACCAAGTGGCAAAATTTCGCCAAAAAGAAAAACATTGGCAGAGTTTCCTTATTTTTCAAAATATGTGATGTAGGTGGGTTTGCCATCTGTCACAAGAGAACTTAGCTTAATTTGGCTACAAATAATGATGGGAAGTAGAAGGTGTTTGGACCCATAACAACAAATTAGAATTAGTTTCTTGTTGGAAATTTCCACTATTTTCTTTAACAAAAAACCTTTTGAAAGGGTAACTTCTCTTTTTTAGATTTTGTAGCAATTTCACTTGGATTTAAGGCAAAAAAAAATTTCCCAAAATTTGTCATGTAGCGAAAGTGGTGATAATTTCAAAAATGATTTAGTTAGATTTGGCAATTACAAAAACTAAAAATAATTTTTTTTATAGCATCCTTCTATATATTTGGTGACCTAATAGAATATAGTGTAGCCTTTAGCGAATACTAATATATTTTTCTAATTTCTTATCGAAATTTTGCGACTTAAAAACCCAAGAAACACCTAAATTTTTCCATTTGACGACTTTTCGCCCAAAAAAAAAACTAATAAAAAAGGATTAAGGGGATCACCAATGGCTTGGCCTAGCCGCCAATGGATCTACATTATTTAGCAATGTACATCAACAATTTGTTGCGATTATCCTTGTGCTCTAATATCTACCAAAACATGAAGACGTTTTCACCAAAACTACTTCCATTGGCTTGCTTGGCAAGTAATGCATAGATCATATATAAATGGGTAGTTGAAACACGTGTTTTAGACGAACAACTCACCATCATCTTGGGGTTGTTGGATGAGAGTTATTTATGTTCTATCCAATTGTTGCATGGCCAAGTGTTCCACAAGGGCTCAGCTGAATCATGCCATTGCTTCAAGAAATTCACATCTTACGTGTTGGGTTGCACTAAATGTTAGGATGAAGGCCACTTGCTTGGCTTTAACGTGGAGGTTAATCACCAAATGAAGGAGGTGCTTTGACCATATCGACAACATGAAAACAAGGATGTAGGTTTGGATTGTTTGAAGTGATGTCAAATCAATGAGCAACCTTTGCAAAGAAGTTTGAAAATTATAGTAGGTTAGTTCACATACCCATAATTTTGGTTGGAGTGAACTAGTAGCCACCAGTGCACTAGTTCAGGATGAGGTTGTTCGAGTCGTTTTGGGGATGAACCAAAAACACATCCTCTTCCCCTACCCAAGGATTTTTCAGCCCCCTTTTCAGCCCCCAAATTTTCCTCTCCTAGCTACCTACCCCCTCCTACCTCCCTCACTTCATTTTTTGTTCACTCCATCTCTAGAGTTCGGGAGAGCTCCCGAACTTGAGTAGCACAGAGCCTCAAGGGAACGGATGGTGGAGAGCTCGACGTTGAAGGAATGTGGAAGGGAAAAGGTAAGAATAATGCTTCATCCCAAATGCAAAAGCGAAAGAAGAAAGGTAAACTCCCTCCCCTTTGTACATTTTTCTTTTCCATGGTTTTTTTTTCTTTTTTCATGCTTGAGAAGAAGAATATGCCATCATCTTTTTCTTTCTTTTTTTTGTTTTTATTTGAAGCGAAAAAGGCGATAACATAAAAGTGTTGTTGCCTATTTTTTTTCTTTTGATTTTTGTTACAAACAAGGTGATGAGATTCAACTCGTTGTCATCCCAAAATTTTCCCCTCCCACCTACTTACCTCCCTCCTACCTACCTCCCCCTTCCTACCTACTTACTTCACCTCATTTTGTGTTCACTCCATCGTCAGAATTTGAGAGAGCTTAAAGTGGGAGGGTAGAAGTGGCAGCTAGGAAAAAACACATGAAACGGAAACACAGAAGTAGGAGGGTAGAAGCGGGAGCCAAAAGTGAAAGGGCAGAGTGGGAACTTGAGGGTAAATTCCCTCCTTTCTCTTAGTTTTTTTGGTTATTTTCGTACATGTTTTGTCTTTTCTATGTTTAAGAAGAAGAAGAAGACGATTGCAATGTGCCATCGTCTTCTTCTGTGGTGTTGTAATGAAGAAGGTGACGGCTCCCATCGCCTTTTTTTTCTATGTTTGAAAAGAAAAAGACAATGACAATGTGTTGTCGTCTTCTTTTGTGGTGGTGTTCCAATGAAAAAAACGATGGCAGTTTGCTCCCATTGCCTTCTTATCTAGTGGTGTTGCAACAAAATAGGCAACGATAGTTTGCTATCATTGCCTTCTTTTTTGTGTTTGAGAAGAAAAAGATGATGGCAATGCGTCGTTGTTACAGTGAAAAAAACAATGGTAACAAGCTGTTGTCACCTTTTCTTCTATCTGAAAGGAAGAAGAAGACAACGGTGAAGTAATGTGTCGTCATCTTATTTTGTGGTGGTGTTACAACAATGAAGGCAATGGCAACTTGTTGTTATCATCACCTTCTTTATGTTTGAGAAGAAGAAGAAGATAACGACGACTTCCATCACCTTCTTCGATGGCTTTGTTGTAAAGTGTCACCTTTTTCGATGGCTTTACTATAAAGTGTCACCTTTTTCGATGGCTTTATTATAAAATGTCACCTTTTTCGATGGTTTTGCTACAAAGAAGGTGATGACAACAATGTTGTTGCCTTCTTCTATGGTGGTGGTGTTGTGAAGAAGGTGATGGCAACTAACACACCCCTAAACTCCTTGATAGATTTAACTACAAGTCTAAATGTGAAAACAATAGAAGGATAAGGAGTTGGGGTACGTTCCCTAGCTTGTAGCACTTTGGGGTAGAAAGGTGTGTTAGAACTTTGGGATGGGGACTAAGAGTCAATTATTCACACAAACTTGCATAAACCAAATAAGAAGTTGGTTAGTGCATAATTCGAGCATTTTTGGTGCACGGACAAACCATGGGCAAACGTAGATTCATAAGATTCACCACGGCTTAGACTTAGGGGAAGCCACCACCATCCTCCTTATAGTATTATCTATGCTTGGCCATGGGGCTTGCACCCAAATGTCATTTTGTCCCGAGACTCCCAAGTTGGGAGTCTTGAAATTTCCAAAATTGGGACTCGAGCGACTTTGGAGGCCCGTAATTTCTTGTGTAGACCTTTGATTGAGATGAGGTCTGAAGCAAAGTTATAGCCCTCATCAAGAGCTTTCCAACTGTATATGGCACGCCACCTGCACACAAGTAAATTAAGGCGATTCTTGACTTTTAGTGGTCGGGAGTCAAATTGCCACTTTGACTCTTAGCCCTTCTTTTGGCCATAACTTATGTATTAAGTACTCAAATGGGTCATGCGAGCTCATTCTAGACATCTACAATCTAAAAGCTCTTCAATGGTATAAGGAACTATTCAATCCAATGACTTTTGACCTCTGTAATTGTCTTCTGAAAATTCAAAAGTCCATCGCGACTCCAACTCCCAAAATGAGAGCCCACTTGGGAATCTGTGGGTTCATTCCCTCACATTCTTTTACACTCCCGGGAGCATGAAATGTGACTCCTAGGTTTCACTCTTGGCTTGCACCTTTGCAAGCCCTTACCGTGGGAAGCAAAATGTTGATCCATTACAATTGGGACTCGGGGAACAAAATGTTGCTCCATCAAAATCAAGACCTGGGGAACAAAATGTTGCTCCATCAAAATTGAAACTTGGGGAACAAAATGTTGCTCCATCAAAATTGAAACTTGGGGAACAAAATGTTGTTTCATCATAACCAAAAATGGATGAATCAAACAATCTATGTGGCTTGGAGTTGATAATGGTGATAATTTGTAATTCAAATGATGAGATAATTTCCAATACAGATTGGGAATTTCAATCGAAAGATGGTGGGTTAGATTGTTTTAAAATTTACACACATTGCACTAAGAGTAAAAAAAAATTGTATAATTTTTTAAAAGTTTAATTATATCGGCACCTTCCGTCATTTGATGGAAGGTGCAGGATCCTTTTATCAAAATTATTTTATTGCAATATTTCAAAATAGTTAGAACTTGCAAGAATTATATTTGATTGTGTGATCTTATGTTTTGTAATACTTGCATTTTGTTTTTTGAACTTTTTATGTGTAAGGTTTTAGGGTTATTACAAAGTAATTTTTTAAAAATAATATTTCTTTGTTTAGGTTTGGAACTTGAAATTGACCAAACCTCATAGCCATTGACACCCCCTTATCCACCTAATATGGTTTGGAAGGACAAAGAATGGATGGAAGTTGGGTTGAAATGGAAGTGTAAAGTTGGCATTTGCATTGTCGCATATTATGCCAAATGATTATTAATTAAACATTTGAAGGAGGTGCATGACTTGGTGGTAGAAAAGGCCAAACTTGGGAAGCTTTCAACTTGTGAAGGAAGTCCTCAACATCAAGACCATGCTAAAATGAACGTTCGCATCTTGAGAAATGCCATGGTCATGCAAAGGTGGAATGATCAAAATGTTATGAATTGTGCTCATGTCAAAGCCCAACATGAATGGCATAAATTGGTAATTATCGCAAAACAATGTCCACCATTACCAAAATCAATTTTGGTGAAATTGGTTTCAAAGCAACTATTGCAGGTGTTTGGTTTTAATGCTCAAGGCGTGAGGAGTGTGCTTTGAGATGCAATAACATAGATGGAGAAGGATGAAAATTTATAAGAGATGATTTGATCCTTTCGTTCTAGATGTATTAGATTTCCATGAATCTAGATTGACTCATGGAAGGTAAGAAAAAATAATTGTCAATGTTTATTGTTTTTAATAATTTTGTTTCATTTAAGGTGTGTTAGGGTTTAATTTGGTGATTTTTGGGTGTTTATAGGGTTTAAAACACAACAACGGAAGAGTTTGTTGCAAATGTAATTCAGGTTGAAATGCAATGTTGGCATCTTTACACTATTCATCATGCAACAAGGGTTGCAAATGCAACAGCTGCTTACTAAGCTAAACACATGATTATAAATAATGATATGGTTTTGGGTTTCCACTTTATATAATTAGCTAGGTTTTTTCAGCCCTGTCATTTTTTGGACTACTCAATTTTTAAATTTTGGTTTGATATATTATAAAGGATTTTTTTTTTCACTTGGTTTTGGAGCATTTTTTGATCCACCCATATTTGTACATTTTTTATCAATATAATATTTTCCTCTAGTCACATTTGTTTGATGGGCACATGGTTTATTATATATGTCTTATTTTTCATAGTCTTCATAATATTTTAGATGTAAGAATCAAAACTTAAATAGGCTCATATGAATAGGTAACACTAATTTGTCTAGGGTCTATAAAGATCAAAATGAACATTGTGCAATATTTACATCCTCTCTATTATAATTTCCATAAGGCCATTTCAAATATGCGATACCCACATATAGGTCTCATAAATAGTCATTAATTTTTTTTTACATCGATTGCAATACCCGCATATAGGTCTAGTAGTTACTTTTTTAACATCCATTATAGTACTCGCATATAGGTTCATAAATAGTTGTTGATTTTTAACATGTTTTGCAATACTTGCATATAGGTTTCCATTATAATATTTATGGCATTCATATGACATAATAATTTAGTCTAAGTATCAACAAATAATTTCATAATTATGGAATTACTAATTCCTAATTATAAATTATTTTAGATAATTTAAATGATTGATTATCATATTTAAAAACTCATGTTTTATATTAATTAATTGATTATTTGGTTGAACTTTAATTATTCAAATCATTATTTTAGATAATTATTCATGACAATTAATTGTCATAAAGTTAATTTAAGTATATCAAAAGACATATTTTGGGTACCCAAACCATTTATTTTGAAGTGATTTTACATGTGGGTATTGCATTTAAGGTTGATTATTCAGCTAAAGTTGTTTAAATCATCTCTAGATTATTTTTAAATGAACTTGCATGCAAGTATCACATATAGGCTTTGGTTTTCATTGCAAGGTCACCCAAACTACATACTAGTTATTTTGAAATGACCTTACATGTGGGTATTGCATTTAGGGTTGGGTCTGCACTTTTAGTTACTTAAATCACCTATGGGTTATATTGAATCGAACTTGAATATGGGTATTGCATTTAGGGCTAGGTATTCATATAATTTTGCAATACTCGCACATGTACTTATTTTCCCTAGTTAGAAATTTGGCTTTAATTTTTTGAATAATTAAATAAAATTTGTAACAAAACACAAAAGAAGGTATTTCTCTTACCATTTGATAATATTTCCAAATTAAGTTCTTTCATTTTCTTTAAAAAAATATAAAATGAAATTACATTGTTTTACATATGTTTAGGCCTTAAACTTTTGCCCAAAATGCACGTTAGATTTATTTTAATTATTATGGACTTGTAAAAAAATGTTAATTAATTTATATGTCCCAAATTCTAAACCTAAATCATAATTCTAACATTAAGTAGTAAATTTTACATTAAACCTAACCCCTTGTATCATCAATGTGACCAATTTTTCATTATGTTCATTTATATATATGTTAAATCATACTATAAGGTGAATATATAATTTTGAAAACATGAATTTCATGATGTATTAGCGGGGAATCAAATGTTTTTATGTTTCATGGTTAATGAATTATCATAATATAATATGGGTATTGCATTTAAATAAAAGTGGGTTAGGAAATATTGAACTTTAACAACTATAGAACATATGGAAACAAAGGAAATTCATAATTATGTTATAGATCTAAATAAGTGATATGATAAAAAATCAATACAATGAGCAAAGTTTAGAGCATAAACCTTAAGCTTTGATATATATGAACCAAATTCCTAAACATTAAATCATAAGGCATAACCTTAAAAATCCAAATGATATTTTTCCATAAGCCTTATTACAACCTTAACTATACAAACCTTAACAAAAAAAAAGTCCTAGTGACATATGCCCTAAACCCAAAAAATTATACAAATTATATAATGCAATTTTTTAAAAAATATCCATAGGAAAAAATTTAGAAACCAAATTTTAAAATTTTAAAACTACAAAGATTTACTAACCGAAAAAAAAAAACCTTAATTTTCAAAAACAATCAAATAAATTTTGTAAAAAACCAAAAAATTTATGAAAAACTTGTTAATTAATTTATATGTCCCAACCTTAAACCTAAACCACAATCCAATAGTACATACTTATAATGTCCATTCCATAAATAAATTAAGTAAATAAAATTTAGTAAAATATGCATTAACTAAACCAAAATGGCTACAATTATGACATTGTTTCCATTATAAATTGTTTGTAATACCTACATATGGGGACTTATGTTCATCATCCATGAACTAGGGCGAACCTTAATAAATTGATGGGTAGGATTGGGGGGCTAGGGGGTGGGAAAAGTGAATAGGTAATTAATTAGGTATTTAGCTATGTAAAAAACATAGGTAGCTAGGTTAACATAACGGTAGGTAGGAAGGTGGGTGCATAGGTAGGTAAGTAGGTATATAAGTAAATAGTTGGGTTAGTAGGCAAGTTAGTAAGTAGAAAGGAAGTTTAAGGAGCAAGGTAGATAGGTTACTAAAGTAGGTAGGCAAGTTAATAGGTAGGAATAAAATTACACTAGCAAGGTAGCTAGGTAGATAAACAAGTTAGTATGTAGGAAACAAGTTACCTTATCAAAATGACTAGGTTTATACAATATTTATGTCAATAAGGTAGGTAGTTAATACAATGGTTATGTCAGTAGGGAAGTTAAGTCAATAGGGTATGTAGTTAACAAGGTAGCTAAGTTAGTAGGGTAGGTAGTTAGTATAATAGTTAAGTTAGTAGGATAACTAGTTATTAAGGTAGCTATGTTAGTAGGGGATAATTAGTAAGGTACCAAGGTTGATACAATATTTATGAGGGTAGGAAGGTGAGTAGGGTAGTTATGTGTGAGGTCAAGTCCAAGGAAAAAACAACAAAAAAAAAACCAAAAAAAAAAGTACAGTGATTAACAGCGAAAAGAAATGGATTGTGATGAACCCCATTGACATTGAATGAAAAAATGCAACCCATCCAGTGGATAGAACGGCCAATTGGTGCGTTGGTGGCTACTGGTTCACTCTAGCCCATAATTCCAATTTTACTACTCATTTACATTTTTGTACTTTCATAGTTCTACCATTTAGATTTTGTTGAAATTGATTTTTTCCTTACATCACGTCGTGTGCATAGTTGTCACATCACCAACAATCTTCCATCACCACATTGTCCATTTTCCTATGATCCAAACTTAGGAACTAGCATTGACCTTCCCACAACTATCTTAGTCACCACGAGCAACAACCTGATCAACATTCCAAGTAGTCTAAGAATTGAATCTTGTAACACTAACAATGAATGGTGCCTTCATTCAAAATCTTCACCCTCACACTGCCTTGTCGCCAAATTCACAACAACTAGCAAAGAGGAGGAACATTGTGTTGTGTCGTGCATTTGTTCAATGACCATTGCTTGACAACAACTAGCACCAAATTCTCATCAATGTTTAGGTTATTGAGACTGATAATGTTCCTTGTGTTAGTTTTGATGCATTGAACCTGATTGAAAGTAATGAAAAGGATAATTTTTGTTTGACCCTAAAGCTAGAAAGACAAGGTGAAATTTTGAAAGAGGGAAATATTTTGAGTTGTACTTGGAAGCTGGCAAAAGTTGTTGTTGTAGGGATTTTAGGACCCACACACAAACATTTTGTATCAACAATATCAACCCATTATAGTTTGAAAGAAAAAATTAAGCTTCAATCTAAAAGTGATGTGCATGAAGTATTTTTATTTTTCACATCTTGATTTTGATTGCACACATGATTCCTCACATGAAGGTTTTTGGAGCTCAATAGGTGTTTGCATGTTGCAAACCCGAGTTCTTATGTGAATGACTAGTCCTACCCTCATTATGATAAAATTAGGAAGGTTAGATGGCTAGAGGACAAAATGAGAGAAAAATGTGAAGGATTGTACAACCTAGGGAAATTTCTAATAGTGGATGAAATGATGATTCGTTACAAGTGCAATTTGCCCAATAAGGCAATATTTTGCCAAGTAAACCAACAAAATGGGATGTGAAGGTTTGGTGTTTGGCTGATGCCAAAACCAAGTGGGTTTGGGCTTTTGAAACCAAGTGGTGGGATGAGATTTTTTTTTCCTATTAGACACAAGTGATACGAATGGATGGCTATTACACCGCAAAATTAGTTAGAAACTTGGAGCCACTCCATTGGAACACCATGAATTTCTTTTGCGCATGGGGAAAACCTTGGCTCTCTCACCAAGGTAAATACGGTTCCCGCCTTGTCAAGATTTGCACCTTCTACCATTCACACAGTGACACCTGAGGACAAGAAACATATTTACATGGTATGCAAGAGAAGAAGACCATCTTATATATTAAATCTACAGGTTTGTCTATCTGTCTGTCTGTCCGTCTGTCCGGGCAGTTTCCGGGCACTGCCTAGGCCAGCACAGACCTTTGTTTTTTTTTCTTTTGATGGGTGGCGGAGGGGGGGGGCACAGGCAGGGAAGGACCGGGCAGGGGGAAGCTCGACAGGTGCATTATGCACCAGGTTCACACTAGTATACAATATGTTTGCAATGTGGAGTGCACCTGTGTATTTGGTTCTTGTTTTGTAATAGCCCATGAGACAAGGAGGTTAAATCCCAAAAAAAAATTATTACATACTAAATAATGTTTTTTTTTTGGGTCAATTTTTTGTTGTAGCCAGAGTGGCAATGATCCCAAAGAGAGGATTTAGCCAAAATTCACTATAAATAAAACCTTTTTTTTTGGTGGATACTCTTCGATTTTTAATTTTTCTTTTGTGGATATTCTCTATTTTTTTTTCTTTTTGCAGATACTCTCCAAATTTTCCAGTGTTTTCCCCCCTAAGTGCTTAGAATAATAATAATAATAATAATAATAAT
>Ga0116231_10011048_pt1 | contig 14125 bp, 6 predicted proteins | sample S1TSphgellanicum_2_FD_89695 | JGI IMG/M metagenome (GOLD analysis project Ga0116231, IMG submission 89695) | Host-associated microbial communities from peat moss isolated from Minnesota, USA - S1T2_Fd - Sphagnum magellanicum MG | ecosystem: Host-associated > Plants > Peat moss > Unclassified... | reverse complement strand
CCAAGCGATGTGTTTGGGGCCCCCCCCCCCCCCCCACTTGCCCCTCGTTACTCCCCGTGGAATGGGCGGATGTAAAACCTTTACACGTATGTGTCATCCTCACTATTCTAGCCCTTTTTGGGCATGTAAGGTAGTGGTGGTTGTCTACTACTAAGGAAATTTTAGCCATGTCCTTTACACGTAAGTTATGCCCCACCATCCACCATTGCCGATATGCCGTCTCTAGTGTTCATACATTATGGATGGACTATGGACTATGGACTCTTTCTTCTTGTTGATACTCTCTAATTGACACTCTTTGAGTTTAGTGGTAATCGGAAAGCAAGCAATGGTTTAAATACTGGTCCCAGAATCAAAGCACCATTTAAGTAACATTTGGTGGTGGATGGGCGCATTGACGGGTATGTGTCTTAGTGCTCGACAGCAATGAGCCTAGAATCCCGGCTTTGGATGGGGCCCCAAACCCTTTTCTTTTCCCTACTCTGGAAAGTATACAAGAAATTTCACAACCTTAGACAACATCCTTGGGGCTTGGATTTTTCCTTGAAGTAAAGAACAAAATCAAATATTAAAACCTTCGACACGTCCCACCTTAAACACTATGGATGAAGGTTGCTGAAATGGATGGATAAAATAAAAGTGTCTCTGTAATTGGATAAAGATTGAAGGAAACTTTATTGGTTTCCCTTTTTCTTAAATCCCAAATAAAACTAATTTTAAAAATTCGGTTTGGCCTTCAACAAACTAGGCTAAACATGAGATTTTATTTTCTTTACCTTTCAATAAAAGAGACTGGCAAAAAAAAATTGATACGTCTTTGAGGAAACAAAGGGTTCAAGGTAGATATGAGATGCTATCCTTGATACCCATCTTTTGAAAATTCAAACAATACACTTTCCAAGTTTTGCTTAAGAAAGAAACGATAGCAAGCTTCAATTTTTGCTTGAAATACTTAATTTTTAAAATAAAGTGTGGCAATTTCATTAGCCCTTCAACAAAGAATGGGTGACAAAATTAATAGAAATTATGTCATAAATAAATAACTAAATACATGTATTAAATAGCGCACACCATACTAATAGAGGGCAATTTGTAAGACCTTTCCAAGAGAAATCTGAACAAACTACTTTTGTCTTTCCCATTGAAATACACAACCTCAAAAAATATTTCCCTTCCACATAGTTCAATCACTTGTTGTAGACAATAGGCTGAGGATGTGGTTCAATGTTGATGAAAGTTTGGATGAATTTTAATTTCCTTTATGTTTGGATGAAACAAGATGATGAAATGTATTGCATTTTGTTGCATTTTTCACAGCTTATAGTTCTTAAGCTGTGGTTTCAAACACCCATCAAAAAAAATTTACATTGTACTAATACATCACACATTTTCAAACTAACTTAGTTTATCACTGTAAAACCATGTAAATAGGCATTTGTCACAAGTTTAATAGTAAGCTTAATTGTGAATGTACCCTTTTCCCAATTCAGTGCTTTGGTCTTTACAAATCTTGCTTGTAAGTGGAGATTGTACATTTTGATTTTGAATTGATGGGAAGGGGTGTTTCATGTGAATGTGTTCTGGAAGTTAACAGACAATTATTGCATTTTAATTTTTTTTCTTCTCTTTTCCTTCTTGGGAAGCTAAGGATGCATTAAACGACAACTAATTGTTACAAATCCAAATATGAACTCAAAGAGTTGAAAAACCCAAAGGCAAGTATGAAACTCAAAAACCCATTCCTTTCCAAGGATGGAATTAACCGATGTTGGGCGGTTCTTTGATTTTGTCAATATCCTTGGGTTCTAGTTCTTTAATATTTTTAGGACCATAAAAACCTTCAGTTTTGAGTTTTTTTTAAATTTGCAACATGTTGATGGTTCTCGCGAAAGGAAGAAGCGACAATTTAGGGTAGGTTCTTTGACCCAGTTCTTTGATTTTTTGGAACCCATGCTAAGGTTCAAAATTGGTTCTGTATTTTTAGAACCTCCAATCAAGGGTCACACCCGGTTCTTTGATCTTGAGAACTATTGGTCAAGGGTATACATATGCCTTACCCGGCTTACCCTCTGGTTCTAAATTCCAATTAGTGAGAACCGCCCAAAACTGGAATTAACAACATTATTGAAACTGGAGTAAATCACAACTAAAATTCATGACATGGATGAAGATGGGATAATGGATGAAATTTGACCGAATCGACAAAATGAATTCTATTTTTATGAAACTCAACACAAAGGAAAATTTACAAACTTAGATATAAGTAATAAAACTTCTCAAACTTTCTAAATGGATGAAAGTGATAACGTGGACAACATGAATAAGTATGTAACCACAATACACATGAATATAAGGATGAAAATATGGATCCATTTCAACAATGTGAATGCTACTCACCATGAGGCTGGAATTGAATCATGAAAATGGAATTTAAGACAAGGATGACATTGAGAGAATTGGCAACATGGAATGGTATGGACATACATATGAAATTGAAATTATACCATGTGTATTATGTTGATGAGATGAATGAAAATCGATCACATGGATGAAACTAGACCATCACCCAAATGGATTGACTATACAATTGAATAGAAACATATGACTGAAAGTTGACAATATCAATGGTGTTGATGACATGGATGAAATTGCTATGTGTGAATGGAACTTGGCAATACAAGTGTGATTGACAATACAAATGAATCCTTGACATGGAAGAAACATGAACTACATTTAATTCATTGATATTGTTCAGTGCTTGTACACAAGCCCATTTGAATTAATTTTATCTCTTTCATGAAGATTCAATTGGGAACCAAGTAAGGTGTATGTGCTTTTTTCTAAGGGGTTAAGACCGGTGTTGCCCAGTTATTGAATTCTGCCAAAGGCCATTCATTTGAAAGTTTTAAATTTTCACTTACACACAAGGTATCAAATATAACCAGATTTTTTTAGATTTCTAGGACCTTCTTGTTACCAAGTTGATAAAATGGCCAATCAATAAGGTTATCAGTCAAGGTCGATTATTAAGGAAAAAATCCCTTTTTAAAGCAGAATTTTTTTATATTAGATTCTTATTAGTTTTAGTCTATTTTTAGAATTTCTGACTTTAAGCAAAGTTTTAATATGATTATGTGTAAGCAAAAACTCCTATGGCACCAAAAAATTCTTGTAGTACAATTGATCAAAAGAAACAATAGTATAATTGATTCTTGTAGTACAATTGATCAAAAGAAACAATAGTATAATTGATGGCAATATTTCATTATAGATGCCTCCTTTTCATTATCAAATGCAAGCATACTTATCAACATACCAAAATTATAAAAGGGTGGTTTGGAATTTTCGATCCTAGTTGACTTCTTAATTCCTTGTAATTGTTTATTTCTAAACTTTATTTTCTCTCTGAATTCTCCCAAATACAAATATGCAAGAAAGGAATTCTAAGAGGGTTTTGATATAGATCTTGTGTTGTTAGTCCTTTGACAAATTTCAAAAAAAATCAAAAGTTATACAAAGAAAGATAGAAAAAGAAGAATACCAAATCCAAAGCTATAAGGGCAAAGGCAAAGTTCACCAAAACATTGATGGATCTAGTTTTAGAAATTAATTCCTTTTAGTGCTCGCCATGTTGTCCACCATTATTCTACATAGTCTCCATCACCATGACACTCACTCACTTCTATTATCACTTGCAACACCACTATTAAACACTTATTTCTAACCTCACAAAATCAATTATTCTCCACACAACTCTTGATGCACATGACTTCATAATTCCCAAGTTTTTTTCTTGGGTGAAAGTGCATTATGATGACCTTATATGGACATTACATTGACAAGTTTTCATGTATCTCTTCGACACAAATTTTTATTTTTATTTTTTTGAAATATCAAAGAAAGGATTCACTAATGTAAAGTTAAGACAATTAACTTTTCAAGAACGCAATGAGCAAATCAAAATCATGGGTAGATAATAAATGATGAACTTTTGAATTTTGACAACAAATTTTGTCATGCCTATAAAACTCATGAATATGAACTTCTTATTTACAATGTATTAGTCCCATGTATTTGAAACTTGGGATATTGCACATGATTGATGTTTAATACATAAAAAATGCATCCAATTAATGGAATATGAGTTAAATTTAATGTGTTATGAACTTCTCAAAATCCCAAAAATTACAATTATTTTAAATATCATTTCAATTAGAAAAGAGAAAAAACAATTATTTTCTTGAACCACATTTTTGGAATTTTTAAAAATGTCTTATAACATCATGATTTGAAATTAGATATGGAAGATGTTAATTTCAATCATGTCTAAATATTCATATTCTAAGCTAGTTTCCAACTACATTGGATATGAATTCTCAAAATGGACTTTGATTTGCCAAAGATGAAATGCCTTAATGTGCTTCCATTTGTTTCTTGTAATAGATGTTGAATCACATCCTAATATTCCAAGGTTTCCTAGAATAAAATCACCTTGCTAGCAAATTAGGTTTTCACCAATGTTTTTAATTTCCAATGGGAAATGCTTGCATCGTTGCATGCCTTCTACAATTCACTATGTCTTTTTTTCAACTTTTTTGTTCACATAATTATTTTTTGTAGGGAAAATTGTGTGACCTTCAAACTAACTTCCTAAAAGCCCACACAAACATTTGTATCATTGCAAGCATATTGGTATGTTTTGCAAGGTCAAAATACAACCTTTGCCAAGGAGTTACAAGTACCAAAGGAACACATTTGACCATAAAGTTGAAAGTTCATGCAAGGGTGGATAGATTGCCACCCTTATCCTTCACATATGTAATTAATTTGTCCCACAAATTATATGATGAAAAAATTCTTTGACCTATGTTGTCATTATAATTCTAGCTTCAAAAAATTTGCCATGCCTACTCATGAGTTGATGAAATTTATCATGAGCAAATGTGTCATATCTAGATTTTAACCATTTACAAATCAAAAGAAATTATTGTAACACAAGAATCCAAAGTTGGCATTACATATATTTCCATAGTTTTGGTCATCAATGAAAGAATAACATGTTTAACCAAGTTTGGAAACACAACTTAGGGATTTTGATGCATGATCAAACATTTCAAACATTGATTCTCCACAACAAAAATAATCATATATCCTTTGGCAACAAACATTAGCAAGCCTTCCATGAATGCATTTTGCCTTGCATCCTTTTTCTTATAAGGAACAATATTCTCAAAAAAATTTGTGATGGCCCCATATCCAACATTAGTTCTTTTCTTGGACTTATCTTGATGTTACTTTTATGCAACAAAAGTTAAATTGACATTCTTCCACCTACTTGAAGCACCTAGATGTTTAAAAATATATGTTTCTTCATGAAACTAGTCCCATGCTACTAGTTAAAATGTGATCACACCTTTCCTCTTCTTAGTGGTACCATTGAAACTATATGTCTAGGAAACAAAGTGGGAAATTACATAACACATGGTTTGAACAATAGTAGGAGGCACCTTATTAATGTCATTGACAATAAAAAAATGCAAGGGGAAAAAAAGCATGTGGTGAGGGATTCAAAGCTTTTGATTCAAGGTTAATTGGGTTTTCAATATCTCCCATATGTTTATAAGTCTAGTTTGCATGGGGTTGGAATTTTTTTTCCAATAAATGGTGTGCTACATGTTGAAATTGAACCAACAATTAGCCCTAAATCGTTTCCTAACCCCATTGCCAAATCATCAACATTGTTATAATTGAAATACTACATAAAGTCTTCATTTAAATTAAATGTTTCAATGTCTACCATTTTTGTCCTAAGCTTATGGGGTAAAAATAAAACTCCAAAATTCAAAATAATTTAAAAACACAAATGCACTCTAAATGGCAACATGGGTTATGGTTTTTGGGAACTTCTTATTTATTACATACATAAACATAATTTTAAATTGTGGTTGCAGATGCAATAAAAATCATGCAACATTTTGAAGCAGGGATAATCACTTCAAAACTCAATACAAAAACAATCAATAACCTTACAACCTAAACATGATATCAAAATGAATTTCATAAGCAAGTTGTGCCCAAATGTTGGAAGAATTGTAAGAAGAAATGGAAAAAATGACAAGGGACACAAATGCATTTAAAATGGCAAGCTAGGTTTTGGTTTTTAGGAGTTTCTTGTTGACTACATCCATAAATAGAACCTTAAACTATGGCTACATGTGGAATAAGAATTTGAAGCACTCTAAAATGAAAAACAATCACCTCAAAATTCAATACAAAAATAACCCAATGCACTTAAAACATTCATATGCACATATGAACTCTAAAATTGAGCTCACAATGAATCTCAAAAGCAAGCAAGTCCCTAATGTTGGAAGATTAAAGGGACATGCTATGACCCAAATGAACTTTGAATTACGAGCTTCCAAGGTTGATTACAAGCACAAATATAACTTTAAACTATGGCCTTAGGTGCAGTAAGAATTCTATACCATTTCAATGTGAAGAACATCCACTTGAAAAGTCTAGAAAAAATGACAAATAAACACTCAAGCACTCATATGCTCATATGAATCTAAATCACAAACAAACAACAAATCATGAACAACCATGAATTTAGGATGAAATATAAATTGAACAAGACCAAAAGTGAGAGTGATCCCCGCCACATTCTTGTAGAAGTTGATTTGATTATTATGATAAAAAATTAGAGATTGCACACAAGCAAAATTGCATCCTTGCGTAGTTCTTCAATTCAACCAACACTTAAGTTGGGTATTCAATCTCTAGCATATTTTTGTTTTTATATATAATTTAATTAACACTCACAATAACATTCATGTACTAAAGGTGGTGGCCATTGAATAGCCAAACCATTCAAGAAAAATTCTTTCAATTCATTGCCAAACAACCATCACAAAAAGCTGAAAGAGGGTGCAAAAATCAACTCAATGTGTGAAATCAATAGTTTAAGGTTATAGCTTTTAGATATTGGGCAAAAAGGAAAAAAACATAAATAGATGAAAAGATTTGGATGAAAAAAGAAAGATGAAAACTAGTTTCGGTTCTTAGAGGAAAAGAAACAGACTAAAGAATTGCTGGTTCTGATTCTTTCAAAAACTTTAAAGAACTGGTGGGTTTCATGAAAGAACCGACAAAGTATCAACGGTTCTCTGACCAATTCTTTGAATTTTTCATACTTTTTATAACCACAGTTATATACCAAAACTGGGTCTTTGAAATTTTTGAGAGCTGACAGGTAACTGGGCATATACCCAGGTTGATAACCAGTGGGTATCTGTCCTCATTGTAAGGACTGCCCACCACTGGTTAGTACCACTAGTATTCAATTCTTGATTTTGAAGAAAACCTTAAATATGTTTGGTCTTCTTGTCTTTAGAAATTTGAAGGGAAGCTTTGGTTCTTGTTGTGGCTTCTATTCAAAACTCTATTGCACCTCTCATGTGGTTCAGAACATTGTTCTCCTAAGAATTTCAAACTCATACCAATTTGAGATCAGATCTGAATACAGCTGATTAGCTACATGTAGCACAAGATCAAAATTTGTGTGTAGGATCAATGTTTTACAATCTATTGAATTTTTGATGATGTGATTAGAAAGTACATCATGGAAAAAGGTTTAGGGTTTGAAGTTTTAGGGTTCCAAAGGTGTAGGATTTTAGGGTTTAGGGTTGACAGCTCAGAGCAACTCCACCAGTAGTCAAAGACAGGCCGATACCCCACATTCATTCATTCATGCTAGATGACGTTTGGGCCACAATGGTGTGAAAATCAATCCCATCCATAAAAAAAATGGATCGCATGGAAGGGTTTGGAAAACTCGTCAAAGAACATGGCTGCTTTTCATTGGCCACCCTTATTGCCCCTCTATCTAACTAAAGGCGCGTTCACACACGGTGTTAGGGACTCTAGTGTTGAGTCCCCAAACATCATACTAGTCATTGAAGACTTAAAATTTACTTATCATGCAAAATTTATGTTAAGCTAACATTCACTTAACATGAAGCTACTATTGCCCATTTAACATCGAGTGCCACCTAAGATGCCACCTAGACTTTCATTTAACATTGACTTAACACATCAAGTGTGAATGCATCATAAGTCCCATTTTCTTTTCCAAGGTTGTATAGATTGAAGATGGAAATCAGTGCTTGTGGGTCATGATGGGTTATCATATGGGTCCAAGGGTAGGTTATTCATAACTGACCTGTAGGGTTTGAAATGGGTTAAGAACCTGATTGGAGTCCCTACCCTAGTACTCAATGATACCATTATGCATTGGGCATTTTATTACTTTTGATGAAATCCAAAAATGGACTTGTACTTTGGACTCATGTTTTCATCCCAACAAGTTTTTGAATCTTTAAAAATAAAGACATTTTTGAGTTGTCAATTTCCTTTTGGCTTGCCCTTTTCCCCAATTTTTGACTCCACTTTCAACTGCCCTTTTTTAACTTCATTTTGACAAGTGTAAGTTGGCAATTTGTAAGAAGTGCACACCGAATTCAGATTTTTTTGTTGAAGGGATAAGTTTTACAAATGTAGCTCGAGATTGTACTATCCAATTATCAGGTCGGGTATCAAGTTGGGTATTTCAAAACCAACCCATAACAAGTGGGTATTTTTAACAAAATAATATCAATAAATATTTTTGAAACGATCAAATTGACATATCTCCAAAATTTTCAAATTTCGATTATTTGATACCCTAGATTTGGGACAGAAAAAATAATTTCAAAAAGACCCTGCCCGGCCTGTTATGAAAAGAAAAGAAAAAAAAGGGGAAAAACAGCCAACACTAATGGAAACCTCGTTAGATCAACAAATTTGACCATGTAGATGATATTGAACACATGGATGTGGATGAAAATAGGGTAATGTATTTTGATCATGATTCTCTCCCATGAATATAATTTACACTTGTTCTTGTAATTTTATTAAAATTTATCCTTATGACTAATTACAGTAATGTGATAAATTTCATCATCCATGTTGTCAATTTCATAGATGATGTTCATTTGCGTATATTTGAATAATAGTTCTCAATAATTTGTTGAATAGTAGCAATTGCAAATGACCTAATATGATCCACCATAAGAATAGTATGATTGATGAATAATTGGAAAGAAAAACTACTTGGCATGATAGAAAGTTTCCTATTGCTAAGGAGTATTTTTTTAATGAATTTATTAATGTAGCCTAAATGGTGATCACCCGAGGAAGATTTAGCCAAATTTGGGTATAAACCAGATATGAAATAAAAATTGTTAGTCAACCTTCTATATTCATGGCTACACACTGAAAACCAACTATAGAAATCTGGCCATGTTTTCCCTCATATTTGGTGACTGAAACCTTCCAAAAACACTTCATTTTTTCAAAAAATACTAATTTTAAATTTCGGGTTTTTGGCAAAATTTCCCAGCCAAAAAAACACTGTTGCCTATGAGTCTGAAAACCTTGCCAAAGTCACCTCTTCAAGAAATGAAAAAAATATATACCTCCAAATTGGCATAATGGGATGGAATGATGGGACGTGTATGAAAAAGAGGCTTATAGAGCCAAACTTCATCCCTTCCCTAGGAGAAATCAGCACCTCCTTTTTCCCCTTTCTTCCCCTCCCCAACTTTTTTCCTTTCACATAGTAAAGGGGCCCTTGCCACCACTTCTCACTCCACTCCTCCTCCATTCAAATGCTAGTAAACCAATTAAAGATTTAGACTTGTACATGGAAACCACAAGTTTGCAAAACAACATGAACCTAATGAGAAAGTGAGGCACAATGGCAATCCCTATGTATTTTGAGCTCAAATTTGGACAAACTAACAACTTGGGGTGCTTTTCTTTTGTTTCTTTCCCTCTTTCATGGGTGGAAGGGAAGTGGTGAGAGGCCAATATCACATAATATGTTTCACCTAAAAAGGAAAAGAATGTTCTCCCCCCTCCCCTCCCCCAAAAACACTACCTTGGACCAACTTATTTATCAATTTATTTTATTGAGGTGAATGGCCCATGCACGATACCTTGCATGGATAGACAGGTACAGTTGCTGACTACAAAAGCAACTACAAAAGTTGCGGAAGATACAACATGTCAAATGTTGACCCACATCGTGTAATGGGCAAGAGCTCGTCCCCACTAGTTTTGCATGCAAAGTGGCAATGGGAGATATATTCTTGCATTTTATCAATGCTCCGTAAGTATAAGATGCGGTCTACACTCAACAATGGCTTGGGCCATCGCCTATGAAACCTCATAGTACCCCAACTTTTGGATGAGACCATGGCAAAGCCGATTGATGAGCCATGGCCCAAGAGCCTCTTTGTTCAAGTTCTTTTTCTAACTTCACCTTTCAAATAAATACAAAATAAAATACTATAAATGATTGGCTCTGAACCCTTTTTTTTTGGGGGTTGCCACTATTTCCATCCGGCCCACCTCTTTGGGCACACCAAAAAGAAGTGGGCTGGCCATAATCCCTTACATTCCGGGCAACATGATCCACTCGGGCCATGTAGGATTCCATGTGGTTTTTTCATCAACAGCCGTTTGCTTCGGCTGTGGCCTACATTTATCCTAATGTAAACCCAAATGGGAGCCTCGAGGCATTATGGACCGATCACCAATTTTTTGATTTATGTGAGCCTGGGCGCCCCAACTGTTCAAGTGTAGACTATCCCTAAGTTTTGCACCCAAAGTCGAAGAATTTGGGTGAACCCCAGATCTAAGAAAGATAAAAAATTCATTTTAACCTTGACCTAAGAAAGATGAAGAATTGGCTTTAACCTTGAACTTAGAAACTTTGGACCATGGGCATGTCATCACATGTGTTCTCTATTGTTTAGATCTTGTGTGATATTCATCATTGCTCTAACCTAAGGTTTATGAAGCATTTGTTCTAAATAAAAATTGTTCAAGCTAAAAGAAACATGATTGTCCTAGCCTCATCTGCAATATTGAGTAAAGTTTGATAAACCAACTTATTCCCCATCTTTTGAACTTGTTCAAAGACCTTTGGCTCGATGATGGGTCACCATAATGAAGCCACCACCTTTTAAAAGGCTCTCATTGTCTTAAAAACAAAAATGATGATCTCTTAAAAACCCTAAACCTTGGGAAAGTCTATTTTACATGAAAGCCTTGTGACAACGAAAGAAGTGGATATGGAGAAATAAATGACATATAAGTCCTATTTTAATTGCAAAGTTGTAAATGACTACTAAGTAAATAAAAGGGATTCAAACAAAATGGGTACCAAGTTGTGACATAAATTGGCACTCTATGTCTTAAGGACAATGGAATTTTTTTGGGGGGGGAGGAACTTGAATGATTTTACACCTTCACATTGTGTGACCTTCATGGACCATATATCACATGATCAACAAAAGCAAAATGGGTGGTATGCAAGCAAATGGAACCTTTTGTATCATGACAAAAGTTGGAGTTTGTTTTGCTTCGAAATAATTCATGTACTTCTTAATCTCTCCCCCCCCACTCCCTCCCCCAAAAGAAGTTGAGACATGAAACTGGACAAAGCTGAACACTTTGAAAAAGGATCTCTTGGGTACCTTGGAAAGGTCTTAAGGAATAATACCAAAAAAATAAGAATGCTGCTCAATTATGAAGCTGGAAAAGAGGTTCCAATCCAACAAAAAAATGTGTCCAGGACACAATTGGGGTGTTATAGCTTTTTTTTCTTCCCTCAATGCACACTTCATCAATAGTGTTTCTCTTGGCATTATGAAGACATGAGCATAGCTTTGCATCAAATTATTGTCTCAAGGAAAGATAATAATAATTGGGATTCTTAATAGTGTTGGGTGCAGTGTTTTTTTTTTTCCAGAATTTTTTTTGGGAACTTTTTTGCTTTTCTAGTGTAAAATTGACTAATTTTGCTAATTTTTGGGGGAAATTAGCCTAATTTTCAATGGCATAAAATTGCAGCAAAAGCCCTGGTTGGTGGTTATTTGATTTTTTAGATAACCTCCAGTTCCATTTTTTCAAAATGTAGAAATCAAAGAACAACTAGTTTACCCCTAAAGGGTAGTAGCTCTTGGGTTTAGGGTTTGAAGAAAACATGGAGTCTCTAGTCTAAAAACCCTAATATTCTAAGAGAATGGTGTATACTTCATGGTTAGTTGATACCCCTGCCAATTTTTACAATGGCATTAGAGAGTTAGCATCATCCAAAAACTGATCATTTTGCCTTGAAATTTTTCCATCAAAAAATATGTTTTTCAACTTGTTAAATTGGTAGCCAATCACTACCAAGTTCCAAGAAGGTTCAAATTTTCTATCCTTAACAAGGGCCTATTGCCTCACCCTAGGCCACTTAATTTCCGGAATTGCCCCCCACCTTGGGGCTCAACACTACACAAAAGTTGAGAAAGATATGACCTGATATAGGAAGGCAGTCTATGTGCAAATGTGCAACCAAGGGTTCCCCCCCCCCCATTTTGTGATGTAGCTGAAGTGGCAATCGTTCATAAGATGATTTAGCCAGATTTGGCTACATACTAGATATGAAAGTTTTTAAAAACAACAGAATCTTTTTATATTCTTGGCTACCTTCTGGAACTTATGATAAAAATCTGACAATTTGGAATTTTTTTCCTTTGAAAATCTGGTGGATTTGGGTCATTTTTCCATGAAATATGCTTTGTATAGGTAGAAATCATATTTTTTCATGTAGAAATTTGGAGAAATTTTTGGTCCCCCCCAAAAAAAAAACGCTGATGCAAACCATGGATAATATCCTGAAACCAACAAAAGGGCCAATATTATATTGCATTCACACTTGATATTAAGTCAATGTTAAATGAAAATCTAGGTGGCATCCTAGGTGGCGCCTGATGTTAAATGGGCAATAGCTTAATGTTAAATGAATGTTAGTTTAACATAAAGACTTCACAATAAGTAAGTTGAAGTCTTAAATGACAAGTATGATGTTAAGGGACTCAAAACTAGAGTCCCTAACACCAAGTGTGAATGCACCTTTAGCAACCAGGATTCCATGCCACAACAATGCCACATCCAATGTGGCACTAAATTAACACATGGCTATGTGGACAAGGCATGTATAAATTCTTTTATGGGAATCTCTTAGTAATGGATAGTGGCAAGGTCCCCCTTCAATCTATGTCTTGCATGCAGGATGGACACCAGAACACCATGATTCTAGTTGCTGCAAAACATGGTCTATTCTAGTTGATTCCAGTTGGACATCTAGGGCTGAAGAGGGTGAGAAAATTTGGGGCTCTCCCACTTGAGCAACATGGTGAACAAGATTCAGCAGGAACTATAATATTTTTGAGAATGCTGAATTTTTTAGAAATTATCCACATGGAGCATCACAAGTTAAAAAGAAATTATGTGCCATCTCAATATCAGGCCCAAAAATTCCCAAAAAAATTCTTTTTTTTTTTTTTTTCCAAACTCAATTTTATAAATTAAAAAATTTAAATAAAAAAATTTTATTAAAAAAAAAACCAGATAAGTTACTACAGTAAATAGTTATCTAACAATTAAAGCATGAGCTAGATGCCTTCAGATTCTCTACACTGTGAGCTAACATCAGTTGACAAAAACATCAAAGAATATGGTTGTGTTCTAGATAGCCTTACTTGTGACTATTTTAGAAAAGCTTCCCCAACTCTATTCTATTTCATACAGTCAGCTTGGGCAATTTTTGTCGCACAGATAACTGGGAGTGTATTGAGTGAGAAAGTATATTTGAGGAATCACAAGAGGGATACCCATCCACATAGGCTACTTGTTTTGTGGTATTCCTATTTATAGTCATCTGGTTGTTTGGCTTAACTTCATACTAGTGGTAACCCGTGCCTGCAAGGCACAGACGGTTTTAGTTGATTTTAAAATTTTCTAAAAATTAATGGTTTAAAATATCCTTTCTTCTAATAGTAAAAAATAATCCATTCTTATAATTTCAATTTGCAACGTCCTTTAGAGTCGGACGGGCTCGGCGCCGGGCACACCGATGGTCCAATGGTCACATTCTTTTTGGGTTGTCCAGTGGCCCAAAAGCCACAGTCGACCAATCACGCAAGGGCCCAAAAAAATTCCCTGTTCATACTGCTGGCCATTGTTT
>Ga0116231_10011046_pt1 | contig 14129 bp, 5 predicted proteins | sample S1TSphgellanicum_2_FD_89695 | JGI IMG/M metagenome (GOLD analysis project Ga0116231, IMG submission 89695) | Host-associated microbial communities from peat moss isolated from Minnesota, USA - S1T2_Fd - Sphagnum magellanicum MG | ecosystem: Host-associated > Plants > Peat moss > Unclassified... | reverse complement strand
GGGAGCCTCCATAGTTTCATTTTTTTGTGTGATGGGCCAATCAAATTGGTTCATTGTGAAAAACAAAACAACAAAATTGGGAGGCACCTCATCTAATTAATAAAAAAGGTGAATAATTAAGGTGTTATTAGGAATGTCATAGTGTGATTCATATTAATTACATCATGGGTGCCCTCACAACTTTTTTATTTTAATGGAGCCATATTGATTGGCCCACTTGCAATTGTTTTCGAACTTTGGGGCATGCCCCCAATAGAAGTACCTCTTTGGACCCCAGTTGCAAAATAGAAACAAATTTGCACCCTTGGATTATAGTTTATTTATAAGGGAGTTTGAACTTTGGGCAAAGCATATGGGTTAAACACCCAAGTGCTAATGGCTAACTTGCAACATTTCTACAACAACAACATCATCATCATCTTAAATTATTATTATTTCATTACTGGTTTATTTCCTTCCCATTCTTGGTGGGCAGAAAGCTGCAGTGTCAGACTTAGCAGAGGGATGCTGTGCAGCCGGCAACCTCGGAGCTTCCAGGGTGTCGATCCGTATGGACGACCGGACGGATGGAAAGGACGACCACCCAAGGATATTATAGAAGTAGATAAGAGATTGGAGATAGGAGACATATATTGTAAACATGAGCGCAAGCTGATGGGCCTATGAGTGTCTACCCTACCAGGTCTGTGACTCATAAAATTAATTATCCCCTTTTGTGGAGGGTGGAATCTATGAGGGAACATGTAAGAATCACAATTTAGCATGCGAGCCTAAGAGCATCTCGAACCATACCCCTTTTTGAGCCTCTACAAATGGTTACCCCATTCAGATGTTGTGTTCATTATTTCCACCGTTGACACCCATAAACATGAAAAATTCCACAGTATAAAATGATAGACTGTTTTAATACCATCACTTGGGCCAATCATTATGGGCAGTTGATCAAGAAGTAATTTTGTCTATTGGCTTCAAGATTGACTATCTTGGAGAGCAATATAAGTTTTGTGCATGTTTGTAAATTTAGATTCAGTTTCATGCTCCCATAGTACTTATCAAATCCAATTGTGGAGTGTTAAGTAATTAATTAGTTTATTAGAGTGCATTTTAGCATATAATTGTTTTAAGATTTGCAACTTGCAATGGAAATATTTGTAAAGTTCGTTAAATTGGGGGCAAAGACCTCATGTTTAGTCAAAAGACCAAATGACATGCACGACACTGGATGAACATTGTAGATGGGAAAAAAACTCAGGTCAAAACTCAAAAATACATCGATTTTGGTGACATTTGAATTTCACCACGAGTTTTTTGTTTTTGCACATTTAAGGTTTTGTGAAAAAAAACATTTTCAATAGTAGTAATGTGATCAAGGTTGAAGTGAATGAGGAAAGAAATTGGTGAGTGTGGAGAGAAGTTGCTAAGCAAAGAGAAAAGTCAGTATAATTTTGGGAACAACATGCTTCTTAATTATGTGTGACAAAAGTTGAGGTGAGCAAGGACAATAGTCATGTGATTTTGTGAAAAACACACTTCTTAGTTTTGTGTGACAAAAGTTGAAGTGAGCGAGGACAATAGTCATGTGAATTTGTGAAAATCAAAATTCTCAATTCTATGTGACAAAAGCTCAAGTGAATGAAGACAATAGTCATTGTGGTTTTGTGAGAAAAACACTTCTCAAGTTGTGACAAAAGTTGAAGCAATCAAGAAGCTTGAAGGAAGCATGCAAATTTTTTAAGTGAATGGAAAGTTCGTGAAAGCACGACAATTCTAAAACCTCCATTTTGGAAGCATGGACACAACTAAAAAGGGTTAAACTAGCTTACTTTTGGAGTTGTGGAGGCAATTAAAGTGGTTGGGGGTTCAACAATTGAAGAAGCTTGGAGAAGCCAACTGAAGTGTGTACAAATTCTAGAAGTTTAACAAGGTTCGATTGCATTTCCAAGGTTGTAGTTTGGTTTTCTTATAAGCAACTAGTAGGGAGTGTATTATCAAAGTGGTGAAGTGCATCCTTATAAAGTGAGGATTATAACCTCTTTGAAGTTAGGGTTGTTGTAAACAAAGCTGGTAAAAATGAACCTAATGTGTTTAATGATTGTCAAGAAAGTTTTCTATTTGGGAAGTTGTCCTCTTGTTTATCTAGTCTTTTCCACAGTTTGTTGCTTTCTTTCTACCCTTTGTTGCAAGTTTTCCAAATCTATACAAACCCTAGCTACCAGCCAGTTAATTGAATTTCTGAACAAAATTCCCTCATACCAACCCTTACAAATTGAATGTGAGTTTGATGCATATGGACATACATCTTGCCCCAATCAATTTGAATGCAAGTTGTTGTCACCTTTCATGGATTCTCTTGTGATTTCACACGTTTTCCCACACTTTCCTATGACCCTTTCCATGTTTTGCTACATATGACAAGTAAATAAAACATGGTCTATGGTTGTTGCAAAAAGTGTCTTTTGAAATGCATTGGCAAATGTGAACATAAACCATGGACCTTACCTTCTTTGTATTGCTAAAATTGGTAGTTCAAAGATATGTCTTTAAAAACATTTTGAGAATGAAATAAACTACATAAAGGTGTGTTTGGACACCGTTGACTTAAACCACAACTTATGTGATTCAAATTCAATACTTTTAGATTATGTTTTTACTAGGTTACAACTCCCTTCATAGAAAACTATAAATGTTCTTTTAGATCCATTCCTTTTTTTAGCAATTTTTAGTATGGCAAATATGGTAGATTCTAACATTTTCATGGAGTTACAAGCAAGTGACTACCATTCACCTACATAGGAGCATGTTTTAACTACAACACACCAAAAGGCAAAGGTGCTAAGGAAAAAAAAAACCCACAAACTATTAATGCAATATGCATAACTAACACTATGAAAAATTGTGTTTACTGAAACCACACTACCCTATAACTAAAACTCAAAAAACAATTCATATATAACTCTTATGCAATTATCCCCTAGGTATTACAACTACTATGCAACTATTCCCTTAGAAATACGGTGTATTAATAAATAAATTGTCGCATCAAAAAATCAATTAGTTGTATTATAATTACAAGTGAGTTGAAAATGAATTTTTCTATATGGTAATTTATATACATTGTACATACATATGTAGTTAACCATGTTTGACTTTTTCAAGAATTGCATTGTAATTACATCTAGCAATTATTTTAGAACTATTATAAATGTATCACTAAAACAACAACTATGTTGCAACTAATGTACAACATACATACATGCGATCATGCCACATGTCCACATTCCCACCACCCATTATAAGATACATTTGTAACTAGTTTTCAATTATGATTCCCATTGATATAATTAATATGGCCACTAGTGCAACACTATTAAAGTACTAATGTTCAATTATGTTATGATTATAATACAACTACTTATAACTTAATAAGGATACATATTCATCAATTATTTATATCTTCATCATAAGTGTTTCATTTTGAGTGATTTAACATGTTATGAGAGTCGGCCTTTGTCACATTTGGTGGTTTGTTTTTTTGAGTTCTTGACCCCCTCTACTTGAGGGGCCATAACTTTCTCAATTTTATTCTAATTTTAATGATTTTTAGTCCAACAAATGCACCAATAGGAAAGGTTCAAGTATTGTTTAAACACCAAAAACAATGAAGCCCTCCCCTTGCATCTAGCCTACCTTGAACACTTAAATGCTATTGTTGCAACTCAATTTGCAACTAATAAACAACTAAAAGATTTAACCCGTATGTTTTGTTTTCGAATTTCATGTTACAAACTATATATATATATGGTTTGTTTTTTTATGTTGTCACATTAAAATATATGTGTCATTTTGGGATGAGCTTAAAAAAACTTAACCTAAACACAAAACATAAAATAAAAAATAAAATTTCATGGTTATTCTTTAGTGCACATAATCTTGTGCTTTCCTACCTCCTTACCTACCTAGGTAAGTAAGTAGGTCTTACTTTTTTACCTACCTATGTAAGTAGGTAGGTAGGTAGGTAGGTTCTAGGTAAATGTGTAAGTATGTAGGCCTTAAAACCTACCAACCTACCTACCTATGGTTATGTACTACCTACCTAACTATTAAAACAATTTTTTTTATTCCAAAATAAAATTAATATGTTATGTGATAATTATTTATTATGCCACATGTCACAATATCGGACCATCATAAACAATCATAATGGACGATGGTAATCAATATTTCAAAAAACAATTATGTCCAAAAATCTTCATAATGCCATGCGTAAAATTACAAATGGATGACAATTAATGACATTAACACGATATCATGGGTGCAATTATAATGGAATTGCATAGTAGTTGAAAATGAGTTGTTTTGATTGAGTTGCAATTGAGTCGCGATGAATTGCACCATATATACGATGAATTACAACTATGCAACTCATGCACCTTGTCCGTTAACACTCACAACGTATAAATACAGTGGGTTGCAAGTGTCCTTTACAACTCAAAAATTGACTTGCAAGGCCAATTGCAAAACACCCATTTTTGTCATAGTGTAAATACATTAACAATTACATAAAACCTTCATTTCGGGCACTATAATAAGGGCAAAAACCGTGTAACCCAATTGATTCATAATGTAGTTTGGAAAAGCTTATATGCTACATACAAAGTAAAGTACCTAAATTGTACATTCCAAGAGGAAACACTAAAAGACCAATTACAAGAGGCATTGAAAAAATTGAAAACAACAACGTTTAATTAACATGATTTTGATAAAACCAATTTTCAATATGATGATTTTTTAAATAGTTGAAGACCATCGATGGACAATCTTTTATGGATGTTTTAAAGAGGCAATAGTCTTTTATAGTTAGTGTAGGACTCACACTTGCTATTAATATATTTAGTAAAGATTGAGGCAATTCATGTAAATATTAATGCCCCAAGTTTTATATCAACTCCAAGTTTTAATGCTCCAATTGAAAAGCCTATTCAACTTATGTCAAAGGTTGAAGTGTTGAACATTTAGTCTATTAGTATTACGTCCAAGTTAAGCAATTTCAATCAATAGTGAATTTTTTAAAAATTATTATTGACACATGTTGGCATTACCCAACAAAAACATAACAAAGCCAAAATTGCCAATATGAAGTAGGCTAAAGAACTGGGTGTAATATCCAAAAAGGAATTCAAAACAAAAGTAAAGTTTATCTTGGGTCTTTAACATCATATTTCAAATAAGTCCAAAATCTCATTTGTCTAGAAGGTTTAAAGGTTAGGTAACCTATGTAAGCAATTAGGTAGTTTATCTAGCTTAAATAACTATATTTCCTAGGTAAGTGACTCCCTTTGTAAAATGGATTTTTCCAAAAATTAAAACATGCTTCCAAGGTGGAATTTCAAAATGTCGAAATGAAATAATTTTTTTCCAAAAATTAAAACATGTTTCCAAGGTGAAATTTCAAAATGCATAAATAAAATGGATTTTTCAAAAATTAAAGCAAGTCAATAAACCTCCCAAGAGGAGGGTAGGTAGGTTAACCCCCCAAAGAAAACCCTTGAATTGTACTTGTAGTCTAGAAACTTCTAACCCCCTAGTCATGTTTCAATGGGAGCTTGGGTCCCACTTTGTTGCACTTTAATGAAAAATGTAAACTAAAGGTCAAATGATGAAGTCATGGTGAAAAGAGGCATAGGACATTGGGTCACTTTCAAGATATCTCTAATATAAAATATTTTAATATTTTCATTACAAATAAGGACATCAATTGATTTTCATCCATTTGATATTTAACATCTTTAAATTTGTTATTATTATTTTTATCACCTTTCAATTCACCTTTAGAGATTTTAGAAGATGGTTGAATTTTGTAATATGATCTAATGGCCAACAATTTTAAGTAGGATTTATAAAAACATTTTTTCCCCAAAGCAACCTTGTTTTAGATTTTGATGATTAGGCCATGATATTCACCGAACATTTGCACCAACATATCCCAATTTCCACCAAACTCAAAGCCAAATTGACAATTAAATCAACATATGCATTTTGACCTTAACTTGAGTGCACAATTGATTTTAAGGATGCACTATGAAATGGTCTTTCTCAAGATGAAAAGAAGCTAAAGGTTTTTGAAATGAGATTGAACTAAGCAAAAGGGTTGACACTTGGAATGGGTGCAAGAGAATGTAAACACATTCCTATGTTGTACAAAATGAAAATGCATGAAAATCAAAGGAGGTATTTTATGGAATCCCAAGTTGAACTCTCATTTTAGGAATTAAGAATCCTAAAGAGTTAATTGGGATTTTTAAGGAATCATGATTTTTCAAAAGGTAATTTGGGGGATCAACTTTCATCTAAATTGATTGAAATTTAGCTTACTAGAAAGATCTTAACATGAATTATAATGTGGTGTGATTGCACTGCCAAAACAAGCGTAGTGGTTAGAAATTATGGTCATTTGAAAACTTGAGACAAAAATGTCCCAAATGTTTATGAATAAAACTGTCCATGTTCAGAGTGCAATTTGAGTGAAATCATGAATCAATGAGCCAATATGTTTATTTTGTTTCAAAAGACTATAGTTTTTTTTGTCAAAAAAAATTTCATAGAAAGAAAATTTTAAACATAATATTATTTGAATTAATATTTTTACTTATTATAGTTTCCCCAATATATCACATTTTTTGTTAATAATTTCAGAATAAATATGATTTTTTTAAAAATGTAAAATTCTACATTATATTTTTACATTTCATCTTTAAAGTGATCACAATTTCAAATCATGTCAAAACATGTTAACTATTTTGAGGTTTATACTTTTGTGTTATAAACTACAAATTTATTTTAGACACAATTTACATTGCACCACGTTTACATGTCATAAAAGATTATGAACATCAAATAGACCCAAAATTTCAACTAACAGATTCTTTGTATTTTGAGCATCTTTTATGTGTTTAATAGTCCCTTATTATTACAAAAAAAATAAAAATGGTTGCTTTCATGGTTGGTAAAAGGGTGCAATCATAATCAAACGAACCAAAAACCATGTCAAAGACCAAAAAACATATTTATGTGATGCCACTTTAATGTCATGTTGATCAATAATTTTTTTTCTAAATGATTTATATGAGTGTTGAAGAATTTTTTTAAAAAAAGAATTTAATAAATTGAATTTTGGTTTTAATAAAGGACTTTTGAACTTGAACACCCCAAAATCAGTTTTATAAAGCACTAGGCTAAAGACTTTTTTAATAAAGAAATTTTTATGGGAAAAAAATTAAAATGATAACCTACCATCCATATATGAAAAGCACTCATAATTAAAAAATTGTGATACTTGAAAGTTTTAGAAATTCAAAATATCATTTCAAGAATTTCAAATTTTAAGAGTCATTTGCTAGATGTAAATGGGTCATAATATGTATGACATATGAACAAAGTTTTGGCTTACGATTTTTAAAACTAAACCTTCAAGTAATTATCATATTTTAGCATGATTTGGAATTATGATCATTTTTCAAAATGAAACAGAGAATTTAGTAGAATTTTTACATTTAAAAAAAATTTGCATATATTCAAAAATAGTTAACACAAGTTTTCATAACCCTAACCTTGGGCTTGTGACCAAGGCAAGGACTTGCAAAGGTGCGAGTTAAAAACGAAACCCAATAATCACATTACATGCTCTTGGGAGTGTAGGAGAATGTGAGGGAATGAACCCACACACTCCCAAGTGGGCTCCCATTTTGGGAGGTGGAATCTTGATGGATTCTCAAATTTTTAAAAAGCAATTACAAGGGTCAAAAGTGATTGGATTGAATAGTTCCTTATACCATTGGAATGTTTTTGAAACATAGATGTCTAAAATGGACTTTCATGACCTATTTGGGTACTTAAAACACATGTTATGGCCAAAAGAAGGGTTGGGAATCAAACTGCCAATTTGATTCCCGACCATTAAAAGTTGAGAATCACTTTGATTTACTTGCATGTAGGCAACGTGCCACATATCTTGGAAAGCTTTTGACAAGGGCTATAGCTTTGCTTCAGACCTCACTTCAATTGAAGGTCTGCACAAAAAGTTATAGGCCTCCAAAGTTGTGAGAATATCAATTTCGAGAATTTTGGGACTCCCAACTTAGGAATCCCGGGACAAAATGACATTTGGGTGTAGGCCCTATGGCTAGGCAAAAAAAACTATAAGGGGGGAAGGTGGTGGCTTCCCCCAAGTTTGGGCTGTGGTGAATTTTGTGAGTCCGTGTTTGCTCATGGTTCGTCTGTGCACCAAAAATGCTCCAACTATGCACTAACCAACTTGTTGTTTGGTTTGTGTAAGTCCATGTGAATAATTGACCTGCTTGTCACTTGTTCTAGTCCCCATCCCAAAGCTCCAGCACGCCCCTTTAACCCTAAGTGTTGTAAGTCAGGGAATGTATTACAACTCATTATCTTTCTATTGTTTCACCTTGGACTCGCAGTTGAGTCTATCAAGGAGTTTGGTGGTGCGTCACAAGTAATGAATTTATTGGGGGACTTGTCAATATTTTTAAAAACATGTTGCAAAACAAATTCTTCAAAAAATCCTTTCTATGAAAAAGTCAAAATGTTCAAAAAAGGCCCATTTGTGGTTGAATCCTTTGTCACTATTGGCATGTTTGACTATGATCACACCCAAAAATCAAGGACTTTTAAACAACCATTCATTAATCAACCTCATTTCATTCCATCAAGACTTCAGACCATTAGACCCACTCAAAATACCCAAGATCACCATCACTTTGAATTAGAACTTGTATAATGGATTTGACATTTTTTAATTATTGTGATCAACTATCCAAGGTTTTTTCTAGCTAAACTTGGACACCATCCAATACAAAAATGCATAGTGCATAATAACCTTTTATGCCTATTTAATTTGTGATGTTCACATGAACTTGAACAACACTTTGCAAAACTTCACCCCATTGATTTACAACCACATCTACCTTACACCAATTGATTCTATTAACCCCACACATGGAAAATTGTCCTCATGAAACATGTAAGCATAATATGGGCACCTAACATAACATACCATTCACCAATTGATTCTATTGACCTCATATATTTGAAAATTGTCTTCATGGCACACATTAACATAATATGGGTACCTTGCATAACCTTCTAGCAAACTAAAACACCTCATAGAAACTAACCTTGGAAGGTAAAATAATGGTTAACCTAGGGTATAACCTAGGGAACAATAATGTAATGTATTTAAAGTGACAACATAAAAAAAACTTATTTCTTATAATGAATTACTTCAATTAGTAATGAATTATGTCAACTAGTAATGAAACATGATGTTAACATAGTGATCCTATAATGACATAACTTTAAGCAAGATGAAATGACTAGGGTGGGTGAACATATTCATTAAAAAAATCTCTTCATGATTTAAGTTGGTGAAAGGTAATATGTGAATTAACCTCAATTTTACAAAAAACCAAAAATGGGTAATTTAAGGGTCATGATTGCTTACTTGTCAATGTTTACTTAGGGACCACATGTAGACTTAGAGATTGCAAGTAAGACTTGTGAACAATAGTTTCACCTTGCAACCTTCCTTAGTCACATTAATATGAATCAATTTTTGCCACCATGGTCTAAATTTGAACACATTTCCAAGCAATATAAAGCAATCATTTGAAAATTTTCAAATGAGGGAAAACTTTCTTTTGGAACCAAATATAGTAATGTGAAATCCAAAACATGACATTTAAATGTACTTAAACATAGTGCAACTTGACACTTAAACATACAGTCAAATTTCAAAGAATTCATCTTCACCTTCACCTTCTTGTGGAGTCAAAACTTCAATGTTAGTATCATGCAACCAACACACATGTTCCAAGTGAACAAAACACTCACCTTCAAGGACAACTTCAAGGGTTTAACCTTCACTAATGCTTGTGGCTCTAATAACATGCACAACCTTTCCTACATTGAATGTTTGTAATTCAAACTTTAATCACCCCACTTGTTCAAATCACCTACCAACCCAAGCTTTTCAAAATAAAGGCACCCCAACATAGTTCTTATGTGAAGCTTCGATTTGTTCCCAACCACAATATCACACCCAAAAAAAAAAATATTTCAAAACATATATATTGTCACCTAAATCCCAATTCAAATCATAGACCTTTACAAAACTCTAGGTTCACAACACAAACTCATGAAGTTTAAAACATTCACCTTCTTAAAACACTAAGGATTTTTGGTTTTTGAATGCCATGAGCTCCCTTTCTAATCTTTGATGTAGTTGTTTAAAAGGTGGAAGTTGAAGTTGTGGCTCCAACTTAATCAATCACTCCTATAGATCATGATCAACTACACCACTTAGTTGCCATCACCTTAAAACAATGATGTCCCCCACATTATTCATTTCCTCATTAGCAAATCATGATGTACATTACACAAGAAAACAAGAACATAATTTGCCTAAACACGAAGTGTTGATGTGCAAGTCCTGGAAATATAAACACTCTTTAACATTTTCAGACTTAACAAAATGTTCAAGAAAGTTCATATGTTGTAGTTGTATTTGATATAATCCCTAGTTCATCCATTATATTGATGCAACAATCAATTCCATCCAAACAACATACTTGAAGGTTGGGATGAAAGAAGATGCACACCCTAGGTCGTTGCTTTAATCATCCAACAAAATCCCATGTAGTTCCATCGACAATTAGGTTTTTTCCCCACATTTTTGTCTCGTTTTGCTTTGCTTTTAGGTTGTAGGTGATGTTGTGGGAATGGGTTGTTACTTGACATTGCAGCCAAGCAAATCAAACCAAGTAATGCAAGCCTACCTAATTGATTTTAGTTGTGTTTTCAATTTTATTACTTTTTTCTTTTGAAGTTCTTGCCAAAAGTTTTATAACCTTGAAAGCATTTTAGAAAATGGTTGTTGCTAATCTTTAAGACCCATTCACCAAATCCCTCAAATGAGTCTCCTTCAATAACCATTTGTTCAAGCCATGGTAGGTAAGTAAGTTTTAGGGTTAGCAAATTATCTCGATAGGGGAGCAACTTGTTGGAATTTCTCCCATTAGTTTTCAATTAGATCATTGGTGATATAAAAATTGTGCTATTTTTTCAAGGGGTCACCATATTCTTTTCCTTCAATGATGAACTAGTATTAGTACTCAACTAACTATACACCTTGTATTGACTATTATTTATGCAAAAAAAATCTAAACACTTGTTTAAATCTAGCTTATGTTATATGTTAATGTCCCTATGTAGGTATTTTAATGTGTGCTAACGGGATTGAATTGCAAAAAAATTTCATGTGTTATTTTGAAACTTTAAGCCAATATGATGAATGATGGCATTTGGATGCAATCATATACATAAAAAAATGTGGATCGTTGAGTTATACTATCTAGTCAATTCAGAATGTTCACATATCTCCTTGATTGTCAACTTAGAGTCTAGTTCATCCAACCATGCAAATCCCAATATTGATTTAACAACCTTTTTCTAATTGGCACCTTGTCCATGCTCACAATGTTGATGGGTGTTGACATGTTCACAATATGTAGCAATAATATGTGGACATCTAAACATGGGCCATCCTAGACTTACATCAACCTTCATTTGATGTTGATGACAACCTCAATTTTAGAAAAACATCCATGTTTAATAGCATGATGCACCCATGATCAAAATCTACCACCATAAATGTAATCACACATCTAATGTCAACCATTGTAACCATCAAGTTCTCTAATTAACATGAAGGCTACATCACCATTTTGGAAGTGACCTTGTAACCTTATATAATTCTATTATTACATGCATCAAATCCGTCTTTTTCATAGTAATTGTCAACATTATTGACATTGTGACCCCCATTTTATGAGACTAACAACCAAACAACTATCAAACTCAACCATCAAATGCAAACTTCAACCCTTGTCCAATTTATTCAAACCCACCTTAAATGACCTCCTTTTTCATTATCAAATAAATGATGTTCAACTCCTCTTAGTTCATTTCATCTTGTCATCTTTAAGCCATTTTGAATAAACCTTCCAAAAACTCTAATTCCCCACCATCATAATAGTCTCCATATACAAAAAATTTAAAAACATATCCCTTTAATGAAGTGGGATATTGTTTTGAATCTCATGGCAATGTTTAAAAAGCCCCCATTCCCTTAGGGTGTAGAAACAATTCAACAAGCCAAAAAGGGTGTTAGACCACAAAGAAAAATAGTCCAAATTAGAGAAATAATATTTATGTTTTATTACTTAAAACTATGAGATCATGGCAAGTTGTTTTTTCATTCAAAAATTCAAACCAAAAATCCGTTTGATGAAATTTTAAATCTAAGTTTTGAATTAAGACCTTTGAAAATGAACACCTATTCCATCAAAAGGAATCAATTTTGCAAAAGACTATCAAAAGGATTCATTAATTAAAACATTTTGATGGGAAAAAAAGAAAGGATAAATACCTATTAGCCACATTCAAAAATCATTCATACCTTAAAATATGTGGAATTCTAAAACTTTAAAAATTCAAAGTACTTTTCAAAATTGATCCATAGTTTTTAACTTTGAAAGTTTTTTACCACATATAAATGGGGAATAATTTACATGAAGTGTTTAAAAAGTTGTAGCTTATTATAAAAAAAAACATAAAAAATGTAAAAAATGAATTTTTTGTTATGATTTGAAATTGTTACCATTTAAAAAAATTGAACATTAAATTTATAAGGAATCAACACACTTTCAAATTTTCTTATTTATTAAAAAATGATTTTTAAAATGTCATGTACTAGGAAAATTATAAACATTTATTATAAAAAATTGCAAAAATAAATTGTTCAAAAATTCAGTTATATGAAAAAGTTATTTTTGGGCAAAATGACATGTAGTCTTTTTATAAAGTAATCCCCTTGGCTCATTGTATCTCGTTTGCACCCCTTAGCAACATCTTAAAATATCTCTTTGGATTTTTCCAAACTTGTTTCATGCATTGTTGGAGGCTACATATTTTCCTCCACAAAAGATTGTATTTTCCAAAGATGTGATAGTCAAATCCATAAATCCGGTTGAGCTGCTTGAATGTTGTAACCTCATCATTGATGAAGACCTCTAGATAATTCATGGTTGAAAGATAACCTTCTTCCATTACTTTTGATGTTTGGTAGCATTGATCTTCAATGTGCCCAAATGTGTCACATTGATTACATTTAATGCTACATTTTTTTGTTTTTTGAACTTTAGTTAGGTAGTTATATTAAAACCTTTGATAGTTGTTATGCACTACCATATCGATGCCCACAACTATACTATTCACAAACATAAACCAATAACATAGATCCCTTTAAATGGTGCATTACTTTCAAACCACCTCTTTATTTGGGGTTAAGGTCCTCCCAAGCCATATAATGAAATAAGAAGTTCCTTGTGAAAATCCATCAACAATGACCAATTTAGTTTGACAAGTAGGCCAAGTGCAAATGTGAGCCCCATTGTTAGATGCCTAATTTTAACCCCCCCAAATCTTTGGCCAAGTGTCAATCATCGTGGAGAAAAAAATAGAATAATCCATATCATCTATGAATAGGTACCTAGGTCTTAATGCATTGAAAACAAAACCATTATCCAATCAATACTTTTTCCAAAGGTGGTGTAAAACATACCATATGCCAACCTTTCCAACACTTTGATCACAAATTAACATAGTGGTAACCCATGTGAATTGCTTGCACAACATACAACATAATTCGACAATAACAATTGTCAAAGATGAGTCAACTTGGCCTCAACATGTGGAAGATGACATGATGCATAATCACACATATGTTCCTTCTAGGTTTGACCATCTTGTCATTGCAACAATAAGACTTTGGAAAGCAACACCTCCCATATTCACAAAATGATGCGCCAAGTGTAATCACATTTAAGGTACTCAATGTTTTTTGTTGTAGGTTCTCTTCATTTGGATCATCACCTCCAAATTGTGACATTGAAAGAGGAGGGAGAGGGGGGGGGGGGGGGGAAGAAGAAAAAAAGAGGGGGGGGAAAAGGGGGAGAAAAAAGAAAAGAAAGAATATTGTTTTAGGACCGGAGGCT
>Ga0116231_10011044_pt1 | contig 14131 bp, 14 predicted proteins | sample S1TSphgellanicum_2_FD_89695 | JGI IMG/M metagenome (GOLD analysis project Ga0116231, IMG submission 89695) | Host-associated microbial communities from peat moss isolated from Minnesota, USA - S1T2_Fd - Sphagnum magellanicum MG | ecosystem: Host-associated > Plants > Peat moss > Unclassified... | reverse complement strand
CTATTGGTTTACATGTTTGGAGGGTGGTGGTTGTTGAGAAAGGTGAAAGATTGCAACCCTAGACCCTAATCCCTAAACCCTATTGGTTTACATGTTTGGAGGGTGGTGGTTGTTGAGAAAGGTTAAAGATTGCAACCCTAGACCCTAAACCCTAAACCCTATTTGTTCACATTTTTGGAGGGTGGTGGTGGTTGTTGAGAAAGAAGAATATTAAGAGTTGTCATTCACATGGTTGCAAGAAAGAATCCACTTCATAAAAGTTTGGGGAGAGTTGGTATATCTGACTACGCTGATCTCCCTCCACCTACTGCCACCACATTTCATCACTTTCTTTTCTTGTGCATATTATTATTGTGTGGGAAACATTTAAAAACATTTTTCACACCATTTCCAAGTTAACTCACATTAAAGTGCATTCACACTTGGTGTTAGGGACTCTGGTGTTGAGTCCCCTAACACCATGCTAACCATTTAGGACTTACACCTACTTACCATCATGAATATTTTATGTTGAGTTTAACATTCACTTAACAATTAAGGTATCACCCATTTAACTTTCGGTGCCACCTAGGATGCCACCTAGATTTTGATTTAACGCTGACTTAACATCAAGTGTGAATGCACCATAAGTAGGCTACAATCACTAGTAACGTAAAACTGGCTACACATAGTGTTGAGTCCCCTAACACCATTTTAGTCATTTAGGACTTACACCTACTTACCATGAACATTTTATGTCGAGTTACCTAACATTCACTTAAAATTAAGCTATCACCCATTTAACATTGGGTGCCACCTAAGATGCCACCTAGATTTTCATTTAACACTGAATTAACGTCAAGTGTGAATGCACCATTATAAGTAGCCTACAATCACTAAATAGCATACATAAAAATAAGACAACAAAATCTGTAAGGGAAAAAATATACCTTTTGGGTTGAATAATTGAATTGGAATTATCTCATTTGGTTCATTCCAATAATGTGGATATGTTTAGCCTACCGTCCGAATAAAAATGTGAGCAAAATTGGACCATTTCGATAAGTCACATGGTGTTTTGGAAGAAGGGTGGGTTGGTTGCAAAAAATAATGAGTTAAAAAAAAAAAAAAACGATATCGATCTATGATGAAGCAAGGTGGTTTGTTTTGTTTTGTCATGATGACATCTCCCAAACCAAGGCACTTCATGTTGTGCTCTTGGTATCTTTGGAAAGCTCTCGATGAGTAGAGAGTGATGCACTGACTTGGTTTGAGACTGTTTGGAGCTGCTACGGTATGGAAGCTATTGAATATTGAACCATTTTCTTGATGAAAACTAAATAAAATCAAAACTGAAACTGTGTACTGGAATTGGGAAAGTGTTCTTGGTAAATTGTTGGAAAGCCCTTAGCAAGTCTGATTTAATAGAGTTTATTTCACAATTTTCAGAGCTAAGGTGTGAAAGATATTGATTTCTGAGTGGATTTTGTTGCTGGAAATTCAAACAAATTGCAAAAAGTTGGGTTATTTTTGGAAGGAAAAATCAGTTGGAGCCACCCTCAATGTGTTCACATTGCCAACTTTAAGAAATTTTCAATTTTAAAAATGTGAAAAATAAAGAATGTGTTCACACTTGGGCCAATGGCACAGGCGACACTAGTGGCTATAAGAGAAAGGGTAGGAAATTTGGGTGTATAATACAGATGATAGGTTAAATGGTGGGTGGGTAGGTGGCAAGAATAATGTGAAATTCCACTGCTGGTGTGTGCTTTACAGGTTGGAACTTGGCAGTTCCATCATTATTCCAAGATATAATAAGGAAATACATAAGGAATTTTCATGGAGCTCCTGACATCATGGTCAAAAAGGATCTCATATTGTATTTTTGTTGTCTTTTTTGACCACACTTTGAGTGGGTTGTTCAAACTTGATAGAGTGCCCCAAACGGTGGAGCCATCCCCTCACAAATTCAATTGTTTTTATTGGTGAGAAGGTGGTGATTCCATCATGGCTCCATGGGTTTTTTTCACCACCCTTGATTTCATCCACTAAACCCCCTCTACTACTCACCATATTCATCAACCATAATTGGATGATTTCTTGAGAACATCATTATAGATTGTTGGATGAAAATGTTTGTAATATTAGAGTCTTCTGTAAAGTCTCACGATTAGGGGGCGAGAACGGCCAGTTTCGGCATAATAGGGCATCAAACCCATAACTGGGAATGGGAATTTTACAAAGCGAAATAACTGGGACCCAAACTAGTTTTTCCACCAATTTCGGTGATAAACTGAGTTTCATCTTATCTTTTCCTTTTTCCTCAGCGCCTCCACTGCTGCTACATATATTTTCACTGCTCCTAACTATACAACTACTATAATTACTCTCGAACCTTGTGCATTAAATGCTGAGTTTCAGCATTTCATACTGAGATTTAATCAAATTTCCTTATTTTGCAGATACCACTGAAAGAGGGGATAAGGGGTGTTTACTAAATAATGTGTTTCATCCCTTGTTTTTAATACCTATGTACATTTTCTCATTATGTGGTGTGTTTTATAAATAAAACTTTACAAGGTTTTGATGATAGGGGTGAAGGCATGCCCAAAGAGGCCACAGAGAATCAGCACCCACCAGCACATCATCCACTGGATGCTCGTTATTACTCAGTTGTGGATGAACCTCAACTGAGTTAATATTTGGTTTCAACTTGGTAACCAATTTTGTGAAAAATAGGTCTCAAATATAGGTATATAGGTAAGAAAATAGGTAATTATTAGGTAAGTAGATGCTCTATACACAGGTAAGGGCTGATTTTACTACCTACCTACTAACAAGCAGGTTTATAGTAGGTAGGTTTAAAAAAAAAGCAACTGAGCTAACCACCATAGTTATTAGGGAACTGGAACTCAACAGAAAACTATTCCTGACCACTTACCATTCATCCTTCATGGTGCACTCGTGGGTACTGGTTCACTGTAGCCGCCCAAAGACAGGGTGAAGACAGGGTGACTTTACGGATAACTCTATTGCAACAAACATTTATGGCATCATTTTCCATTTTTTGGTTTCATTTGTTGAATTCTTCTAATATGTTCACATTTCACACTATTAAACTGCCAGATTAATAATTTTCAGTTTTTCTATGAATATATTTATGTGTATATATGTATAAATACATGTATCATAGTACCTTGCTTGGTTCCCCAGCAAGGTGCCTAATAATTGTTTTTTTGGTCATTTATTTTTGACAATAAAAATAAAAATATTTTCCAATTATGCATTTTACTAAGTAATGAAGCTATTATTCCATTTGAGAGTTTCTTTCAGATTTTCAGGATGGCAAATAGGCATTTTTAAAGAAATTTGGCAATTTCAAAAATAATTAATTAGTGCCTAACCAACCTACGTACTGCAGTATATGAATTTGAGGTGTATTTAGTCCTCCGTGTTAAAAATAAATTGAGTGCAATTGACCAAAAGATTGCCACAAACACTAGGGAAAAAAAAAATGACCCCAACAAACATTTTCTTCATGAAAATTGATGGTAATTAAACAAAATTTCTTTTGAATGAAAAAAGGAATTTAAACATGAATATAGTTAGAAAATTTTATCTCTTTCTTTAATTTCGTAAATAAAATTTTCTTATTTTGATTGGATATTAAATAAAATAGGATAAAATTTTCAAAATATGTTTTTTCCCATTTTGATCACCTTAAATAGAATGAGACATGATCAAAGTCTCTCAAATATACATTTCTTGTTTTGATTACATAATTTGAAAAAAAGAGGATTCAAAGTCTCCAAAATATAGACTTCTTTTTCAGATTTCTTAATAAAATGAAAAAGGGCCACCCATTAATTTTCCTTCTTGAGACATGAAACGTTTAGCAAAGAAAAATAAAATAAATAAAGGAGAGAAATAGGTCAAGTATTTTCTTTCCCTAGTAAAAGAAACAAAAAAACAATTCAATAAAATATGCACTAGGTAGGTAGGTAGGTAGCTACAGCTAGGTAGATAGAAAAAAGGAATAAAGAAATAAAGAAATAAAAGGAGAAAAATAGGTCAATTTTTTTCTTTGCTGAGTAAATAAATCTTTTGAAAAATGAAATTCATTCAAAAAATGTAGTAGGTACCTAGTTAGCTACAGCTGGGTAGATAGAAATAAAAAGAAATAAAAAGAGAAAAAAAAAGAGGTCAAGAGTTATCTGTGCTGAGTAAATAAAAATTTTAAAATAAAATTCAATCAATATACTAGGTACCTAGCTAACTCCAAGTGTAGGTAGATAGAAAAAAAGGGGGAAAAAAAAAAGGAAAAAACAAATCAAAGGAGAAAAATACATCAAGTGTTTTTCTTTGCCAAGTGAATATAAAATTTAAGAAAATTAAATTAAATTTAAAAATGTACTACTACGTTGATAGAAAAAGGTAAATTAAAATTAAAATTTTAAATTATTAAAAATTTAAATTTTAAAAAAAAAACAAGAGAAAGCTGAAAATAAAACATTAGAAAATGTCCATTTGTTTTTTGCATGCAGTGGAAACGAAAAAAAGAACTGGTGTAAATATTTCGTCAGCGAACTCGTTGTTTTGCGTTCTCTTCTGCGTCGTCGTCGTCGCAGAAAACTAAGGAGAGGCACAGGCTTCAGACGCCATAGCTACGCGCGTCTCTTGCTCGCTGGGTGGCTCGCTGCTGCAGCGTCGGTTTTTGCAAATTGTGGTAGGGGAGGAGGAGATGGAGACAGGAAGAGACTGGTATTTTCCCTTCCAATGCTGCATTTTTAATCTCTTTTTTTCAAGACAAGGTGGTGAAGTAGAGGAAATTCGGTCCCGATGCCATGTGTTTTGTTGAAGCTTTCGCCGTAGTTTAGTGCAGCGAGGACGGTGGTTATATATATATATGGTGATAGAGAGAAAATTCTCCGCGAGGTATTTATGTGAGAATACATTGCTCGTGGAAAATTTTATTTTCATTATTGTGCACATTTGAGCTTTGGTTTTAAGGCTTGATGCAAACGAACGAGGGAAGAGAGATAAAAGAGAGAATTGCGTTTTCGTTCTGTTGCATTTTCCCAAATTTTGGTTAGCGATGGTTTTCTCGCTTTCCAGACGAGGTTTCTTGGTTAACGTTGGTATCGTGAGACTTGGTCCAAGTCGTAGTATCGTTGCGGACACTGTTTCTGCGCACAATGTGCGATGATGTCTCCGATTTCTTCTCTTCTTGATCGTGGAGACGATCGTGATTCAACCTCGCGATTTGCATTGCTTGTGAAACTCTCGCGAAGTACTTAGCTCTGGTTGCGTACTAAGCTTCTGCTGTGTCCTGCAGAGAGAAAATGAGAACGTGCGGTTTCTTCCAACGCTGAAAAAACGATGCCAGAATCGCCGCTTTTCTGAGACTCCTCCGGCAAACAAAATGGCAGAAGATCACGATGCTGTTGATGCGGCTGTCCGTCCTTCGTCTGTTGCGCTCAACAACGCTGATGTTTCCGACACCTCTTCTTCGTTGCGCCTTGCAATCGACGGACTTACTAGACCCGTATTGCCAGATTCTCCAATAGAACCAGGTAGCGCAACAATCCGTCTGGTGGATTCTGTGTCTGGTCGTATCAAGACTGTCGAGGTAAAAGCTGGAGCTAGACTTGCTGCAGTTGCTGGTAAGAATGAAAAAGAAGACAGCTGCTATTATTCAGTGGCAGACATCCCCAGTCTCATCATCATCAGCAGCAGCAGCTTGGTTACGACCAACCGTCGAGACTTTGCATCGCCGCTGCTTTCCGACTCTTTGCAAAGCGAATCCGATCCACGACTCTGCGAAGCCATATTGCGCTCTGTGTTTGCACCAAGAGCGCCTGGAGAAAGTCTGGATGACTGCGTAAAAAATGCGGAGATCGTGAAGCGAGCCTTCACTCTCCACGACACTGTCTACTCCAAGGCTGAAAGCCGTGCTCTCAAAGTGGCGCAGTACCGAAGAGCTGGTACGTACGCTTTTTGCACTACTACCCCTTGACTGTCTGTTGTTGCAGAAGATGCGAAATTCCTCGTTGGTTAAGAGAAACACTCCTGATCCAAAGCCCCAATTGTACACTGGTTTTTTGCTTGCTTTGTTTGCAGAGGTTCAGATGAAGTTGGAAGCTTTGCAAAGGGATGATGACGTCCTGGTTCCCCCAAGCCAATTCCAAGATCCCGCTCTATATCAACGCTGGAAAGTGGAAGAGCTTCAAAGGCTCTCGGATTTGGTCACTCTCTTCGGCAATCTGCCTTCATTCTCAGGTGGTGTGCAAGTGGAGATCCTTTCTGGAGAAGATCTCAAACCTACTAATACTTCTTGCACCATCTGCAGCTTGCCAGCTTTCAACACGAAGCCTGCTGAAATCTCAGTCTACTGTTCTGTTTCCATTTTACCAGCAACAAGGCCACCAGTGACAACTCCCTCTCCAGCTTCTGAATCATCTGAAGCAGATGGACTGCACAACCCAGTGTTCCTCAGTGAAGTTGTAGTCTGCACAGGAAATGCTGATTGGCAGACACAATCACCATGGACACCCATTACCAGGTATATTCTCATTTTAACTCAGAAGCTCTCCTTCTTCCGGCAATTTTGCAGACTTTCAAAGAATGCTAGTCCTTGAAGTTACAACAGAGGTCTGGTTAGGGCTGGCTGAAGCTCCTCAAACCATCCTATTCACACATTGTACAATGTCAGACCATGTGTAGTCAGTCTATGGACAGTCACTATGTAGGTATACAAAGGAAAATTTGTAAATCTGCACCACCACACCCAACCTCAGGGTATTGAGCCAGGGCTTGGGAACTGGACTAACTACTTATAGGAAAATGCTTGTCCTCACAGCTTACAGGACCAAATTCTGATTGAAGTCTGGGAGAAGGTTGAAGCAGTTAAGGCTGCAGATCCTGATCCAGTAGAGACTGTAAGTAAGACTCCAGGTCAAATCAGCAACTTTCGACAATTTGCAAGAAGACAAAGCTCTAAACGAAAGAAAAGGGTGAGAAGTAGATTGCTAGATGATTTGAAAATGTGAAGCTCCCAGGGTTTGTGCAGTACATTATGAATGAGCCTTTCCACTAGAAGCCTCCTTGCAGTTTCCAAGTTCTATGACAAGAGCTTCAGAACATGAATACAGAAAGCAGTAGATTTTGCAATGTGGAATCTTATTGTATATAAACCTAGGCAAATAAATAGATACCAGCTTGGAAGGACAATTAGGTTACCAGATTTGAAGTATAGCAGGGTCCAAGTAAATGATGCTATGATGGACAGCTCAGCACTTTTGCATTGTAAAGTCATCCTTATGCACACAATACCCTGTTCAATTTGCTTATTTTCTGAAGCAATAGCAGAAAGTATAGATGCAGTTGATAAATTGGAGCTAGACTTTTATACAGGTGGCTCCGTGGAGTAGTGATACTTTCCTCGGGCAGGTGAAATTATCATTCAGCCGTATTGAGTCACAGGCTCTGGCTCAAGGAGGTGTACAAGGCCAGACACCAGCTACATCCTACATGCTTGTGGATGATAGAGGAAAACAGGGAATGAGCACCATTCAGTTGAAGTTCAGCTGCTCCTGTGAACGTTTTTACAGGTGCTTGATTATAACCATGGGCCTATACTTCTCCACAGATCTTGGTTTCTAGTGATTGTGTGTTCACATTGCCAGGATGCCATGTTCTGGAAAATAGACATGTGCAAAGATTTTAATTTGTACATTTTCTGGTTTGTATATTGTTCTAACACACTCCATTTAAAGGAAATGTGAAGTCACTGTTACTTTCCTGTTTGGCTATTCGTTGCAGGGATGCCCCGCCCAATAAGCTGCTTCTTATGCCTCCAATTGAGGAAATAGAAACAGCTTTTGACAACCTTGTTTGCATTGCCTTTCATGCAGAGAAGCAAGGTAGTTGCTTTGAAACTCCTACTATTAAGTCATTCATTTAACTGCTATCATGATGTTATTATGAACATTGTATATCTGCTCTTGATGGTTATTGTTCTAATATCTGATGAAGGCCCATATAACTACTGTTCTCACATCTGAATAATATATGGTAAATACCTGTTGTATATCCACAGGTAGCCACCATGCTCACATCTGATAAAACCTTAGATGCTCACTTTCTCTGATGCCCAGGTCATGTAGAGCAGAGAAATGAGCACTAGTGTTGTATTCACAGGCAGGATCGTTTTCACTAATATGGATGTGCACTTTCTTTGCAGATTCCTGGCAGCTTGGACCACAATGGAGGCAGATTGTCTATGGGTTTGGAGCACACTATCGGATTCGGGAAGAGCGGTGTGCATTGGGTGTGGTGAATATTATGGCTGGACTCTTTCAACAAGATGCTCGATATTGTCAAGGAATTGTCCAAGAATGGTTACCTGCTTGCAATGCAGCCAAGGATGGAAGATTAACACAAAACGAGCTTGCACTACATTGCCATATTGTTGTCTGTATGGACTGCTTCCTATCATATCCTTTGCTTTCTGTTGGTTCCTTCTCCTTTATTGTTATCTCTGTTATGTGATGAAGCTATCTTTTCTTTTCTCTGTGGCTAGACAGTGCAAAATCAGTCATCTGTGGGGTTAATGATTTCAGTACATGGTGGACATCCATTTGTCTACTGTTCAGTTTGTTGGATGTCTCTGAGATTTGACCCATTGGTCATCCTTTTTATGTTAGTTAGTCATGTTGGTCACAATCAATCTGAGCTCTAAACTGTATGAGAGTGCTTATTTTGTTACCCAATTAAAGAGTCACAAAGTAGACCAAACTCAGTATGCTCATCCATTGTAAACTGGCTGTAATGCAGACCCTAATGATAATCTGTATCCTCATGAGTCAGCCCTTGAACAGAGGCACTTATGTAGCTGAAAGTTTGACAAATGGTTTTGTGACTGACTGTTGTATTGACCGAGTCTGGATTTCTCCCATAGTGTCCACATAAACTTGTGGCATACTCTCATTGTTACCGTAATGGGCTGGAGAATGAATCATTGGTCCTATTCTTGTTGCTGGGGTAGCTCTGATGAAGCCTGCAATCAACTCCATGGAAAATTTCCATTCGGTTTTCCAAGGAGAGGAGGCAGCAGGAGTCATTCCAAGATTGATAGAGCTTTTGGGTCTCATCCTCCGCTGGGATCCAGACCCATCCGAACTCATTGTTCCACTGAGGGCCTGGATTCAGGTGAGTTTCTCATTTGTAAGTAGGTAGGAATTATGTTGTCCATTCAACCTTGCAGGCCAAAACTGATGGTGATTGGGATTTCACATTCAACTAATGCTATCTCTGTTCTGCTACTGATTATTTTCTGCTTTGGATTCAGTTTTGTCACTGCAAGAAGCATATGAATATGAACTCAGAAGTTTCTATCATTATCACTCATTCAGAGTCTTGGTTTTGCTTGGGGATTTGTTGAGTAAGCCAGAATGGCTGTGAAAGCCGGTTAAACAATCAAGTACTTGGAGAAACTGATGGAGATGGGATGAGAAAGATGAGTGCACAGTCACTCATCCAGGGAGTGCAAATGATTCGCACTGACCTAATTGAGTATAGGACAACATTCAAGGGTTCTTTTCCAAATAACTTTGATCTTCATCAAGTCGCAGCTTCAATGTACTATCAGCTGGTAAGCCACCGAGAAACTGAAAATTCTTGTCATCTTACATATGATGGTCACAGAATAACATTGGTGTGAATATGTAGGCCACAAAGACGTAAATGCTACTCATAAGTATTGCTGGGAAAATTGGAGAGGGTGTCCCTAGCAGTAGTTTTCATAATTATTCATTCTAGACCAGAATTTTGTCAGAGAATCTCAACAACAAAATCAATGCAACAGTGTTTGTGTGTGCTAAGTATCAAATGATGGTTGTTTCTACAGATCTCTCATTATCTTGTCACATTTGTTGGAAATGCTTCAGTCAATATTTCTACAAAAGAATCTGAGGTACAGGCATCTCTTCTTTTGTAGATTTTGGCCACACTATTTTCATCATTGCAGATTCAGATTAGGGGAAATTTTCAAACCTGACCATCTGCAGTAGGAAGTTGCACATGCTCAAAATGTTCATTTGCATGGCACAGCTTTCTACATCACAGTTGTTACATGTAGCAATTAAAAACTGGGTTTGACAAGGGAATGAATGTAATGGAAGTGATGAAATTACTGCAACTACAGGCCCCTGGTAGTTACACAACAGGAATTTGGGTTTGAAAAATCAAACAAAGCACAAACATTACCCTGGGAATGGAGGAATGCAGTTCCAGCTTTCTTATGGCAGTAGATTTTGATTTTTCACAAAGAAGACTAAAAATCACATGTTCTTTTGCCCAATCTTTGCAGGATTTGATTGCCGAATTGTCTTTGCTGCATGAAGACCTTGTAAATTCTGGAGCCCAGATTAAGCTTCTTGATCTCAAGAGCTTTCTTGATCGCTGTGGTAGCTCAACTCAAAATACTGGCAAGCAAGCACAGGTTCTTCAGAGCATTTGAGTTACTTTATTGATTGACTCAGGACAGTTTTTCCCCACACATGGCTCCCTTCATTCGCACCATATTTCTTGCTTGGGAATATGGCTATACAAGTGGAATAATTTGTGAAAACCAATAAAAACCGACATGCGTGGGAAAGGTTTGTCACTATTATGATACCAGGAGGTGACAAGAGTGTTCTTTCTGCAGTTGCAGCTTACTCTGAGAACTCTGGTGTCTTAAAGACTACAGAGTTTTGGAGGAAACCATTGCACACAGCTACAACACAGTAAACATTCTTCTGCTGTCCACTTGATTTCATTGTGAAATTATTTCATTGTCATTGCTACTGATGAAAGGCATGTCACTTCCAAAATCCAAGTTCAAGAATTTACAACTGAACAAAAAAAATTCTCCCTGCATTTGGGGACACTGTAAATTCAATTTACTAAAAATTGAGATCAGAACAGAAGACAAAAACTAATCTCTCCAAAAAGTACATACCTGAGATTGTTTTCTTTGATCACTGTAACCAATTCATGTCATTAAGTTTTTCATCAAGTCTTTTGGTGCCATTTGTCATATTGCGCAAAATGGATAAGAGTGTCATTTCTGAACCTGTAAATTTTATCCTAAAATACCCAAGTGGGTCCAATCAGTCAGTCATTTGTTCAGTAAGTGAGCAGCAAAGTTGCTCTTAGATATGGGGAGGATATTATTTCTTCAACAGATTTTATGGACCTGGCTGCTGTGGTTGTGAGAAAGAAAGAAAGCAAGTGCTCTTTTATCTCAGTATTGTCTATGGTGCAAATGAAGAGAGAGAAAGAGCTATGCTAATTTAGCAGTTTGTTCAATGCAATAGGTAGTAATAACTACAAAGCAGGAGGAGGAGCAAAAGGAGGTGCTACTAAGGAAGTATATATATATATATAATGAAAGTTTGTTGCGTGAATGCGAGAATAATTTATGGAATTGTCCAAATTCACTTGTACAATCCAGAGGAAGCTCTTTTCTTCCAAGTCAAAACTCCAGCAGATTTGCTGAAGAGTCTGTTTGCAAAACCTTCCTCTGTAGTAGTGGTGGTGGTAGCAGCAGCCTGGTACCAAGCTGAACCAATCAAACTACTTGCAGGAACATTTGTGTTGTATTTCAATGATCCACAACACAACCTGATCCTGGCCCTGTTTACGTGTGGGTTGTGCATCTGTGATTAAACTGAACACAAAATTTAAAATGACTTTTCAATTCCTTCAAGGGTGGCTTCTTCTTCTTCTTCCTTCTCTTCTTTGAAACCCCATCATCTAGATGTCATAGTAGTGTAAAATGGCAGCAGAAGTAGCAGCAGAAGAGAACCATCATTGAGTCAGCTTGGAAAGCTGAGGATCTTCCGAGACTTGATCATCTCTAATAATATGTGATTTCAAGGGGACATGATGGAATTATTTCCATTCAAGGGGACAATGGAACTTCAAGTCTTGTCTGTCAAGAAAACAATCAAACCATGGTGATGCCCTGTGGTGCTCTACCATCATCATCACCATGCTTTTTTTTCAATGAGGGAGGAAAGCAAAAGCAAAAGCATGTGTGGGACTGGAAACACAGAGACAGAGACAGCCATAACAGTTCTTGGAGAGAGAGAGAGAAAGAGAGAGATCCAAAAGAGTTCTTGGAGATTGTGAGTATGGTGACAAACAGATGCAGAAGTAAGTATATCAGCTCTCTCTCTCCTCTTGGTCAACAACAACAAATGCAACCAAAACAATTCAAGCAGGAGTGATGGTGATGATGATGATGATGATGTCTGATTGGTAAGTGGAGGAGCCATTCTTCAACTTTGCTCCAACAACAACAGCAGCAGCAGCAGCAGCAGGTCAAGCACTGCTGCTGCTTTATGTTGCCCCAGCAAATTGCAAGGGAGCTGGAGGAAACTGGTGGGTTTGCTGTTGCCCCAGCAGGAGCTTGCTGGAGCTGCTGCATTTGATGCAGGCCGACAACAATCCCTTCCTCCTCTTCCTCCTTCTCATGGCACAATAGGCAATTCACAAGCCCTTTGCACACAGGAGAAACAAAAACGATGTGTGCTTGCATGTCTACAATACAAAGTATTTTGTGTATATGCAGAAGTAGTAGGCATATGTTGGTGAATGCCAGATTCAGGAATCAGAATCCAACACTACTGCTGCCGATTCTGCTTCTCAATGAAACATACTGGCCAATCTGTTTTCAATTGCTAAATTTCGCCAAAAAAGAAAAAAAAATACAGAAGTGAAGTGATTGTGCAAGGTTTCAATGGCCAAAACTGAGAACGAAAAAAAAAAAAAAAGCAAAATTTGTATATATGGTTTTCAGTTGTGTAGCCAGAAAATATAGAAGGTTGATTAAAGATTTGTACAAGTTGTATCTGATTTTATAGCCAAATTTGGCTAAATCTTCTTAAGGATGATCACCATTTTTCTGACATCTTCCTATGGATGATCACCACTTAGGTGGCCAGGGCGAACCAGCACTCACATTGGTGGTACCTTCACCTTTTGGAGTGAGGCCTCTTGGTGGCCACATTAAACCCAAGCAATGTTAGAATTTGAACTCAGGGACCCTAATTTAGTCTTAGTATGGGGATATTTGCAATATTTAGAAATAATTTAAATGAATTTTGTGATGTTTACCATGGTACCAACTACCAAGCGGTGCTGGTTTCACCCAAGGCCCACTTAAGGCCCACTTAGGCCCACTTAAGGCCCACTTAGGCCACATACAAAAAGTTCCTTAAAAAAAACACTGATTATTATTACTCACAGAATATTCCACAGTGAATGGAGCCTCTTCGCAGAATCTTGGAATTGCAAACGTAAAGCGTACTTGCGGAATCTTGTAGAGCGAATGACCGTACTCGCAGAATCTTGGACTGTGAATTGAGGTGTACTCGCGGAATCTTGCAAAGTGAATGAGCGTAGTCACAGAATCTTGGAGAGCAAACGAGCGTAACTCGCAGAATATTCCAGAGTGAAAACGCGTATTCGCGGAATCTTGGAGAGTAAACGAGCGTTAACTGGCAGAATCTTTCAGAGTGAATTCGCGTATTCGCAGAATCTTGGAGGAGAGTGGATTGAACGAACTCGCAGAATCTTCCAGCGTGTTTTGGGTTTTGGAGGCCGAATACGAACGTAAAACTGGCTCTTTGGGTCTTTTGGTCGGACAACAGGAGGAGGAGTACGAGGAGGAGCGAGGCAGCTTGTGAAGATCCGGAGACGACACGAACCTTTTGCTTTCTTTCAAATTATACAGGTGCAAATGGCGGGAGTGAATCGGGGAGGAAGTGGTGCCGGAGGACCGGGGAGTTCCACTCTCCCGCCCCAGGAGCTTCTGGAAGATCTTTGCAGGTAAGTTTTTACCAACTTCCAGCTCTATCTCTCGTCCACAGTTATGGGTTTGTTTGCTTTTTTTTCTTTTTGGGGGGGGGGGGGGGGGGGGGTTCTGGTTTTCGTTTTCCTTTTTTTTTTTTTTTTGTTTTTCTTTTTTCAGTTCTTTCAATTTTTTTTTTCTGTTTTTTTTTTTGTTTGTGGTTTGTTGTTAAATTTTTTAATGTTTTCAAGCTGTTAATTTTTTCTTCAATATTTTTTTTTTTTGAGGGGAACAAAAAGAATCTAAGTTATG
>Ga0116231_10011043_pt1 | contig 14132 bp, 9 predicted proteins | sample S1TSphgellanicum_2_FD_89695 | JGI IMG/M metagenome (GOLD analysis project Ga0116231, IMG submission 89695) | Host-associated microbial communities from peat moss isolated from Minnesota, USA - S1T2_Fd - Sphagnum magellanicum MG | ecosystem: Host-associated > Plants > Peat moss > Unclassified... | reverse complement strand
GCCCACACAACACACACATTTTATTTTTTTATTAAAAAACAACACAAAAAAAAAAATCTACACCAATATAAATTTATCTCCCCCAAAAAAAAACAAAAAAATCACACAAATATATATATATATATATATATATATATATATATATATATATTCACCTTATCGTTTTACTATTTCACCCGGGGTTTTATTTCCACAGCGGATCGGGTTTTTTAAAAAAGGATTTTGTGGTATAATAAATTGGCGATAATCCAGAAAATATTTTCGCCATATTTTGATACATACTATCTAAGAAAGTAGATGAAAAAACAATATTTGTGCCCTTTTTTCCATGAAAAATCCTTTGAATAGGTCAAAATCACCTTCTTCTTCTTCTTTTTTTTCCTGGTCGAAAGATATTTGGCGGAAGATTCGCCAATTTTGAAAACAAGACACCGCAATTAGAACCAGGGTAGCCGCACACCGTTTTTTTTTGGGTGAGGAAGTTTTATTCAAAATGGCAAATATTAAAGGGGTTTTTGAGTTTTAAAAATCTCCAAATTTCGAAAAAGAAAATCTTTAAAAAAAAAAATTTTAAACTTCCCCAGATTCTGTATGAAGTTGTTATAAATAGCCAGATATATTTTTCGAGGGATTTCTCTAATTATTTAATTTCGTATTCTGCTTATAATAGCCAGATTTGGCTAATTTGTCTTCTGCAGTATAGCCACTTCAGCGACTGTCACAAAATTGGGGGAAAAAAAAACACTACTGGGAAAGCGAGGTGTGTAATAAATAGTAAATTTGGACTGAGGAAAAGATAATATAATTGAGTGTGGTAATTAAGTAACAGTACCTCCAGACAAGGTACGTAGGTACGTAATTAAAACAGCATTAATGAGAATAATAGTCCTGTCGGGTTGTTTATTTTACTCGCCCATTCTGCCACTTTTATTGGCGTATTCCCGAGCAGTGGCGGCTACAGATTATACAAGTGCGGAATTCGTCATTTGTTTTCGTAATTGGGCATTTTCCAGTGCCATAAAAGGCAAGGTAAAATAAACTGCTTTGTTTTTTTTTAAACACCATTAGGTTGTTTTTTTCTCCGGGTTCTTTCCATCGCTCACACTTGTTGTTATTTAAAGCGCTCGTCTTGTAATTAACCCAGCAGTAAATAATAAATGAAGGTGTTCTTTGGGAAGTGGGATTTGGGACGTGGGTGAAAACAAAAAAAGCAGTCGAGGTAATAAAAGTACAGTCGTCAGTACTGAGCAAATTTGATATCCCAGTTTCGAGGGCCCGTCATTGAAGTCCCATTTCTTGTAGTAAGGCTCTTCACCTGAAGTCTCATTTCTACTAAGGCCCCTCATTGAAGTCCCAACCAAAGCCATTACTTAAAGAGAAAGATTTTTGTTTTTTATGCCTTGGAATGCCTGCCCCTAAACTGTCAATTTTAGTGCAAGTTCTTCCAATTAGGTGCCTTATATTTAAAGGGAAAAAATTTTAATTAAAAATAAATTTCCTAAGGTGTGATGCAAATGGCCACACCTCAACAAGCTTTGATCCCAGCTTTTCAACCATAGTTACTTTGTTTCTGAAAATTTCGGTGTTCCAAAAGGGTATGAACCACATCACAGAACTACTTCATGTTGTTGTTGAAAGGAAATTATTTTCGAAAAGAGGAATTGTACATCATAATAATAGAGGGTTTGCACTTATACTCCTCATAGGACAATGTACTCTAAGGTTGGTACCTTGCAATTGATTGTTACATGCAAATAATACACACACTATGAAAGGTTTAAATGTCATCCAATTTGGGAGTTTGGTTCAATTTGTACCCCATTATCATCTATATAACCAAGGTATGACATTATTTTCTCCAGTACTTAGTACTTAGTACTTAGCCCTCCCAGGGCCCATAACCAGAGGCCATGGAAGTTTTACTCTCTAGAACAGGTGAAGATCAATGGTTAACAAGCCAAAAGTTCAGGACAAGGATCTCGCAAATGTGCCAGAAAAACCCAAATGTCAGGGTCGGTGCTTTCATTATATTGAATTATATGGTAAGTACAAATAGGGTTTTATGAAATCCCGAGCAAGGAATAATCTTTTTTATTTATTTTTTGGGATGAGTATGTTAGTGGTCTCCAAATTTTCTAAATCATAAAGAGGCAAAAATTAACCTTTACGGAATGATGAAAATAATTATTAAACATGATCTGTATATGAAGAAGCCTTATCACGTACCCCAAAGTGTTGAATTGCAAACTAAAAATCTTAGAGCACAATTTTGGACAACAATTTTGGGCTTTTGTGGATGAACTTCTTAGGATCCAAAAACTTGTTCTACTTACACTTCATACAAACCAAAAGCTCATGGTATTGTTGTTTCATGGAGATCTGAGACATTGTACTTACATTGAAATACTACCATTATTCTTTGATTTAGAGCACAATTTCAGCCAATAATTTAGGCTTGGTAGACAAACTTTTAGTTGGGTGTTTTGTATTTTACAACCCTTTGGATCGAGCTACTAATAATAACTACTTCCACTAAAAATTGTGAATTCTTCTAAAGAGGGAAAAGAAATTCATGGTATTGTTGTTGCTTACTTATTTGCAAAAATGCATGTACGTTTTTGGCCTTGGTATTCATTGTTGCTTTGGTATTTGCAACCATCTTAACTCTTTTAACTTCCATGGGGTTTTCTGACCCAAAAATTTTATCACCGTTACAGACCATCTTAACTCTTCTAACTTACATGGGTTTTTTTGACCAAAATTATTTATCACAATTACAAACTATCTTAACTCTTCTAACTTACATGGGTTTTTTTGACCAAAATTTTTAATCACAATTACAAACCATCTTAACTCTTCTAACTTACATGGGTTTTTTTGACCAAAATTTTTTATCACAATTACAAACCATCTTAACTCTTCTAACTTACATGAATTATTTTGACCAAAATTTTTATCACCCTTACAACCCGGGGGGAAAAAAAAATTTTGAGGTGTGAAGATTTTCCATGATTGTACTTTCGATTGAGGACAGCCTGGTGGAGCACTGGGTGGCCTCAGGAGGCAAAATGGGTCAGAGGGCCATGTATGGGCTGCAAGAACTTTTGCAGCCACTTTTGTGGTACTATAGGGTTAAGCCGTCAGTTTTGCTGGTACTATAAAATCCTCACATTTCATATAGATTTTGTAATCAGGTTCTAATTTTATATATATATATATACAGTTCACCGGTAATGTTCTTCCTGTCTGGGCCAAGAGGATTTGCATTCAAAAACCGTTATTGCAGCACTATCATAAACATAACCACGTACATTGAAAGAACCTGTTCAAGTGTCATCTATGTCAATAGTTACAGAAACACCCAACCTGAGTCATGTACTACTATCTTAACAATTGAAGAGATGTCAAAAAAATCACTAACCTATTATAGTGCTCATTCTCAAAATCACTTATTAAAATGAATTTATGCATATGCTCATTGGTCAAAGCTTGCATTCTAATTGTAAAATTTATATCTAAAGATTTGGAACTGGTGGTGCTTCACCAAATCAGTGTTTTATTAACTTAAGAAGGAATTAAGGTGCCATCACATAATCAAACTGTAATAACTAGCAAAGCAAACAAACTTTTTTGGCATTAGTAATGAACACCCCTTAAGTGATGCACACCTTTGACCACCACAATAGATTTTCCCCATGACAAAAGTCCTATGAAAATCCGTTCTAAGACACTCTCATTAACCGCAGTTGGAAGTTGGATATATATATCTGAGCTGTGGTGAAACTCCACTGGAAACACTCTTCTTGTTCCCTCCTTATTTGAGAACATATAAGTAAGTGAGAAATTGGAGTCTTTTGTGAGTCTCTTCCTCCCTTTAGAAACAAATGTTGCATACAAATTATTTCAACTTTTTAACCTTTAAATTACAATATTTGTCTACAGGAAAATGGCTCAGGTCTAAACTTCAAACATTCAATTTCCCCCTCCTCTAGTGCTGACACACTTCCTCGCCTCCAAGCGCCCCCCCCCCTCCCCTCCACCCCCAAACCCCCAAATTGGACAAAATTTTGAGGTGCTTTAAAGACAAGTTTCTTCACCCTCACCAGTGCCAATTGTGGGAATTTGGAGCCCAACAACAAGACTACTATTCGATTTGTTAGTGGTGGAAACAATGATGTCGGTGGAAAGAGTTTGAGTTTTGAGGTGGTATGGGCAAGAGGATCTCAAAACTCTTACACCCAAGATTTGTCGCTTTTATAAAAAAAAAAGGAAAGCTGCTTTGCTCCTTGAATGCAACACTGGATTGCAGAGCTTTACTTCCTTCCTTTCTTCCTTCCCACCCAGACCATGCTGCAGGGTGTGTATGTGTGAGGTATGTATGGGTGTGGGCAAGAGTGAAGAAGACAAAACTTCATCCTTTGAATGAAAAAAATTATTGTTTCTATCCCCATTTCTGTAGTCAATACCATTCCAATATGGTGGGAACCATTATATAGTATGGTAGGGCCCAATCCACCTGGGAACACATGAACCACATTGGCGGAAACATCATTCCATGAGATTCAAAGGTAAGGGGTTCTACCAGAGTCAGTTCCGCAATGATCTCCCTGGACCCCATCGAACCAGCACCCACCAGCACACCATCCAGTGGATGTCAATTGTTACTCAGTTGTGGATGAACCTCAACTGTGTTAATACTTGGTTTCATCTTGGTAACTACTTCTGTAGGAAACAAGTCTCATACATAGGCATATAGATCAGAAAATAGGCAACTTCCAGGTGAGTAGATGGTTTCTACATAGATAGGGGCTGTTTTTACTACCTACTTACTAACAACATGCTCGTGGGTTGTTAGTAGGTAGGTTTTTTAAAAAATGGAACTGAGCTAACCCACCATGGTTAGCTAGGGAACTGAAACCCAACAGAAAACTGTTTCCTGACCACTTACCATTCATCCTTCATGGTGCGCTGGTGGTGCTGGGTTTAATGTGGCCATGTCTTGTCTCACCCTTGTTTCATTTCACTATATCGTTCCCCATTGTTGATTTGGATCACACAGGTGGAACCAGCAGAGGGTTGGCCACCTGCTCCCCAGTTAGGAAATATAAACCTACAAAAGGTACTTAGAAAAAAAGACACCAAAACCAGTTACACTATTAAAATAGATCACATATAATAATATTTTTTGCCAAAAATGGGGTCAAGTCATGATCTTATTCCTTGTGTTTTCTCACTTTTAATGTATTTTAGTTGAATAAACAAGATGGCAAAAAAACTGGGGTCAACAGGCAGTTGGACTTTGCTCTAACAAAGGGGATGGAAAATTGTCTATATAGTTAGGATGAAAAGAAGCCAAATGGTTTGTTTACCTGTGTTTATGTAGGTTGGTTGGTCGGTTTGTTTTTGTTTTTTCTCGGATTCAAGGACATGAGGAGTATGAGAATCAACCAAGCTTATAAGGGGTTAAACAAGTCAGCCTCAAAATTGTTATTACACGTTTTTGTTGGCCATGGAATAAATGGGTTTTCAGTTTGTTCAAATTCATTGAGTTTGCTATAAGGAGCACTTTCTTACAAACAACCAAAAAAAACACAAAGGAACATGACGTTGGCTGTCAATTTCAGTTTGGGCATTGGACCCAAAAAAAATTATTCTGGTGAGAAAACTCATTAATTTTATTGTCTTGGCCCCTCAGGTGAGAGACTAGGAACAACATACATGCAAAGTTCATTTGATCTCACACTTTGAGGAGATTTTATTGTCTTGGCCCCTCAGGTGAGAGACTAGGAACAACATGCATGCAAAGTTCATTTAATCTCACACTTTGAGGGTTGTTCAGCAGGTGTTTCTGTGAAATGTGAGTTCATTTTTTGGGAACTTCAAAGAGCATTCCCTATTTGAACTGTTGTTGGTGTATTGTTGCCATAAGGGGTAGAGTCATTACAGAATGAGCTGCTTGTTAGAAGATGCCAACCCAAATCTTTTGTGCATACCAGCTAGATGCTACCCTACCTATCCTTTCTGCCTAAATATTGTGCATCTGAAATATTTTTCATCTTGCCCAAACATATATAGGGCCCCCATGTGGCAAATTTGTTGGCGTTGCCTACAAGGCAAGGATATTGTGTTTAGATTCATTATAGATATAGTAGCTTAATGGATTTTGACCCCTACGTAATAGGTCTATTTTTGTATGAGGATTTTTGAAAGATGATATTTTGGCTTGTGTTGAAACTTCAGATTAGTTATAGAGTTATAATATTTTGAAGGATTTTGGTTTCTTTTGGAGGATTTTTTGAAGATTATATTTTTGCATAGTGAAATATTTGAGTTTCCATAATTCTTCTTTTGCCTTTAAGATTTTTTGTTTAATGTGAATGGCAAGGCCACAGTGTTACACAACCCTTGTTGATAAGGGCAGGTATGTAAGAAAAAAGAACCACCAGATATAAACTGATTAGACTGGTTATAAGGGTTCCAGTCCAGTTCCATTTGGGCAGATTGAAAATAAAATAAAATTTAACCTTTGACATAAGTTCATGATCTGCTGTCATCAACAATTCTGAAATTTTCTCAGCTTTCTGTCTATAGGACATTCTGTAACATATGAAATAATTGGTGCAAAAATGCACTCATCCTTTTGCATCCTTTTTGTTTTTCCCCCTTCTTCTACCTTCTGAATCAGCTGTTGAAATGCTTGCTACAATCTGGTCTTTGAGCCTTTTGTGCACATTTGTCACACATTATTTCTTGAATCTGTGTGTTAAGAAGTTACATAGGACTGAAAGCATGTGAAAAAGTAGCCTGATTATATCAACCAAACTACCTTGCACTATATTCCAATAAGAGGTCACACTTTTTCCATGGCGAAACATATTTGAAGTTGGGCCTCACCCAATGGTCATTGAGTCACAAATACCTTGCACTACATTCCCATATGGGGACTAAGCTTTTTCCAATTGAAAAACTCACTTAAAGTTGGGGCTCACCCAACAAGTATTCTTGTACTATATTCCCATATGGAACTAAGCTTTTCCGGTTGAAAAACACATTTAAAGTCAAGCCTTAACTCAACAATCATTACATCACAAATACTCAGTGTGCACTATATGAGAGTCTTGCACAATATTCCCATATAGAGACTTTAGTTTTTTTCCCATTGGCTAACACATTTTAAATTCTTGTGGTCTCTCCCAACAAAGCATGATGTCACAACTACTTATTGCAACTTGATCATCATTGGGTCCACATAAAACCTGATGGCCAGAGACATCAGGAAATGCTCACAAAAATTGGAGACTACTCTGTCTTACTCTATCACCCAGAGACAAAAATTTGCTCAATGTACATACCTACCATCACCCAGCTTTCAAGTGTTCCAATTGCACATACCCACCATCCCCCAGTTTTCAAGTGTACAAATTGCAGAATATTTAAAGGAGTTGGTCAAGTTGGTGCACTTCAGCACTACAAAAACGCTTTACATAATGATGGCCTTGAAGACATGTAAAGTATGGTGTCTGATCCTGTGCTGTATGATTTTATCCAGGCACCTGACACCAAGTCAAAAGCTGAGAAGAAGATGAGGAAGCCACATGATTTTATCCAGGCACCGGACACCAAGTCAAAAGCTGAGAAGAAGAAGAGGAAGCCATGAAATGTGGAAGAGAGGGAGAAGAGGTGTGAAGCACAGAGAGGTCAAAGAGAAACAGCACTAGTCATGGCAACAGGATTCATGAAAATTGAAGGACAGTGGGCCAACTCTAGCACCAAAATACAAGTTGCTCCTGTGCTCATGAGCAAAATAGGATTTCATCAAAAGCAGGAAAACAGCCATCATCTGTTCACATGCAACCTAACAAGTACATTCAATTCAAGAGCTCAGAGAAGATCATGAATAAAAATCACCAACAAAGGTTAAGTATGAATAATAATTCATTTCTTCCCACTTGAGTCCATGCATGTTTTGTATAAACTACAACTTTCCAAAGGGAGGGAAATGTACTCCAATCTCATCCTCCCACACACCAACTTCTTTACTTCATCTGGCTGGTACTTCTATGGGGGAATCAGTACCAGCCACGTAGTCAGGAAAAGAACTTGCTCCCTATGACCTCATGGGCAACAGTACTACTTTGTTGTACAGAAAGCCTTTTGGACCCAGCTCAAACTCCATCAACAAAACCAGGAAAAGAACTTGATGACTATGGCTCGGTGGATAGATGGTAGTACTAGTCTGTTGTACAAAAAGACTTCAGAACCAATTCAACCTCAAAACTAGAATCCGTACTAACTGATTCCTTCTCTCTTCACCATTTCTACTCTCCAACAATGAGAACACATATCAACTATTGCCAAGAGCTCCTGAGAAATATATGCTTAATTGAACTAATATTATGTCTCCAGGAAACTACCTTTTCAGAGGAGGGAGAGGCAATAAGTCACTGCACCTAGATTAACCAAATCCTGACATGCAACTGGAAATCAGAAATACCTACAGGGTATAACACTATCAACTAACTCAGAAAAGACTATCCAACAGTTGCTATTGTTGCAAAGACAATATTTAAATATTTCTCTTGCAGCCAACCGTACACAGTTCTTAGGCTTGTGAAGCTTTTTGCCTTTTGAACCTTTCTCTTGCACCAACCACTTCATCACCCTCTCGCTCTCGCTGCACTCCTCTCTCAGCTTTCTCCTCTTCAGCCAACTCCCTAGCCTTTCCAGCTAGTTCTCCATACACTGCATCAGGAATTGTTTTTTGTGCCACATCTACCCCTGCTCCTGCTTCTTCTTCCTCTTCACTCTCTGCCCCAATTTCAATCTCTTCAGGATTCACAACTGCTCTCCTTGTTGGGCTCCCAAGCACTTGTCCAGCCTCTCTCTGTGCTTGAACCCCCCCACTTACAAAGCCCAGTGATCTCATACCATCTTGCAAAGGAGCTGGAGCAATTTGTCTTTCAAGAGCTGCCATATCATCTTCTGGGACACCTGCACGCTTCAGAGTATCCACAGCTTCTTCCAAAGAAACCTTTGTTGCCTCTTGTTGCATGAGATACTCGGGAAGTATAAAATGCATCTGCTCACAATGACGTTCACATCATCATTTACAGTTCGTGTCTGTCATAAATAAGTATAAGTATCTCAGATTTAAGTGTCACTGCAAGAGATTGAGAGAATGCCCACTAATAAGACTAGGTGTATTTCAGATCTGACAACATGATAGCACCCACTTATGTAAGGAACTCAAGTTCTTCTCTGCAGAGCACAAGGGGACAAGAGACAGAAAGGAAAATGCCATTGTCACAAAATCTCTGAGCTACTCATTCAGTCCAAACCCATCTAGATGACTGAGACCAGTGAACATTTCCCTGAGGACAAATGAGATCCTGAATCCATCAGAAAGAAAGAAATGCAAGCTTGACCTCTGCAAATATACTGGGAAAGAAAGCAGCACACCGCTTGAGAAAGATTGCTCATTTTCAGATAATGATATACCTGGCTATAGCTTGCAGATACACTACGCTTGATACGAAGCATCTCACGAAATGTGTCCTCATTACCATGCTGCACTTCAAAATCATTCCACTTGACCCAAAACTCGGCATCTGAGCGTGGATCAGCCATTTGTGATGCATGTATATATATGGCTCGCGCCCGATCAATTTCTCCCAGATTACGCTCAAGCTCAGCATACTTGATGCACATTGTTTTAACATCCTTGTCTGGTAGCCCAGACTCAATTGCATGCTGCTCACACCATATTGTATTCAATGAGTAAATATAGTGTCAAAGCAAAATAGAGGGAGGAGAACACAAGTGGCACCAGTATTAGAGGATATGTGCAAAAAGAGGAACACAGAGTTTGGTTAGGAGCCTACAAACCTCATATATAGCACGAGTTTTTGGGACTCCCAGAAACTCTGCAGCACGTGCAATGTAGATCTCATAGATGCTCAGTTTCTCCTGATCTGTCACAGCCTTGGTGGCACGGTCATAGATAGCCATGGCATGACGATCCAGGCCATGCTCCTCCTCCAACTTTGCATATTGCAAGTATAGAGGTTTTGCATCCTCTGCAGGTACCTGCAAGAGGGCCAAGGCCAAAGCACTCAGGCAAATGTATCTAGAACAAAGACCTTGTAAATATAAATCTGAAACTACCCCAAAAAAATTCTATTAGAGAAACCATTGAAAACAAGGGTTCCACAAACCTTCTCAACAGCTTGCTCAAACAAATCCCGTGCCCGTTCCAGCTTCTTCCCTCCATATCGACTCACAAACTTTGACAAATATGTGGTCCAGATTTCCCGAACATGGGGATATTTGAAAATTTGAACCCCTCTCTCATACACTTTGAAAGCATCCTCAAAGTATTTGTGCTCCTACAATCCAAACCAGCAAAATAAGTTGTCCAGTTCTGTCAACCACTATGCTGGCAAAAATCAACAATGTACTGGTCACCTGATTGCTCAAACCTAATAGAACATAGAGCAAGTAAAAATAGATAGGTACTTGGAGGGACACTGAAAAGTTCTGAATGAACTAATGTGTTGGCAACATTGGCAAGAGAGGGAAGAGGTACCTCAAGCAGGGCCGTGTAGTTCAAAATAATCTGGGGGGTGGCTATTTTGAGGTCAAGAATTCGCTCATAGACCTTTCGAGTGTCATCCAAAGTACCCAAGCTCTCTTCCAAATCAACATAAAATGACCAAAGCTTCAAGGACTTATGTACCCTCATTTGAACAGGTGCATCACCTTCTGCTGCCACTGCATGGACAAATGTAGTTGGAAAAATCAGTCAATCTCTTCTTGCAAGCCCATAAACCTGAATCATCTTTTTCACCACACAACAATCCTCCAGTGAAGATCTTGAAATCACATATTTTTCTCAGCAATGAAAATCAGCAATCCTCCACTCCTTTGTACATGCCCATTGTGGCCAGGAAAACACTAACCTATCCGCTTGACAGCTGCTGAAGGCTCAGCTGTGGCACGGGCCATGAGCTTCAATGCACCTTTGAAATTCTTGTGGCGAAGCTCCATCTCCGCCCACTCACACCATACACTTGCCAAGTCATCCACTGCCTTGTAACCTACCTGCACTGCCTTATCAAAGATAACTCTGGCATTCACAAGGTCATCATGAGCTTCATAGAGTCGTGCAAATGAGACCCATAAGGTATGTGGCTTGCCCACAGCTTTAAATGGGTCTACAGTCCTAACAGCCTCAGTGAATGTGAGTATTTGTCGTGCAGGATTATCAACAAAAAGCTTCACACGCTTGTGCCATTCATGCACATTGTGAGGATTTTGTCTCAAAAGAACGCTGCTCACAAGCTCTGGTCTTCGGTTCATCAAATCTTCCAGTCGTGCAAGGCGCAAGTCAATATCATTCTCATCATTCAGCCAAAAGCCAGACAAGATTTCCCTCTCCCATTTCTCCAGAGCAGTCTTCTGATCAACTTTCTGGGTCTTTCTTTTAGGATCCTCTGCAGCCAGCACTCCATCCAAAACCTCAATTTCTGTTCTCCCATTGTCCAGAGCTTCTTGCTCCTTCTCCTCTTCTCTCTCATCATCACTGACTTCTAGGATTTCCATCTTAGCAGCCAACATGCTCTCCTCAAACTGAGTATAGGCATCAAATACCATACTGAAATCCCTAACAGTCATCACACTCATCATGCCCTCTTCATACACATCCCTGGCTTTCTCGAACAGTCCTCGCCTGATGTAATAATCTGCAAGTGATGTCCACAAGCGGCCTACCTCATCAGTGAACCTCCGAATGCCGCCCCGGATAATGGCATCAACTTGCAACCCTGAAACCTCGTTTGCATGCTTCGTGAGCAAGTTGCAAAGCTCCAGCCATAGCTGATGCCGCGGCCTCCCCTTGCTGGAGTGAAAGGTATCATCGTTCAGCACCTGAGCAAGTCGCTCTGCAGCCTCTTGCCAGAGCTCGGACGATTGCAAAAACTCGATGAAATCCTCGATGTGTGTGGGATCGAACTTCAGAAACCGTCTGTAAACCCTAAGAGAAGTCTCAGTTGGAACTCCTTGCTGTGAAACAAACTTCAAGTAATCTTCCCAGATACGATCGTGCTGCGTAACAGGTAGTGAACAAAGAGCTCTATCAAACGTCCTCCGAGTCCGTGTGAGTAGCTTTTGCTCCGTCAGAGTTTTAAGATACATGATCCAAATCCTGGGCATCTTGTGCATTGTCACAAGAGCACGTTCAAAAGTGTTGTTCAGAGACTCATGCTGCGTATTGGCGAGCGAAAGTCCTCGCACTCCTTCCATCCTCTGCTTTAGGTAAGCATACCATAGCTTGTAACTTCCTGGCAAAGCTTTCAAGGACCTTTCGAAGAGAACCACGCGCTTCTTCACCGGTGCATCCCTGCGAGCTTGAATGTAGCGCCACCATAGCTTCAAACTATACGGGTTTCGCAGAATCTCTTCCTCGTAGAGCAGATCCTCCTCAGACGGGTAAAGGTCCTGAGATATGGATGGCATGGCAACTAACCTCTCTTGATGCTGCTGCAAAACAGAAATTCCTTACAGCAAGAAAGCTGCACACAATCCTGATGTAGCCAAGAAACACCGCCCCCCGCCCCCCCCGGAAAAAAAAAAACTGTCAAACACAAAGAAGTTTCAACCCTAATCCTCTGACGACGCCAAAAACCCACCAAAAACAGCGTCACAACAGCAACTACAAAATCCTAACACTGCAACATGCTGCATTGCACCAAGGACGAACCTCCCTAGTGTTGCAAATTGCGACGCAAACGCCAATCTGAACAAAACCCTAATTCATCAAGCTAAACTCTTGACAAAAACGATGCAGGAAAACCCTAATTTCAATTTTTATCTGATGTCTCGGAAGAGACAGTAAAACCCTAATTTCAAAAGCACCAGATGTAGCATCCAATGCAGGATGGATGTAGGATGGATGGATGGATGGAATGTGGACAGGGAACACTTTTGGAAGTATTCCTGTTCCAGGACTACCCACAGTGATTAGCTATATATTAACCTACTAGGTAACCATCCCCAGCACCTAACTATGGTGGTTACCTCTGTACTAACCAGTGTTGGCCGGGTACCCGGTTTGGCAGGTTACAATCGTCGGTTTTGGTTAGTACACACCCGATCAGAACTGGGTCTGGATTTTGGAATCAATTCCGGAATCTGAACTGGGGGCCTGCTTCCGTTTACGTGTGGAACCTGAACCCAAACCAGAAGGATAACCAGAGGAGAACTAGTAATGAACCATCGATTGTAGTCTGGGTTACCTGGAACTAGACTGGAACCGGGTCTGATCTTTAGAACCAGAATTGGAATTTGTTGGGCCCTGCCTCCACAGGGACAGGGACTATCGCGTTGGATCCAACTTTTGGAAGTTTTACCTTATTAAAATCGGTTTCACACTAGGTGAACCGGTCTCTTTGGTGAAAGTGTTTAGACTGTTTAGATTGGAACGGATTTTTTTGGTGTTGAGAGTGTGGACACAGTAGGTAGATTTACAACATCTGTATTATTGGCAGGGCCAGAGCGTTTGTGATGCCTTGTTTTTCAAGAACCAGACGTAGTACTGGATTCCATCTTCTATTTTTGAGTCTAGCCTAACCAGGCCCAAAACCATTTTCATACATTTTTTAAAACCCAGACCCAAAGTTCTTCATAAAAGTCAAGAACAACCCAAGTATCTGTGGACTTGCAAGTAGGAAGAGTGGTAACTTGGTTGTGTTGTAAGTCATAACAGATTCTCACTTGATGTTGCACTGGTCAATCGTGGGCACTCTATCACAATATATCCAAAACTAAAAATGGCAACATTTTGCACTATCAAATTTGCACATTATTGCCTATTATGGTCAGGTTTTTTCTTCAACCTCAAGTACGTCCACTAGCAACATTAATCTTATATATTAAAGTTACATGTCTGTCTGTCCGTCTGTCCAGGCAGTTTCCGGGCACTGCCCGGGCCAGCACAGACCTTTTTTTTTTTTTTTTTTTTGTGGGTTTTTTTTTTTTTTTTGTTTTAATTCCCGGGACTTTTTTTTTTTTTTTTTTTTTGTGTTTTTTTCCGCGGGGGGGTGCTTTTTTCCTTGGGTGTTTCACTTGTTAAGTTT
>Ga0116231_10011042_pt1 | contig 14133 bp, 11 predicted proteins | sample S1TSphgellanicum_2_FD_89695 | JGI IMG/M metagenome (GOLD analysis project Ga0116231, IMG submission 89695) | Host-associated microbial communities from peat moss isolated from Minnesota, USA - S1T2_Fd - Sphagnum magellanicum MG | ecosystem: Host-associated > Plants > Peat moss > Unclassified... | reverse complement strand
CTTGTTCCTGGTCGGGATAACGATCAGGATTTTGCCCGGCGAGGCTGGCCAATCGATCCGGAACTGGTTGAACCATACGCCCTTTTGCACGGTGGCGCCGGTTTTCAGGCGATCCAGGTGGCGTTGCAGGGCGCCCATCGTGGCCTGCATGACGCCCTCCTGTTTTGTATGGCCGGTGCTGGCACCATGGGTACGCCAGCGATACAGCACCGCCGGCACGTGAACGACGTTTCGTGAGGCCTCGATCATGCGGAGCACGAAATCCACGTCGGCGGAAATCGCCAGCGTTTCGTCCCAGCCGCCGATGCGCCGGGCAAGATCGGTGCGGGCACAGACCAGATGCACAAAATACGGATGACTCAGATAATAATCGTGGCTGAAAGCGGGGCGCAGGCGCAGTTCGGTGATGGCCTCGGTGTTGTCGGCGGTCTGCGCTTCGTCGGTGTAGAGAAGATCGGCATCGGTTTCTTTCGCCGCGCGGATCAACTGCCAGGCGGCATCCGGCTCAACCCGGTCGTCGTGGTCGATGAAGGCGACGTAATCGTGGCGGGCCAGGCGCAGGCCGTAATTGATCGCGCGCGCTATGCCGACATTCTGCGGAGAGCGCAGTACGCGGACGCGCGTGTCGCGCGCGGCGTAGCCGTTGAGAATTTCCGTCACGTGCGGCGCGGTCGATCCGTCATCCACACAGATCAGCTCCCATGAGTCGCAGAATTGGGTGCGCACGCTTTCCAGCGCTTCCACCAGCCAGGCGCGCGGCGTGTTGAACACCGGCATGATGAAACTGACGCCGTGGGTGCCACTGGCATGGTTCAGCCTCCTGCGCAGGCGTTGGGCGGTGGCCGGCGGCACTTCCCTCTTTCGGTGCAGGAAACGCAAAATATTCTTGTTGATGGTGACGCGCTGGGGTGAACCGGCCAGCACCATGTTAGTGCCGGCGACACGAACGATCACCTCCTGGTCCATCAGCGCTTCGAATTGGGCGGTGAGGTCGATCTTGAAGGCGCAATGGCCACCCTTAAGCCCGGCATCCAGCAGGTCGCCACGGAACTGATCCGCGGCGCCTGTGCCCACCACCACGCCACCGGGGCCCACCACCTCGATCTGCACGGGCATATCGGGCTCGGCAGTGTTCATCGCCCAGCCATGGGCGTACATGCCGTGGAGCGGGTCGAAGAACCCGGTGATCGCCACCGGATCGAGCACCAGCGGGCTGCCGGCGAGATCGATCGACTGGCCGGCAGGGCGCACGCTGATCTGGCGCCTGGCGGCGGGACCCGATTGGCGCGGCAAGGCGAAGGAGAAGCCGCATTCACCGTCTCCGGGCACGAACCGCCGCACATCCGGCCGCGGATCGCGGGCGACCGCGGCGCCGGCCAGGACTCCATCCACGAATATCTCGAGTTCGATGCGCTGGCCGGGATTCTTCAGGTCGATTGCCCAGCCGGCGACGTGCTCGCTGCTGGCGGTATCAAGGCACCCGATCAGGCCGAGCAGGTCGGGCGTGACGGTGAGCACCGGTTTTTCCAGGATTCGGCCGCCGATGCGCGGATACAGGGCAAAGGTCTGGCCGGGACGCGGCAGCGCACGCAGCTTGGCCCGGAACCGCCAGATCGGCTGTTTGGGCCCGCGCACGGCAACCCCCTGTGCCGCGACCTGGCCATCCGCCAGCCACTCGATACCGAGTACAGGCGCCAGAAAGCCGGTGGCGGCAAAGGCGCCGGCGATGGTCATGCCATCAAGGGCGGCCTGCCTGATGTCGAGCGCATAGGCCCCCGTGAGGTCATAGGGCACACCGATCAGGCTTTCGCCGGAGGGCAAGGCGCGCACATCGAGTTCCGCGAAGGCGAGGTGAGGCGGCAGGGCGAAAGTGAATTTTTCACCGCCCTTGGCTGGCGAAAAAGCCGCCGTGCCGTGCATGACGCCATCGAGCACGATGGCAACCTGGCCGGTGCCCTTCATGCGCCCAGGGGCGCTGGAAACGCCCTCGATCAGCCCGCCGGGAAGGATGGACACGCGCAGGGTGGAGGCTTTCGAAGCACGTTTCATCGGTTGAGCGTTACCTTCCGAGGTGGCAGGCGCAAGGCCGCAAGCCGCCCTTTCTCCTTGAACACCGGCGCACGGCCAGTGCATAGACTGTGGACAACTAAGCGTGAGAGCAAATCTGGCATGCGCATTTTGCTGACCGGAGGCTGCGGCTTCATTGGATCGGCGGTGGTTCGTCACGTTCTACGAACGACTGGCTACGATATCGTGAACGTGGACAAAATGACTTACGCGGCCTCCCTCGACGCCCTCGGGGAAGGCCAGACTCATCCGCGCCACACGCTCATCCGCGCCGACATCGCCGATGCGGCGGCCATGCGCGCGGTGTTCGCGCAGCATCGGCCGGATGCGGTGATGCACCTGGCGGCGGAAAGCCATGTCGACCGCTCGATCGACGGGCCGGGCGATTTCATCCACACAAATGTGGTGGGCACCTTCACCCTGCTGGAAGCGGCGCGCGCCTACTGGTCGGGGCTGGGCGAACAGGCCCGGGCGGCATTTCGTTTTCATCATGTATCGACCGACGAAGTTTTTGGCGCGCTTGAACCGGACGATCCGCCCTTCACGGAAACCACCCCGTACGATCCGCGCAGCCCCTATTCGGCCAGCAAGGCGGCATCCGACCATCTGGCGCGGGCCTGGATGCACACCTACGGGCTGCCGGTGATCGTGAGCAACACCACGAATAATTATGGTCCATGGCAGTTTCCCGAAAAACTCATCCCGCTGGTTCTGCTGAACGCGCTCGACGGGTTGAAACTGCCGGTCTATGGCGACGGCTCGAACCAGCGCGACTGGCTGTTCGTCGAGGATCATGCCGAGGCGCTCCTGACCGTCCTGGAACGCGGCACGCCAGGGCAAACCTACGCGATCGGCGCCCGGCAGCCCCAACGCAATATCGACGTGGTGCGCACCATCTGCGCCATCCTGGACGAGATCGTGCCTGATCCGGCCGGGCCCCGCGAGCGGCTGATCCATTTCGTGACCGATCGGCCCGGCCATGATTTCCGCTACGAAATCGATCCGGCCTACGTGCAAGGCGCGCTGAATTGGCGAGCCGCGCATGATTTTACGCGCGGCCTGCGCGCCACGATCGACTGGTATTTGAACAATCGGGCCTGGTGGGAGAAGATACGGGCGGGTCGCTACGCGGGGCAGCGGCTTGGGACGGCAGCATAAGAAAGATGTTCTTTTTTGAAAAAAAGAACCAAAAAACTTTTACTTCTTTCACATATGCGTCGTGGATAGATACGCTTTAGAAATCAAAAGTTTTTTGCTTCTTTTTTTTTCAAAAAAGAAGAACCTTTCTTTTTCCTGGGGCGAGAGTTGACCAATGAACATGAAGGGCATCGTGCTGGCAGGAGGCTCCGGCACACGGCTACATCCGATCACTCTGGCATCGAGCAAGCAGCTTCTGCCGGTCTATGACAAGCCGATGATCTATTATCCGCTGACAGTTCTGATGCTGGCCGGCATCCGCGATATCCTGATCATTTCCACGCCCCAGGATCTGCCGCAGTTTCGCCGTCTGCTCGGCGATGGCAGCCTGCTCGGGGTAAACTTTTCGTATGCCGAGCAGCCGCGGCCGGAAGGGATCGCCCAGGCTTTCCTGATCGCGGATAAATGGCTGGCCGGCCAGCCCTGCGCGCTGGTGCTGGGCGACAACCTGATTTTTGGGGAGCATCTCACCGCCTCGTTCCGTGCGGCCGCTACCCGGCCGGAGGGGGCGACCGTGTTCGCCTACCAGGTGCGTGATCCGGAACGCTATGGCGTGGTGCAGTTCGACGAGACCGGCCACGCGGTGAATATTGTCGAGAAGCCGGTTCATCCGCCTTCCAGCTGGGCGGTCACCGGGCTTTATTTCTACGATGCGCGCGTAACCGAGTTTGCCCGTGCCGTTAAACCCTCAGCGCGGGGAGAGTTGGAGATCACCGACCTGAACCGGCTCTATCTGGAGGAAGGCTCGCTGCACGTCGAAAAACTTGGCCGCGGCTGTGCCTGGCTCGATGCCGGAACGCCGGACAGCCTGTTGCAGGCGGCCAGTTTTGTGCAGACCATCCAGTCGCGCCAGGGCATGCTGGTGGGTTGCCCGGAGGAGGTAGCCTTCCGCATGGGCTTTATCGATGCCGCCACGTTGCATGGCCACGCCCGCCGGCTCGGCAAGACGGAGCTTGGGCGCGCCCTGCGTGACGTCGCGGACGGCGTGCACGCCTGACGCGGGAGAAAGCGATGCGCTGTGTCAGACGATGACAGGGCATCTGATTATGTTACATCTGGTGCCATGCAGCATGCCAAATCGCGGTGTCCGGAGGCCTGAGTGAAGATCGAGGCGTTGAACATACCGGATGTGAAGCTCATCACACCTGCCCGCTACGGCGACGCCCGCGGCTATTTTTCCGAGACGTTTTCAGCGCCGCGCTTCGCCGAGGCGGGCCTCACGGCGCCTTTCGTGCAGGACAACCAGAGTTTTTCCGCGGCCAGGGGCACGCTGCGCGGGCTGCATTGCCAGGTGGCACCCCGCGTGCAGGGCAAACTCGTCCGCGTGATCCGCGGTTCGATCTGGGACGTGGCCGTGGATGCGCGCCCCTCTTCGCCCGATTTCGGCAAATATGCGGCGGCCATATTATCGGCCGAGAACGGCAGCCAGCTTTGGGTGCCACCGGGTTTTCTGCACGGATTCTGCACGCTGGAGCCGGATACCGAGGTGATCTACAAAGTGACCGACCTCTATGACCGGCCTTCGGAGCGTGGCGTGATCTGGAATGATCCTGCGCTCGCCTTGCCCTGGCCCGTGGATGCGGGCGAGGTGGTGCTGTCGGACAAGGACCAGGTTCTGCCGGGCTGGGCAGAGGCGGCCAGCTGGTTCGCGTCGTGAGCCGGCCGATCCTGGTAACGGGCGGGCACGGGCAACTGGCCTCGGCGCTGGCCAGGCAAGCGGCGGATCGTGTGGCGGTGACAGGCCGGCCGGCTTTCGATTTCGACCGGCCTGAAAGCATCGCGGCCGCGGTCGCGGCGGCTCGGCCGGCTATCGTGATCAACGCCGCGGCATGGACGGCGGTGGACGCAGCCGAGTCCGAGCGGGAGGCGGCCGACCGGGCCAACCATACTGGGCCGGCGCTTCTGGCGGCAGCCTGCCGGGAAGCCGGGGCAAAACTGATCCATATCTCGACCGATTATGTGTTCGACGGTCTGAAGGGGTCACCTTATGTGGAAAGCGATCCGCCCTGCCCTACCGGCGTGTATGGCGCCACCAAACTGGCCGGTGAACAAGCCGTGCGCCTGGCCGATCCCGCGGCGGTTATCCTGCGCACGTCGTGGGTTTATGGGCGGTCGGGCAAGAATTTCGTGCTGACCATGCTGAATGCGGCCAAGCGCGCGCCACGCCTGCGCGTGGTGGCCGACCAGATCGGTTGCCCGACCAATGCCGACGATCTTGCGGCCGCCTGCCTCGCCGTGGCGGACCGAATGTTGGCGTTTCCTCCGGAGGATCCGGGGGCGGCTGAACTCGGCGGCATTTATCATGCCTCCGGGCATGGGGAGACGAGCTGGCACGGCTTTGCCGTCGCAATCTTCGCCGCCGCCGGCCGATTTGGCTGGCCGGCGCCGCCGGTGGATCCGATTGCCACCGCCGATTGGCCGACTCCCGCAAGGCGGCCGCCGGATTCGCGGTTGGATTGCGGCAGGCTTCGTGACATTTTCGGCGTTGAGCTGCCGGACTGGCGGCAGAGCCTGGATGAGGCGGTGGCGGCACTCTGCCAGCCGGCGCTGGAAGCGGCCACGGGGTAGCAGGCGCCATGGGACAGAAGACCAATGTCGCCATTCTGCTTTCGACCCGAAACGGTGCCGCATTCCTCAACGAACAGTTGGACAGCCTGCTGAACCAGTCTCACACCGACTGGCAGATTTATTGGCGCGACGATGGGAGTTGGGACAGCACGCCGGAGATGATGCGGGCTTTCGCGACCGGTTCGGGCGCGGGGCGGGTGACTGATCTGAACGATAACAGGGGCCATGTCGGCATTACCGCAAGTTTTCTGGGCTTGCTGCGGCGGGCGCCACGCGGGCGGATCGTCGCCTTCGCCGATCAGGACGATGTATGGCTGCCCGAGAAGCTGGCGCGTGGGGTTGCTGCCCTGCAGGACATGCCTGCGGCAGTTCCCGCCCTGTATTGTGCGCGCCAGCATTTGGTGACGGCTGACCTGCAGCATGTGAAGGATAGCCCGCGCATCCGGGGAAAGCTGGGTTTTCCCCAGGCGATGACGCAAAATGTGGCCACGGGCTGCACCGTGATGCTGAATGTCGAGGCGGCCCAATTGCTGGCGGACTCCGCCGATCCGCCCGAGACACTGCATGACTGGTGGGCGTATCTTCTGGTGAGCGCAGCCGGCGGCCAGGTGGTGATGGATGACACGCCGACCGTTCTGTACCGGCAACATGCGAATAACGCGGTGGGCGTTCCGCTGTCGCCAGGCCGCCGGGCCTGGGCGGCGTTGCGCCGTGGCCCGGGCGTGTTCATGAAGACATTTCGCGCGCATATGCAGGCACTTGAAGCGCAGCGGGAGGTGCTGTCGCCGGGCGGGCGCGAGACCCTGGGCCTGATTTCGGCCGGGCTGCATGATGGCTTCAGCTTGCGGCTGCGGGCGTTGCGCCATCCCGGATTGAAGCGGCAAAGCTGGGCCGAGACGCAGCTTTTTCGGCTATGGTTCTTGCTGGGTTAGCCGCTGGATCATTTGGCTGGTGCGTATCGTGCCGCAGCGCAGGAACAACAGTCCTTTGCTTTTGCGGAAGACAAAAGTAGATTCTTCTTTTTTGAAAAAAAGAAGCAAAAAACTTTTGTTTCCTAAACGCTGTGGAGCGCCGTAGGGCGGATTGCTGATCCGCCTCTTTGGCGGATTGCTGATCCGCCTCTTTTTGCGCCGCCGCAAAAGAGGCGGATCAAACATCCGCCCTATGGCGTCAAGTCAAGGTGCTTCAGTGGTGAACGCCGGCCCAGACGCGGCGCTTTACGGCGTAGGTCAGCCCACACATCAGCGCGAAAAAACCGACCATTCGAACGCCCAGGTGCTTGCGCTGCTCCATCTCCGTATTCGAGCAGAAATACAGGAACTGGGCGACATCGGTTGCTTCCTGCTGCACTGTCGCCTTCGTGCCGTCGGCATAGGTCACGGCGCCTTCGGTGAGTGGCGGCGGCATGTGGATGAGGTGGCCCGGGAAATACTTGTTGTAGTACAATCCATCGGGAACCTTGAAGCCGGCTGGGGGTTCCGTGTAGCCGGTCATCAGCGCGCGCACGTAATCGGCACCCTCGGCACCAGGGAAACGCGCCTTTTCGATGAGCGAGTGATCGGGCGGCAATGCACCGTTATTGGCGGCGCGCGCAGCCTTGTCGTTCGCGTAAGGGCTGGCGAAGGTGTCGGAGGGCAGAGCCGGGCGCGTGGTGGGATCACCCTGGTCGTTCGGCTCGCCGGGCACGGTGTGCTGGGCGGCGATCGCCTTGATCTGTTCCGGGCTCAGGCCGATGCCGGCCAGGTTGCGGTAAGACATGAGCTTCATGGAATGGCATGAAGAACAAACTGCGTCCCACACCTGGAAGCCACGCTGGGCAGAGGCGCGGTCGAACGTGCCGAAGGGGCCCTCAAAGCTCCAGCTGTTCTTCGGCAATACGATCGAGTCCTCGGCCCGCGCCACCACGGGCCCTGCGATCACCAAACCAAGGAGAAGTGCGTAAGACGCGCGCATCAAAATTTCTCCATCGGCTTGGCAGCCGCACCGGATGGCAGCGGGCCGCCGCCTCCCGGGAAATCCCGTTTATCCAACACCGGTTTGCTGATGCTTTCCGGCAGCGGCAACGTCTTTTCGATGTAGCCAAAGGCCGGCAGCAGCACCAGGAAATGCAGGAAATACCAGGCCGTGGCCACCCGGCCGAGCAGCACATACAGGCCTTCAGGCTTGTGAGCGCCGCAATCCATCAGCACGAAGAAAGCAACCACGGTGACCAGCAGGGAGGCCCGATACATCGGGCGGAAGCGGGCGCTGCGCACCGGCGAGGTATCGAGCCAAGGCAGCACGAACCACACCAGAATGGAACCGAACATGCAGAGCACGCCGAGTAGCTTGTTCGGCACCGAGCGCAGGATGGCGTAGAACGGCAGGAAATACCATTCGGGCACGATCTCGTTCGGCGTCTGCAGCGGGTTGGCCATGATGTAGTTGTCAGGCTCGCCAAAGAAATTCGGCGCGTAGAACACCAGCGTGGCGAAGATCAGGAAGTAGAAGGCCATGCCGACGCTGTCCTTCGCCGTATAATACGGGTGGAAAGGCAGCGTGTCCTGCTCCGACTTCACGTCGATGCCGAGCGGGTTGTTGGAGCCGGTGATGTGCAAGGCAACCACATGCAGAAAAACCACGCCGGTGATCACGAAGGGCAGCAGGTAATGCAGGCTGAAGAAGCGGTTCAACGTCGGGTCCGACACCGAGAAACCGCCCCACAGCAGCGTCACAATCCAGTTGCCCACCACCGGGATGGCCGAGAACAGATTGGTGATGACGGTCGCACCCCAGTACGACATCTGGCCCCAGGGCAGCACGTAGCCCATGAAGGCGGTCGCCATCAGCAGCAGGAACAAAATAACGCCGCTGATCCAGAGGATTTCGCGCGGGCTCTTGTAGCTGCCGTAATACATGCCCCGGAAAATATGGATGTAGATCACCATGAAGAACATCGAGGCGCCGTTGGCGTGCACGTAGCGCAACAGCCAGCCATAGTTCACGTCGCGCATGATGCGCTCCACGCTATCGAAAGCGTGGTTCACGTTCGGGTCGTAATTCATCGCCAGGAAGATGCCGGTGGCGATCATCACCAGCAGGTTGATCGTCGCCAGCGCCCCGAAATTCCAGAAATAGTTGAAGTTCTTCGGCGTCGGGAAATTGCCGTATTCCTGGCTCATCAGGGTGATGATCGGCAGGCGAGTGTCGATCCAGTTCAGAACCGGGTTTTGAATGGTGCTCTTATGCAAGCCGGCCATTGGCGTCGGGTCCTCAACACGTGCGGGAACGAGGCCCGCCAGGATAGGCGCGTCTCGGTGCCGGGCAGTTGGCAGCCGCAGCACTTCGCCCCCCTAATAAGGGTGGATTTGGCAGGCTGCAATTGGCGCCACCCCCCGGTTTTGAGGGAGGGCCTCAAATATTTGCCGCAATGCCGCATGCTTTGCAGCCAACCGGCCGTATGCCTGGGGCAGCAAGCTTCGCTAGCCGCCGCGAGTTACGGCTGGCTGGCGATAGCCTCATGATCTTCCCGCGCCGCGGCCGGCCTGGCCGCCAGGCCGGCAGGCGCGAATGGGTGGTCCTGCCGCCCTAACTCATCGTCTATCGGCTCGGTGCCAACGACTCGGTGACTATCGTACGCATCTGGCACGCCGCGCAGGATCGCCCCGGCTCTTTCTGATCAACTACCCCCCTCGGAAACGCCGCCGTGACCCGCTAGAAAGGTGTCATGGATTTAGAGATTGCTGCTGCCCCGCCCCATGCCGCGATGAAAATTGCCGCCCGCGCCTGGTTCGAATCCCTGCGCGACCGGATCTGCGCCGAATTCGAGGCGATCGAGGATGCACAGACCGAAGGGCCGCTCGCGGATCGCGCGCCCGGGCGGTTCGTGCGCAACCCGTGGCAGAGACCAACCGAGGATGGCGCCGATGGCGGCGGCGGGGTGATCAGCCTCATGAAGGGGCGGGTGTTCGAGAAAGTGGGGGTGAATGTCTCCACCGTGGCCGGGGAGTTCAGCCCGGAATTCCGCGGACAGATCCCAGGAGCGGCGGAGGACCCGCGGTTTTTCGCCACCGGCATCAGCCTGGTGGCGCATTTGCAGAACCCGCATGTGCCGGCGGTGCACATGAACACCCGCATGCTGGTGACCACCAAAGGCTGGTTCGGCGGCGGTGGCGACCTGACGCCCATGTTCTGGGACACGCCTGAAACCGCGGAGGACAAGGCGCTGTTCCACGCCGCTTTCCAGGCCGCCTGCGACCGGCACGACCCAACCTATTACGAAAAATTCAAATCCTGGTGCGATCGCTACTTCTATCTGCAGCACCGCGGCGAACCCCGCGGCGTCGGCGGCATTTTTTATGACCATCTCTTCAGCGGCGACGCTGAGGCCGATTTCGCTTTTACGCGGGACGTCGGCGAGGCATTTCTGGAGGCCTACCCGGCGATCGTGCGGCGGCGCGTGAAAACGCCGTGGACGGAGGCAGACCGGCAGCACCAGTTGGTACGGCGGGGGCGGTATGTAGAGTTCAACCTGCTCTACGACCGTGGCACCACGTTTGGATTGAAGACCGGCGGCAATGTGGAGGCCATCCTGATGAGTCTGCCGCCTGAGGTTCGTTGGCCCTAGGGTGGGCTGCGCGCGGCCCACGACCGGCGCCGGAACATCAGAAAATCAATAAGATAAGAAAGAATCTTCTTTTCTGAAGAAAAGAAGCAAAAGACTTTTATTCCTGGCACTCGCGGCAAGATCGAGGCCATGGACCCGATCTTGGAAGAGGCGGAAAAGTAAAAGTTTTTTGGTTCTTTTTTTCAAAAAAGAACGCCTTTCTTGCGTCGGTTCATCCGCACATGAACCGGTCGATGCGGCCATCTGGCGCCAGGGCAACGCCACATAGCCGTGTGCCTTGCGCGAAATCCGCCGCGAAGACGGCCATCGTGCCGAGATGCTCGCCCTTTGGGCCGATCAGTTCCTGCGCATCTGCGTAACTCAAGGCTTGCAGAGGCCCGAGCGCGTCCAGCGCCGGCCGCAATACAGGCAATATGTCGCCCACCTGCCGGAGCCCACCTGCCGTATATCTGCTGGGCAGCCTGTGTGCCGCGCGCACATCATCGAGTGCCGCGCGAACCGCCGCCTCCGTGCCGGCAGCAGGGGGCGCGCCGGCCGCGCCCACGCGCCGGTCAGCCGCGGCCGGCAAAGGCGGGGTCACGCCAAGCCCCATCACCCGCAGCGCAAATGCGCCCTGCAACCGGTTCCAGCCAACCGCCCGGCCCGAAAATGTCAGCCCAGCGAGGTGAAGTTGGAGGTGGCTTCCCAGCACCTCGCCGGAAAGCGGGGAAACGCTGTCGAGCAGGCAATTTCCCGAAATGGCCTCGCCGTGCTGGACAACCCTGCACAAATGCGTGGCGACCCGGCCATAGGCGAAGCCGCCAGGCAGGCTCACATCCAGCCGTTGCGGCATGTAGAATTTCCATACGCCGCCAAGGTTCCGCTCCCCCAGCACCGTCACGGGCGAGACACCGCTGCCTGGCTGCGAGGAGGAAAGGTCCGCTGGGGCTGCCAATAGCGGACTTAGATAAACATGAGCATCTCGCGCCGGCGGGGACGACGGCACGGCGCTCTCATTCGGGCCAGGCATGACCTCGTCCTGCATGTCCAGCGCGACATCGGGGGCTGGATGGGCCGTGCAGGCGAGAAGGGCGCTGGCCAGAACGAGCGCCGGCGCGTCTCTGCACGACAGGAAGGAACGGTGCGGCTGCATAATGTTCCCTGAATCAAGGATGTTTCGGCTGCAGGATGGTACGGCCGCTCCCTAGGGTAAATCGGATAATGGGTGGAAACGGACGGTTTCTGGTATCGAACTGTTCCATGAACTCACGCTTGCCAGTTGCCGCATGACCACGGCACTCCTGCTCCTCCTGATCATATTCCTGGCGCTGCTGAACGGCCTGTTCGCGATGGGCGAGATGGCGCTCGTCTCGGCGCGTCGGGCGCGGCTCGCCGTGCTGGAAGGCAAGAAAGTGCGCGGCGCCAAAACCGCGCGCGAGCTGGCCGACGATCCGCAACGCTTCCTGCCCACCGTCCAGGTGGGTGTGACACTTGTCGGCATCCTGTCCGGCACTTTCGGCGGCGCGCGCATCGCCAGCGCGATCCAGCCAATGGTGGCGCGCATCCCCTATATCGGCCCGGCGGCGGAGGGTGTTTCGCTCGCACTTGTGGTGATCTTCATCACTTTTGTAACGCTCGTGCTGGGCGAATTGGTGCCGAAACGGCTGGCCTTGCGGGCGCCCGAGCTGATGGCCGTGCGCCTGGCGCCGGCCGTCTATTGGCTCGCGCGGGTGAGCGGGCCGGTGGTGTGGCTGCTGGGCAAATCCTCCGATTTCGTGCTGCGGGCGATCGGCCAGGGCTCCTCCACCAAGCAGACAGTCACGGAAGAGGAACTGAAGGCGCTGCTCGCCGAGGGCACCCAGGCCGGCGTGCTGGAAACCGGTGAGCGCGACATGATCGAGCGCGTGCTGCGCCTGGCCGACAAGCCGGTGCGCGCCATCATGACCCCGCGCACCGAACTCGTGTGGATCGACCGCACAGATCCGCGGCGGGACATCGCGGCCACGCTGAAGGCCGCGCCGCATAGCCGCTTCGTGGTGTGCGACGGCTCCATCGACAACGTGGTGGGCGTGGTCCAGGCGAAGGACATGCTGGACCGCATCCTCGACGGCAAGGACCTTTCGATATCCGCGGCCCTTCGCCAGCCGATGGTGGTGCCCGATACGGTCAGCGCGCTCGATGCGCTGGAGCGGCTGAAAAGCGACGCGCTGGGGCTTGCTCTGGTGATGGACGAATACGGCAGTTTCGAGGGCGTGGTGACCGCGGCCGACGTGCTGGAAGCAATCATCGGCGACCTGGCCGAGCCTGGCTACGGCACGCCGAGCCAGGCGGCCGAGCAGATCGCCGGCGAAATGATGATGGACGGCATGACCCCCGTGGACGAGCTGAAGGCGCGCCTGCTGCTGCCCGATCTGCCGGCCGAGGGCAGCTACCACACGCTCGCCGGGCTGATCCTGGCCTTGCTGCGCCGCGTGCCGCATGCCGGCGACCGCATCGTGTTCGGCGGCTGGCTGTTCGAGGTGCTGGAAATGGATGGGCGCCGCGTGGTGAAGGTTCGGGCAAGCCGCGAGAAACTGGCGGAGGCATGAGCACCGATCCCGCAGAAGCCAAGGCGCCGTCAACCGCGGTGCAACATTGGCGTCGCGTCTGCCGTAGCGGGCGCTATCGTGCCGCTCATTTCCCGCATCTCAAGACACATTGGGTTGTTGCTCTGATTTCAGGCCAAGGCACGGATTTGCGAACGAAGCGCAGGAATAAAAAGTCTTTTGGTTCTTTTCTTCAGAAAAGAACAAGACTCTTCTTTTTCTGAAGAAAAAGAAGCAAAAAGACTTTATTCCTTCGGCTGCTTCAAGATGCGCGCCTGCGAACCTGGCACATTCGCTGCACTCAGGAGGCGAGCGGGAAGCAGGCCATGGCCGACAGCTTGGATGGCAGGGGCACAAACGAAATCATCGCAGCGTCGTTATAGGTCAGTTGCACCGTCACGACCGTTGCCGTGGTGTTTCCGCAGACAGCCTGGGCAGCAGTGCCGGTCAGCACCGTTACATTCGCGGCGGTAATACTCGAAAGCCCGCGCGCCTGCGCGACACTGACGGCGTAGTTCTGTGTCGGTGTCGTGCTCACAGCCGGATTGCCGCATGATGGCGCATTGAGACCGGCGCAACGGCCCGCGTCGATGGCCGCGCCCTGAAGCGCCTGCCAGGTCCAGTAGAGCAGGGTGCTTTCCATGATGCCCAGCAGCAGCAGGAACAATGGCGCCGCCGTCAATACGAATTGAACACTCGTCGAGCCGCGCCTGCTGAGCCATATCCTGCGACGGGCGCGCATCATCAATCGAGTCTTACAAACACGTTCTGACTGAATGTCGTCGGCATAAATGATTTATCGACAGGAAACAACGCGCTATAGGTGAAGCTGCCGGAAAGGCTGATATACTGCCCGGCGACCGATCCCGATCCGTCCGAGCAGGCCTGCCCTTGCGTGTAGGAGCCGGTGACAACACCGGCCGTACTCACACAGTAATAGCTGGTGGTGGTCGTGCCGCCGTAATAGATCACCGTGACGGCAGAAAGCGCAATCGGCGAGGCAGCGTTGATGAACGCTGTCACGTCGGTCTGAAGGGCGGTTCCGGTCTCGCTCTGGCCCTTGTTGAAGGCATATTCGGCACCAGCCGACAGCGCGGAAGAGAGTTGCAGCTTTTCGTGATAAACAAGGCT
>Ga0116231_10011040_pt1 | contig 14139 bp, 8 predicted proteins | sample S1TSphgellanicum_2_FD_89695 | JGI IMG/M metagenome (GOLD analysis project Ga0116231, IMG submission 89695) | Host-associated microbial communities from peat moss isolated from Minnesota, USA - S1T2_Fd - Sphagnum magellanicum MG | ecosystem: Host-associated > Plants > Peat moss > Unclassified... | reverse complement strand
TTATATCCTATTTGTTGTCATGGGTTCTGATGTCTCCCCCATGTTGTTCTCCACTGCTTCTCAGTCTTTATCCTGAGTTCTTTGTCCAAAGTCAATACTCTTCTCATCTATATAATCAGGCCAGATGGGAGCAGCCCTACTCTAGTGCTCTTTGTGTAAGGTGAAGCACAATTTTTTTAGCATGATATCAATGCTTTACAAAAATGTAATGCCCACAATGAATTGGGGACATAAACACATTGGGGACACCGTAAGGAACATTTTATCAATTAGCCATCAACAGAGCTCATCAAATAAATCAAAAAAGAAAAGAAAAAGAAAGGATATACCACAAACACAACTGTTTGATTGGAAGACTTTAAATCAACCAAGCATCATAAATGTAGGAATGGGCAGTAAGAGAAAAAAAAGAATCATGCAGTACATTTGTACTGCTTGCATTTAGGAACCCCGCCATTTTTCACCTTGCATTAATTAGATGACGCGTCTCCAAAGTTCAAATTTTCTTTTGTTTGGCAGTGAGCCAATTTGAATGAAACTATGCAGGCTCCCCAAAAGAGAAGGTTCTATTTTGAAGCATAGCGTTAATTCTCTTGGCCCATCTATACAGGTGAAAGAAGGACAGCATTTGCCAAAGCATATGGGATAAAAATGAGGTGATATTGGGAACCCTTTGGGGAACATGTCAAAAAATTGGGAACTCTCTGCTGTGAAAACCGCCCCCCCACCCCCCTCAAAGGAAAATTTAAAAAAACAAAGGTTGCATCGAAAGTCAATTGGTCCCTGTCCAAGTGGAACGTGAACAGTAAAGAGTACACTCTCAACACCAAACACAACTTGAAAGAAAAAAGCCGTCCCCCTTCCCACCCAAAGAGAAAAACCCATCACTCTATGACGCAACTTCCCATTGGTTGCACGGAAATTCTATTCCTAAAATTGGCTGTCGTTAATTTTGGGCTGGACTAGTAGCCCTTCCTAAGGGCATCCTACCGATTAGGACCCTTGGTTGGTTTTAAGGTCTTGCCTGATTGATAGAACTGTCACACACGGGAAATAATAGTGTAGTAGACTTCCGGAATTGACGCGTGAAATCAAGTACGTACTTGAATTGCAGCAGTGAAAAGTGCGTTAGGAAAACATTAAAAATGTATACCTACTTATACAGTTAAGTGGTAGGAGCGAGGACGCGTCTTCTTTGTCCCGGAGGACCATCCGCGAACGACGATCACCAGTAGAGCGGACGGCTGCCCTTCTTCCGTGTGGGTTTTGATCGGACGGCCAGCTGTCATAGTCGGTAATACGAACAGTGCCAACCGAGGTGATGTCCTCTCGTTTTGAGATGTCGATTTTTATGCCATCTTTTTCCATAGCGCGTAATTTTAGCTGGCGCCCGTGTGCCCCTAGTTTGACTTCTTTTACACCAACCTGATGTTATCTGTAACAACCCTTTTTTTTTTCTTTTTTTTTTTTTCCTTTTTTTCTTTTTTCTTTCAAGTCTACCTAGTAGCAGTGTTTTTTTATAAGGATTCTTGACAGTGGCCCTACTGGCTACTATGTGCTTGAGCTAGAAGCTCAAGTGGCTACACTAATATGTTTGGTTGTTTTTTTACTGGCTATATTGGAAAAAATTAAAGATAGCATATGGATATTTTCCCCTTGGAGGCATGGTGTGTTTGGCTATTTAAAGTTGTAACTATTTTGTGAATAGTGGCTATTTCAATTTGACAAAGTATGAATTTAAGCAATAGTAGAAAAAATTGTGGAATTATTTGGCAAGTGTTGGAAGATTTGAGTGGTAGAGATTGGCAAAAAAAATCATGGCTAATAACTTAAGCTATTTGCATTACAACTTAGAAGTTAAGGATCAAACATAATTAATTTGTAAGAGACAAAAACTGAAATCACATGAACATAATATAATGCTAAAAAAAAAATTAACAAATCATGTGAGGGAGTTGAACCCTTGTCCAAGAGGACATTACACCGAACTGCAAATTTTGACCTACAAGCCACGTGTTAGCTTGATCATAAAAGGAAAACCAAATGGGACCAATAGGAAGGAGAGATTTACTTTTAACACAATTAATCAACATCATGGAAAACTAGGGTTGTTTTTTAGAAAACATCAAGCCAGAAGACCCCTTCTTTCTTTCTCATCAATCTAAGCCATTATCACATCATCATAAGGAAAAGCATCAATTGTATAGAATGTTTGTGCAAACACGCACACCACCAAATCTAAATGCTCACAAAGCCAATTTCGTAATCTAGTTTTCATGAACGTTAGAGTTGAGAAAGTTCTTTCGTCTTCCATGGATCCCATAATCTAGACCATAACCAACTTTGCCACTTTCATGAACTTGGAAAGTTGAACACATAACAATGCATTGGGAGAAAGTTTCTTCCAAAGTTTGGACACTAAATTGACATCCATGGGCTGGTCCATAGCCCATTGAACATTGGACATCATTGTGATCTTGAGAAAAGAAGACTATAGGTCCCAAATGTTCACATCAAGCTAATAGCTGAGATTCAAGTTTGGGATGATCCAAGCTTCTTGGGCTAATTATAAAAACCTTTCAAAATAGCCATATGAAGAAGAAAGGTTTGTTCACATGAAGGTTTTAGCCAATATTGTGGGTAAACCAACCCTAAAGCATCCATCACATCCTGAGCTAAAAAACGCTTTTCTAGTTTGTCACTGGTTTTGCACATTGTTGATGGTCTATTGGAAAATAACACAAATCACATGCACATAGACAAATATTTCAAGACAATGGGAATGCATCATGATGGAAGTGCCAACAATTTAGAAACTCAAGTTTTCCAAACTAGTATTTAATTTAGGTGCCCATTCATGCACCACTACATCTAATGTCCCATTTTGTACTTTTTGGTACCCACTGAGCACATCACCTATGTAGGCATTGGCTTAGTGTACCAACAATTGAAATCTTCTTGACACAACTTCATCGTAACAACAAAATCACATACAAAGCATTATTAGGATTGGGAGAATTTTATCAACTCATTCAACCCTTCAAGCAAGGGCATGATACAAAAAGCCCAATCATTATCTCCAAATCACAAAACAACTCCAAATTACAAGCAACTTGACTAACAATGCCAACATCTTGATGCATCTTCAAAATTAAGGCCTAATATTTAGATAAAATTCCTTTCGTTGGGAGTAGCATTGAAATCCAATGGGTTTCAATGTTCTTCAAAATTTACTAACCTCTTATTTCCACAATGTTGACCAATCCAATGAACTCTTAAGTTCTTTTTGGATTGTGTGAAAAATATGCATATAGGTTCTCCAATAAGTTCCATGGACTTTGGACTTTAGAACATTCAAGATTGATGACCTTCTAGCTAGGTAGACTTCAATAATACACAATATAAGGAAAACATTTAGCAACATTGCCAATAACGACAACAAAATCTTTCATCAACCTTGCAACTTATAACTTGCAGTTATAAACAATTAAATAAAAAGATAGGGTTTAGGATTCTAAACCCTATTTTGTCATTAAAAGCACTCCAAGCAACAAGCTTGAACATTGAAGTTTGCATAATCGCAAATGATTTTCCTCACTTTAACACTTGCCACCAAATCTAGAAACATGGTCAACCATCTCATTAGGTTCGTCACATTACTAAGTTCAACAACTCCCAAGCTTTAGCTTGTTGTTCTATTTTTTTGGGCATAACATGGAATACATTCGTTCAAATTAATTTTTCAAAAATCTAACAGATTATTATAACATATCATAGATGTGCCATACTCACAATTTCATTGGGAACTTGGAAGTAATGGCGATGGTGATCCTGATTGCATAACTAATGATGGTGACAATGACTTTTTTGCATTCAACAACAAGCAGCGAGTGTTTCTAACTAAGGTCGGTGTTTTGGCAAAAAGTGATAACAACAAGGTAGGTAGTAGCAACTCTAAAAGCATAATGGAACCATTTGATAGTGAAAAGTTTCAAGCTCACCATACATGGCGACAATTATTAGGGTTTAAGAGAAATGGTAGGCGAATTCTATTTTGCCTTCAGTAGCCTTTCAATGATTATGCTTTTGTTTTAGCCTTTTTTTTAGGCTTATAGGTAGAAGGAGCAGATTTTGAGTCAAAATCTAATAATATTTTGCCACTAAAAAACCCACTAGCTAATAACTAATGTGGCTACATTACTACAATTTCAATTATCATAGTTGGTTAAATTTATGTGAAATGGAGCTAATTTGGCAATTTTTAAAATTGAAAAGTGGTTCCAATGGTGAGTTCTTATTTACAAATGTACACATAGTGGCTATGATAAATGCGATTGAAAACATTGGTGACATGTGCATTGCTATGGAAATGCATTTGGTTATGGGTATTTTTCAAAAGGAGTACATTTGGTTACATGAATAACCAACAATAGGCTAATTAACAATGATGCGTAAGATTTAATACCAAGTTAATGTTGGTTTCACCCATTGCTCCAAGTTATTGAACACATTACAACTATTTGAATTGTGAAAATGGACATGCAAACTTATCACTCACATGTAAATAAATATCTCTAACAATAATTGTTTACAATAGCCAAATCTTAGGTGGAAGGTGTGGGGTGATTTTGTAGTAAACAATTCATCAACCTTTTAAAACTTGATGGGGATTTGAACCCCAACCCCTAAAACGGTGGTATCCATTATAGCTCAAGCCTTAACTTGCAGCCAAAACCTTGTAAAAAAACAAGCCCATGGTACATACGTTTGAATTTAAAATAAAATCAAAATCTTTAAAAACAAAGGTCAAAAAAGGATCTTTCTTTTAAATTTTTCCTTTACTTTGGTTTTCTAAATCTTCAATGTTCATAAGTCATCATCATTATTATTGTATCATCTCACATTTGCATCCTCTACTTACTACCAAAATAAAATTACAAATTTTGGCAAAAGGCATAAGCTAAACCTTTTATTACTCCCATGCATACCAAACCTTAAATGTTATATATTACACCAATATGCATCCAAGTTCACTTTGTGTTTCACTAAATTTTGAGTGAATTTGAACAAATTTACCATGGTGAAAATGGGCAATCCATTTGTAAATGGGGACAAGTTGTTATGGACAAGTGAATTCACTAATAACTAATTGAATTCACCAATAATTAAATCATTAATAATAAATTCATTAATTATATATAAAATTTTAAATAATAAATTTACTAATAATTAATTACAAACCTAGGTTAAACACTTAGGAACCTTTACCAAGCTACTTATTTTAAGGTTCCTAGCCCACCAACCTAAGCTGCAAAGTGTGAAAGTTTGAACCCTGCACTTCCATGTTAAGGAACAAGTCTTTAACCATTGAATTGTGTTATTTAAATGAATCATATTATTTTTTCATCACATATTATTATTCACATTCTTTTTTACCCTAGGTTATTCTTGGCAATTCTTGGTTATTTTACCATAAAATATTTTAGGCTATTCTACATTATTTTACCATACGTAATTTTTCGCAATTTTTGGTTATTTTACCATATGCTATTCTAAGCTATTTTATCATACACCATTGTTGGTTATTTTACATTATTTCACCATAGGCTATTAGTGGTTATTATATTGGTGGTTATTGGTGATTATTGGCTATTAGTAATTATTTTTTTCATGGTTATTAGTGGTATATTCTATTGTCGACTATTAATGATTATTATATTGGTGATTATTAGTGACTATTCTATTGGTGGCTATTAGTGACTATTCTATTGGTGGCTATTAGTGACTATTCTATTGGTGGCTATTGGTGACTATTTTATTAATGGTTATTAGTGGTTATTTTATTGTAAGCTATTGATGGTTATTCTATTGTAGGTTATTAATGATTATTATATTGGTGGCTATTGGTGGCTATTGATGGTTATTTTATTGCTAGCTATTAATGACTATTTAAGGTTATATTACCATAATATATTGTTGGCTATTATTGATTATTTTATTATAAGTTATTTTTGGTTATTTTAACTTATTTTGTTGAAAAATATTTTTAATTATTCTAAATTATTTTAACCTATTATTATTTATTTTATGATATGCCATTTTTAGCTATTTTAGAATATTATTGGTTATTTTATAGTAGTTTACTTTAGGTTATTCCACCTTAAATTATTATATGCAATTTTTTAATATGTTATTTAACCTTAAGTCATAACATTTTATTTTAAATCATTTAAAATCACTATACCTTAAAATAAAATAACTATTATTATAACCTAAAGTAGAATGACCTTGAATAGCTTACGGTATAACTTAGGGTTGATTGAATAATTTATTTTTAAATAACCTAAAATAGAAAACTTATAATAAGTTAATATACCTTAAAATATAATAACCTATAATAACTTAGGGTATAAATTAAAATAATTAAGGTAACCTAAAATAACATAGGGTATATCATGAAATAACCTATTTACCATAGTAAATTATAATAGTGAATTATGTCAATTAGTAGTGAACGATGATATTTACATAATGACCTTATAATGTAATAACTTTAATCAAGGTGAAATCATTAACATGCAATGAAGCTATTTCACTTTTGAGGTCCCATAGTGATTTAGGTCACTAAAATGCACCCCATTTTCGTATTCGTGCATATTATAATTTGCAAAGGATAATAAACCCAAAATTTAAGGAAATAAGAATTCAAGAGTTTAAAGCAAGTAAAGCAAATGGAAATTCAAAATTAAATCAAAATTAAATAAATTATATATTTACAAAAGACGCATCAAAATGGTGGAAGTGGGCACATCCTTAGTTATGATTTTCCACCTAGATTTACAATCCACTTAGATTTGTAATTAACCCTTAGTCAATTTATTATTATGACTCACCTATGCATCCACATAATAACAAAACTTGCCTTGCCACTTGGCAGTGGCCTCTTCGTAAACAAAATTTTGAAGTGTAAAAATTAATATTGATTATAAAATTTAAGGCATAAATCCAAATGAATTTTCAAACCTATTCCACAATTTGTTCTTCATGAAACTGATAATTTTGAAAATATGTTCTTCAATATAACGCATAATTTGGATAATATTAATCTTAACAAGTTTCATATATTCAAAGAACTTATGGTTAAAGATGGTGGATGTAAAAAAGTTCTATTAAAGTTTAATGATTGGGTTCAATTTATTGCCTTCACGCAAGAATGGTCCAACATTGTGAACCATGGCCATCTTGAAAAAAAGTTTGACAATGAATATTTTGTGTTGACAACAAAACAAACAAACTTTTGCCACAATCACCCACCTCATGAAACACATAGAAATTTTTTTCAACATTCTCAAGTGAGTGTGAAAGCCTTTTTTTACATTTGTTGGATTCTTGGTCCAAAATTCAAGATAAATGACACCCAAGGTAGTCATAATTTCATGTGCAAGGAAGCAACATTTAAGCTTTAAAACAAGATTATGAACTACCCCTTCACATTCCTCTTTTACCTTGTTGATTGATTGTTGGAAGGTAGCCTTAGTGACAGGTTGCAGTCCTTTTACACCAACAACAAAATGGTAAAAAGGATATTTGCCTCCAACAAATGAAAAAATGAAATATTCAACATCCACCACCATTTAGGTTGGAAAACCAACTCATGGGATAGGTTGCATTGGTTAGGGTCTCAATAAAATATAAGTTGTCAAAAGTTGGATCTTCAAATTTGGCATAAGGGTCACAATAAAGTTTGTACAATTTTGCATGGGCCAATTTGACAAAATCCACAAAGTTGTTAACAAATAAGTATTTATTTTATGCAATTTTGATTAAAATTGTACATAGTCCAACAAAGGAAGGATACATGGGAACCCCAAAATGAATTCAATGTCACATAATGCATTTAATTTCCTCAAAACACCCTATTCTTTGCACTTTAAGCATGTATCTTGACAATAAGCAAGTGGTACTTTGTATAAACATGTTTCATTAAAGAGAACATTGAGGTCCATATAATTTTGACATTTCAAAGAAACTTATTGCCTTTGGTGTCTAATAAATCAATGAGCTTTTGAAGTTTTACAAACATTTTTGAGTTGTGAGCAAAAATGCATATAGCTTTTGCAAAATGCCTTTTAGTCGACATACGAGACCCAATTTTGATAATGTGACCACCACCAAGTTTGTTTCGATAATGAAGTAATGAACTCCACTCAAAAACAAAATAACCTTTTCCTTGAACTATAATGTCACACCAATTCAATGGCCTTGGAGGGTGTTGTTAACATCACAACCCATGTTCACCAACTTACCAGCCAATTCCCCCAATTCTCATCCACCAAATTCACAAAAAACATTTTAAAGTTTAAGAAAAAATGTTTTCAGATGTATTGAATACACCAACAATCTCAACACACAAGAAGATGGGGTTCTTCTTCCATGCTTTAACAATATATAAATGGATGATAATCCACTAGGTACATTGTTGATTGTTGTGATTTTGTTTGCACTAATCGCAATAAAAGCACCAACATCAAATGTAACTTTTGTGGCTTTTTGTGTTGTTAGTAACCATCTTGAAACGTTTTTTTCTCCCTTTCATATAATTTCTTCTTTTTAGGGTTTTCGTTTATTGCATCCTCAAGAGCTAAATCATAGATGACAACATATGAGTTATCATTAAACAAAACAATAGGAGGTGTTAAGGAAGATGATGCACCAACCTCACCTTGTTAAGGCAAGGGGAGAGGATAAAAGGCTTGAATTTGAAATTCTTGGGTAATTCAAGAAGAGGCATGGTATGGTGGCTATAGGTTGTAGTAAAAAAGAAATTAAAATGACACAATTTGAACATAAAAAAAGAAAAAAATTAGAGAAATGGAACTACCATTAACAATAATGAAACCCTAAAATGGAGATGCACATGAAAGCTTATAGTATAACCAAAAGAAGAGTGGAACAACATAGATTTAAACCCAAGAATGGAATGCACAAAGATTGTAGTAGAACCACAAAAAAAAAAAAGATTCAAAAGCAATAGAAAATTGAAAGCTCTTAACAAAAGTTTCCTAAGATTGACCAATCCAATGGATTTGGAATCACTTTCATATATTCCTAAGTCTCGAGTCCTTTTAATTCTTAAACCTTGACTTTTGAATTTTCTCAACTTTCAAGTAAACAAGTGACAAAACAACAAACTAGAGAGGATTTGGAAATTGGAACTTGAAAGAGCACGCTAAAGGTTAGTAGAACAAAATTCAATCAAGATTTAGAACTTAAGATTCAAAAATGAAATGTTTACAAACAAATGGCAAGCCTTACACCTTGAAGTTGTAAATTATAATATGTTTATGCACAATAAAAAACCCATTGAAATTGAACAAGATTTTTTGAGATGTTGAATTTGAATGCAAGATGAACTTTGAAATGTTTTCATCCATTGAACTTAATCACAAGGCAAATCCTTTCATCATAATTCCAATGTGGAATCTCATACACCATATTTCCAAAACTCAAGATGTGATGCCCTTCTACGAGTCTAGCCAAGTCATCAACCTTAAAAACCATAAGCTTTCAAATGAATTCAATCACCAACATAATGTTGTAATTTGCAAAATAGGATGCAAATTTGATTTCGTAACTACAAACCCTACCAATTTCCTAGCTTCTACACAATGCCAAATCCCTATGCACATAAAAATGTTGGCAAACTTTAGGTGATTTTGAATTGCATGTTTCTAACGAATTGTCTTGCAAGTAGGAAAAGGTGATGGTGACAAGCTTTTAGTGATGGTAACACACTTGGCAAACAAGTGACAACAATGGGAAAAATACTAGTGATGGCTAAGGTTTAGGGTTTTGAAAAGGTGGTGATGTTGCCACTTGGCTACATCAAGTTTAAGTGAAAAATGTTGGATTACAACCTTGAATTTAAAGCAACCCTATCACAAGGGTTTTTGTTAACTTGCCTTTTGGCAAATTTTCACCCAAAAAAAAGGTTTGATTTGTAACTTTTAAAATCTAGGTCCATAAACAAGTCAATTTTTAAAGGGAGTAATCAACTTATTGGGTTTTTTTCCCTTTTTCAAAAACCATAGACCAGTGCAAGGAAATTTTTTTTTGTTTAATTGCAGAAATCTTAATTATTGGCAAGTGTACAAAATTGTTGCCTTTAAAAAAAACTTATACTAGTTGGCTACAACGGGTAAATTAAATTGCAAGAGAAGAGCTTTAAGGTTATTTTTATTGTTTAAAAATTTAAAGGTTCAAGTTAGGTTTTCAATTTTTGAATCTTGAAATTCTAAGTTTGGTGCCCATGAAAGTCCAACCAACAATTAGTAGCTATTCACCGCTTGCAAATTTTGAAAATAATAAACAGTTGAGGAATTACCTATTTGAATCTAATTAGAAAAGGAGGCAAGTTAGTAACTACATACCATTATTGCAAAAATAACAGAGAAAGAAAATACAAAAGGAGCAAAGAAGTGAAGATGTTTTATCATCTCTATTTCCTCATTGATCCACTGTCAATTTCCAACAAGGGCATAAGGTATTTTAGGCGACATGCAGAAACCTACCAAACCAAAAACTTTACATATGGCGATTTCAAATTTTTGGCCCTTATAATCTGGTGACTTTGGGCCATTTTCCCGCCCCCCCCTAAAAAAGGGCCTTTGTATGAGTAGCACTGGCTTTTTTCTTTCTTTCGTCGGCAGGATCCCAAATTTCGTCCCCGGATAATACGCTGGTCGGAACGCGGGAAAGCAGGTGGTCAACTCGATCAATGCCAGCTTTTAGCGTACAGTGGTCGTCATTTTCCAAGCATCCCGTCATGAGAGGAGCCGCGCCCTGCAATCATTGAACTATTCTTGAAGAACTTAGGCCCGGCCCGCTTTACACTAGGAGTCAGGGCCAAAAAAACTTGAGGACAACTTTGAGCATTTTTGGGTTGCAAATTGGCCCCAAGTTAGAACATAAAATGCTAGAACATTGACATCAGGATATTAATAAATACTAGAACATTGACACCAAGGGTTGTTGCAAATTGGCCTCCCAAATTTTATAGTGTCATTTTTTTCAGCCTTTGGGCTGGGGGCCAATACAAGGCCATACTAAAGTTCAGCATTTATTAATAACTTGGGGGCAGATTGAAAGGTTTTTTTTTCTATTTCAGCCTTGACCTTAGTGTAAAGCCCTTGGGGTTGATTTAATTTCAACTTTTGCACCAATAGGAATGCCCTGACTCCTCTTAGTGTGAAAGGCGGGTCTTCAAACCAAAACTTCTCCATAAGACGGAGAACCTGCTTAGTTTCGGTGTTTTCTGTCGTCGGTTTCGATTCTTCATTTGACGGTGCCGTTCCTTCACCAGCCTCACTCACATTGCTTTTATACCAATGTTCTTCACTGTGATTTTTGGTCTTTGGAGTTTGTAGCTTATAATCCGCGGCCCTCATTGCGGGCGTGTCTACACGTAAGGAATCAACAGGGACTCCTCTTCTTCTTCTTCTTCTTCTTTTGCTTTGTGTGCCGTATCTTCACCACACAGGCCTTGTGTGCCGTATGTTGACCACACAGGTCTTGACACTAACCGTCTTACTCTGTTGTATGGTTTACATAGCTTGTTGCTTGTAGTTTGCTTGCCTCATTAATAACGACGAGTGCACACGTTCAGGCCGTGAACACGGATTGCAGTGCTCGGTGTTCTTGTCAAGCAAATCCAGAGACTGCGAGTGGGGAGCCCCTGAAGGCTTTTTAAATACGTGCAGTTGATAAACTCGCTATCTATCCCATGATGAAGAGGATGCCCTGGAGAGAGTTGTGAGACAGCTTTCTTTTCGCCGTTCGCATCGCAGAAGAATTTCTAAGACTTTCTTCCCGTCTTCTTCTACTTTGCAGAAGGATTTTTTAGACTTTTTACCGACTTCTACATTGGAAGAAGAGAATTTCTTACTTCTTGGATTTCGGCAAGTTTGCAGCTGAGTGTTGCTAAGGCCATCACAATCCTGATACGCAAATTGCAAGAGTTGTCTTCGGAAATCCGATCGTGCTCATCTGATCACCAAACTTTCTATAAACAAGTTCGCATGGTGAATTTTTTGGATATATGCAAAAGGAGATCATGAGACTCAGCATCGTGTCACGAAACTAGTTATATCGAAGATGAAAATGTTGTCAGGTATGGTTTTTGAATCCCACTCACTCCATTACATTAGTTTGTTGGCTCTCTATAGGGAAGGAGACTACACATCGTACAGTCCTTTGTCGGCTCTGCCAGTAGGCAGGAGACTACGCAGTAGCGTAGCCCTAACATTATATTTGCCCATAGTTGCTAATCCTTTCAGTACAAGAGTACTGCTGCAATCTTTTCCCCCCAGTCTGCCCTTTGCCTCGTTTTTTTTCACGTTTTGCACCCCTCAAAACCAGCCTGATTTTCTGTAGTGTAGTTGGACTGCCCCTTACCAGGTGCAATATGCTGGTGAACATTACATTTTTCAAAAAGCCCACAATCAGTTTTTGTTTTGTTTTTTTCCCCTCATGTTATGAGTATCAAGGGGCATGTAACATGCCAGGTAGAATGTACCAAGGGTCTCACAACATGTCAGGCACCCTGTTACATACCCCATAGCACTCGTAACATGCTCAAAATATGTATAACATGGACCCAAAATGTGTCTGGGAGAATAAGGTTTAAAAAAATGAGGCAAAGGGCAGACTGGGGGAAAGAAATTGCAGCAGTACTCTTGTATTGCCTGCATTAACAACTATGGGCAAATATAATGTTAGGGCTGCCCGCTGTAGTTGTGGCAGCTAGTTGGCAAAATACTTTTTTTGTCTACAATATTTAAATTAACTCAAGGAGTTATTTACATGTTATTCTCCTTGCAGACATTATTGCAATTCATTGCCAAAGGGGATTCTGAACATATTCATCTATCAAGTGGTGGGTCTTGAACATACTATCAAACTTAAATCCTAGAGGTCTACAAGTGTGGGCAGAAGGCTCTGACAACATGTCTCAATCAATATTTGCGCTACTATTGTTTGTGATATCTCTTGCATTCAAAGGAGGAATAGCTCTAAACATCTTGGCTGCTGGTATGGCTCTTTTTGGAAATCAAACCCAATATCTAAGTAATTCAGGATATTATCTTGTTATGCAACCAGATTGTAACTTGGTCATGTACCGAGGCTAAAGTTTGGCAACTAGTCATCAAGTGTGGCAAAGCAGTACTGCTGGAAAAGGTAGTGATTGTTGGCTTACAATGCAAACAGATAGTGATCTCGTTATATACAATGCAACTTGTGGTCCCCCTTGTGCACCGTGGGCTAGCAAATCTTACATGAGTGGAAAACCAGATCCAAGTTTTTTTTTAATGTTGCAAAGCAATGGGGAACTTGACATCTATAACTTTCAAAATGATAACCCAAGATTGTACAGCACTGTAGTTTCTGTTAATGCACTAGATCCTAGTGGTAGCCCACCATTGTTTAATGTTAGTTTAGCAACAACACCAACTCTTAGTTTTGTTGGACCATACATGGCAATTGGATATTACCTCCCTCAAATGTCATCATTACAAAATGGTCCGTTTAGTCTAACCTTGGGAACTTATTGCACCTTGCAATCCAAAAATGGATTAAATAATACATTATGGGAAACCCCCTCAAATGCCTCTGGACTCGAGCAGCAATGTAACCTGACACTGCAACAAGATGGCAATCTACAAATCCAAACAAGTGACACAAATGAAATCCTTTGGACAACCAACACTACTGTAGATTCTTCTGTAAATTGGGTCCTTTATATTGATTCAATAACAGGAGATCTATCTATTGGAGATATTATGCAACCAACAGACATCTTATGGAGGAATACGTTGAGGTCAAATCCTCCGATTGGGTCAAATAACACTATAGTTTCATATCAGAATACCCACAGTGGAAAATGGTTTATACTGGAATTGCTTGGTGTATCTGCTGGGGGTTTTCTTCTTGGCATCACATCCCTAGTATTGACATACTATGTATGCACAAGTAAGTACCCTAAATATAATTGCTTCAATTCAATTGCTTTTATTTCTTAGAATGATGAAACTAGCATCAGCAATGTTGAATTTGAATTTAAGAGCAGGTTTCTTGTCACAT
>Ga0116231_10011039_pt1 | contig 14140 bp, 11 predicted proteins | sample S1TSphgellanicum_2_FD_89695 | JGI IMG/M metagenome (GOLD analysis project Ga0116231, IMG submission 89695) | Host-associated microbial communities from peat moss isolated from Minnesota, USA - S1T2_Fd - Sphagnum magellanicum MG | ecosystem: Host-associated > Plants > Peat moss > Unclassified... | reverse complement strand
TTTAATTTAGCCATAATCGGTTTAATCTAATAAATTTAGCCATGGTTAGTTTAACTTTTTTGTTTATTTAACCTAGGTTAGTTTAGGCTAGCCTAAGTTAACATGGGGTTAACCTTAGTACTAAAGATACATAATACTATTATATATAGCCTATATAGATATATTAAGTATAATATTTAAGTATGTATAAATTTAAGCCATTATTTTTATGACACGTGTCCATGTTGTACACATTTAGTTGCATGTTGGTTGCACACATAACCGTATGGCCCAAAAATTATACAATACCAAATTTGTAGTTGCAAACATGACCAAGATAGTTACAAACGACAACCAGTTGCATGCCAATTGCATAATGACTGGTTGCAAATGACAAGATTTCTAGTAGTGTATTTATTCTACTACTACTAACTAGCATTACACTTTTGGCTAATGTCGGTGTGCACTTGGTATTAAATTACTACTTGCTAAAAAAATTCAATAGACATGTGTAGTTGGCTCCTTAACCTTGGGCTATAATGTTAATTTATTATAATTACGTTAAGGCAATAAAAGTTTACATGAAGCATTTGTAAGTTGACACAATGATATGGACCTTTTATGAACCTTCATTTAAGCTCCATGCACATTGTTGTGGTTTTTTATCTAACAATGGCTAAGGAATTTCCCAAAACACATTATCAAAAGTTTCAATACCACCTTTAACACAAGTTGGTAGGTGAGGTATTCCTCATTAATATTTCAATGTTAATAGTAGGTTCCTTGTGGTGGCACTTGTGCAAGATTTGCTCAATTGAACTTTTCATAGTGAAATGTTTATAATTTTTTTAGTACGTGAAAACAAAAGAGATTAATAGCACAATGACAATTGATGATATCTGCATGGAAAATGAGGAAGGCAAAGTGGTGGATTTCAACTTTCGATTGTTATCTATTGCCATCAACATTGTGACACAAATGGTGTTTAAGAAAAGGTATTTGAATTTTTTTATGAACTCTTTATCTTTGTTTTGTCCTCCTTGCATGCAAAAATCTAAAACTAGTTTTGTTGCAACCTTGGCTTTGGGTTCGTGACTAAGGCAAAAGGGGTTACAAGGTTGCGGGCCAAAAGGAAGCCCGAGAGTCACATCACACACTCCCGGGAGTGTAAGAAAGTGTGAGGGAGTATGAGGGAGTGAACCCTCACATTCCCAAGACAACTCCCACTTTGGGAGATGGAGTCCCGGAGGACTCTCAAAACTTCAAAGAGCGATTACAGGGGCCAAAACTCAATGGCTTGTGACGTTTTTTATATCATTAAAAATATCTTGGAATGTAGATGTCTAAAATGGGCTCACATTGCTCATTTGGACATCTGAAACACAAGTTATGGCCAAAAGAAGGGCCGGGAGTCAAACTGCCAGTTTGACTCTCGACCACAAAAAGTCAGGAATCGACCCGATTTACTTGGCTGCAGGGGGCGTGCGACATATTGTTGGAAAGCTCTTGACAAGAGTTACAACTTTGCTTTAGACCACATCACGATCCGAGGTCTGCTCGCAAAGTTATGGGGATCCAAAGTTGCAAGAGTCCCAATCAACACGATTTCGGGACTCCCACTCGGGAGTCCCGGGAGAGAAAAACCATTTGGATGTAGGTTCCGTGACCAGCCACATAGTATACTATAAGGGGGAAGGTGGTGGCTTCCCCCAAGTCCGGGCCGTGGTGAGTCTTGTGTGTCCGTGTTGCCCGTTTGCTCATCCTAGCACCAAGGTGTTCCAACTATGCACTAACCACTTTGTGTGGGTTGTGTGCCGGCCCGTGTGAGTGAGTGAAGCTTGTTAACTCTTCCTAATCCCATCTCGGAACTCTAACACGCCCCTTTACCCCTCAAAGTGTTGTGAACTAGGGAGCGTGCTCCGACTCCTCCCTCTTCCACTGTAATCTACTTCGACCCACATTTGAGTCCTTCAAGGAGTTGGGAGTGCGTCAAGTTTTGATTAGAACCTAAGTATTGTTATTTACAAAAATTCACATAAATTCATGAGTTCTTCAAATTGTACATTATTGGCGATCTATATGTACTTTGAAATGGATGTGTCAAGCTAAAAGGAAGTGCATTTTTCAAAGAGTGTTTCAAAGGTATCCTTGAAGAAGGTTCCCATTTGTTTGGAATTATAATCCTTAATGATTATATTCTCTTTCTTTACAATGGTTGGTGAGGCTTCAAGGGATTGAAACCTCCATGTGTGCATTACACATTAACCTATTGCAATTTATGTACATATTAATAGTGAAACACAAAAATAATTAAGTTGTTACTACAACATAAGATCAATTTGGTAGATATTCAAGAAATGAGGATGCAATAGATCATATGCCCAAAGATTTCATTAACATGTGTTGTTTTTTTCACCTCAAAAATATGGGATTGGAAACATTTTCAAGTTGCCCCGCCCCCCTTTATAATATGCTTTCACCTTGGTATTCATCTAAGGTTGCCAACAAAGGTGGACTTGTGGAACTTAACAATTGGTTAACATTTTGGCACTTCCAAGTTAAATAATGGGGTGGATTCATTAAACATTTAAGTTTTTTAGCTCTTACAATTAACTATTGTTTATTTGTTCTTCATGATGTTTTTAAAACATATATTTTGTCCTCTAGATCCTTAATTATATCATTTTTTTATAAAGCATATGTTTTCTTTTGAGGAGGTTGCCAACATGAGAACTTTTAATTTATAAAAAAAAATTATAACATTTGGCTTCAACAATTGGGTAAATGAAGAGCCTATTTGTTTATTACCATGTCCAATGATTAAATTTGTGTTTTTAAATAATCAACCTTGTATTAAATTTATTTCAAAGTTGGTCAATGTGGGAGTGATCCTTAATAAAGTGAATTTATTTTTTGATGCACAACAAAACCTGGTGACCCACATAAAATTGCAATCACTATTGAAAAATATGTGTTTGATCCTTCATGCACTTCACATGTCCTTCACCTAGAGGGTGAAAAAATTTCTGGCTCCACCAAGTGTAAACCATGTCTAGCCCCCAAATCAAATGGGGATTTAGATGGGCATAATCATGTCAATAAATGGCACAACTTTAGTTAGATGTAATTTGGGTTCAAATATGATGGGTCCACAAAACCCCATGGATTGACATGCATTTACAAAAGTGTTTGAACCACCATGCAAAGATGGCAACTAGTGTATTGAACGTTGCCCCCCTTCATAAAATGTTAAATGTTTTACATGAACCACAAGACAACCTTGCAATCTTTGTAAAGCTTTGATCATATTGGAAAAGTTCTTGTCAATGTTCTTTTTCCTTGTTACTATGGTTGGTTTGCTCAATACATTGGTGGCCCTCTTCAAATTCACAAGTTTGGTTTTGTCTTGATGACATCAATTGATGTGTTGAGGGTTCCAAGTGTGCTTGAAACTTGGCATGTGCAAGAAGCCATTGATTTGTCCCAATATGATATTAAATTTCTAGAACAAGTAGGCTTTTAGTTCAACAAATGGTGAAAGGCTGCATTGCATAGTTTATTTGGTGGCGAGAATTCAAATCCTATCAATCCACCATCAAATGTGACAACATGGTCCTTTTTTTCCAACAATTAAAAGGTTTCATGCAACCACCTTTTCAAATGTCAATGCAACATGTCAACAAATGGTAGTCCATTGTCTTCTTGAAGTGGTTGTCTTGCAAGCTATGGAGGTTCCTTTACCAAGGTATGGTAGAATATATAGTTTAATGTCAAGTCCTCCCCAAAATAATAAGTAGTATGATGTAATAATAGGTAACTTCTTAACTTGTACATATTTCAATTTCATGTCGATTATGGCTAGGTTGTTGGGTGAGCAAGGGACTTGGGTTTCCTATAAACACATATTATATTTTGCAGCATGTGATGTTTTTTCAAGGATGTTGAGGAATTCATTCATCATTTTACATGGAATTGGAATGAAATTCACCTTTTATTGTCTTGTGCCATGAACATAGAATAGGCTTGTATTTTCTTATGAAAATATGGAATGATTCATGATGGTATACATGGTCATTGAAGGTTAAGTAACATGGCACTTTGAATTAACTATACATGTTTTCTTCATTGTGAGGAATGAAAAGTTTGTTTGTTATCATAAATCAATTTATGTGTAATGATTTATTTCCTAGGTTAGTTTTTGTGTGTTAGTTGTTTTTAATTTGTTATTATGAATTGATAGATTGGTGTTTGTATGATGTTTAATGGAGTTTAATGTCTTCAACTTTAAAATTAATGTTATAATGAATAGGTGAAAATAATTGATGAAAGTAGGCTAAATCAATTGTAAATTTTATATTGACATTAAATCACCTTAAAAATAAACAACTTAACAAGCCATCAAATGACCACAAAAATAATGTCACCTTCCAATGTAGGTGTGCCATGGCCTTATGTTTATTACTGATGTGGCATAATATATAGGCCTAGGTCTATGATGACGAGGAATTCCACTTCTATTAGAATGTGGCAAAAACATTATTGTTGTCATAAAATATCCCTTTCACATGGTAAGAATATTACCAAAAATATTATGTTTGGTTCATTTGCTCATGTTCACATGCTCATTGTTCATGCTTACATGCACTTGTCATAGCATTGTTGCTTTACTTATAACTATTGTAAACTCTAAAGGTAGCTTGTCACAAGGTATTAAATCACTTATCTTGGGTGTTCATCATCATAGTATCAAACATAAAATCATTGAGCATCAAAGGATTATGGATTCAAGTGGTGAGTTCCACAAGATTTTTTTGACACAAAAGCAAAGATCTAATGTGTTGTTACCAACCACCAAAGCTAATATTATTGCATGGTGGGTTTCAAAGACAATAATTAGTCCCAATAAAAAAAAAGTCACCAGAAAATGAATCATACTTCATGTTTCAAATGAGAAGCCCACCCAATTCTTGATGGAAGTGCCAATCTTTGTAATAATTTATTTCAATTTTCAATCTAGTTTAGGGTTTAAAGTTCATATTCTACTTTTATGAAATTTATTGATGTATGTTATAATGCCCCTTGTAGGAGTAAACATAGGTGCATTTTTATTGTAGTTTGGATTTTTGGGAAGGCAAAAGACTTTGTATTAGCAAATGTGGAATATGACAATGGGTGATGTATAAATAATTACCCTACAATGAACTTGGCACTCATTTTGGGTTGCAATGTTTCCAAATTCTAAGGACATTTGTGTACACTCATGGGTATTTTTTCATACCATAGAGGATTTTCATGGAGGTTCTATCATTTTGTGGAGTTTAAAGGATGTTGTAGAAGATTATCATAGAATATTAAATGGAAGTTTTTTGTTATCACGAGACTTCCAACATACCACATAGGATTAATGTGGAATTAAATGATGGGTGCATTCATGTTATAATGAGCCATTTTTTTTGTAACCACTTCTTGGATTTGGGTTTAATTATATGGTTTGAAAATAGATGCATTAATAGAATCTTGTAAAACAATTGTGCTCACATATTGATTATATACTAAGTTGTTGAAATCCAAAGTAAAAGATGGTCACAACAAAAATATGGATGTGAAAGCATATGAATGTGTGTATAACCATTTTTTTGGGTCATTTATGAATGTTTATTGTAAGGAAAACCATAAATTTTGAAATTTTGAAAATGAATCTATATATATTGAGCACATGTTTGATATGCTTGATATGTTATGAATTGTCAATTTGCATGTGCATAAAAACATGGATGTGTATATATTTTGAGATATCATAAATTTTACTTAATATTTATAAAAATAAAATAAAATTTTGTAGTTTGAATTGTTATTTATTATGTACAACTCAAGGTTGTTTTCAACATAGAGGATATATGGACATTAAGTGCATGCATTTCAACAATAAATAAAGTTCATCACATGTCAAACATGCATATATCAAATGCACTTGTAACTTTGAATAAATTATAGTAAATTATAATATTATGTGTACTATTAAATGATTTTATAATTAGTGAAACCAAAGTTAAAATCAAAGTTATGGTTTTTTCAGTGCATATATGTTCTAGACAATGGTGTGTTTTATTTATTACAATTTAAAGGTTTCAAAGAAGCATTAATTATATGATGGACAAAAGACACATCGTGTTAGATCATTCTTCAATCTAAAGGACTACATATCTTCATTTTTGTAAATGCAATGCATTTGGATTGTTTATTCCAAAGTTCCAAGTTAAATTATTAACACAAAAGTGAAACATTTAGATTTTATATTTAATTTTGATGTGGCTTCTTAATTGCCTATGTTGTACATTTGTCTCAAATGATCATTTAGCTATTGAATAGTTAGTTCAAAGGTGGGACCTTTCCATTATGAACCATCGATTATTCTCACTAGCATTTTTTTCCTACATAGTTCACATTCGTGATTTTTGAATGCTCAAATTAATCAAGATGCAAGAAAGAAAATTACATGGTGGTGATTTGTTTTCGGTTATGTGTGTCAAGAATGCTAGTTTAACTACCTAATTAAGTCTTAATTATGTTAATGCTAAGTTGGGTTAATGTAGTTAATTGAGTTTTAGCTTGAAAGTAGTTCATGTGTGAACAAAGTTTAAGTTATTTAATGTTTAAAATATAATCCCCAAGTTGGATGATTGTGATGAGAAGCTTTGCAATATTTTGGTGTTTTTATGCAAGCTTCTTTGCACATGGTGATGAGATTTTGGGCTTGAATTCTTGCTTGTTTGAAGGTGAGTCATATTTTGAACATTGAAAATCAACTACCTTCTAGTTTTTCTAGCCATTTATATGGTGGCATCAATGCTACTTTCTTTTTCCATGCCACCTACTTTCTTTTCAATCTTCTTTTGTATGTTTTTGGTAGCTTTGGTATTTTGAAGAACAAACTCAAAGGTGAGGGGAGGAATAGGTTTATTGCCTTTTTAGCTTCATTTGAACATATGCAACTTTTTGGGAAGGGACATGGCAATAGGTAGTGTCCATTTTGTTGTACCCCTTCACTCATGAAAATGTATTTCATCTTATTTTTCTCCTGGATGACTATTGGCAAACAATAACTTACTTGCCAATGGTCCATGTTATTTTAGGCTACCCTTTCAATTTTTTTGTTTTTTTAGTCCAATGTTGGGATGGATGGCATCTTAGGTGAACATTATGGTTTGATAGTTATTAATTCCATCCCACAAAACACTAGTTAAGGGAAATGTTGCTACTTTTTGATTATTCGATTGCCCTACCTTTTTGAAATTTTCCATAAACCTTTTCCTCACTACCATGTTGTATTTTTATAACCTTTATATAAGCTACCATGATGGGTACTACATCCATTTAGTTGCGTCTAGAAGTGGACACCTTTCCCTTTTGGAACATAATATTTTATGGATTTTAAAAAATCAAGAATTAACCCCTTATCATCTCGTTGAATTTTTTTCAAGCATCTCATATGTCACTTGTTTTTTAATACTTCTCATGCACTTAATTATATACTTTACAAATTTGAAAAATAAAACAAACAATATGAGATAAATATTTTAGTTGCATCCTAGTTGCCATTATTACATATTAGCTAAAGGTTATACTAACATAATCTACCTATTAATCTTGATACTAATATATATGAATAATTATAATATATAATAATAATATAAATGTTAATAATATAAACTATTAACATTGATACTAATACATAAAGGGACTACCTATGTTAGGGGCTACATAGGATCTACATAAAAGGCTATGAATCATCTATAGATATTCCTTTAAATGATAGTTAGATATCCACTAACCTAAAAAAATCCCTAAATAATCCTATAAGTAGGCTATATGTAACCCTATAACTATATCTCGTAACGTAGGTATAGGTGAGTCCCTAGATAGTCCCTAGTTAATCCCTTAAGGCCATGTCACACCCGTTGGTAGTGGTGGGGGTAGGCCAATGTTTAGGATGATAAAAATTTACATGAGTCCACACTTTCAATGGTAACTAACAACAAATCCTATGTGGCAATTGACATGGCATTGGTGTTAACATTTAACATTTTCTAACACCTAATGTTAGGTTAATCTTCAAAAAAGGTAGATCTCAGAATTTCTTGTTGGTGTTACATAAAGCCTCCAAAAATGAAGGACTAACTCAATTTTAACAAACCCTCCCTCCTCCTCTCCCTTGTTTTTTTTCCTTTTTCCCCTTCCCTCTTTTTCTCTTTCTTCCTTCATTCCCTCTCTCTCTCTTGGAGCGTCTCTCTTTCTTCGCATGTCCTTGCTACAGAAGGGTCTACAAAGAACTGTCTACGATACTGCTCTCTTGAATCAAATCTTCTTTCACAAAATTGTGAATATCTCTACTACAAAAATCTCTATCAAAAGTTCTTGGCCAGAGTCTCTATTGCAGAGCTCCTAATCGCAAGTTCTTAGCTAATGCACACTGTGAAGCTCCAAATGCAAACTTGCATACAAGAAAGCATAGACTGGAAAGCTCCAACAAAAAAATGGGATAAAAGAAGAAGAAAAGAAATTTACGTCATGGAGATCTAGACTGATTTCCATTTTTGGTTGGTGATGATATATGTTGGTAGCTGCCACTCAAACTTTGGTGTGGACAGCAAAAAGTTAAACCCTAAACCACATTATGTGGCCCTAATATACTGGTAAGGATAAATGTTAGCATTATAGCCAAACACCTTCACCAGCTCAAAAAGGTTTGGGCATATTTGATTCATGCTGCTCAGGGTTACCATGGCTCCATGTCTATCTTTTGTTGCCAATCCACCTGTCACCAATCCACCAGTTGAGCCTCTGGTATTTTATGAAGCTTTTTTGTTATAGTACACCAAACACTTGTGGCATTCCTGACCAACATCTGCAGGTGTTGCATTTACCCAGTTTCTTGACAGAATGGAAAAAGTAGTAGCTCATACATCAAGCAAGAGAGAGAATAGTCTGGGAAGCAAAAAGCTCTAGTTTGGATTTGTACATTTCAATTGTCTCGTGTATACACTTCTCTTCAATTGAAGATCTAAGAAAAACTGAAGTCCAGTAGTGAGCTGAGAGACATTTCAAACTCATCTACAAATGCTTCTGAGAGAGTCTTATGAGGCAAATGGAAGACGATGACCTGCTGAAATACAGAATACCAATCTGGTGATCATTCAGTAGCAGATCAAAGAAGTTGCCTGTGATGTGTGCATGATGCGTTTTGAGTACCCCAGGTTAGTGCCTATTATGCAAAACACATCTTCCACCCGAGTCTCTTATGGTACATCATTTCCCCTACAGTAGAACCTAATCTCTTCATATGACAGATAGAAAGGCTTTGCATAAAAATGACCTGATTACCATTGTCCTAATGACAGAAGAAGAGTTTTCCTCTGGAAAAAGAGATCTGCAACTAAAAGGCCCCTGCAAAAAATAAACCCCAGGAGAATAGATCTTGACATTCTTATGCCAGGTTCAGTCATCCAATGAGTCCTCCAAATCTGGATGTGAGAGAAAGCTAGGAAATGACATTGTGATGTCCCTGCAGTAGTGCAAAAATAGAGAATTTCAGTGGAGTAACATACAGTAGGATGGCCTAAAACTGAATCTCAACCAAAAGCAATCACAGGTTCAGAGTGTGTAATGTAGACACCAATTTTCACAGGTTTAGAGCTTGTATCATACATATACACTACACGTCAGTGTGTGTCAAAAGGTGCTTACGAAAGGTATGGTAGTGTCATATTTCTCAGTAGTGATGGATGACGCATCACAAAATTGCACCATTCCTCCTTGTCAATCCGCCCAGCTTCCTTTGTGTTGGCTTCTGCAAAGGTCTGTGATTTTTCCAGACATGAGCAACATGCATTTAGTCATTTCCTATATAACCCAGCATTTCATAAGCATACATGGATCCTTAAAAGAAAAGAATTCTTATCATCTCTTATGGTTGGCCAAAATGGTATTTGCTACTGATACCTCTAGGGTGAAAAAATCTCAGCTCAATCTCATTAGCTCAGGCTTATGAGGGGGAATATTATATGGACCTTATCCACGATGGCATCGATAACATCATCTGACAAATCCATGTCTGATTCAGACAACAGAGCATCCAGCATCTCTTTCACCTGTACACCCAACCATCCCCTTAAGTCTTTCACCATTTTCACTTCTGCCTGTTGATGCATCTTTGTTGAAAACTCTCTCTCCCTCTACTCTCACCTCTCACAATAAACTCATGTGAGTTTTGTGCAATAACCTCATGGTGGGTGGTGCTATTTGGTTCTCACAGCAGGGAATCCTCAAAATCCAGGGCATCCACTATACAGATCCATAGCTGATCAAGAAGACCTTGGGTCCTCACAAAGTGGAAGGTCCTAAAGTTTTTAGATGTGTTATACTGTTAAGATCACTTATTGGAAAGCAGATGGTTTCAAACCACAAGGGTACACAGCAAGAAAACACCTTCCAGGTTCAGCAGGAGACATGTATAAAGGCTAAGGTCAAAAGCAAGACCTCAAATCCTCACATCTCCTACTTGAACCATGACCTCATTTTTCTCTCTTTCAATGGCATAGAGAAAGAACAGGAAAAGAAAACAAACTTGTGGGTAGAGTCAAGGGTATGTCCATAGATTGTAAATACCTCCTCACGTTCAATATAGCCTGTCTGATGCAAGTCATATAACTTAAACGCAACTGCAATAATGAATACAGAAAAGAACACAACTGAGCAACCCAATCCTGAACCATCTGAAAGCAACTTCAGGTGTCCTGAAGTAATCTGATTTTTTTCTGGGGCCTTGTGGGCTAAGATCATGCATGAACAAGAATGAGGCAGAAACAGTAGCAGCAGTGGGAGTAATGGTAGTGATGGTCTCACACTCCATTTTTTCTTCGTTTCGTGAATGGGGGTGGAACACACTGAGTGACCGTACAAACTCCCCAAACTCAATCACCCCATTTCGTTTCACATCAAAGAGTTGGAACACCTGCAAAAACAGTAAGGCAGCAGCCATAAAAATGAATTCTGAGGAAACATTCCAAAGTATGTGAAGTCCCCTCCATCTTCCAAATAAGTTCTTCTACACCTGCTAACAAAATGCACCATTTGTGACCCAATCAACCAACCACTGCATTAGCAGCAGAGAGACAGAGACAGAGGTGTTACCCGATCAGCAAAAAGGTTCTCTACTTTGCTGTTTCTGAATAGTGCCAACTGAAACTCTTCCTGCAGAGAACCTGACAAAATGTTACAAGGTTTGCACCCCTCAAACCTGAGAAACCTTCAAACTCAGCAAAAAACCTGCAATAGATGGGGCACAACTTCCAGTCTCAAGACTTACAGTGAAAAGAGGAAACATATCCTCCATTTTGTCTGGTGCTTGATGCTCGGTGTTTTAAACCCTCAATTGTGTCCAGAGTTTTGTGTTCAGTAGAGCCAGTGGATGATCATGTGAAATTCACCCAACATTTCTCATACTTCTTACTTGACTCTTTTGAGCACAAATTTTTTTATTTTGTGTTCAAAGAAAATAAGACTGGAGGAAGAGGCAGAGTAGTTTGTTGCAGAGAAGAGGCAAAAACCCAACCTTATGAATGAGGCCATCATCAATGACTGAGCTGCTGATTTTCTTGAAAAGCTCGTAAAGGACCTCTACCTCACTCACGTTGACTGCCCAACAATGCCCCAAAGCCCATAACAAATCACAATGAAAAACTACTCCCCAAAACCTCGGACTCCCCAAAGTCTCAAAGATTCGCACATTTTGGGGGGGAGTCTTTGAGATGAATGTGTGAATAGTAGTAGGGGAAGCACTTCCAGAGAAAAAAAGGGTTTTGCAAAACTCAAAGTCACAACTCCTGCTCAACAACTGAGAAGACTCTACAAAATCTGTGAATGGTAGGGAAGAAGTTCAAAGAAAAAGCTTTGCAATGAAGTAACTCCTCAAGAACTCAAGACTCTGCAAAATCTGTGAATTGTAGTAGGGAAGATTTCTTTCAGAGAAAGAGGAATTGCAAAATCTTTTCAGAGGAGAGATGAGATGTTACACCGAGTTCATCAGAAAGCAGAAAACTGTGGCTTCTTACAAAAGAAGAGGATTTTGGAACAAGATTGGTGGGTGGGTAGAGAAGAGATGGGAGGACTAACATACATACATGCTGTTTCTTTGGCAAGGACAGTTGGCTCCTCATAGCCTGGAGGTGTTGTTCTCACACCCTCGGGATGAAAACAGCCCATCACGAGTGTTATTGCATAATCCAGTGCTACCAGCACCGGTAATACAAGCTTAACCACAAACTCCTCCGTGGTCGCCAGTGCAGCAGCACCTGCACTCCAACCAAAACCTTCTCATCTTTCCATCATCAAAACAAAACTTGCCATTGAATTGTCCACACACAGAAAGTCTCAAGAGAGAAAGACAGAGAGGAAGCACCCAAAATTCCAATTGACCCCGAGTTTCTATTACTTACAATCTTTGTTTTGACGTAAATGTTCCAACCCAAGCACCATCCAACCTAAAAAAGAAGCACAAAGAAATGAGTCCTTTGCTCTCTGTCTCTCTATCTCTCTGTGTCACTCCCCGTTTCATCAAGTTTACCTGAGGATGCACAAGGAGCAGAGAGCTGGAGAAACTACTGCTGAGCACTTGAAACTTTTGTTGTTGGTCACAAGATCATTGCCAAGAAGGCAAGCAAGACTACTGTGTCATTGGGAAGCTGTGGATATCTTTCGCCCGATGACCGTTAGGAAATATGAAAATTGTAAAAACAGAAGAGAATCATCATGATGATAAGGAGGAGAAAACACACAAAAAAAACTTCGTTGACAAATCCCATTCTCCTTGTCTCCTCAAGTGCAGATTGTATACAAGAATCATCGTCATGAAGCAATCGTCATCATCACCACGATCGCTAATCGTAAAGCATCCTGCCGTGCGATTCCCGATTTCCATTTCCAGATTCAACAGCCGTACTGGGTACGTGTAGATTCTTGTCTTCAAGTACAAGCTTCAAAAGGAAGTCGTGATTACGTGAAACTTTCACAAAAACAACGAAAATCGCCCAATCTGAAGTGAAGTATCCAAACCCTAGAGCTGAGAGAGAGAGAGGGGGGGAGGGGAGAAGAAGGCCCACTACAATTCGCACATGGGTTTGGATATTTTACTTTAAATTGCGCGTCTTTGAGGGAGGGAATTAGCCACATGTGCTAATTATAGTGGGCCTTGCAAAGGGCCCCCGACAACATTATATGTATACGTACTCTTAGTTGTGCAAAAGTACTGCTGCATGGCTTCTTTCTTTTCCTTCACTGTCCTTTTTACCCTGGTGCAAGAGGTGTCTGGTGGTGCCCGAACACATCTTGGCGCTCCTCATACACACTTTGGGTGCATGTATAAAATGGGTCCAAAGTGTTTGTGATCTCATGTTTTTTTTTTTCAATTTTGTGATGTAGCTGAAGTTGTGATCATCCATAAGATGGTTTAGCCAGATTTGACTACAGACTAAATATGAAAGTGGAAAAAAAAAGGATCCTTCTATATTCTTGGCTACCTACTGGAACTCATCATAAAAATCTGGTGATCTGCAGACTTTTGGTTGAGGGGGGGGGGGAATCTGGCAAACTTAGGCCATTTTTTCCATAGAAAATCCTTTTGTATAGGTTGAAATCATATTTTTCCAGTCAAAATTTGGCAAAACTTTGCCAAAAAAGAGAAAACACTCATCTAAGTGTATACCCCAGGGGTGATGGCTCAGTGGTATAGCCCCTTGTCTAGGACCCTTGAATCTCAAAAAAAGGTTCTGGATTCAAACTCATTGGTGTGCCAGCCCTCTGTCAATGAGCTTGACTCGGGGGGTGTCGGTTGGGTCTCTTGTGCTTTTAAAATTAAAAAAAAACTGTGTCTGGGTTTATCATCCATCTTTTTCTGAGAAAACCAAAAAAGCAAAAAAGAAAATGAGGACTGGGCCAAGTGTAGACATGAAAAAAAAAGAAGACGCAGGCAATACTTTTATATTGCATGCAATAAGAACTATGGGTCGAAATTTCTAGTCACAGTCAAAAAGGCGGGGCGTTGGGGGGGGGGGGGGGGTTGCGGGGGGGAAAAAAGGGGGTTTCTTGGGGGAAAAATGGGCACGAG
>Ga0116231_10011038_pt1 | contig 14140 bp, 8 predicted proteins | sample S1TSphgellanicum_2_FD_89695 | JGI IMG/M metagenome (GOLD analysis project Ga0116231, IMG submission 89695) | Host-associated microbial communities from peat moss isolated from Minnesota, USA - S1T2_Fd - Sphagnum magellanicum MG | ecosystem: Host-associated > Plants > Peat moss > Unclassified... | reverse complement strand
CTACCTCTTCATACGGTGGAACTAACGGCAACGGTGATGATGACGGTCACACTCAATGCCATCCAAAATTTGACTGCACATCTGTCTAAATATAGAACACAGTCACTTGAGTTGTCATGACAGAAATGACAAAATCACAGTCAATTTCCTTGGGCAAGAACCCTTTGAATCTATGGATCGACCATATTCATAACTAAAAAAAATTGGTCCAAGTATACCACAATTACAAAAGATGGTGAAAAAAACTCCCCCAACAAAACAAACTCCACTCAGAAGTGTGGAGGGTGAGGACTAGATTCTTTTGCAAGGAAAAACATCACTAATGAAGAGGTTGTTCAAGCATAAATTTCATTAAAAAATGAATGCAGGTGAGGGTCAAAGCTGTCAAAGTGTGGGTCAGGTAAGTACATTGCTTTGGTGTGTTGTAGGCATTTTCCAATTCCTTTTTACACATCTACTTGAGATCCATTTTGCTTTTCATTGATCTTTTCATTTTATGGAATTGGTTATAGCCCACCATGTTTGGCAAGGAGTTACGAGGTAGGGGGGTTGCACTTGTAGGGGGTAACAAAAACAAGGCAATGGGACAATGGGCACACATTTTTTATCACTTTCTAGTTTCATTAATGTCTTTATTTTCATTGTGGTTTTCATTGTTTTATTAGTTACTTATGTTGATTTGCAATTCAAGGGATGTTAGTTGCCGAACAATGGTCACAACCAATGTTAATATATTGAATTGTTGGGCGGATTGTAATATAATATTGGAAAATTCGTCGTATTGGTGAATGTAAAGAACCCAAGATAGAAGGTGGTGTTTAGCAAAATTAGTGGCCATTGGGGGGGCAAACAAATTCCATGGTTCACCCATACTTGAATTCATGTTGAAAATGGATGTTGTAGTTGTTCATGTGCTTAATACTCCACTTATGCACCTACATGAAGTTGATGACCAAGCTTTGGTGAGAGATGTGGTAGGCACTTGCACATTGTGGAATTGGAGATATGTGAAGGTTGTAAATTGACATACTTTGGTCAGAACCAACTTATTTAAATTCTTTGATGAGTGGGTGTTCATAATATTGACACTTTATTTCATCAGCAAACAATGAATTTTGTCTTTTTTTTTAGTGGATCTTGGCATGGAACATTGGAATTTCCATATAATACATTCTTCTCTATTTTGGAAAATTGTTCTGGTTATTGCACCATTTAGCTTTTAACATGTGTTTTTTGTTAAAGAATAATTGTTCATGACCTATTATTCATAATTAATATTTATATTGCTAGCGTGTATGACTAATAGCTACAGTTATTTATAAATTTTTTAGAAACCAAAAAATGATTATGGTGTTACCAATATTTATTTGTGCTAGTCCTTTGAAAGCATGAATAACTTATCAATGAATGTCATATGACTGAAAGTGTGCACAATTGGCAATGGCAAAGTAAGAAAACACAACTATAGAATGATTTCCTTATAACTCTCATATGACATAGTCATAACAAAACATAACTATTTCACCACTTATGAATGATTGCTTCAATTTAGGTATTCTATACAAATGTCAAACACCAATTTGACCACGTGTCCATGTATTGGCCGAACTGCTAAGTGCCACATGTCCCAATCCATGATTGCTACATGGATAATGTTAATAATATTATTACTAATAAATTACTCAACAATCACTTCAATATGACTATGTTTTCAAATATCCCCTCCATTTATACACACAAAATGTTGCCACATGGATAAATGTAATTACAACATGTGGCCTAATATGATATTAATAGGTGAACCTCTATATGTCATCCATGTGCACAACCATATGGTAAACTTCAAATCATATTTTAATCATTGAACCATTCAAAATTCTTAGTTGATGAGTCATCATCTTGTGGACCCCACATAGTAAATTGGTTTGCCACATAGGATCCACATATGTGGTGACATGTCGATCATGTAGTCAATAATAGGTGGCCCCTATGTCCTCTATGACTACAATAATGACTATTGGATAAAGTGTGCCATGTCATCAATTATATGATGATGTGTTCTAAACAACTCATCCACAATAACTATACAACCATGACTCATTTGTGTCCTCTATGACTGGTTTTCCAGTCATAAAAAGAGTCATAGATTTCCAATTTTCTTCTAATGGAAAATTGTCAAACTATGACTCCTTTTTGTGTACACCATACCATGGAAACACCCATTTGTTGTGAACTATACAACCCAATTTATGGCCCATCTAAGACCTATTCATTGGTCTATTATCAAACACATTTTGTTATATATATATATATATAATTTCTCTCTCTTTGGTTTTCTGCCTTTCCTTCAAGCTTTCAAGGATTTGAAAGTACACGACCATTTTTGTTGTCCATTCCTCCTAATGTTATACATTTATGTCATTCTTCCATTCATGACATTAAAATTTTCCAACATGGGTGCAATACAAATCTAAAGCCTTAAAGTAGAAACACCAACCTAATCACACACCAACTTAATTACTATGTCAAATGTAAAACTATGCAAAGTTTAGAGCAACATGACCCAATTCTAAGTTTAGTTTTCAAGTTAGCTCCAAGTCCCTTGAACATCAAGTTCTAAATTTGGGAAAAGATAAAATGAACTTTAACTAGAAATAGAATTAACCTCCTAGTGGAATTGAACCAATACCAAACCGAGAAATCAACCTATTGTTAGAAATGAAACTAAAACCAACCTCTGAATCTTTTTTATACCGATTCTATGCACCCCAGTACTAATTTATTTTTCTTCTCTAGGCATGCATTGTTTTTTCAAACAGATTGTAGTTATACATGTGTTTTTTGTTCAAGTGTTACTATTTATTGGTTGTGCAACATACAATATATTGGTGGAATGATATCAATTTGAAACTAATTGGCTTTGGATTTGATTTCCTGAAGAACAAAAAAATTGGAAGTGTACAAATGTGAAGGATTGGGTTTGGAACATGACATTTTTTTTTCACCATTAGGATGATTCTTGGAATGTTTGAATTCTTACCATTCAGTTTGGCATTTGACCTTGTGCATATATCATCTAAACATGTGTTTTGTTGTTTGAATCAACATCTTAAACATACAATGAGAATCAAGTGAAAGAAAATGTAAGGTTTAACCTTGTACAATTTAATCAAACTTCAAAGTGATGGAAAGATTTTTGCAAGTCATTTCCAATGCACAATAGTTCTTTCACACATAACATACTCAATATTCTTATGTCAAGTCTTGCAACATCAGCATTTGCCATTGAAAATCAAAGCATTCAATATTCATTTGTTATTCAAGTTCCCCATCCATCTTGAAATTCTTATTTCCATTTCTTTTTACACATTTTGAATGTCGTGAATGGGGATTATTTTATCATTGAGACTAGTGTGGCCTGTGCTGTTGGCCCAAGTGTTACTGCATCCTCAACTGACTTTTCCTTCCAAAACCTCTTTTTTTGGAATTTATTTGAATTTTCAGCAGCAGAAATTTTCCCAGATTCAATATCTCCCAGATTCTGAATCCAAATCTTACCAAATAAATTCCATTAAATCCTGCTCATCAAGATCTTTCCAATAACACCAAAGGCACATCCCAATTCCTCCAAAAATTTCAGCTACGATTTAATTTAATTTTCAGTGAAAAAATATTCAATATTCAAGAACTTTTGCACTGCAAGTCCAAATGTCATGAAACCAAGCTGATCCACCCGTCCTCCTCGAGAGCTTTCCAAAGAGACCAAGAACACAATCTGAAGCATCCTGGTTTGGTGGATCTTATAAGTACAAAACAAAACAAAACAAACTAACTACCTTGCTTCATAGATAGATTTGCTAAATAGTCCACCATCCTAATATTTGTGAGTACTACTAGTGTGGTAATGGAAATTCAGAAAATGTTTAAAACTAAAACTGCACAATTTAAGGATCATCAATTACTAGCCCCTTCGCTTACAATTAATTTTTAAAAATATTAGCATTTTTATTGAGTATCTTTTTTGTTTTCTATGGTTTTGAGGTAGTCTAGCTTAGTTGGAACTGGTTAATCTGTCACGAAATAATTTCCCAAACTGCAATGAATGGCAAGTTTCAATGTCTTTCTTCCAGCAGAGTAAAGGTCAATCTTGCAGTCCTACTTGCAATCTTACTATTTTGCATCAAGTGGATTTGTTCATGAGGAGCTGATCTTAGATCAGGTCCACCATACTAGCAAAATGAGGAGCCTGTACACAGTACTTGGATGAAGTACAACCTTCAAATACCTAAAGTGAAAGCAGATTTGGAATTTGGACATGTAAATGTCCACAGGATACACTACACTCTATAACCTATCTACTACGACAAAAGGGAGTTTGTTTGTTTGTCACATTGACATCTCCCAAACCATGGTCTCTTGTCACACTCACGGTATCGTTGCAAAGCCCTTGATGAGTAGGGTTGCACCAAGATGGTTTCATAATGTCTCAATTTATGGTGGAGAAGTTATTAAATATTGATCAATATTTTCACTGAAAATTCATTTAAATTAAAACAAAAAATTATAGAGGAATTTGGGCATGCTTTTGGTATTGTTGGGAAGCCCTCAATGAGTAAGATTCAGTGAAGGTGATTTTTAGACCTTCTTGTCATGTTGTGACAATAGTGTTCTCATGGCACAAGAAACATTTGTTGGATTATCTGTTCCATTGTCACAACATTATACTTCTCGTTATGTCAGAGCCTTCTTCATGTTGGAACCTATATGGACTAGGTAATTGACGAGGCTGTGGTTACCAAAAATAGCTCAGGCGAGGGAGTGCTGAAAGTATTTCTGGTAACCAGCAGCCTTGAGCCAATGCCCAGACATAACCAGCATCCTGTACATCCATAACCTGCTCAGCTGCTGGAGGCCCATCACAGGGAATGGATATGAATCACTTTTTGTCTACACACATAACAAGATACAGGCAGCTCAAGATGTGACCTGTTGGGGGTGTTGATTCACAATCGGGAAACATGTCAACAAGTCAGCACCTAAAGCTGGTTATGAACTCCTGACTCACTCACTAGACTTGCATCTTCTTTAGATGACTGATGACTTTTTTTTAATAATAACAAAACAGCTGTAACCTGCCTGACTATAATTTCTTGATCCAAAATAATGCATATGAAATAGCTGGGCTAGCCTGGCTGTTATTTGACACTGAAATCTGTACAGGATATGATTGAAATTTCCATCTGCTGCAGTATTTCCAACATAGTTGACAGTATTTGCATCCTTGGAGTGGCGAATTTTTTTTTCTGGGCATAATTCTTTTTGAAGTGTTTTAGTGTCAATAGTAGACCTAACAAGGAGCAGTGAGTAATGTTTTGCATACAATGTTGCAGTTATCAATTATATTTACCTTTGCTGATTGATTAGTCATGTTCCACTTGCACCCTTTTCAGGAATCAATTTTCATATTCAGCTTGCTAATTATCACTAATCACTTGGTAGGTGCTCTTCTGCACCTGATTTCCATTGGGCACCCACTTAACTATTACTCATTATTCTGTTGCAGCAAAAATGTCTATATCCTAAAAGTTTACAGACAACTAGAGTACTTCAAAACCTGCAGCATGAAACAGTCTTTTTATCATACTCATAATCTCAAAAGGGTTTTATGTAGGAACTTTGCAACAGGAAATAAGGACCCTAAAATTGCAGTTTCCCAGTCTGCTTGAGGTCAAAAAGCCTGTGTCATCTGCTGAGTGGCTAGCATGATCTGAATACCCTTGGTCTAATTCCTGCCTAAACTCTGAATGGGACTTGCAGGGCCTAAGAATCCAACATAACCCCCAGAAACATCCACATCAGAAAAAATAATTTTGAACAATGTCTCTCCTTATCTAAGATTTCTGCACCACTATGTTATATCCACTTTTGAAAACACATACAAAGTAGAAGTTCAGATACTTCTGGTGTTCTGGAAAGACCAATTACAGGAGTTCCCATTGTGGTCTGAAAGAATTCCAACTGCCATTATCTCAAATCGATATTCAGGTGGATCAGAATTTCGCAGCAAGATTAGGTCAAACTTGATGTAGAACACCTCTTATATATTGATCTTGGAGACACAAGTCTACTCAGGAAAAAGTCATTGGAAACTGACCAAGGATCATGTAAGGCATTGGACGTGCTCTCTCCATCCCAAAAGCTTGAAGAACATCCTTCAACCTGCCAATACTCAGTTCATCTATGCACGCTTCTCTATAGTGGTGTTCAATTGCTCCAGGCAAGTATCCCAAGACTAGATAGCACAAACTTGTCCATACGGATTGAGAGGGCAGAATGGCTGACAAAAATGCCCAAATAATGTTCCTACCAATACCAATGTAACTGCAGTTGAACCCCACCCTAATACTTAGAGGTGACAGACCTGCCTGACCTCCAGTCTTCTTCCTCCACTAGAAAAGATACATCCTGCTTGCAGATTCTTTTTCCCTGAAATCTACATAAAAATCCGGTGAATGTCATCTAGAAGTCAGAGCCTGAGTCTGCCATGGTTACAAAATGTGCATTCCTAAGAATGCACAACATTGTAAACTGAATACCATATACATGAGGCAATCCACTAACAGGATTCTTCTCCATTCAGTTCATATCCAACACCACAATTGGCCATATGGTTCACAGAACAGCTAATCACTCAGTTTACTCCAACCACTTGGTCACCACTAACCACTGACAAGCTCCCCAGGTTTACACGCACCCACATAAATAGTCAACTCCTTGTCCTTCATGCCCATCAACTTTGCACACTGCCTCCTGGGTACCTGTAAAATCTCAACCAATTGGCTGTTTGTTGAGGACATAGCCCTTATGAATAATCAAATCTTTCAACATTTACTCTACGCCATCTTTGAGATTTGAAAACAATGATACTCTGATCACTGCATGAAAGAAAGCTGCAAATTGCCACAAACAAGGAGGTGCACACAAATGGTGTCCTTGTAGTTCCAGATGTACACTTGTGCCACCCACTTCCTTGCTCTGGAAACAGATGATGATGGATTGTTCCAGAAAGCAGCCATTGACATCAGATCATTACCATGAAGATAGAATTTGTGAAGGATTTGACCGGCAGATAACTTGACATAAGAAATGAGCAAGAAAATAACTGGAAAGAAGAGAGGTTTTTGTGGGCTTACCATATACCAATTCATGGTCAAGGATTCGCTAATGACCATAATCTTCTGAAGCTTTTCAGGAGGCAAATGGTAGAACCAGCAGTGAGCATCTGTTTTTGCTTTGTCCACATTTGAGTAGCGCCCATATGTGCTGACAGTTTTTTGACTATTGTTCTCGTCGACATGCATTCCTTCCATGTAAAATAGGAAGGGCTGCTTGCACACCAACATGGGTACAGGCCGTGTGTCAAAGCTGAACTCCAGGGCACTATTGTCATGGTTCCAAGCTGTGAATGAGGTTTCAACAGTTGTTAAGATTCGAGGAAGAATAATCTCTGGGAAGACTTGTACAACATACCCTAATGAAATGGAGATTGATAACCCAAGCTTGTGATTGTAGCAAATTGATTGCTGCAAGAAACTCCCCGGATCAGTCTGCATCGCCTTCACCAGATGCTTCAAGCCTTCCAAAGCAGACTGCCCTGGGAAGATCGGCTCTATCACCTCCAAATGGTGCATAGAGATGAAGGGCATCACAGGATGTGAAGCAAGCAATCCATGTGCACTTCCATAAACATCAAACTGTAAAATGACACACATCCATTTGATGCAAATGTAAGAACTACAATTTTGCAGTGTGAGAGAGACAGAGACAGAGAGAGAAGGAGCTGCTCAGAAAGACATGGGTACCTACCTGATGGAAGCCAGGCTCCCTGGTGAGAGGGACACCAAGCTCAGTAATGCAAGCATGAAGGCGATCATCACTGCCAAAGAGTTGAGGGTAACGTTCCAAGCACTCATCCTGCATTGCCGCCAGTGCCTCAGCCAAAGGATAGCTGATGGCAAATCCTCCCCCACCGTATGCCATGCTATGACTGAAATGGTCGTTCTGCTTGTGGCTTTCCGAGGTACTCCCAATGTACCACATCTCCCGAGAATCATACTTGCTGAGAACACGCACCAAGTTCTCGGCAGAGAAGATAGTATCATCGTCGCCCATGACAAACCACCGCACATCGGGAAGGTGTAATCTGAAGCTCTCACAAACAACACGAGAAATGCGAATTCCTGAAGGATGACCCAAAGGATGCGTATATCTGAAACCGGAAGTGTCTTCTGACACTAGCACTATGGGTAGATTCTCTCCTTCCTCCATCTTCTTCACTGGAGGCTCCTCCAACCAAACAAACCCCCGCATCTCCTTTGGCCGCCACCACAACTTGATAAACTCCCGCCTCTTCTCCCATAGCTGCGATGCCCCAGCAATCCCAAAAACAATCTGTTGTAGCTGAAGATCACCTGCATTGTAACTGGAGCTTCTGATCAAATGCAAGCTAGGAACAAGAACAGAAACCGCAGCTGTAGGCTGCAAATTCAAGCTGGGTACAGACAATGAAGACGAGGACGAGGCTCCAAGACCAGAAGCTACGGGAGCAGATCCTTGTACACCAAATGCAGCCGGTAGCAAAACACAGGGGGGGGGGATGCTACGACGAGGGTACGAAAACACGAGTCCGTGCCAAGCACTGATTCCTACACCCAGACAAGCAGTCAGCAACAGCACTGTGCTCCACCAAAAACGCCGACCTGAGGAGTAGGAGCCGGAGCCGCCGCCGCCGCAACGCTGCCGATGATTCTTGCTTGCGATCAACATGTTTCCAGTTCCCGCTTTTCATAGCCACCGACGGCAACTAAAGCGGCACCAATCTTCCTTCACCACGCACCCTCCTCTTTCTTCTCCTCCTCTTCGACCATCATCATCGTCGGAAATTGACCAAATTTGGTGCAGTCGTTTCTTCAAACTTTTGTGCTGCGAAGGGCAGGTCAGCGAGCGGGTCGGGACGACTCCGACTCCGCGCTCAGATCCGGACTTCCGTCAGCGAACGGATCGGGACGACTCCGACTCAGTGGCGTATGATTTTTTCGCCAAAAAGAGAAATTCAAAATTAAAATTTTGAAAGAGAAGGGATTTTTGCAGATTTTCATTCGCCACAAGTGAGAAAAAACAAATTAAATATCGCATTATTAATATACTTGGTTTTCATTGTGTAGCCAAAAATATAGAAGGATGTTAAAAGATTGGTACTTTATTTTCTGAGATTTATAGCCAGATTTGGCTAAATCTTTCTGGGAATGATCACCATCTGTTCTACATCTTCCAATGAATGGTCGCCACTTTAGCTACAAACAGAAATTCCTATAGAAAAAAAACACTTCTCTTCAGCGGTCTTTTTCTTACTGGTGAAATTTCGCCAAAAATCGAATTTAACAATTTGAAAAAGAAGTGATTTTGGAATTTCAGCCGCAAGAAATGAGAAAAAATAAAGTAAAAATCGCCAGATTCATATATTTGGTTTTCATTGTGTAGTAAAAAATAGAGAAGGATGCTTAAAGATTTGTACTTCATTTCTGATTTATAGCCAAATTTGGCTAAATCTTCCTTGGGATGCCTCGCCACTTTGGCTATAAACAAAAAATCCTAAGAAAAGCACTGCAAGTCCTCACTCAGACCCGGACTTCCGTTCCGCACTCTGTTGCCTCATAAAGTCTTGTGCCCGCGCGGTACGTATCCTGTGACACAAAACGCACCACGTCTTCCAGATGGACGGTGCTCCTTCTCCTACCGGCGCGGTACGTATCCTGAGCTGCAAAACGCACCACGTGAACAAGATGGACGGTGTTGATTCTAGGTTGTCGTAAATAGTTACTAGTGGCTGTTTTTCAGTATATTCATTTTTTCCTGTTAGGATCCGTCCACTAGGTAGGTAGGTAGGTAATAAATAATAAGATGCCACTAGCACCCCAACTTGAAATGGGGCATTCCTATTGGTTGATACAATTGAAATTAACCGTTCCCATTGGTTCATTGAGTTTCAAATACGAACTACCTACACCACTATTCTGACCACCATCCCCCCACCATGGTTGGTTGGTTGGTTAATGCAGTTTGCTTTTGGTAGGTAGCAACTTGCAAGCGAGGGATATTGGATTTGTGACTTAGTTATTATTTTATTGTTATTATTATTATTATTATTATTAGTTTATGTTTTTCTTGAGTAGCATGGTACCATGGCAAGTTCAACATTTCAGTCTTGAATTTAATTATTTTATTTTGAAGATTCCATGCTAAAAGCTAGAATATTTCAGAATATTCTAAAATATTTTCTATTTCTTTTCCTTCACACAATTTTCTTCTTTGATTTTTTTTTTTTTTTTAAAATTTCAAAATACCTTAAAGTAATATGATTAGTGTCCAAGTTGCCATGGTACTTACTACCTAAGGTATACCTTGTCTTTCCAATAGCAAAAGTTTTGTTGGAATCTGTGACAATTCCGACACAAAACAAACTTGACCAATTTGTGTGTGTTGTTGTTGAAACAGCTGCATTTTTTTGTTCAAGAGCAACAATTGATAAGTTGCATCTTTCCCAAATCCCTTTGCTTTTCCCTAAAATTTCAAAAATGGTTTTAGTCTCTGCCAATGTTCCAAGTTTCTGTCATGATTTTGACAATTGGTATCATCATCATCATCATCATCATCAGTTTGAGTTGTTGGGAATGGCAATTTAAGTGGTAGATGCTTGCAATGGTTCAACTTGTAGGTCTGAAATCTTGGAGATTTGATTCCTTGAGGAGTAAATGGCAATGGTGGGTGGTAGTGTTTCGTCCCACTTGGGTGGATGGAAGGTTCTCTGTTTTTACGGTAAGGTTGTTGTTTACCATGAAACAAAAGCAAACCCATTTCTCATTTGAATTGGGAATTTTTGCACTAAGGGCATCATTGCGAGTGTTTGTATGAGTGTTAATTTGTTTGCATTCACTTAGAGTAGGAGGTTTTCAAGCAGCAAAGGTTTTTTTTTAAACCAAATTGCTGCAAAGCTGTAACTTTGTGTGTCTTCATGGCAATTGCGATGAGGAATTGAACTATAGCCATATGTATTTGCTTAACCATATTTGTGGTCCTATGATTAAAGATAAAATGGTGGATCGGTGAAACATAATACTATCAGCCGCAGTGAACCAGCAGCCACCAGTGCACCATGAAGGATGAATGGTAAGTGATCAGGAAACAATTTTCTGTTGAGTTCGAGTTCCCTAGTTAACTATAGTGGTTAGCTCAGTTGCTTTTTTTCTCTACCTACTTACTAACAACCCCCCAACAAGTTGTTAGTCCGTAGGTAGTAAAAGCAACCCTTACCTATGTTTAAACCATATACTTACCTAGTAGTTTCCTATTTTCCTACCTATCTACCTATATATGAAACCTATCTCCTACAGAATTGGTTACAAAGGTGAAACCAAATATTAACTCACTTGAGATTCATCCACAACTGAATAATAACGGGCATCCAGTGGATGGTGCACTGGTGGCTGCTGGTTCACTGTCGCCAATACTATGGTACAGAACAAAGGTGGGATGCAGAAGTTAAGTGTTTTTGGGGGCGGGGGAGGGGGTTGAATGTCTTGCTTCCATCCTATCAGCACGGATTCTATAAAAAATTTGGTAATATGACATGAACATAACAGAGATCAATTTACTGCTGTCAGTGCCTTGTGCCCCATGAACCAAAGTCCAGTGCAAAAGACACTGACAGCAATGCCTTCCACTATACTTAAGAACTTGCAAGAACTCTGCCATGAAATCATTAGGTCCCACCCAAAAAAGATAGGATGCTTTAGCAAAGAGTGCAAGATATCAATTGTTATGTTATTATTGGGGATTGGGGAACTATAAAGAAAACCCTAGTTAACATTGGGACACCTTGAGATAAAAATTGGGTAAAAGCATTTATTATATATGGGTTCAACTCTCCTTTTGTGCTTGCGGTTCCTTCATTTAGGCTTTTTCACCAACAAGGACCAATCGCTATCCAAAACCACTTAACAAGGCCCAAGTATTGATGCCCATTATGCAGTGGAAGGGGTGGAGATGGAGGAAGCTTTATTCAGCTACTGAACAGGCCTTGTAGATCCGGTTCCACCCAGGAATGTAGCAAGGCAAGTCAGGAGAGCCTTTCTTCTATTAAGTGGTACTGGTCTACCAGCGCCAGAGTGAACCAGTTGCCACCAGTGCAGCATGAAGGATAATGCCGAGTGGTCAGGAAACAGTTTCCTGTTGGGTTCCAGTTCTCTAGCTAACCATGGTCAGTTGATTACTTTACTATCTATTAACAACCCACTTGTTGGGTTTTTCAAACAAGTTGTTACCGTAGTACATGAACGGATTCAGCACATTTATTTTGCTGAATTTTTGAAATTTTATTTATTATTTGTGTTGAAATTTTAATAATTATTATAAAATTAAATTCTCAAGTATTTGATTGTCCAAACGTGCCAAATCTTTAAAACGAAGAAGGTGTTGTGACCGGACAAGAAGTCATTTGAATTTCTATGGTGTGAACACTAGTTTGTTTTAGGGTTGAAGTTTTGTTTTGAGCCGCCATCAACTTTCTTTGTGCAAGCAGCGGAGTTTATCATCACTATTTGTTAGTGGTTGTAAATAGGAAAGTTTGTTGTTAATGTGTTATGTGAAACAAGTTGGAGTAAGACGATGGGTGGCCAAGAGCACTTCAAGCATGTAAGAAAGACGGGAATAAGAGGTTATTGGACCAAGATAAGAGGGGCAATTCGAAGGTGAAGAAGGAGGTTCATTTTTGTTCAAACTGTTGCAATTTGTGTAGAAGGAAAAGCTTGCAAGAATATGTGGTTGCTGTATTGTTTTTTCGCTGCACCAATGACTATATCATGGCAAGCTCTGTGTTCTTGTTAGAGTTAGGATTTATGAAGGGTTGATGATGCCTAAAAGAGGTTTCAGCTATAGAACTAAGAGCATATAAAGAACTGCATTTGCAGTGGACTTTGGTGGAACCTTTCTTGAAAATCCAGTGGGTAGTTCATACACCTGAGTGGGAGCCAAAAATCTTAGGTGCTATCCTTGGGTTGGACAAAATGTGAATGAAAGAGGAACAAGATGGGAGAGATCATAGCAAGTATACATAGATCCATATTCCGCATAACATTATGTTTTTCTTGAGTAGTTGCAAACCAACTTGGCAGACCTCGTTCAGTTGTAGATTTGTACCCAGAAATTGATCTATTTCTAAAGGCTAGACCAAGCATTTTTCTACATTTATCTCATGTGGTAGGGGATGGATTAGTAGCTCATGACAAACCAAATGAACATTGAGAGCACTGACCTCAAACCAGACCTTATTAACTCATGTACTCACAATACAAAAATTTGTTCCCAGCAACAATTGAAGGACTACTACTATAGTATATTTAGGAGAGGTTAATAAACATATACGGTTTGAAAATTCTCATGATATGTAGGATCATATACTGTAGGACCGTAGAAATAGGGTGTTGTGACACTTCTTGTTTGATAGGAGATAAGTCGCAGACATTGTAATAAGAGTAAGGATTTGTGATCAGGAGATGGTTTTACCACCCTTTTCTTTTTTGGTTACAGTGTGACAATTTTGACACACTTCAATTGTCTCACAAAGATAACAAAATCACGTTTATTATTTTTAATTAAACATAATCTGCCAAAAATTTCAGAATTAAAAAACCAACTTCAGAAGGTAAGATTTGAAATCTAATTAATTATTCGACAGTTTGTTGCCAAATCCATTCGAGTACCACAGTAGTAGGTAGGTAATGAAAATAACCCTTACCTATTTATAAACCAGTGTTGGTTGTGTATTTGCTTTTGAACATACCCAATGGACATGGTATTTTTAAGGAAATTCATATATGAAACCTAGCTAGCCTAGGCTTCACAATTATTTTTTATAGCAAACTTAAGTTCTCCAAACATAAAAATAATGTTTTTTTTTTTTTTTTTTTGGTTATAAGGCATGCATAATGGGTATGGAAGTTGGTAATTAACCCAAAAATTTGCATTTAAAAACATAATTATAATTAACATGGTTTTCAAGCAAAAAAAATTTAAATGGATAATT
>Ga0116231_10011034_pt1 | contig 14146 bp, 8 predicted proteins | sample S1TSphgellanicum_2_FD_89695 | JGI IMG/M metagenome (GOLD analysis project Ga0116231, IMG submission 89695) | Host-associated microbial communities from peat moss isolated from Minnesota, USA - S1T2_Fd - Sphagnum magellanicum MG | ecosystem: Host-associated > Plants > Peat moss > Unclassified... | reverse complement strand
AGGAGAGGGGGGAGGGAGGGGGGGAGGGGAAGGGGGGGGGGGGGGGGTGGGGGGGGGGGGGGGGCGGAGGGGGGAGGTAAGTGAGAGGGGAAAATTTTGAGGCAGAGAAAGGAGCTGAAAAACCCCTAAGGAGGGGAACAGGATATGTTTTTGGTTCATCCCCGAAACGGCTTGAACAGCCTCATCCTGAACTGGTGCACTGGTGGCTGCTGGTTCACTCCAGCCCATCTATAGCACCCATGGATGGACAATATGTTACCCATTTTTTCTTTGGTAGGCCTTGGGTGAACCGCTACTTAAATTGGTACCATGATAAATACTAAAGATTAAAACCCACCGAAAAAATTATGGTTGGTTCTAAACATTATAAATCTCCCATCCTAAGAAAAAATCAAGGCCTCCAAGTCCAGATTAAAAATTTCATGGGTCAAATATAGCCATATGGAGGCCTCATTAAAGAAGGTAAAGGTACCGGTGTAGGTGCTGGTTTACCATGGCCCTGGCCATTGGTGCCTTCACCTTCTTGAGCGAGGTCTCTTATATATGAAACAGGAAATATATAAATTTGGACCAGTGCAGGTTCTGGTTCACCCTAGTCTTTCCTCTTAGGGTAGTGGAGCAACTAAATAGTAAGGCCCACTTTTAGATGGGTCTAGGGTCCAAGTTCCTAGGAACCAAATTGGACTCATAAGTTGAACCCTAGCTTGCATCTTGTTCTACAAAACATGTGTTCTCCTTTGAGATCTTTTAAAAAAATTTAATCCAAACCAATTCATTCTCCCTCCAAATGGTGCCCTGTAAGTTTAACCTCGATTTGCCACTTTTTGATCTGGGACCGTCATCTAAAGGCTGTGGGTCCAATTTATGGCTCTTAGACACTAGGATTTCTCTATTTTATTGGACCCTAAACCTTGGACCCTCATATAAAGTGACCCTAAATACCCCCCAACGGAAAACAGGGGACTTGAAACTTTTGCCTGAGGATTATGTGATAAATGATGGTGGTAGTTCGGGGATCGTGTGGAATTCAAGACAGACAACATGTGTCGGAAACGCATTTATCGACATTTAAACTTCTACAGTCGAGGAGTGTCTCAAAGCGTGTGGACTGAATAAACTGAGAAGTCAGCAGAGAACATCAGCAGCAGCCAGCCCGAGAGGTGTTATTATAGGTGGAAGATGCAGGATGAAAATGCATCAAAGTACAATGACAAAAGTGGAGACAAAGCAAACAATTCGATGAACGTAGAGAGGAAGTCAACGAACCTCATCCGGTGTAGCTAATTTCTGTCAGTCATTATTATACCCTCGGAATTCGGCCAAACGAGAAACAATCGGTAAATCGGTAAAGCAGTGGAAGAAGACGAGGAAGAACTTGTCATGTTCGCGTCGAGGTGTTTCTTGTCGAGAGGTGAACGGGTCCCGTGTTTCGGGCCGGACGGGGTGGGATGGTCGGGATTGCGGGGGCTTAAGCATCGTGAAGTAGAACCGTGTCATGTTTTTTCTTAATTCAGTGGCTATCGATTGTCTTCGCTCTCTGTTGTTTTCTTAATCCCAGTTGAAGTCGACGTTCTCTTGACAACGTTCCTTCTCAGAGAGGTTTTGTTCCAATATGGAGACTCTAAGAGATCGATACAAGGAATGTCAAGAGTTGGCGAGGACCATAAGTTTGCAATGTGAAGATGTAAAGTTTAACAAATGCTTGAGCAGAGTCCTTGCAAACAAATACTTGGCTTGCCTCGACGACCTGGACAAGTGTCTCTTGAGTGAAGGGGTTCTTTTAATAGATCCTGACGAAACAGTCTTGGCCGAGTTATCGCGTCTTCTTTTCTGTGGCCAGATGCTGTTGAAACAGTGGAGCGACAAGGATTGGTGGACGTCGACTATCACCTCATCTGATTCCGCGTCTGTCAAAGAACGGGTACTCCTACACCTCAGAGAGTTTTTCTATTGCGTCAAATTGTTGGGAGTGATTGCAAGCTCGGAAGCACTTCAAGGCACATTTGATGTACCACCACTGGAGGACTCAAGTTTGTTGACAGATGTCGAGGAAGCCTACCAGCATGACATTCTAAGCTTGGTACGTTTGACAAGGTGGTACACATGGCTGAATTATTTGACAAGGTGGTACACATGGCTGAATTATTTCAACCGTAACAATGTTAAGCGTGCAGAACACATGCTAAGAAAATTCAAGAATTCCAAGGATGAACCTTCACACTTGATAGACTATGCTGATGTGCGTATTTTGACTGAAAGTCTCCTTGGAGAAGGAGGCTCTGGAAACGTGTACAAGTGTGAATTCCTTGGACTGGAGGCGGCTGCCAAGGTAATCAATACCAACCAAATACACAGGGCAGTGGCAATGGAGAAGGAAGCAATTCTTTTTTCAAGTTTGCTACACCCGAATGTGGTTCAGTTCATAGGGTACACATCCCAAGGACTTCAACATGTCATTGTTTTGGAGCGCATGACCATGGACTTACGGAAATACTTGGATGAGAAGAAGAAGAATGCTGGCCAAGGACCTCCTCTTCCACTGCCGGTAGCTGTCGATATAATGTTACAGGTCGCAGAGGGCATGAAGTACCTGCATGGGAGAGGGGTGATGCACCGTGATCTGAAGTCAATGAATGTTCTCATAAATGTTGTGGAGAATGAGGATGAGGGTATTTCCTCATCTGTGCAAGTTAAGCTCACAGACTTTGGCGTGTCAAAATTGAAGCTGCATGACTCTAGGTTCACCACAAAGATGGTGGGTACCACTCGCTGGAGGGCACCTGAGGTGTTCGAAGACGAGCAGAACCCAGAGAAATACACAAAGTCAGCAGATGTGTATAGTTTTGCAGTGATATTCTCTGAGGTCCTGACTGGGAAGACACCATTTTCTGACATGAAACATATGGAGATTTTTAAGAGTGTTTGCCGTGGTAAGAGGCCTTCTTTACCTGATGAGGAGTATTGTCCTGCCTACCTATCTGAATTGATTAGCAAGTGTTGGGACACAGAGCCCAAAGCCCGTCCTGATTTTCCTCAGATTTGTCAAGAGTTGGTGGCTTGCAAGTATATGCTAAACCACTCATATCCATATATGCTGAAGCATGCATATCCCTTTCACAGCCCTCTCTCTTCCAATGTCCATCCCTTGCCTTACAAACTTGGCACCTATGGATTTTCCAGATCGATAATGAGAATGCCTTGTATGGAGGATTTTCATCAGATTATGATCTCAGAGGCTTGTGGTCAGCCAATTGGGCTATTTGGCGTGTTTGATGGACACAATGGTTCACAAGCAGCGAAATATGTGCAGACACACCTCTTCCACAACTTGTTGATGAATCTAGATTTTGGTAACATCCAGTTAGCCATAACTAGGGCCTATCAGCAGACAGACAGAAATCTTCGGACGCTACAGGTCAACAACAACTGGAGTTCTGGGTCAACAGCTTGTACAGCTGTTTTGTTGCGAGAACGACTGATAATTGCCAATGTTGGTGATTCTAGGGCTGTGATTTGCAAAGGTGGCAATGCAGTGGCTCTGTCAACTGATCACAAACCAAACCAAGCTGATGAACGTCAACGAATTGAGGAGGCAGGAGGTGTTCTCATGTGTGACCATACTTCGATAGTAGGAGATCTTGTCAAGTTACCAGAAACCAACATTTCGGCAACATGTCCTGCTCAACTATCACGTTCGTTTGGGGACTCAAAGTTTAAGCCACACAAAGTCGTCGCTGACCCTGAGATTGAGGAGGATACAATTGAGGAGGGAGTTGATTTTCTGGTTCTAGCCACTGCTGGACTATGGAATGTGGTGTCAAACCAAGAGGCAGTGTCAATGGTACAATCCATTCCAGATGCAAAGGAGGCTGCTCATTTCCTCAAAGAGGAAGCCTTTCGCAGAGGAAGTAATGACAATATCACTTGCATAGTCGTCCGATTCCATCACAATGCTTGAGCGTTGGTCCATCTAGCTGTTTAGGAGGGCAGCAGAAATCAGGCAGTGTTAGTGATTGACAGTTGAATATTGGTGCTATGTGTCAACTCTGAAAATTTTTTTAGATTAGAGACACAACACAATTTCTTTCATTGACAAGATTTGGGCCTTTCAAAGCTTTTCTTTGTTGGGAGATGATGAAATATGGCAGGGCTGTGAATTATTCTGGATATCATTCAGTTAGTTGAAAGGATTAGAGAATAGTACAGAACTTTATTCAATGTTATTTGCATCTATACTGCACCAACAATATGTACAATGTCACAATTGATTTCCTTCTCTTGTTCTTGTTTCATGTGAAATTGTACAAACAGGAAGGGCAAGGTTGCTTTGACAAAACTAGCTCTAAGCCTTTGAATGTCAATCTCCTCTTTTCCTTTATTAGATAATTTCTGACAGCTCCTTTTGTATAGGAGAAGGGCCTTTGTGATTTGAGATCTGTGGCGGAGGCCAATAGGCCGAGGGAACAGGTTGAAAATCACAGAAGGGCATGTACTCAAGTCCTTTACCTCCGTAAAGCAGAGCTGGGATTTTTTCACGTTTTAGAAATAGTGACTGGCTGGCTGGTACCTTCCGTTGGTCAGAAGATCCCAGTATAGCCTGGCTGGTACCTTCCACTGCAGAAGATCCCGTTTGCTGAAAAGAGGTTTCTTCAGGCAGGTAAGGGAGCTGAAAATACAAATGAAAAATCCAGGCAGTGCTTTACTTTATGGAGATGGGATGTAGTGGCTAACCTTCTCTCATAACTATTGATTTTCATAGGCATTTACTCCAATTTCCTCAAGATCCATAGAATCAGATGCCTTCACCCAAATGATCTCGACCTGTATAGAAGATTTTTCATGGAAAAGATGGCCCAAATTCCTCAGATTTCACCAAAAACAAAGATTGCAAATTATCAGAGTTTTGTGATAAGTTTGAGTAGGTAGCCAAGAATATAGAAGGAACATTATCTTTCTTTTGCTTTCATATCATGTATACATGGTATGAAAGTAGCAAAACTAGAAAGTGAAAGAAACTTGCAACCTTGGCCCTGTTGCCAAGTTTATTAACACTGAAATTAATTGGAGGCAGGCACCAAGTTTGCTTCTCTTGAATAGAAGGTTTGGGCACTACTTTTCTCACAAGAAATTAAAATAAATTGTAAATCATACCAGGGCCATGCCATTGTCTTTACATGGAAGTATTTCAATTAAAAGTGCAAACACACATCACAATTCAAGAATTGGATTGAGGTAATTGAAATGAAAAAGCAAAGATGATTCCTTAATTTTAATATAATGCATACAAGTTTGTCCAATATGATTATGTATCTTTTGATAGCCACTTTTAATTCAATTAGTCAATATATATAGTAGTGAGTGTTTATTTAAAAACTATCATTTAAAAACCAAAGATCATGAAACGTATTACAAAATTAATGATATTTGTTTTTAAATTTATCATAAAATATCATTCCAAATATAGAATTACAAAATTCTTGAACATATTGATAAATTTTATTTCATTCACATTAATTTCCAAAGAGTGTGCCTTTTAAACTTCCCTATTTTCAAGAATTAACTATTTCGAGAATGAAATATATTGAAATAAATTTAATCGAAAAATCATCAAACTTCACAAAAAATGTTGCCATAATAATAAATCCAAAAACATCAATTTTTATCAAAATTTTCATCATAATATTGCACCAAATTTTTGTTATGTTAAAGATCTTTTTCACATTACAACTTTGTGGACATATCACAATCTTGAAACATTTTTGTCCATAAGAGCAAATTTATCTATAGTTCATTAATATATTGTAGACCGAAGTGAATGTGTAACCCTTGCCTAAAGGCATGGCTCAATAAACTTAGATGACCATGTAGTACTACAAACTGTGGGTGTAGTTCATTAGTCCCCCCTGCTCATTAAACTAATGAATTCATTAATTTTTAGCTAGTCCTTTTTTTACCAATGATAGTGAATTCTCTCAAAATTTAATGAAATCATTTGACTTACAAGAACACCTTTTATTGTAGTGATATCTTCTCTCTAACCAAATCTACTAAGAAATTGCACATAATCTAGGAAATTTGTTGTTTTTGCTATCAATAGCTTCAAAATTTGATGTTCATGTTTCTTCGAGTAGGTAAATCTAAGTTATTTCATTTCCTTCTTTTGCCAGCTAACTTGACCCATATAACTGTTTTTTCCTCTAGTAAATTTTTATGCACAAAAATTAGGAGCCACCCTGTCCACTCTTTATAAAATCCACAAAAAATGCTACCAATGGTAGGGATGATACAATTTGCTACAAACTTATGGCCAATTAGCAAAGGTCAATTCATTTTTTTCACCATTTCATTGTCATTAATATTACACAATACGATAAAGCCCAACTTTATAAGGTACTTATGATAAATATTTCAAAATCAATTGAATGCATAATCCTTCGTTCAGGCAAAAGCAATTACAAATGAAGGGACACTGGAACCTCTTTCTACCATCCTATGAAATTTTAGTCAATTAAAGAAACCAAACCTTAAATGGACACTTTGAATGTGCTACACAAAAATTGTGATGGGTATTGGATGAAAAAAATTCATTAAATTAGAAAATGAAAGTGCCCCAAAATCAAAGTGGAGTACATTTTTATTACATCCTAGAATTAACTACACATTTTCAATGTTTAAACATGAAGACACCTTTGGGGGCCCATACATAATGACATGAGTTACTACTTATAATTTGGGCCCTCCCCTACTGACTCATACTTAGTCTCTTAAATCAACAATACTTCTCTTGAACACAATAGAAGCACACAATTGAATCCAACATCTGGCTCTTTCAAAACTAATGATGCTTGGCCTTAAATGTGAACATGCCATCGTACAAAATGTGCAGCCAACTCCTCAAAATGTGCTAACCTATGCTGTTAAAGTAATTGTCAATTAGATATAATTTGACTAGTTTTTACACCTTGAATAATTCAAGTTTCAAAATTAAGGGTGTTTGCATGTTATGGTGTGCACACTTTAATTTTTTGAGAATTGGAAATACATATAGTATTGAGAGTAACATGTTAGATATCATTCATTTTAAATTATTTTAAAATCACATATAAATGATTAATTTGGATTTAAAAATTTAAAAAACTCATAAAAGTTATGAATATGAAATTGAATCATAATTGTGCATTTACAAGTGTAAATGCAAATCAATAATTTATTAAAGATGTTTTAAAAACCCTTATTTGATAAAAAAATTTTATTTTTTATTTTATTTTTATCAAATGATTAAAAATATATTTAACCCAATTAAATCTTCAATAGAAGAACATTTTTCAAGTTAAAAAAGTTATAATCATCAACATTATTATACCACAATGTAATAATGAACATTTAAAAATCATTTTATCTAAATTTTATGACATGAAAAAAAATTGAAAATTTTGATAAAGAAGACTCAAGTTTTTTATTATTATTTTTATGTGTAAAATTTTCATGAAAAAATTATTATTAAATGTAATATTTCTTAGTCCTTTTGTTGGAATTGCAGAGGTGCTTAAAAACTTTGCAAATTAAAATAATATTTTATTAAACTATTATATCACTCACATGTGCATTGATTTCATAACATAATGCTAGATTGGAACATAAACTATCATCTATTACAAAATTTCAATGAAAATTATTTTTCAAATTTTCAACATGATGCATGAAATTCAGATGGGTACTAAAAACTATCAGATTGTGACAATTTTTTTACACTGTAGCATGCAAACCCCAAGTTAGCTAGTTTCTAAGTTTTGATTAGATTATCAAGCTATATATTAATAATTTACTAATCAATTCTTGATTTACTTAATAACTAATTAAATTTATAATTATTTGGAATTGAATTCTCAAATATTTAACAAGCTACCAAGATGACTTGATTATCATCCAAGAGATAGGCTATCAATCTTTAAAAAATAATACAAAATATTAAACCAAAAGAAATTTACAGAAATTAAAAAACCACATAATTGGTTAACAATCAATAGGCTAACAAGTGGTTGTCAGTTGATTATTTGATAACCTACCCTTATGCATAACCAATGGTTATTACCCAATTCTTTTACACATTATTTCGAAATCAAATTAATTTTAATATTCATATTGATCAATGATAACCTATGTGATCCAAAAAAAAATCCAAAAGAATTAACTTACCCTATAGTTATTAAAAAAAAGAAATAGCTACCAACATTGCCAATGCTAGAGCCTAGACCCTCAAAGGCAATCTTATTTGTGTTGGGCCATGTGCATAAATGGGCAAACATGAAGGAAAATGCTTTTTTCAAATCAGCATGTTCTTAAAAGCTTTTCATGGAATTCTGGATTGCACTAGCTTTGCAATTACTATGGAAAAATAGAGAAACGTCCCATTAATCCTCACTGCAAATAAATTTTAAAAAATAAAATTGAAACTGCCATTCTGAAATGCTATTATGAACAATGAAAGGTGTTTCGTTATTTACTTACTTGACCTATATATAATATAAGTGTTTGTTTGTTTCAATGCAACCATGGGCCCCCTTTTTGCTTTTAACATTATTGAAAAGTTTTCAACAATGCAACGTGCACATTTGTGTTTTGAATTTTTGAACCAAGCGAAATTGAATGTACAATGCTTTTGTGTTTTTGGAAGCTTATTCTAGTGATGATGATTCATCAAAGCTAGTTTAAATAAGACAACTTTAGGTTTCATAAGTGAGAGGTTGTAGTCAGTTGGCATCATTTGGATAATTCCAAACTAGAATAATTTTTAGCCATTCCTTAGGAAATAGGCGTGAAAAGGTGTCTTTTGAAATTTATGTCTTTTACAAAAAGAAATCAACACAGTATTCATGAGTAGATTTTCAATGCCTTCTCCATCAATTTGCATCTCATTTCATTTCAATTGAATTTGAATTCCATTCAATTTAGGAATTTGAATTCAATTAATTAAATCTGAATTGAATTGATTTCAATGCAATTGGTTTTTTCCTTTGTATTTGAAGCACCTCCGTGCATGCTGAAGAGGTCTTCATCAACTGAAGGGTTTTTTTTTTTGCAATATCATAAGGTAGGTGGACTGGCTATCCTCACAAGACTTAGCCAAAATTTGGTTACATGTCAGAGAGAAAAGTAGAAATTTATGGAAACCCTGCTTATGTAATGAATGGCGAGTTGCAAGAACCTATAGTCTAACAATGGCGGTTTCGACCCTTTTTTCCTCAAGATGTGGTGAATTTTGGGGAATTTTTTTCTAGAAAATCCTTTGGAGAAGTCCGAGGCTCTTTTTGTTGTTGCGAGTTCCCCCAGTAAAAAAGAGGCTGCTTCTACTACTCAAATGCAAGCCTTCTACCATCCAAGTGAAAATATCTTTTATACTTTACAATGGGAAAGGCCTGCTCCCATAGGACTTCCCTAATTTTCAGGCCTGTGCCCTTGGACTACCACCCAAGGCCAGAACCCTCAAATTAGAAGAGGCCCAAGGGAGCTGGCCTTCCTGTATACATATTTTGACCAATTCACTATTGCTCCAAATTGGCCACTCCAGCCCCTTCAGTACAACTATTCATACCATTGGGTTTGATTATGGTGTATACTGCATATTTTGGTTGCCTTGATCATGCAGAAGTACACAGTAGACCACCTCATATACTTAATACAGAATGGTGGTGAGTATTTTGAATGACTATAAAATGCATTTGGGGACACCTGAATATTTTGATAGGTACGTTCCAACTTTTGTAGTAGGTGCACTCCCACTCGGAAAACAAAATTGAACAATGAGCAGCTCTATTGGCACCCATCCACACATGCATATCAATAATTGCATCAATTTGATTGAAGGTGGTTTATGTTCATAATAAGTAGTTATATGATGAACATGATTGCTCTTGGTAGAAACATGTTGGATCATGTAAACATGCTCCTGATAATCACAAACCTTGCATTGTACATTGATATTTGCATGGAACAAAAATATGAAATTTGACCTTGAAATCAAAAGATGATAGTAAAGTTATTTGAATCACATGCATTGAATGATCCAAATTGAGTAAGTCTATGAGACATTTCCAAATTGAATTATTGAAATGGTATGAGAAAAATTCAAAAATTCAAGAAAAAAAAATGAATAAAGATCCAGAAGGTGATGGTAAATGTCTTAAGTATGGGTATTGAATGAAACAAGGTGAGCAAATCCTTCTCTAAATGGAATGATTGTACTGAGTTTTTTTTTGTGAGTATCTAAAATTTGTGCCTTGATGGTAAATAGACCAAAATATATAAATAAATAATTATTTTTCTTAGAATGAAATAGATTTGAAAATTCTAGATATTTTGCATTATGTATATCTGTTTATGATTTCTGTATCATTGTTTGTAGGTTGTGACCAGTATTGTGCGGATACATTGTTTCTGATCTATCAAAGGGTAAGGATATATAGAAAATTTTAATTAATTAATTTAGAAGGTAAGGATATATTAACATTTTTTTCCCTCCATTACATTAAGGTCCAGGTATATAAAATTTATGGTTTTTGGTAGATGGGTAAGGTATGGATACCTCTATCATATACCCATGGTTGGGGTAAAAAATGGGTATTATTATTTTAATTAATTAAAAATTTAAAAAATCCATGCTAAAATCATTTTCAAAGACCCAAATTCAATGGATGTAATGCCTAAATCCTTATGTCCAAATGTAAGAATTAATTAAAAGAATGAATTCAACTATCTAATGTTAAACATATAGCAAAGTGAGAATACTATGAAGTCTTCCTAGATAAGATATAGATTTTATGTTCAAGATATAATCACCATGTTCATAATATGTTGATTCCACATCTTCCACTTTGAAATTCTAACAACACAATGCACCCCTCCCTTCTTGCCTGCATATACTCAAAATGTCCAACTAGCCACCCTCAATCCCCATATGAATATACATAATGCCCAAGGAACCCAATTCAAGAAACACCATTTGAATTTCAATCCCAACAACTTTCTCATGAACAAATTCAAATTCGCCTTAATAAACATGAACAATATATTAAATTAGCTTCCCCACAATACCATTATGTCTTAAGGCTTACATTGGATTATGGTTTATAAAACAACAACTAACTATAACAAATTTTAATAAGACAAATTAAACAACATAATTTGCCTTACCAAATTTGCACCTTACATCATGTAATCTACCATCTACTTCACATACCAAATCTGTTTTTATCAAATTTAAAAATTTAAAAATCAAAATCAATTGAATCATTCAAGCTCAACATAATCACCTAGTTGGTCTTCAAATTCTTCCTCCATTTGCTCCAACAAATCTATTTCAAGATCCCCAAAGTCATCAAGGGATTCAGTTGCAAATGATTCACACCCAAAACGTGGATCCTTTTTGCCAATTCTTAGAAATCAACATAGGTTGATTTAAGTATTGGGTTCCAAATTGACATTTGCATAGCCCTGTCAGAATCCCAAGAATGGAGAAAATACATTTCACTTCAATCTAACTTCTCACAATACCCAAAATTTAATAAGCCAATTATCCAACAACATGAAATTGTGCCTCATGAACCTTCCTACAATTTAGTGGATCTTCACAAGAGTTTGCTTCCAACTGCAAATTCCGAAAACAAGAGAGTTTTCATTTCACCTATAATCAAAGACATAAAAAGTTAGATCATTATTCATTTATTGTTATGTGCATCACACATATGAATTATATAATATATGTTATAAATATGAAGTGAATCATGATGCAAAAACTACAAATTATGAATTGTAAGTGAAAAAAACTACATTTTAAAAAAAAAACTTGAAATTGTGAACGCAAAACCAAATTCCAAAAACTAGAAACTTGATTATGAATGAAAAAACTATAAATTGAAATCCAAGAAGCAGACATTTTTCATTTTGAATGCATAAACCAACAATTGTGAATGTAGAAATTTACATGTTCAATGGCAATATCATTTGGAGATTATCCTGCATTAAACACAACCAATGGTCATTCTTGGGCAACAAAGGTTTCTATTGGCTTTGCAAAAGCATTCATTTTCCAATAAGTTGAACATAGAAGGGGAATGAAGGTTTTTGAATCATACCTTGTTGCTACAATTGTGGCCATATCTCTTCCCACATAATTGTTCATAATATATAAATCCTTGAATCTAGGGCCAAACATTAGAGTTGACATCATGTGTGCCTTTTGGATCAAATTCATGTAAACAATCCAAAAATGGAGCAAGCATGTGATTGATTTCTAATTGCATCTTATTCACTAACAAGAGTAATTTTGCATCAAATTGAGATGCAAGGATAAAGCTCATTTGGATTTCTAGTTGAAGCCTCTCTTGGGTCAATTTGACACAAAGATTGATTGCATTCCTAAGTGCATCACTAAATAGTTAGTAACCATGACGTTGATTGAACACACAACTTGATACAACTAGGGCCAAGGTTGATGTAAATTCAACAATTGCCCAAACTTGTGTTGTTGGAATTCTACCCTTCAAAACCAATGTTTGTTGGTTGTAACGAACACGAATAACAACCTTAAATTCAAAGGCCTATTGGAACATTGTCACTTTGGAAGCAAACCTTGTTTTCATCGGTGTGCTTGATTTCCATGGTCGCAAACTTGCAACCAAACAAGCTTTTGTCCATTCTACCCTTCCTTTGTTAGATTTTTTTGGCCATGTTATACAAGATTGAATTGAAGATTATGTAGTTATGATGCTCATTGGTTGCAAACCAAAACTTATTTTTTTATCAAAAGTGGCATATTGGCAAACCTTTAAAAGGGCATGACCAAAACAAACACCTTCAAATAGTGCTTGCATTCCCAATTTTTCACAAGTAATAATCTGTTTAAGAGCATCGGTCATTGTAGATCAATTTATGCTTTCATATTTCATGTGGCAAATGATCTTGTTAGTAAGTTTATACTCAAACAAAGCTTGCAATTGACTGGCAAGACTAACCCTAGAAGTCCTTTTGCCTCAAACAAACCAGTTGTGACATGTTTTGGTTCCCAATCCAAAGTCAAGAAATTAATGACAAGGGCAAAGGTATCAAGTGCACCTTTGCTCATCCATAAGTCAAATGTTGCAATTATAGAAATTGCAACATTGATAGAAGGGAAAACAAACTCTTGAAGTGTGCACTTCATCATAGAAGGTAATTTCTTTTTAGTTAAGGTTCTACATGATGGAAACACCATTCATTAGTTCCTTCATAAACCCATATGCTTTCAACTATGCTTAAAAGGAGTAACCCCTTCACAATAAATAACACAAGATCATCAATGAAAGCTTTTTATTCCTCTTGTGATGTAGTGCTACCAAAAAATGTAAAAATGGAACCAGGAGTTACCACTTTTCAAACTTTGGAATTTTATTTTTTAGAAGGATTTATTTCAACAAAACGTTGAAGTGAAATCTCATTAACATAAACTTTCCAAATATTAGAATGTTCACTTTCATAATGTTTCTTCATGGTTGAAGTCCCATTTTCAATTTTATAAAAGATCAATCCTTTACCACCTCTAGTTTTTGACCCAAACACATGGGCACCCAAAGAATTGAATGACATGTAATATATAAATAACATGTTCTATTTCAAATGACATAGGTTCATCAACATTTGGTTTGTAGAAAGCCCAAGGAGTAGATCTTCAATCTCATGGATCTCAAAATTTGCTTACTATCACAATGCAACTAATTGTTATGCTTACACGTGACCGAACTCATGAATGTTTCTTATTGTACCAGATCTACCAGTTGATGAAGAAACAACAACATTTTTTGGTGAAGGTGCATCATTTTTTTAAGGTTGGGCTTCAACAACAAACTAAGCTTCTTTAGCCTTTAATTCCCCATAGTTTGAAGCTTCAATATTGTTTATAGTGGTACAAATGTTTGCCATTGAAGCTCTCACAATTTTAATCCAAAATTTTTTACACTTGTCAATCCACCATGGACAACATAAGATCAAATGCTAGAAAAAAAATTGCCATAATTTTTTATAAAAAAGAAAATTAATTTGCTATTATTATAGATTAATTACTATTTTTATAGAACCAATTATTATTATTATAAAACCAATTATTATTATTGTT
>Ga0116231_10011033_pt1 | contig 14146 bp, 8 predicted proteins | sample S1TSphgellanicum_2_FD_89695 | JGI IMG/M metagenome (GOLD analysis project Ga0116231, IMG submission 89695) | Host-associated microbial communities from peat moss isolated from Minnesota, USA - S1T2_Fd - Sphagnum magellanicum MG | ecosystem: Host-associated > Plants > Peat moss > Unclassified... | reverse complement strand
AATTATGTGATACGGGCTTGTGCTGGTAGGTGTGTGGGGGGGTTGGGGGGGGGGGGGGGAAGTGTTGGGTTTCAAGTCCTGAGAGGACACGGTTTCAATCCTTGTCTCTTGAAGTTCCTTGAGATACCAAGTCTCAATTACACTTCAAATGGTATCCTCCATCAGTAGTTGGAGTTGTGGGAAACTTGGGTTTAGACTTCTTGGCTTTGAACTTTTATGGATCCATCTCCAGCTCCCACTTCCAATTATGTTATGTGTCATTAGTACTAGTTAACTTAGGATCTCTAATAGCATCCTTGAGTACTAGGGACATGGAACTTTAGCAAGTAAACTAGGAGTTTGGTCCCTTCTAATTTCTCTATTTTCACTTTCTCCTGGAAGTGCATATGTTTTCTTGCAATACAAATCAAGTTGAAAAAACAAGATAATCAAAGTTACCTCATGTTCAATTTCTGTGACATCCAGCCAATGGAAAAAAAATTTAGTGGGAGCCTTGAAAAGTGGTTGTATCATTTAATACAAATTTTGTGCATAATAATGTCTTTATTCTTCCCATATAAAAAAGCCTTTGAATGAATTACTCCAAACTTTTTTTTTTTGTTGAAGCAGTCATGTTATGATGATCTCCTCTAAGCACCAAAATGAATTTTTCTAAAGTCATGCTAAATTGCAATTTAATCCTCAAATTATGAGCTAATAAATAAATGATGCATCCTAAAGATTTTGTAATATTATCTACAATTAAAAGACACAGAGAGAGAGAGAGAGAGAGATTTGTGTAAAAACAAAAAACTTACATCTAACTCAAATGGACTGTGTTCTTAATTAATTGAATCTAATTAGTTTTAATGGGAACTAAAGATTGAATTTTAAAGGAATTAAGAACTCCAGTTTGCAAAAGCATAAATGCAAAATCCAGTTTCTTCCTCCCCAACTTATCATACAAAAAAAATATTTTTCACTAATGTATTTAATTGTTTTTGTTGCATTGGATTTTGCAAACTAATTAATTAAGAAGCTCTCACTATATGAGTAGACAGACCAGTTGCAAATTAGTCTGGTACAGTTGCAACAGATCAGTAGAGATCTCCAGCTGCAGCAGCGAGTCTATCAGCTGAGATCTCGCTGCAGCAGCTGCAGATCTCTCGGCCAGTCTCCAGCAGCAGCAGCAGCAGGAGCTTCGCGAGAACGGAAATTGAATCATGATTCCAATCACTGGACGCCGTTTACCACTCTGCAATTGACGCGAATTTCTCCATCTTTGCCGGATTTGAGATTGAGAGTGGACATATGGAGCAACGCGTCGGCGAATTTCTGTTGCCAAAGGACATTATCGTCGGAGTTGAGCATGGAGCTGAACTCGGTCTGGAAGTCTTGGAAGATGGCATTGTCTGATAACAATAGCGCTCTATTGTCCATCCCGTTTGTGTAGTAGTTGTTGTCCACGATGAAAGGCGTGATCGGGTCCAGTTCCACCGTCGTGCTTGGTTCTGGGTTCTCGGGGCATTCACCTTGTAGTTCAGCTGCGTAGGTGGGATCTAGCGATGGATCCACTCCGTTTGCAGAGCCCGGGAAGTTGTACAACCTGGGTATGATTTCGCTGCAATGGGCACGACCAATAGTGTGTGCACCTGCGTCCCCCCCCCGCCGAGTAAACAGAAGTAGCCGATCATTATTAGTAGGAAAATCCATCAGCATTTTTCTTTGGCAAAAGAAAGTCTAGATGCAGAAGTCCTATAATTTCAGAGAACAAACTGATGATCAGGGACTTCACCGTTAATTAAATTATACCTGAGAGAGTGATCATCTCGTCTTGAGAAAATCCCTGCTGCTCAAACTGTTGAGTCAATTCTGCAGCAGTGGAGTGTGAAGATACAAGTACTGCATTGGCCTCGGTACCGCTTGACACGCGCCCGTCAAGCCGTCCTGTTGGCATATCCATCGGCAAGCCTCCACTGCTCAATCCTGACTGCAAGCAAACTTTTTCTGCTATTTTAGCAGATGCTCGAGCTCCAAGCTCTGTCTCTGTCTCTGTCTCTCTCTCTCTAGTAGCCAGCAGATAGAACTCTCAATATGGACCCAACAATATCACAAGATTGTTGACTGGATTCTTGACTTTAGCATTCTTGATTACAAAGCTTAAGACTGTAATTCTTACCAGAGTGACGGAGTCCCAAGCAGCAAGAGCCACAATGTCGGCGCACGACACGGTTTGTGGACAAACCGCCTCAAGTGCAGTTTTAGCTTGATCGATGATGTTAAACCCTCTCAAGGTCAGATTGGGTGTTGCCAGCTTCTCCGGATTTTGATTACTTGCGGTGGGGTCAAGCAGTACTGAGCCATCGCATCCCTGCATTCATGATCCCGGAATGCCGTCCACGATTGAATATCGTTTTAGCAGGATATCTAGACGAAATGTGTGAACCATCAAAGCTTTATACAGATCAAAGAGATCAAGCCTAGTGCATTCACGCTTGGGACAATATCGAAAAAGCTTTGGAAGCATCCCAGGTGGCTTGTTCTGCCAAGGATCCTGCCGGGATTAGGAATCGAGAAGCTTGCAACAGACATGCCACTTCTGCTTGCACAACACCCCACCTATATATATATCTCAAGCGAGCTCGGCAATAGCCACCCGGCAACAACATTAATTGATGATCAATTGCAAAACTCTCTGGATTTGCAAGTGGGAGAACAGCTTCAATTTTGAAGTTGTTAGGGAAGAAATTGAAGAATCTGATTCCAATTTGGATAGTGCAGATCTCGACTATCTGATGATTAACTGATTGAGGAGTCGATTGACAAAAGAATTGTTTTGTTAAGAAGCGGAAGCAGCTATTACATGGATCCCTAGTGGCCAACGGGGAAAAGCTTGCAATTGTCTTTTGATTTCTAGCTGCGAGAGCGTTTGCAAATCACGAATTGCTCATGATCTTTGACCTCTCCTCCGGGCCGTGTCGACATTTCCAAGATTCCAGCAGAGATTCAAGACAGTCCAGAGCAGAGCTAGTGCGGAAGGCTTCCTTACCTGCACCCAACAATCATGGAATAGGAGACGTAGAAGACCGGCAGGGATTGTCGGATCGGTCTGCGCAGCTGTCTGTACAGCGTTCAAGACGATACCCTCGATGTCCGCGTTACAAAGACCATTGCTCTGGTAATAGCCCACGGAGACTCCCCCAGGTTGTTGTGCGTATACTTGAGTCGATTGCAATGCGGAAAAGAGCACAAGCAGCAGAGCCATCACAGTCGCCACCGCCCCCCCATTGAGACAAGACATTCCCGCCCAACTCGCCATGAGGATTTGTTCGACAATGCCTGATCTGCTAGATGTCCTCCAAGTCCTATAAGACGTAGACGTGTTCCTCTCACTGGCAGAAGCTCCGGAACTGCAAGCTATTGTGCAGACTTCCAGCTCCCAATTAGGCAGTTTTTAGTTAGCGACTCGCGGGGCGCGTCAATACGTCGGGACTCCACAACAACAACAACTCCGAACAGACAACTCAAGTGCTTGAGGTCAACTGGTCTTATGCTGCATCGGGCGTTTGGGTGGGTAGACAAAAACGGAAAAGTTCTAGACCTCTTGGATCATGAGCTGTCGACATCAAACCCGCGGTAGAAAAAAGTAGTGGTAGTAAGCTGGCGCGCGCAAAAGAGTGGGTCACACTCGTTGGAGATCCCTGGAGGAGGAACAAAATTACACAACCACTCCTCACCTACCAGCTTTGGAGCGACATTCAAACGGAACCAGAACATTACAGCACTAGCTAGCTAGTTAGTGTCCGAATTACGTCCTGCCCACAAAAGCTCGTCAGTGACTTCTCTGTCACTTCCGCAATGGGGCTCGAAAAATCTTTTACCCACCCATCACCGGCTCACAAAACCCACATTAATGCAACAAGATCGACTTAAATAGCAAGCAGCTCTACACTAGATTTAACAATCTAAGACCGCCAGCGATCTACTCCCGTTGTTGTGAACACATGAGCTGTAGAGCCAACTAACCCTAAATCATTTGTTTTGTTTTTGTTACATGTAAGCCAGTGATCACTACTAGTGCAAAGATCAGTCTAGAAGCGCTAATTGCTTTTTTCTTTTTCATGTGGCCGTGTGACGGACGGACTGAATGACCGACCGACCTGCAGCCTGCAAGAGACTATAATGCGAGTCCTAGCTAGCTTTTAGCCTATAGCTCCAAATTATAATGCCGCTGCAACCCCGTAATTATGACAGTGCAGACAAGAGAACAAAACTTGCAAGTCCTGAAGGAAGTTGGAACTGAGAATCTCCAGCGGTGCCCAATATGTGGCCCCGCAAACATATTTCTCACATCCAAGTTTTAGTTACTTACTTTTTTTTTCAACCCCACCCATAAAACTGAAATTCGGACTGCAAATAGGTGGGAGAGTACTACTAATAGCAATCCACCTGGGACCAATCAAGCTATCTAGCCAATCAGAAGCAAGGAGCAGTTAATAAAGACTCCTAAACTCTATTTATTAGACTGTTCCTCAACTCCTCCAGGGCTCTGAAAGCTGTGCATCATTTTCCAGGGTCACAGCCGTCTTCCACTGAATCCATTAGATTTGGACTGCTGCACCTCATCCAAGATTTCCAGTGCAAAGCAAATACTGAGCGCTTGTGGAGGTCTAAGCATCTCGACCCACGATCAGTATGTGGCCTGTGAAAGAGTATTGGAACGAAGAAAAGTGAACATGTACAGCCCTGCATTTTTGCGCAAGATGCTGAGGCTGGTAGAAGGCACTGTAAAGGCTCACACTAACACCCCACACAAACACCTTATGTTGATTGGCTTGACAGTTTGATTGGTCCCGGTGGGTTGCTATTAGTGTTTTCTCACTCTTGCAGTCCCAGTTTTAGTTTTACAGGTGGGGTTGAAGAAAAAAACCTACACTTGGAACTGAAAAATATTTTGCGGGGTCACATATGAGCACCGCTGGAGATGCTCTTAGACTTGAATTTGTGCTCCTAACTGCATCAGCAGTACTGGCCGAAACATTAACATAAGTGCCAGCATGACTAGTGGTCTGACCGCAGCATGTAAGGGTACGAAGATGATGATCAAACATGGCAGCAGCTGGTGCAAAATAATCCTCATACCCGAGACATCGGGGAAAAAAAAAAGTGGGGAGTTGTGGAGTGGGGCAGCTCTGCTAGCTAGATCGACGGTCGTCTATTATACCACCTCGCTCAATTAACGTGGGTTTGCATAATTTGATTCTCCTCCGGGCGGGCCGCCCAACTTTTCGGCATTCATGATTCAGTACTGCAACTGGCGCTGCTGCTTGGTTGCAGATTGCCAATGATCACCACCACCACCGCCCACCAGCTACTGCTTCTCTTTCACTCGACGGCCTGTTCTAACTCCAGCAGCAAACACCGTCGCATCATACATTGTGCACCTACAGAGTTATTATCCCCGAGCTCCATGAATAATGATGATCATCATCATCTCATCATGACATCAATGACTCTTGAGTTGCTCTTGCGGGAGTTTAGTCTCAAGAATTGTGAACCAGAAAAGGACTTAGCGAGCTCATTTTCCCTTTCCCAGCACGGGAAGAGATGGTACTCTTATTTGCTTCCTCTTGTCGTGTACCCTGCGTGCAGAGTTGGGTGAGTGCAGTCGTCCCCCACCCCACCTCCTCTTCAAAAAAGGAATAATAATTATTGGAAGCAGGGTGTGTCTTTTTTTTTTTCTCTTCCCCAAATCTTGTGATGTAACCAACCCTCAAGGTGGCCATGTAAGCAAATTTGGTTAAATTATCAAAATATATAAGGCTTTTGTGTGTATGTGTGTGTGTGTGTATAGTTTTGGCTATCTACTTGAACTAGTTGAAAATAAAATATAAGTTTTATTTTAGTTTTTCGAATTTTGGTGATTTTATTTTTCAAAAATCATTGAATTTGCAACAAAAATATTTGAAAGAAAATTTCAACAGCACGGAAATTTGGCACCAAAAAAAAAAGGGCAGACTGGAATTGCTTGGGCGCCGGCTGCTTAAATATTAGACTTGGGACTGTCGGTAGTAACTGCTGCCGGGCCCCTCTCACCCAAAAGGCCAAGCTGTAAACAGGTCATGACTTCTCAGGGGTCTAGAGCGCCCATGGTACTGGTATATCCCACCTTCTTGAATAAGGGATCCCTAGATTCAACCCAGCAAATTATTGTAAGTTTGGACATGGACTCTGGAGACCCTGATTTAACTTACTAGAAAGAGGATGGTATATTAGAGTTATTGGGTAAAGTAACCCTGTCTTCACCCTGTCTTTGGGCCTCCTTTCACCCCCTATCCCCTCTTTTAATGGTATCGGCAAAGTAAAGACATTCTAATAAATCTCAGTATGGTTCGAGACTAATTATAGTAGTTGTACAGTTAGGAGCAGTGAAAATACATGTATTAGCAGTGGAGGCGCTCAGGGAAAAGGAAAGACAGGATGACACTCAGTTTACCACCAAAATTGATGGTTTTTTGAGTTTCATCCCCTGTTGAATGCAAATATACTTTTTTGCAGGTTTTTTTTTGAATCTCACCCTGTGTATGACCAAACTCAGGGTTCTGGTGCTGTGTTTTTCTTCCCTTACAGATAACTCTATTATTTATGATGTTGAGAAACAACCCAGAAAACTTTGGGGTTTTTAGTTTTTGCCATGGTACCAATGTAAGTGCCGATTCACCCAAGAAATACAACAAGCAGCTCATCATGGCACAATGGCTCGGATCCTTTGTGGCAGATTCAAATGTTGAAACGAAATCATGAGAGATGATTGAACCTTGTACTATGGTTGGGTGAAATGATTCATTCCATAGAAAAAAAAATGCAGCCTAAAATTCTACAGCTAGGTCTTTCAACTGTCATCCGCACATTGGTCTAAATTTTCAACCCCAAAAACTTATTCCAAAAACTTTAAATGGACACAAAGTCAGAGCAAGAATGATATTTAACGAACTCTCTAACTCACCAGAAACACTTGGAGCATCACAAAGCAAGCTGAAACACTGTGTCCAGGTCAACTTACATAGGTTGAGGTATCTATCTCTACTTGGCTCCTTCACCTCCTTACTTCTTTTAAGCTCTTTTCATGCTTTTTCACATTTATTGGCTCTGCCCATATGGAAGAGACTACACATTGTTGTAGGATTTGGGCATAAAATAATTTTGGCTCAAACTTCACTCACTCTGCGAGTGACATCTGGGCATTTATGTGTGCATATGATGGATGGGCATGTTCCATAACAGTGCATGCATCTGGATGAGAAGTTCTAGATCCAGTAAGTTGGAAGTTTGAACCTGTCATAAAGGGTAGTAGAGTCATTACCCCAGGGACTACAAAGCTCTGCTTGTTTACAAGCTAGAGAAGAAACTTGTCTCCAGAGTCTCTCAAGTGTTGAGAGTTTGCACCCAATGGGTAGCTTGGCTAATAGTCAATGGAACTAATAATCACTAAAGCAGTGCTGCTCCTAAAACAACACATCAATTGCCCTCGAGTGACAAGAACTAAGAAAATTAGATTTCACCTCATCCCTAGCATAACCTCATTCCAATGGTTATGCTTTCGCTTGATTAAGACTTCATTCCAAGGTTATTTGTTCCAAATTAAGTTTTCAATTTTCCAAGAGTTTGTAATTTCAATCTTGGTGTCAACATCATTTAGTTATGGCCTTGAGAATGAACATGAATAAATTTATAGCTCAGATAAGGTGAAATACATACCTCCATAACAAGATCATGCAAGAAATATTGTGCATTTTTCAATGTTTTGGGCGGTCTAATTAACAAACAACCATCCAGCTATTTCAACACATGAAAGCGGCTATAAAGTACGGGTAACAATTTTAAGTATTTCCCAAGTCCCAAGTGATTACAGTAATGCTTAACTCTTAAGAATACTGTTCCATTTCCCTTAGACTTTCGATGTGTTTTTAAAATTCTTTATTTAAATCCCCATATACATCTTTGATAATCTTTTCTGTTGTTTATTAATCTAAGCATAGGTCTGTGTAAAGTAAGCACTATTCAAGTTGAATCTCATGCCAAATATTCTAAACAAGGAGACTTGCAAATGCCACACAACCAAGTTTTGAGTTTGATGGTTTTATGTACCTAATCTCCTTTCGTATTGAATATAATCCAAACTGTTATTTTCAAAACCAATAAATTACTAGTTTAATGCAGTGTTTTATTTTTTGGTGAAGTTTTGCCACTTAGTGGCCACAAAAAAGAAGGGGCTGCAAATCCTACCAAAGTTGGTTTTGGAAAAAATGGCACAAGATCCCCATATTTCAAGGTTGAAAAGTTGGAATCTCAAGACTTAGACCATAACTTCAAGGATGTCACTAGGGTTTCAAAAAAAAATCTACTTTGCTCCATGACTTGGAGCCAAATTAGGCAAAGTCCTCTTCTAGATGACCTTAATAAGATTCACCTACCCGACAAATTTGGAAAAAAAACCTTGGTTCAATGGTGCGTGTTAGGTAATTAAACTCTAATAATTACAATTGTAATTTCAAATAACAATTGGAAACCATACTAGGGAAGATTCTTAACCACTTACATGAAAACTCACCAATGAAGTAGAAAAAATTCTTGTCTTAAATTGGTGGATATGGTTGTTGTTTTATCCAAATCATTACTTTAATAGCACTAAATATGTGTTTCATGAATGTATGGGAGCATACTAAGTGGATGCCATAATGCTTAGGAAGACATGTCAATAGTTGAACCAAGTTGGGCGTATTCAAGGTTGGGGTTTTAAAAAAGAAAAAAGGACTTCAAGATTTTTGTAAGGCTACTTTTTGCATATAACATTTACTTGAAAAAAATTTAAGTAAAAAACTTGAATATTTCAATTTACATAATTCATGTGACAATGATAATTTTTCACATGCATACACAATTGTGTATTAATATTTTGGTTTGCAATAAAAAATGAAAAAAAATTCTAAAAAAAAATAAATTTTCAATGAGTTTAATAAAACAAATTTTTTGACAAGATTATTTCCTACACATGTGACTTGCACCTAAAACTAAACATTTTGAATTCATTGAACATAATGTTTTTGCAAAATGATTTTTAAAATGAGTCTTTTGCCTTGCAACCCTTTCTTTCAAAATTTTAAAATTTTAATATTTTCATCAAGTTCATTTAGTGAATGTGTATTTTCATAGAAAGGGACATGTTTTTATTGTACAATCAATTATATGCCTTAATGCGTTCCTTTTGATTATTTTAAAATATGTTTATTAATTTAACTAAATATCATTTTATTTATTGACATATAACAATTCACTACACCTATAATAACATAAAATAAACAAAAATTCAAATTTATCCTTTGTGATCCCTTAAAAATAAATCATTCTTTTTTGGTACCCCAATCATGAATACACCCAATTATGTAATATTATTTCGAATTTGTTTACTTATCAAAAAACAAAGTTTACAAAAACAAATGATATTAACCAATAATATTGAAAGAAGTTAGAAAATGTCCACAAAAATTATATAAGTCTATCAAATGGTCAAATGAACTTAGAAAATGTTTTGAAATTGAAAGTCAAAAAGCTTTTTGTGAACCAAAAGGAATATATATATATATGTTGATCATAAATTTATTGCAAATGTGAAACAATTGTTCAAATTACAACAACTACCAATGTTTTGTTTATGGATTCAAGAGATTGCCATCACTATGCAAGAGATAAGAATATCCCTAGAGCAACACTGATGTATTTTCCTTTGTAATTCATTCTTTTTAAGCAACATTAACCATATTAATAGCTTGTATATAAATTGTTGAAGGTTCATTCTCAACATCATTACAAAAATACCCAAGAAAATGTTGGGCTTGAAGATCCTTCAGCTAACATAACTTGGAGTTAATGTGTTTGATTCACAATTTAAATATCAATTTGTTGGGCTACATGTATAAGATAATTGATCATGATCCTCCATATCAAAGACATGAAAGGGGCCTATTCCATGTTGTGAAGACCATAGCTAAAAGGTATCAAATCTTATCACAATGGTGGACATGAAAACACATTGATTATTAATGCAAATGATGTAGTAATGACATTGTGCATAATCAAATGTGGTTCTGATTTAATCAATTATGATGACATTTACATAATGGAACAAAGATTTTCAATTCCAATTCAATATAAAAAATGACTAAATGAAAAGTGACCCTAAGCAAAACGAAACAATTATGAAAATTTTATGAAACAACTAGTTGGTAAACCCATTTTGCTTGAAGAAAAGATTGAAAGGACCTTGAGAACTATTTAGTTAATAGTTTTAAGTTGGGACAATTTTCATTCAATGGGACAATAAGAATTTAGGAAGCATTCTATTTTCAACAGCCACACGTCATGAACATAACTTGCGTTGCAGTCATTTTTGCATCTAATGCAGGGAATTTCAACCCATGATTTGGATGTGGGAATTTTGACCCATCGAGACAGAAAAATAGGCAATAGATAAAGAAGTGTCACAACCCCACTTTGGGGCTAAGTGTGAGAATACAACTCACACTCCCAAAAGTGGGAAAATGGAGTCCTCCAGGACTCCCAAAAACTCAAAAGATGATCCTGAAAATCTCCTCGCCTTAGTGCGTTCTTTATATCAATGGAAAACTCTTGAAGCGTAGATGTCCAAAATGGCCTCGCATTGCCCATTTGGACATATGCAGCCCAAGTTATGGGCAAAAGAAGGGCCGGGAGTCAAACCGACAGTTTGACTCCCGACCACTAAAAGTCAAGAATCGACCTCTTCCCAACGTCACCTCAAGAAGTGCAACACGGCGTTGGAAAGCTCTTGACGAGAGCTACAACTTTGGTTCAGACCTTGTCCCGATCAGAGTTTGGGGTGAGGAGCTATGAGCGTTCAAAGTCCTGGGACTCCAACTCGGGACAGTTTCAGGACTCCAATTTGGGAGTCCCAGGAAAAAGAGCCATTTGGATGTAGCCTCGGCGGAGAGCTGCAGAGTATATTATATGGGGGAAGGTGGTGGCTTCCCCCGAGTTCGGGCTGTGATGAGTCTTGTGTGTAAAAGTGCCCGTGGCTTGTCCCAACACCCAAGGGTGTTCCCGAATGTGAACTAACCCTCTTGGGGTTGGTTTTGGATGTAGATTCAAGCTTGATCTTCTAGTCCATCTTCTTAGTCTAATCCCAAGACTTCTAGCACGCCCCTCTACCCCTATTTAGTGCTAGAAGTCGAGAGCGCCCCTCAAGTCCTAACTTTTCGCAACTCAACAAAGTTGGACCCTCAAGTGGGTTCAACCCGAGACTTGGGAGTGCGTCACGTGGTATCAGAACTCCGGTGCTCTCGATCCACCCTTGGGACATTGGGATGGCACCCAAGAAGAACCGTAAGCAAGCACAAGACTCCTTGTTGGAGGAGCCCGTCGAGGACCGAGTAGCCCTATCGGAATCAATTGGGGAGGAGGAACCGAGGACCCGAGAGGACCAAGATGAACCCGAAAGTGAAGAAGAACAAATAAGCTCGGTCCTATTCACCCTGGAACAATTGGAAGTCCTCCTCAAGATGAATAGGCCCGACTTTGGCGAGTTGGTGGTGGCCCTCAAAACGGGGACCTCCAAGGGTGAAAAGTTTCAACCGGCCAAGCCCAGGAACTTTGATGGAGTCCGCAACCGAAAGGTTGTGGATGTTTGGCTTACGGAGATGGATGACTACTTACATGCCGCCAAAGTTGGACAACATTTCGCCGTGGAGTTTGCTCAATCCTACTTGAAAGGCTATGCCGCCACATGGTGGCGAACGGTGAGACAAGAGGAGGGGAAAAACCATGGCTAACTTGGGAATTCTTTAAGGAACGCCTTGAATCGGAGTTTGTTCCAAGGAATTCTGACTACATCTCTAGGTGCAAACTTCGTGACCTTGTGAATGCCACAAATGAAAATTTGAGGCAATATGTGAGGGCTTATTCCGAACTCATGTTGGAGATCCGGCACATGCACGAGTTGGATCGTGTGTGCCAATTTGTGATGGGGCTCCCGACTTGGGCCAAGTGAAAGCTTGAGGAAAGTTGGTCCGCCTCATTGTCCGAGGCCATCACGAAAGTGGAAAACTTCTCGGATGTGGGGCGGAGTGACAAATCCGAGTTCAAGAAGGACAACAAGTTCCTTCACAAAAAGCCAAGGCATGAGGGGGAATGGAACCGGGGGCAAGGTAGCCTAACCAAGGATAAGCCCAAATCATTTCAAAGCTCGGGGTTCAAATCAAAAGGGAGTTTTGTGAAGAAGGGGGTTCTATTCAAAGGGAGCCAACCCAACGGAGATTTTGGAGCAAAACCCAAGGGAGCATGTTTCAATTGCAACGAAGTGGGGCACTACTCCAAAGATTGTCCCAAGTCCAAACCGGGTAGTGGGAGCTCTAAGGTACTTGCTCTTAATGCCACTCTAGCCCAACTGGAATGCAATCAACTTATCTTCTTGAAGGGGAATATTGCTAAGCGAGATATTTTATGTCTTTTGGACACAGGGGCTTCTCACAACTTCATAACTTTGGAAAGCGCCGAAAGGATGGAACTCCATTTGGAGGAGCTCAAGGCACCCATTGAGGTGCACTTCGCGGATGGGGTCCCCCATCCAACTACTTTACAAGCAAAAGGAGGTGCTTCTCCAATTGGGGAATTGGAGAGGAAAGGTGGACTTGTTGGTTTCCACCTTGGGTGAAATGGATTGCATTTTGGGAATGGAGTTCATCACCCAAAACAATGTGCTCATAGAAGGGCACAATAGGTTAGTTAGAATCCCATCTAAATGTGGGATTATGCGAGTCAAAGCACATGAGTTGCCTTGTGTGGGTGGTCCAACCATCCACTTTATGTTAAGAAAAGCTTGGGAAAGAGAATGCGTGGGAGGCTTTGGCATGATGTGTGTCATGCAGGTGTTGGATGAATATGAGCCCAAGGAAGTCACCAAGTTTGGTGACTTCCCCCAAGTGCATAAATCAAGTTTTGGAAGAATTCCCGGATGTGATGCCCGAAGACTTGCCTCCGAGAAGACGAGTTGATCATGCGATTGAAGTGATGTCAGAAGTGGCACCTCCCGCCAAGGCCCCATATAGAATGAGCCATGAGGAGTTGAAAGAACTTAAGGTTCAACTTGAAGAACTCTTCATAAAAGGTTATATCAAACCAAACAAGTCGCCATATGGGGCACCCGTCCTTTTTGTTCACAAGAAGGATGGGACCTTGAGGATGTGTGTTGATTATAGAGCACTCAACAAGGCAACGGTGAAAAATCGGTACCCTTTACTTCGCATCGATGATCTATTTGATTGTCTTTCGAGAGCCAAGGTTTTTAGTAGAATTGATCTACGTTCGGGGTATTACCAAATAAGGATAGAGGGAAGGGACGAAGAAAAGACCGCTTGTCACACGAGGTATGGCTCATATGAATTCTTGGTGATGCCCTTTGGGCTCACCAATGCACCCGCCACATTATGCACTCTCATGAATGACATTTTTCGCGAATGGTTTGATGATTTTGTGGTCGTCTACATAGACGACATTATGATCTATAGTAGCTCCTTGGAGGAGCATGCGAAGCACCTTCGCAAGGTGTTCCAAAGGCTAAGAAAAAACAAGTTGTATGCCAAATTTGAGAAGTGTGAATTTGGGGTGACGGAAGTGGACTTTCTTGGACATAGGATAACTCAAGAACGTTTGATGATGGATGATCACAAGGTCAAGGCAATTTTGGATTGGGAGCCGCCTAAGTCGGTTCCCGCCTTGAAATTCTTTTTAAGATTGGCCTCCTATTACCGCAAGTTCATCAAGAACTTTGCAAAGATAGCGGCCCCTTTGACAAACCTCTTGAAGAAGTCCGCCGTCACTTATGATTGGGATGAAGCATGCGACGAAGTCTTTGGAACATTGAAGGGCATGTTGGTGAAAACGCCAGTGTTGAAGTTGCCCGACTTTGACAAGGATTTTGAAATCCATTCCGACGCCTCCGACTTTGCAATTAGAGGTGTCATAGTGCAAGATGGAAGACCGGTGGCCTTTGAAAGCAAGAAGTTGAGTGAGACGGAGAGAAGGTGGCCAACCCACGAGAAGGAAATGTGGGCGGTCATACATTGCCTCAAAACTT
>Ga0116231_10011032_pt1 | contig 14148 bp, 15 predicted proteins | sample S1TSphgellanicum_2_FD_89695 | JGI IMG/M metagenome (GOLD analysis project Ga0116231, IMG submission 89695) | Host-associated microbial communities from peat moss isolated from Minnesota, USA - S1T2_Fd - Sphagnum magellanicum MG | ecosystem: Host-associated > Plants > Peat moss > Unclassified... | reverse complement strand
TTAAATTTTTCAAAAAAAAATCAAAAAAAACAATAAAATAAAAAACAATTAAAAAAAAAAAAAAAAAAAAGGATAAAAACCTATTAATCACATTATAAAAGCACTCATACCCTAAAATATGTGGGTTCTAAAACTTGAAAAATTCAAAAACTTTCCAAAATTAATCTAGAATTTGAAATCTTCAAAAGTCCTTTGCCACACATAAATGGGTTTAAATGTACACAATATGTTAAGAAAATTTGTATTTTATTATACAAGAAAACATAAAAATGTAAAATAATAAAAATTGGCTATGATTTGAAATTATTATCATTTTAAAAATGAACAAGGAATTGAGACACTTTCAAAAATTCATATTTATTCCAAAATGATGATGAAAGAACATGTCATGTACTTGGATAATTATAAGCATTTATTATAACAAGTTGCAAAAAAAATTGTTCCAAAATTCATTCATATGAAAAAGGCTTTTTGGGAAAAACATTTTACCGTCCTTTTTTCAATAATCATGTTGGCTCATTATATCCTATTTACACTTTTATTCCCTACTTTTATTGTTCCAAAGTTTTTGAAATTTTGTGGTTGATTTATAATAAACCTAATTGAAGGCTCAATAGTTTTTGTTGACATGAACATTTTATAACCAAAATCGATTTTTATAATCAAATCCAGTATAGTTTTAACTAAATCTATGTAACTAGAACCAAATTTATGGAACTAAAATCAGATTTATCGAACCAAAATTGGATTTAAATAACCGAAATTAGATTGGTGTAACCATAACCAAATTTACAAAACCAAAACTAGATTTTTTTAAATCAAAATTGGATTTTAAAATGTTTATTTTTAGAACCAAAAATCTAAAAATGATCAATTGGATTAATAGTTAAGGGTTTTTTTTCTATAAAGGTTGAAAAGTTTATATTTAAGGGGGATTTTTTTTTTTCTCGTTCATGAAGAAGAAAACTATACAAAGTTTTCTCAAGCCTAATTGTGGAAAATATTCAAACCTTTTGAACTTTTTACCTTCTTTTTTGAAAAAATCAATGTTTTTGGCTAGGGGGGTATTTTTTCACAAGGTTTTATGTTCTCAAGTATGTTCATTTAATGCATGTGTTTTTCCATAATTATCCTTTTGTTGTCACATGAATTTTAGGTTTATGTTTTGATATTTAAAATGGTTGTAGGTGTTTGCCTCCACTTCAAATCTAGTAATGTGATTCCCCTACCAAAAACTGCAATACTCTGAAAATCTATTTGATTTACCAATAGTTGAATTTTGGTGGTTTTAAAAATACCCCCCCCCCCCTGGACAAGAATTTATTAAACTTCAGTTTCACTTACAAACTTGGTTATTTACTGGATGGTTTTAACATTTGGTGACCATACCACGAATATAAAACCAGAATATTTGGTTTAGTAATTTTAAATTTTGCATAAGGATAAAATGATTTGAGTATATTCAACATCAGCCATTTTGGCTTGATCTCATGAAGATTCATGTTTTCCATTTTTCATTAAGTGTTTATGTTGTTTGTTTTCCATTAAGTGCTTTTGTTTTAGCACAATAAAAGAAAAATAAATATAAAAAACTATCTACCATCTTTTGTTTGGGTGTATTATGTTGACTGTTATAATGAGAGGTATGCGGAAGAAATTGGATGAGGTTTTGCAAGAAATGGCTAAATCTAATTCAAAGTGGACAACAACATTATCATTGCATTTCATAGTAGCGACATGCTAGAAACCATAACCAAAAAAACAAAAATTGGACATCAAAATAGTTCAATTACCAAAATTGATGGGGGCACCTCTCCCGAAGCTAATGTTCATTACATTACAACAAGGAGTCTTTTGAAAACCCATTTGGGATCCTATCGAAAATCCATCTTTTTGGTACCATGAAGGAATGCTACTTAGTTCAGTCACCCCAAAGACCAATTTGAGTCAAATTCAAGAGCACTTGGAAGAGTTAAAATACCTTCAAAAGAGAGATACCTTGAATGATAACTATAATGGTTGTTCATTGAAAATGAGTCTCATGAGCGACGATGCGTTTCACCTAAAAAATCCGATAACTTCTATTTTTAATGTGGAAGTTTCCCTTCATGTGTGTTCATTTTATCATAGGTTTGGGCATTTGTTAGCCAGTTGTCCCAATAGATCTAGTTGAATTGAAGTTCAACTAGGTTTGTCAGTCACATTTCCTCCAAGAATCCTCCCATAATTACAACCCCTAGTTACCCAAATATTGTACCAAGAAATTCCAATTCACACTCAGGTATCAAGGGAGATACATGTGAACTTCCAAGATTTTCAAATCCCACAAGAGATCCTTTTCCTTCCTTAAAGGGCTATGGCTCTTTTGCAACACCAACTTCCATGCAACCTTACTAACCCATGATGGGATAGCCCTATCAAGAAGGAAGGCCAATTGTACCGCTAGGATGGGGTTAGCTAGGTCTGATGCCATGAAATAATGTGGCTATGCCCAAAATGACAATGGTAAGAATTGGTGGTGGAAGCCCACCAAATGTAGATGATGGATCTTCCAAACCTTCCAACAAAGGACAACCCAATGGATCTGATCATTCAACTGGGCACGCAAGTAAAGGCCATGAAAACCTTTTAATCTGGAATGGGCAAAAATGGGCATTGGATTGGTGGGGGGTGGAGGAAAACCTCCTAAGCAACTGGCTCCAACAATGACCACATCCATAGGGGGACCCTGGATAGGCCCACTTTGAACAACGTTATACCCTCCTTGGTATTTAGTGGCATCTTGATGCACCCCCACATTCCTTGAAAGATTCAAATGTGAATTCAAAAGTGAGAACAACAAAAGAAAAAGGAATTAGGGTACGTTCCCTAATTCATAGCACGTCGGGGGTAGAGAGGCATGCTGGAGCTTTGGGATGAGGACTAAGATGAATGACAAACAAGTACATTATTCCCAAATAACAAGTTGGTTAGTGCATGATTAGAGCACTTTTGATGCACGGATGAGCCACTAGCATACACGAACTCACAAAATTCACCACAGCCTGGACTTGGGGGAAGCCACCACCTTCCCCCTTATAGTATTCTCTATGGTTAGCCACCTAAGCTACATCCAAATGTCATTTTGTCTTGGGATTCCCAAGTTAGGAGTCCCAAAATTCCCAAAATTGGGACTCCCAGCATTTTGGAAGGCCATAACTTCTTGTGCAGACCTCCAATTAAGGTGAGGTCTAAAGCAAAGTTGTAAATCTTATTGAGATATTTCCAACAATATGTGGCACGCCACCTGAACACATGTATTTCAGGGCGATTTTCAACTTTTAATGGTCAAGAGTCAAATTGGCACTTTGACTTTTGACCTTTCTTTTGGCCATAACTTGTGTTTTAAGTATTCAAATGGATCATGCGAGCTCATTTTCGACATCTATGTTTCAAGAGCTTTTCAATGGTATAAAAATATTTTTAATCCAATGAATTTTGACCCTTAGAATATCTCTTTGAAGATTTTGGAGTCCATTGGGACTCCAACTCCAAAAGTGAGAGCCCACTTGGGAGTGTGCAAGTTCATTCCCTCACACTCTCCTACACTCTTAGGAATGTGAAATGTGACTCCTAGGCTTCCCTCTCGGCTCGCACCTTTACAAGCCTTGGCCTTGGTCATGAACCCAAAGCTAGGGTCACGACATTTTCCCCCACTAGAAGAAGAGGTCAATGTTCTCATTAACACTTAAAAATCATTTCTTCAATGCAATTGCTTTCACTTAGATCCTCGACCATCGATTGCCAACTTCTGCGACAAGATCTTGCCTCAAGCTAATTTAGGCATCCGTAAGTTTACAACATTTTTTTAGCAAGTCCAAGGTGGGGCTTAGGAAAAACCTTTAACCCTTGCTTTGACAAAACCTTCTTTTGGGAGGCATTTATTTTATGTTTCCCTTCATGAAAAACTCAAGCCAAGTCTAATCTTGACGTAAGTTGTTTAACATGACTCCTTTCCCAACCTTGTGCCTTGATCATAACAATCAAAATATGAGAAACAACGCCTAGGCTTTGCGAAAACCTAAATCTCAAGCTACGCAATTATAGTACACGAACGGGGTCATGACTTCCCGCATTGGCTACCATTACCAACCAACCCTTTGGGATGCACTTTAAGCATGTGCACATCCTCACAAGTTGACCTTACTTGTTTCTTCTTTTGGGGCCAAAGTTTTTCTTAACCCCAAAATGGGAGTCCGATTTTGATTTGAGCTTAATTAAGAAAGTTCCATTTGTCCATGCCATTTGACGACTCTTTTAGTAATACTCATTATGTTTAGGATGCAATCTGTTGAAATTTTTTAGCCTTTATTCTATTTACAACTTGATGTGGTACATTTGTGTAATTTCTTACCCCACTAAATGAAAGGTGATGTCCTCATCACATTCTATGTTTCTTTTGTTTATTTGTTGGTCTATTGTGGAATTCTTCTATGACTTCTTGGGCATGTTCCATGTCTAACTCATTCACCCAAGTGCCTCTATTGGATGATATCCTTTCCACTTGACCAAGTACTCCCACTCTTGCCCCCTTAATTGCCTTCACTTAAGCACGACCTCCACTTCAAATTTTGGTTCGTTATCAATGAGGTTGGGTGCGGGCCTTGAATTGTGCTATTGATTAGGCCTTGAGGCATCATAATTGATTAGCTTCAAAATCGAACATAAAATATGGGATGAACTTTAAGATTTTCTAATAATTTTAATTTATAAGTGTCGAGAAATTTCTTTTCCAACATTTTGAATGAACCTGCATATGGGCCCAAGAACTTGTGATTCACATTTTATGGCAACCGGAAATTTTTAATGCTTAACCACATTTCATTTCCTTCCTCAAAATTCACCTTTTGTTAGGACTTATCCACAAAATCCTTGTACCATTTATGTGCCTTTTCAAGATTTGTCTTAACCATCTCCCATAAACGCCACCTTTCTTCATCAAATTATGTGACCATTGGCATTTCCTTATTTACATCACTTGGGGGTTGCCCATGTGTGGCCCAAATTGTAAACACAATTGGTGACTTGCCCGTCACCATTTGAAAAGGGGTGGCCCCTATTGCCAAATGCTCCGAATTATTGTAGCAAAATTCAGCCAACTCCAAATGGTCCACCCAATCTTGTTGATTCGTCACCACATAATTCCTTAGGAATTGTTGGATAATCAAATTCATTCTTTCAATTTTTTCATCCATTTGGGGGTTAGAATGAGGTGCTCATTTTGAGCTTCGACCCCATACGCTTCTACTACCACAACCCTAGCCTTAGGCTTGGGACCAAAACAAGGGCTTGCAAGGTTGTGGGCCAAGAAGGAAGCCCAAGGATCACATCTCATGCTCCCGGGAGTGCAAAAGATTACGAAGGAATGAACCTTCACACTCCCAAGTGAACTCCCATTTTGGGAGTTGGAATCCCAATGGACCCTTAAATTTTCAAAGGGCGATTACAAAGGTCAAAACCCATTGGGTTGAAAAGTTTTTTATATCATTGGAAAGATATTGAAACATAAATGTTTAAAATGGCCTTACATGACCCATTTGAATATCTGAAACACAAGTTATGGTCAAAAGAAAGGCCGGGAGTCAAATTAACAATTTGACTCCCAACCACTAAAAGTTGATAATCGACCTAATTGCTTTATGTGTAGGTGGCGTGCGACATACTGTTGGAAAGCTCTCAATGAAGGCTACAACTTTGCTTTAAACCTCATCTCAATCAAAAGTCTACACACAAAATTATGGGGCCCCAAAGTTGCGGGAGTCCCAACTTTGAAAATTTCGGGACTCCAATTTGGGAGTCTCGAGACAAAATGTGACGTGCTCCTAAGTCCCTTGTTGAACCCACTTGAAGGTCCAACTATGTAGAATTGTGGAAAGTTGGGACTTGGGAGCCACTCCCGACTTCCAGCACTAAAAGGGGGTAGAGGGGCGTGTTAGAAATCATGAGATTAAACTAGGAAGAGGGACTAGATTATCAAGCTTGAATCTGCATCCAAAAACCAACCACAAAGGGTTAGTTAGCATTCGGGAACACCCTTGGGTGTTGGGACAAGCCACGGGCACTTTGACACAAAAGACTCACCACGGCCCGGACTCAGGGGAAGCCACCACCTTCCCCCATATAGTATACTTTGCAGCTCTCCGCGGAGGCTACATCCAAATGGCTCTTTTTCTCGGGACTCCCAAGTTGGAGTCCCGAAATTGTCCCGGGTTGGAGTCCCAGGATTTTGGGAGCTCATAACTCCCGACTGTAGAGTCTAATCAAGACAAGGTCTAAACCAAAGTTGTAGTTCTCTTTGAGAGCTTTCCAACGCCATGTTGTACTCTAGAATCGAACATCAGGAAGAGGTCGACTCCTGACTTTTAGTGGTCGGGAGTCAAATTGCCAGTTTGACTCCCGGCCCTTCTTTTGCCCATAACTTGGGCTATAGATCTCCAAATGGTTCATGCGAGGCCATTTTGGACATCTACACTTCAAGAAATTTCTAATGGGACCAAGAACAATTAAATGCAAGGAGATTTGACCCCTCAAATTGAGCTCTGAATTTTCGGGAGTCCCAAAGGACTCCATTTTCCCACTTTCGGGAATGTGAGTTGCATTTTCACACTTAGCCCCAAAGTGGGGTTGCGACAAAATGTCATTTGGATGTGAGCCTCATGGAGTGGCACAAAGTTTATTTTAAAGGGGAAAGTGATGGCTTGCCCCAAGTCCGGGCCATGGTGAGTCTTGTGAGTCTAAGTTAACCCGTGGCTCATCCTAGCACCCAAAGTGCTCCAACTATGCACTAACCAACTTGTTTTTTGGTCTGTATAGGTCTGTGTGAGTGATTGAAGTGCTTGTTAATCTTCCTAGTCCCATCTCGAAGCTCCAGCACGCCCCTCTACCCTCGAAGTGCTACAAGCCAGGGAACGTGCCCCAACTTCCTATTTTTCTACTGTTTTCATCTTAGACTCATATTTGAGTATCTTGAGAAGGTTGGGAGTGCATCATCTACAAAGCTTGCTAAAACTTACTCGTGAATTTTGGGTCTCGATTCAACACAATGTCCTCGAGGAGGCTATGATGTTTGAACACATGTGAATAACAACCTTCCCATCTCTTGGGCCGTGGCACTTTCTTTAATGGGAATGAAGTGTGCCATCTTACTAAATCGATCCACCACCACTATGATCGCATTAAATCCTTTTAATGGTGGCAAACTCACCATGAAATCCATGGACACATTTTCCCATGGCCCTTCAAGAATCGATAAAGGTCACAATAATCCTACTTGTATTTTATTCAGTGTTCGATTTTGTTAGTAAGTCAAACAAATCTTCACATATTCCTTTGTGTCATTTTTCAAATTAGGCCAATAGTAGGTCTTCTTGAAGAATGTTACAATGTGCTTTGCACCACCATGGCCCGTAAGCAACCCATCATGGCACTCCTTCAAGAGCACATCCCTAAACCTCCCTTTTAGAACATAGAGCTGGTTTTGCTTATACCACAATAATCCATCTCGCAAATGGAAGTGTGACATGATTCCTTTTTAAATGTTTTACTTTATTTCCTTAACCAACCCATCATGGTGGTTCACTAGTTGAACTTCCTTTTGAAGCTATGTTTCCCCCGCGTACACCACCTTAATTTAGTGTTTTCGATTTAACGCATCAGGCACCACATTATCCTTCCCCAACTTTTGTCAAATGTCCACATTGAACAATGCCAATGTGATTTGCCATCTCACTTATTTTGATGACAACTTTGGTTGAATGGTGAAATATTTCAAAGTGACATTATTAGTCCACACCATCACATCCTTGGAGCCTATGTGATGGCCCTAAGTCTTGAGGCAATGTATCACGGCCCACATTTCATTTTCATGTGTTGGCCACTTTCACTCTATGTCACTCAATTTCTTGCTTTCAAATGCCACTAGCCTTCCATCTTGCACTAAGACTCCTTTAATCACAAAGTCAAAGGCATTAGAATGGATCTTAAAATCTTTGTCAAAGTTGGACAACTTTGACACAAACACTTTCACCAAAATGCCTTTCAAGGTTTCAAAGGCTTCATTGCATGTTTCATCCCATTCATAAGTTTTGGATGACTTCTTCAAAAGGTTTGTCAAAGGTGTGATTATCTTTGCAAAGTTTTTAATGAACTTGCAATAATAGGAAATAAATCCTACAGATGATCTTAAAATCAAAACTGACTTAGGTGGCTCCCAATCCAAAATTGCCTTCACCTTGTGGCCATCCATCTTCAAGCCTTCTTGGGTGATCTTATGTCTAAGGAAATCCACTTCTGTCACTCGAATTTGCATTTCTCAAATTTATCATACAACTTGTTTTTTCTCAACCTTTGGGAACACCTTTTGGAAATGCTTCACATGTTCCTCCATAAAGTTGTTAGAGACCAAATTGTCGTCTATGTATATGATCACAAAATCATTAAACCATTCTCGGAAAATGTTGTTCATGAATGTGCAAAATGTAGCAAGTGTATTGGAGAATCCAAAAAACATCACCAAGAACTTGTATGAGCCATACCTTATGCAACAAGCGATCTTTTCTTCGTCCACTTCTACAATTCGAATTTGGTAATATCCCGAACCTAGGTCAATCCTACTAAACATTTTAATTTTTGAAAGTCAATCAAACAAATCGTGAATTCAAACTAATGGCTATCGATTTTTCATCATCACCTTATTGAAGGTTTTATAATCCACAGACATCCTCAACATCCCATCCTTTTTGTGAACAAAGAGGATGGGTGCCCCATATGGTGACTTACTAGGTTTGATGTATCCCTTTGCGAAAAGTTCCTCAAGTTGAACCTTAAGTTCTTTCAACTCCTCATGACTCATCCGATATGGGGCCTTCGAGGGAGGTGCCACTCTCAACATCACCTTGGTTGCATGGTTGACTTATTTTCTTAAGGGTAATTCATCAAGCAACTCTTTAGGCATCACATTTTGGAATTCATCCAACATTCGCTTAACGCACTTGGGAAGACTTACCAAGTTGGTAACTTCCTTTGGCTCAAACTCGTCCAACACACGCATCACACACAACATGCCATAACCTCCCATGCATTCATTTTCCAAAGTTTTTCCTGACATCAAGTGGATGGTCGATCCACCCACACTAGGCACTTCATGTGCCTTCACCCAAATGATCCCATTTTTGGACGAGATTTTAATTAACCTATTATGCCCTTCTATGAGCACATTATTATGGATGATGAATTCCATTCCCAAAATGCATTCCATTCCCCCTAAGGTGGAAACCAACAAATCCACCTTTCCTCTCCAATTCCCTAGTTGAAGAAGCATGTTTCTTGCTTACAATGTGGTGGGATGGAGAACCCCATTCGCAAAATGCACCTCAATGGGTGCCTTAAGCTCCTCCAACTCGAGCTCCATTCTTTCGGCGTTTTTTTAGGTTATGAAGTTGTGGGAAGCCCCTGTGTTTAAAAGACATAACACCTCCTATTTAGAAACCTTCTCATTTAGAATCCCTCCCTTTTAAGAAAATAAGGCAATTACGTTCACTTTGGGTTAAGTTGTGGCAAGGTCAATTACCTTAGAACCCCCATTACCCAGTTTGGGTTTAGGGCAATCTTTGGAGTAATGTCTTATTTCATTGCAATTGAAACACATTCCTTTGGGCTTCTCGCTAGCATCTCCTTTGAGTTGGCTCCCTTTTAAAAGAGCCCCCTTTCTGATGAAATTTCCTTTGGGTTTCAAACCTAAGCCTTGAAATTGTTTAGGTTTTTCCTCTTTTGAAGTGTCTTACCTTCGGTTCCATTCCTTTTCATGGCATGTTTTCTTGTGAGGGAATTTGTTCTCCTTAAACCCGGACTTTTCACCCCGTCCCACATCCGAGAAACCTTCAATTTTTGTGATGGCGTCAAACAATGAGGCAAGCAAATTCTCTTCAATCTTACGCTTGGTCCAAGTCAGGAGCCCCATCACAAAATGGCACACCCAATCTAAATCATGCATATGCTGGACCTCAAGGATGACTTTAATGTATGCCTTCACATATTGGCACAAGTTATCATTCATCGCATTCACAAGGTCACGGAGTTTACACCTTGAAATGTAGTCGAAATTATTTGGAATGAATTTTAACTCAATCCCTTCCTTGAAGAATTCCCATGTGTATCCATGGGGCTTCCCTTCCCCTTGCCTCATCGTCCTCCACCATGTCGAAACATAGCCCTTTAAATAGGACTGGGCAAGATCCATGGCAAAATGTCGCCCAACCTAAACGGCATGGAGATAAACTCCATTACCTCCAAGAAGTAATCCTTCATTTTTGTAAGTCAAGCATCCACAACCTTTCAATCTCGAACTCCATCAAAATTCCTAGGCTTAGTAGATTTAAATCCTACACTTATAAATGATCCTCCTTTAAGGGCCTCAACCAACTCAGTGAAATCGGGCCTATGCATTTTAAGTAAACCTCCAATTGTTTTAAAGTGAAAAAAATTACGGTTGGTTGTTGTTCCTTTTCATTTTCATGATCATTTTTGTTCTTCAAAATCCTTTTATTCCTCCTCCCTAATGGTGTCGGATGGAACATTTAGGTCCTAGGTGGGTTTTTCCACCATGGTCTCCTGCACTGTGTTACAGGTTTTCTTTGGTGCCATCAAAACTCTCAAATAGGTGAATCGAACTCTACTAGAGCTCCGATACCATGCGATGCACTCCCACATTCCTTAAAAGTCTCAAATGCAAATTTGAAAGTGAAAATAATAAAAGAAGAAGGAGTTGGGGTACACTCCCTAACTTGTAACACTTTGAGGATAAAAGGGCATGCTAAAGTTCTAGGATGGGGACTAGAATGAATGACAAGCAGGTTAATTATTCACATGAACTTGCACAACCCAAACAATAAGTTGGTTAGTACATGGTTGGAGCACTTTTGGTGCACAGATGAACCACTAGCATACACGAACTCACAAAACTCACCACGGCTCGGACTTAGGGAAGCCACCATCTTCCCCCTTATAATATTCTCCATGATTAGCCAAGGAGCTACATCCAAATGTCATTTTGTCCTGGGATTTGCAAGTTGGGAATCCCAAAATTTTTAATATTAAGACTCTTGACACTTTGGAGGGCCATAACTTCTTATGTAAACCTCCAATTGAGGTGAGGTCTTGAGCAAAATTGTAGCTCTTATTGAGATATTTCCAATGATATGTGGCACGCCACCTGAATGCATGTATTTTAGGGTGATTCCTGACTTTTATTGATCAGGAATCAAATTAACACTTTGACTGCTAACCTTTCTTTTGGCCATAACTTGTGTTTTAAGTATTCAAATGGATTCTGCAAGCTCATTTTAAACATCTATGTTTCAAGAGCTTTCTAATTTCATAGAAATATTTTTAATCCAATGAATTTTGACCCCTAGAATAGCTCTTTGAAGATTTGAAAATCCATTAAGACTCCAACTCCCAAAGTGGGAGCCCACTTGGGAGTGTGCGGGTTCATTCCCTCACATTCTGTTACATTCCTGGGAGTGTGAAATGTGACTCTTGGGCTTCCTTCTCAGCCTGCACCTTTGTAAACCTTTGCCTTAGTTGCGAGCCCAAGGCTAAGGTCGTGACACACCTAGTCTCCCTCCAATGGCACCTACCAATTAAAAATCATTTCCTTACCCCATTTATAGTGTTGGAATTGACCTTAATGCGCATGTTTGGGAGTTTCAAAAAGTAATTCAAGCCAATGGGGAAAGGAATGATCGAGACATAATGAACCTATTTTGCTTCACCTTGAAGGATGCAATTTTGAATTGGGGGGAGAATTTCATGCAATATCACCTTGGATGCACATTTGCCAAACTAAAGGTAGTTTTTCACAAACATTACTGAAAAGTGCAAACAAACAAACATGTTTATATGGCTTTGAAAGTCGTTAAACAAGCAGCAGATGAAAAAGTGGAGGTATATTATGAATGTATATTAAAATTGGCAAACTACGTACACCATAAAATAAACGGCAATTTGTTTATGACATTTTTTCCAAGCTAGATTAGTACCCTATTTACATGTAATCATTATAAGGACGAAAGGAAATATTTTGTTCCTCCACAAAAATGTTATAGTGACATGTGAAGAGAACATGGGTGATGCCAATGAATACTAGAAAATATTGGAACCTCCACCAAAATCGGAAAAAACCACAGATTTTAGGAAGAACGAACTAGTATGAAATCAATGTAAAAAATCAAGTCATACCAAATAATGTTACCATCGGAACCCAAAAAACTTGAATAATTAGTTCATGGAGAAAAAAAATGTACAAGTGAATGAAATATTTGCTTAGTTGAAAACAACTAGAAATCCATATATAGGAAACCGAAATAACAAAACCAATAATACTACCATTCAGTTCTCTTGTTTTATTTGTGGTGGTCTTGATCATAAAAATTTTGATTACCCACATTAGTAGGTAGCATTGGAGACATTCAAAAACAAGAAAGTAAACTCCAAACTAAAAAAGGAAAATGTAGTAATTAACATGGTGTTGGTTGTAATTACTAGAAGTCAAATCTTCGAAGCTGATGCCTTCAAGGAAAAGGAGATGAAATGAAATAACACTATTGCAAATTAGCAAGAGGAAGAACAACTTTAGAAATCATTTGAAGATGTTATCAAACAACTATAGAAGGAGGAACCACCATTATAAGTTCCAACATTGGAGGTTGCTAAGGGGTTCACTCGCACGAATGAATAAACGCCAAGAAATGAAGGATGCCATACTAGTTAATCCTAGTTCGGAAATCAGAGTTAACATGTTGAAAGCCATGGAAAAATCAATTACAATTCAACAGGCTATTGAAGACCAGTTATTCAAAAGCACACATATGTTGACCTTCACAAAACTCTTTCAACTTGCACCAAACTTAAAACAATATGTTTTGTCTAAACTCCATACAGAACAAAATTTGGTTCCACACTAGTTTTTCACTATTGCAAAGTCATGAAAATTTGAGAACAAAAGATAACAAGCATGAGACTACTAATGTTGTGGCTTTTTATGAGTAGAAACAGTTAGAGGACCATGCAACCTATCCTGATACACAAAGGGTGGTGTGATTTTTTTCCCCTTTGGTGAAACTTGAAAATGTAGATCAAAATATTAAAGGATTATAAACACATTATAGGTTCAAGGCCCTTACATTCTATGGACTCCATTTCTCATAGAGATGTTTTGTTGAAGATGTGAAAGTTAACTTGTTTTTGCAGTTTTAATTACCATCAATCTTCACATGGCGGTTATCCAAATACATGTTGGGTGAAATCTAGTGGATGATGTGTCACTAGACAAAGGTTTTGGAGCCAACATTATCACCGAGGATCTAAGGAAACGGTTGGGGTTGCCTTCCCCCAAGCCCACCCCTTATGTGTTCTGAATGGGGGATCACTATTTGACAAAGTCAATCGAAGTCATTTGAAACTTAAAAATACATATACATGGAATTCCATATGTTGCCACATTCAACATTATGCGAAACAATGTATTTTTAGCTGACCTTGGTTTAGGAATGCCAAGGTGATTCATGATTGGGGGAATACTTTGATCACCATAGAAGGCAATGCAACGATTTGGACGATTCTAGTAACAACACACTCGGATGCTAATACCAAGCAACCAAAAGTTCTTCTCTACTATGATTTTGCTAATGGCATCACAAACAAGGAGGAGGAAATTCTTCTCCAAGGGGAACCGAAATTGTTCACCATTAAAATAATTACCTCATTAGAACTAGGCACACCTTGTGTCTTACGTTGTTCCAAAAAAATCCGGTTTAGAGGAGGGGAAATTCTAGTAGATGAAGTCCCCACACACTTAAAGGTGCAAGATTTGAAAATTGCTAGGTGGACACTACAAAAAGATGTCTAGATTTAAAATTTAAATTTGGACACTCTAATGACGCACTCCCAACTCCTTAAAGGGCTCAAATATGAGCCCAAGTAGAAAGTAGCGGATAAGGAGGAGTCGGAGCACGCTCCCTAGCTCACAACCCTTTGAGGGGTAGAGGGGCGGGTTGGAGCTCCGGGATGGGACTAGGAAGAGTTGACAAGCTTTAGTCACTCACACGGGCC
>Ga0116231_10011030_pt1 | contig 14153 bp, 10 predicted proteins | sample S1TSphgellanicum_2_FD_89695 | JGI IMG/M metagenome (GOLD analysis project Ga0116231, IMG submission 89695) | Host-associated microbial communities from peat moss isolated from Minnesota, USA - S1T2_Fd - Sphagnum magellanicum MG | ecosystem: Host-associated > Plants > Peat moss > Unclassified... | reverse complement strand
TTTTGGTTCTGAGACAGAAGACGGACAGTTCTCTAAGAGAGGAGAAATGGGAATGGGAGGGAGGAAGGGGAGGAGAGGAGAGAGAGAGAAAGAGAGGATGCAGGGACGGACGACACGGGGACAAGCGCGGAGAGAAGAAGGGAGGGAGGGACGGCCGTCAGTCCTCGTCGCCGTGTCCGACGCAAACAAGCGAGAGCGACACAAATCGTTTGTGTCGCCGGCTGCCTACCCACACTTGCAGACAAAGAGGCAAACCAAAAAAAACCCCGTCTGACACGGAAAATTACGCACACCAGCAACGAACGTAAGGAAAATCCACAACACTCCCACAAACCCAGATTATCATCGTTCATCCATACTTTCTCATTCATTCGCTCCTTCATCCATTCACTTTATCATCCATTTGCTCACTCGTCCATTCATTTTCTCATCCGTTTAGTCACTCGTCCATTCACTCCATCATCCATTCGTTTTCTCATACATTTGGTCACTCGTCCATTTCTTCATTCATCCATTCATTTTCTCATCCATTTAGTCACTCGTCCATTCATTTTCTCATCCGTTTAGTCACTCGTCCATTCACTCCATCATCCATTCATTTTCTCATACATTTGGTCACTCCTCCATTTCTTCACTCATCCATTCATTTTCTCATCCATTTAGTTACTCGTCCATTCATTTTCTCATCCATTCGTTTTCTCATCCAATTCGTCACTCGTCCATCCATTCCTTCATCCATTCATTTTCTCATCCGTTTGGTCACACATCCATTTACTCCTTCATCCATTCATGTTCTCATCCGTTTCCTCACTCATCCATTCGCTCCTTCATCCATTCATTTTCTCATCCGTTTCCTCACTCATCCATTCGCTCCTTCATCCATTCATTTTCTCATCCGTTTCCTCACTCATCCATTCACTCCTTCATCCATTTAGTCACTCACATGCATTGACTCCTTCATCCATTCATTCATTCATGCATTCATCCATTCCTTCACTCATCCATCCATCCATTCATTCATTCATGCATTCACACACTCATCCATTCCTTCACTCATCTGTTCATTCATTCATCCATTTGTTCACACGTTCGCTCGGTTGCCCATTCATTCATCCATGTATTTCATCCGTTCGTCCATCCATTCATCCATCCAATCATGCATTCATTCTATCCATATCAAGATGAGTAATTTTTATTGTTTTTAAGTGGCATATCGTCCCTAGGTTGATTTTGCCAAATCTGGCTATAGACCATATATGAAGCACAAAATATTTTTAAATAATCATATTTCTATCTTTTTGGTAACCATAATGAAAATCAGATATAGAAAATTTGGCCATGTTGACACTTTTTTTTTTCCCCTCTTCTCAGTTCTGGTGATTAAAAGCCCACCAAATATAAAGTAAAATAAAAAAATCATTACTCAACAAAAAAAAAAAATCACTATGCTTAAGAATCACATGTTTGTTTGTCAAAAAAAAAAAAATTTCAAATTTTCATTTCAACAAATAGAATATTTTCTTGAAGCTTCAATATTTCCCCTTCACAAATTTTTTTTTTTTAATTTTTAAATTGACATTCTTTTCAACACTTCCAAAAATAATATAATTCATGTCAAATAATACTACCGAAATCACATGTTTGTTGAATAATGAATTGATTTTGAAATTTCCATTTCTGCAAATAGAATATTTTCTTGAAGATTCAATATTTCCATTCACAATTTTTTTTAATTTCAAAGAAAAAATTGAAAGTTTTTGCAACTCATCTGAAAATAATATAATTTGTGTGAAAATACTACCGAAAATCATATGTTTGTCAAATAATTAATTAATTTTGAAATTTTCATTTCAACAAAAATAATATTTTCTTGAAGATTTAAAATTTCCCTTCCCAAATTTTTGTTATTTCAAAGAAAAAATAGAAAGTTTTCCAACACATCTGAAAATAATATAATTTGCATGAAAATACTACCAAAAATCATATGTTTGTCAATTAATTAATTAATTAATGTTGAAATTTTCATTTCAACAAAAATAACGTTTTCTTGAAGATTTAATATTTCCCTTCCCAAAAATTAAATTAAATTAAATTAAATTGAAATTTTTTCAACACTTCTGAAAATAATATAATCCAGGTGGAAATACTACCTATTTAGTGACTATGTAACCAACCTTGGCTCTGATTGGCCCAATGTAACCACCCTTTGCAATTTGGATGAACATGTCATAATCATCTCTCTCCATGGATGAAAAGAGGTACCCTCTTTTAATTTTCATTACAATCAGTTATGTCCAGTAACACACACATGCCTATCAAATTTTGTTTGTAGCCAAAATGGCAATCATCCATAGGAAAATGTTTTAAAAAAAAAAAAAAAGTGGCAATCGTCCCTACGAATATATAGTTCAGATAGATAAATGCAACTTTCTAAAAGACGGAAAAGTTTCGACCTTATGTTTTATGCAATTAGTTTGGTTTAATCAGTTGTATATAATTAATATTAAATAAATAATCTCAATGTTTTAATTGGTTGTATATTATTCATATTACATAAGCTCAATGTTTTAATTGGCTGTATATAATTAATATTACATAATGTGAATATTTTAATTGGTTGTATGTAACTAATATTACATAATATCAATATTTTAATTGGGTGTATATAAATAATATTAAATAATCTCAATGTACCTATTGCAACTGAAGTATAGGTATACCCTACATGCCCAAGGGGCTTTTTTTTAAGGACATTTGAAAGGGAACTTCTTTACACAATTCCTAAGGTTCTTACAACTCAAAACACTCATACTAAAAAAAAATTCAAATTAATACCAATTACACCAAATCTTGCAAGTAATATTCCTATAACCTTGTGTAAAAGTTTAAATTAACTATATAAAAATAACATATATTTACACACAAATTTGGCAATAACATAAACAACGAACAAGGATATGTGCACCAATTTTCAACTCTTCACTTTCACTTCCAACTCATGAGAGACTTTAGCTAAATAGCTTGAAACATTGATATACTATGGAAGATAATTTGTTTGCTTTGTGTAATCTCCCAAACCATGACAACCCCAATTGGCATTCTTGGTGATATTGGAAAGGCCTTAATGAGTAAGGATGCATCAAGTTAATTTCAACATAATATTTAGAGCTATGGTGCAAGAGTTATTGAATATTGACCAATTTTGTCCAAGAAAATTCAACAATTTTAAGATTTTAAAAATTAGGAAAATTGGGGGAAGCTCTTGGTATTATTGGAAATCCAAGTGATTTGTACATTATGTTTCAAATATGTCACTTGAATTATTTGAATTTGTCAATTATAAAGCAAACCTTATAATGTTGTAGCTTAATCTTCAATTTTTTGTTGTTTTTGCAGTTATCCTAAAATTTCATTTCCTAGATTCATGATATTTCCAAAGTCCAATTCATATCCAACCTACACCTTTTGAGATAGAACAAGGTCAATTTGGAATCATTGGTTGTAACCTTGTTAAATTTTGTTTTTTTGACACATATTTTCATTAACAATTAAATTGAAATGGCATGAAATGACTTTATATGCACATTGACTAATGGACCATTTGTGTGGTTGGCTCAAGTGGGATCATCTTCCAAGGCTTTAATTATAAAAAACTTTTGAAAAAAAATCCTCTTCAAGGCTATAATAAGAGACATGCCTTTCCAATTGTGACAAAATCTCATTGGTCCAAGTGTGAACTCAAACTTGTCATTGGCCCTAAGTCCAAAGGCTTGGGATGTGAAAGTGCAAATAAAAAGGCCAATATGATGAATAAACCTTGACTAGTTGAAAACAACCAAGTTTTGTAATTATAATTAGTTTTTAATGATGAAAATCATTTTAAAATTCAAAACCTTTGCTTTTGTTGGTTTGAAAGTTACAAAACAACCATTGTGCACACCACTTTTGGCAAGGGTTTTCCAACGATACTAAAAATGTAACAAAGGGCCCCATGGTTTGGGAAGGCATCATGGTCATAAAAAAACCTAACAAACATAACACTTTTATTAATATATAGATATCACAAGATAATAAAAACACCATAAACCTTAAACATTAATAGAAAAACTTATTCCATTATGTTATGGAGTTGAATAACTTCAACATCTACATAATTAAAGAAATAATGGGTCATAATTTGTTTGAATGCTTCAAAAATATTTTCCTTATACGCAACCTTTTTGTCATATTTTAGAACATAGTACCCATATATAATGTAATGTTAAATGTTTGATAATGAAAATTTTTAATTATAACATTGTATAGTATGGAAGAAGCAAATCACAAAAACTAGTGTGGCATGTGCCGTTGGCCCCAAGTGTTACCACATCCTCAACTGATTTTTCCTTCCAAAACTTGGTTTTTTGGAATTTATTTGAATTTTCAACAGCAGGAATCATTTTTAAATCAATATTTCTCACATTCTAAAATCCAAATCTTACCAAATAAATTCCATTAAATCTTGTTCATCAAGATCTTTCCAACAATACGAAAGGCACATTCCAATTCTTCCAAAATTTTCAGCTACAATTTAATTTAATTTTCAATGAAAAAATCGTTTAACATCCAAGAACTCTTGCATTGCAAGTCCAAATGTGATGGAACCAAGCCCATGCACCTCTTCTCATCAAGAGCTTTCCAAAGACATCAAGAACTCGATCAAGCATCCCAATTTGGTGGATCTCATAACTACAAAACAAAACAAACTACCTACCTTCCTTTATAAATAGATGTTGAAATATTTTCATTCATATGAATATAATTGGTATTTTGATAATATTATATAAACACCAAATTATTATGGTGCAAAGGGAAATGCCTTTTACATGTATAAACTTGTTATAATATTTAACCATTTGTATAAGAAACAATTTTTGTCATTTGATATGTGTACATAAAATGCATAGTTTGAGTGTTTTGTCAACCCATTTACATATATTGAAGGGACCCTAGGATGTTAAGAGTATTTTGAAATGTCACATTTGTCGTCACTTAACAAAGTAACTTGATTTTTGTGTGAATGGGGAGTAATCACCTCTTGATGTATTTTAATGTTTTATTTATTTTTATTTTTGAATTTTTTGCTTTAAAGTTGTAATCATGCATTTTATAACGGGTCCCAAGATTTTAAAATATCCATAAAACATGACTTGATTTTTACCAAATCCCATGTTGAAATACCAAAATCTTATATACGTTTAAACATATACCAAAGTGGCTACGATAATGCATGCCTCATATCACATTGTTAAAAATGTTTAAATATTTTGACATGTAAAAAATTGTGCAATTCTTATAATTAAGTGAGAAGGTTGATGGAAATGTTTTTAAAAAATTTAGCATTTTAAAAATATTGAAAAGATTAATACCATATCATTTTTATACCACCCAAGCAAATCATGATTTTGATGTACATGCCTATTTGTGTTGTTTGAACCTATGTCTTTAAATTAACTACTTCGTTCATTTTCCCTACCCACCTACATGATACGACAAAACATATTAACATGTGCATTTTCATGTTGATGTTATATATATTAAATTAATTTAATAACCTACTTCTTTCAAGCCTATAACCCACTTTCCTTATCACATTTACATGGACATGAATATGGAGAATTTTGAAATATTAATGACCATATGGGAACATAAGAGGGAAAATAAAGGGAGAAAGGGAAGGGTGATTATGTTCATTTCAAACCTTGCCCTTTGGGCAAGGTCATTGCACTCATTGTATGATATTTTTTGCAATTTGAATGTGAACAAGCACCATACATTTAATCTCACAAGGAAACTTTTTTTTTTGAAGCCATAAACATGTGCCCTTGAGTGTCTACAACTAAACACATATTATTATGGTATGCATCAAAGTGTGTGTAATTTGTTTGGTTTTCATGACTCACCAATGGGTTTGAACTAGCATTAATTTTAATTCTTATGTATGTAATTGATGCATGAATTGTGAAAGCAATTCAAAAGATGGAATCTTTTTTCCAAAACATTGATAAGTTGTTCAAATCGTATATAAAGTGTTTGTTTATGAACTATCAAACATTTTCATTCAATTCATAAATAAATGTGCATTAGGACTTATTTCATGTGTCCATCCTTTGTTGTTTGGTTGGGTATGTACCCATGTTGGCCAATTATTTATAAAAAATTCTCAATTATGAACCTAATTATTGATAATTTATTATTTGGATATTGATTTTTTTGAAATCAGTAAATAATTTACCCACTTAATAAATATCATTCCAAGAACCACCAAGGTCATTATGGATTAGGTATTGAATTTTCAAATTTTAATAACCTACCTAAATGGCTAGAATTTCATCCAAACAAGTTATACATCAATTTTCAAACCCTAAACATGTTATGATAAAAAAATAAGGAAAAACAAAAAAATAAAATAAAATTTAATATTTTAAAATCTTGTCAAGAAGGTTGGTTCAATTTTTTAGTTAAACTTGATTATGTTGACCTTAAGTTAGATTAGTGAAGTGAAATGTGTTTTAGTTCAAACCTGGTTTCAATGGGAACTAAATTTGAAATATTTCATGTGTGGGATTAATCCCAAGTTGTGTGTTCTCAAATCACTTGTGGTGATTTGAAATTTTAAAACACATAGGTTTATTGTTGAAGGTTTGTAATGTTTTTATGCAAGTTGAATTCTTGTTCTTTGCAAATGAATATAAATTTTGAATCATCAAAAATATGATCTAGTTGTATTTTGAGTAATTCATTTTGTTTAACCTTGGTTTTTGTTTTCTTTGTGTTTTGCATGGGAATATGTTAGCGACAAGTGCCATGTAATTACATTTTGTGAAGTTTGTATTTTGGTTTATTTTCAAGTTTGTAGCTAGTACAAGTTATAGTAGAAGACATTTTTTGGTCTTTAGCTAAAGAAATATGTTTAATGATTTTGGCATTTTTGGGCTTGATTTTCATTTTTAAATCCTTTGGGAATTGAACCTAAATAAGACTTAGTTACCTAGGAGTTTGAAATTTGAAAAAAACAAGAAAAATAAAGAAAGGCCATGTTCCTATCATTGGTGAAAGCACATTAAGGTGTAACAATTTTGAGCACATATGGAAATCCATAATTGTTAAAATTAACATTATGAGTGAAGGCATGATACTTTGAATCACACAAGTCATTTTATAAATTATCATTAAAAATTCATTATTAAAAAAAATTCCAACACTAATTTACCTTACATGGAAAACTTCAATTTGAAATATGAGTTTGTAAATACTAGTTTCACTAAAGAAAGGACTTAATGGGAAAAAACCATAATTCAAAATACTTTGATGAAATTGGTTATCAAAATTCTCTCAAAAAGTCTTCCTTAATATATATGTTACCACACCATATTTTCATTGAGTCTTTTATTCAATAAAAAAAATAAATGAAGGTGCATGATTATGGATTATTACAAGTTTTTAGGTATTTTTTTAAAAGTCCATTATGTTATGACAATTCAAAAACTATTCAAAAAATTCATACCATGTGATTAATATATATATAATATTATAGTGTGGAGTTCTCTACCAACTTAATCATTTTTATTTAATCACATGGTCAACTACAAATCTCAAAATCTTGCGAAAACTACCTCGTGACAACATTTTATGGACATTAATGTGCTTTCATTATAGAGGTCCCCCCCCATCTTTATCCCTCATTTTTTTTCTCCCTTTCTTTTTCATTTTCTCCTTCTTTCTCTTCCTTCATGCTTTTTCTCTTCATGTCAACTACTGATTACCCAATCATCACAAACTTCTTAGGCCATGGTTTGGCAATAATAGTCATATGAAATTTGTTTTTTCATAAGTTCATATAATCTAAACATAGATGTTATGTATTATTAAAACACAAATGTTGTGTAAACAACATCTATGTTTAAATAATAGGAATAAACATTCAACATCCATGTTTAAACGATATGGATAAATGCATGACATCGATGTTTAAATAATACAAACCCATGGAAAACAAGCTTTACATGAATATTATTACCAAATCATGGCCCATGAAGTTTATGGTAGTGTCACGGCAACAACAAAAGCCACCACAACAATAACCACCATCTCCACTAGTAACCCTAGTTTGGAGCTTGGCTTGTTAACTTTCATAAACAACAATAGGGGTAGGGTTGTTTGTGTTATCATTGCATGTTTGTGTGTGTGCGTGCGCCATAACAACAACCATAGCTTCTGTTGCAACAAATAAGGGGCATGGTAAACATTAACTTCTTCTTGATTAAATTCTTTAAACATAATTATAAAATTTCTTCAAGATTACATATCTACATGTAATAATTTTTTATTTATGTGTGAAAACTCAATGTGACATCCATGTAATTGGATATTGATGGTTAGCCAAAAGTTTTATATGCAAACATCTTATATGTTGGTTTTATCACACACTAAATCTATCTTTAAACGACACTTGAACCATTTGTGGTGAAGGTCAACCGTGCATACATGTTGGTGTTAACCCATGTTTTTTATTTGGGTGACAACAAGAATTCATCATCATGGTAAGGTGTAGTGATCACTCCTTTTTCATCACCCATTCTACATGTTATTACAAATATTAGGGTATAGGAAAATTTTCCCTCTACTTTATTGGCACATGTTGTTATTGTGCCTACTCTTGTTGAAGTACATATATTGCATCTTTCATCTTTTGTCTTTTTTTCTTAAGAAGATCATTTCCAAAATATTTGTGTTCCTCCTTTCGTTGTGCCATAATCACAAGTGTTATCCTTGTTTATCATCTTTGGTCTTGTTACTCTTATTGAGGAGATAGATTTTTAACCCAAACTTGTTTCTTGGTTTTCATCAATTGCTCCTTCATTTACTTCATCATTTTTAATTACTTGTTCATGCTTTAGATATCTTCAATTCCATGTACACATGTTCATCATTCTTCATTGTTTGGAAGCATTTATAAAATGTTTACTCTCATTTAATGAATGCACATGAAAATGTTTTCCCAAAAAGTTTTTACCTCATTTTAATATTATATTTCGCAAGGTAAACACATACATTCACAATGTCATATAGTCTTTAGTCTCCCCATTGGTTTTGATCACAACTTTGAACACCTACACAGGCGAATTAAAATCAATATCCTTGACATATGGAGGATATGGAAATTGGTTTCTAACTTGTTGCCTCTTGGGTTTTACTATTATAACACTTTGTTATAGGTGGTAGCTAAATGGGTAGTGACATACTACCCATGGTAACTCAAAGGATTACACTATTTCCACCAATTGCCAAATTGTGATTCCATGATAATGTACTAGGTAACTAGCTCTCACTACTAGCATTCTTGTGGTAGTGGTAAGTCTTATTGCATTCCATACATGTATGTACATATAAAACATAATATTGTGGGTATAATAGGGAATGGCTAAGATTTATCTCCAATACCTCTTTTCACATTTCTAAGATTGATTGTTCCCCTTATGTCTAGATTAGGTGGTTATTTTCCACCACTTCCATTAGTCACCATAATAGGTAATATATCATGTGTAGAAATTGTTAATCAATGATAGTTTGTAGTTGGAACTCCTATCATAACACATCCAAGTGCGAGTACACCTCAAGACCTCATCATTACATTTGTATGGTTGTTTTAAACAAAATTAATACCCACATGTGGAACAATTGGTTTTAATGAAATTGATTTATCATGATTCACTATAGGTGTTGAAATAAATACGACATGTGTAACATGTTCACCATGAAATGGTACATATGATGTACTCAATTTATTTCAATTGTGACACGTATTGTCCCCACATGTTGTTGATCTATTATCAAAACTTAGTTGGTGAATTAATTCATTAGGTCATTTGCGATCATCTACTAGAATTCATTTTGTTTGAACAAACATGTTATTATCAAAAATTATTTGTGTTTGCAAAAGGTACATTACTCTATGATGTTGAATACCTTGATTTGCTTTGGCACAATGTGTGGTTTAAAACCTCATGGGAATGTTAGCACAAATACCATTCTAAGAATTTGATGCAAAATCCTTATATCAATGGAATATGTTATAAACATTGCTAATGCTACTTTTATTATGGTAATATAATTCCATGCAATTCTACATGTTGAGTTATTGAATTCTACCATTAGTTGTACAACCTAATAAATTTATGTATTGATGATTTGAACCACTTAGACATGTGTCATTAGATTTGGGTTGTTTAGTTCTTCATCATGAGTTGCATATTATGGAACATGTTGTGTTCTTTTGAAATAATTTAAAGGCATAGATAAACAAACATGAATTATGGATTCCTATTGTCTATGGACTACATTTTCATTCGCAATTACTTCCCAACCAACATGTATAATACTGATTCAACATGGGGTTTGGTTTTGTTAAATTTGTAACCACATGGTTTATATTCATTTGTCGTGGTGATTCAAATTGTTGAGGTACAACTTTTGAAACATGTTCGGGTTTCTAGTGTGCATCAACCATCCTAATTGTTTCAATTTTCGAAGGATCATGTTGACATCAATGTAACAATTGAACACCTATTAATTGCATATTCCATTGTTCGTGGGTGAACCGATCCTCACATGGTACCATTAGGAACCATCTCAATGAATGGTTAAGGAACCAAAAGTCGCCAAATCATTTTTCTAGGCCCTTTTTAAAAATGTTTTCAAAACTATAATTTATTTTTTTCATGTTTATCCATTGCATGCACTACTATATGGCTTGAAGTTTATTTTGGAATTAAAAAATTCAAAATTCTTAAAAATGTGTATTCTTAATTAAAATGACATTTTATAAATCGATAGCCTTAACTTTGGAAATTCATAACTAAATTATATTTACTCAAATAATTTTTTAATTAAAACATATAAATATAATTACTTCAAAACTACATTAGGAAAAACATTCTCAATAAATTTTCAAATCATGTTTCAAATTTATGTTTCTGACCAAAAAGTTCAAGGAAAGGAGCTAATGCTATGTTTTTGAAACCTTTTTTTAATGCAATGATGAAGAAAATAAAATACAAAATATCTTTAATATTATTGAAATTTCAAAATCTATGGAACCTAATAAATGTATGCATTAAAAAAATTATGAGAATATTTAGTTAAATGTTACTTATGATTTTTCAAAATTTAATGGGTCCATGAAAATCAAGGTGTGACATTCTTATTGGTACCACCCAAGAATGGGCTTGCCTTTCAATTATGTTATAGATGATGTTTTATATCGTATAGGTCATTATTTTGCTTTTAGAATCACTTGATTTACACAATGGACATTACTAGGGGTGCTTGCAATTTCTTTTTTGCATGTATCCTTGTGCATCGCACTTACAACCCATTCATTTTTATTGCCTACTTAATAAAGTGTAATTGCAAATTTTTAATTACCATTCCTGATGTTCTAACATTAACATTTAAAAACTATTTATTTCAACATTGATAAATTTATATCCTTACAATATTATTATTCATATTCGAGTCCTAAATATATTTAACATTCTAATTTATAGATTTTAATCAATAACACCCATGTTCTTGGACTAAAAATTATGTTCAAAAACCAAACATGTATACAATAACAACAACAATTTAAAACATAACATATGAAACCAAACACAACAAACCACACAATCCAAAACCAACTCTCCCAATTTTGAATCTTGACGATGGTTACCAAATGGTAAATATTAAATTGCTATTTCTTGATCAAGTTTTTTGGACAAATTTATAAACAAATTTCAAGCCTATAAATATATATGTAGATTGATTACACACCTCCAATTAGTACTAACATGTAGTATTCTTGCAAATATTAATTGCTATAACCTTTGTAATATACATATTTATATGCTACAAACACAATTATTCACAAAACATTTCCAAATTTGATTACTATTTCAAATTTCATGACCATATCAAATTATTATTGTTTCAATTTCTCATTGAATGACTATTTCAATTCATCATGATCATATTGAATCATGGTCACAATTTTTTATTGAATTGGTCAAATGTCAATTCTCCATGACCATATTAAATTGGTGTTTCAATTATCATGATCATGTTCAGTTATTGTTTCAATAAAACACACAAAAAATTCAAATATTTCATAATATAAAAACCTTGGACATTAAAAATGCCTTTTAACGTCCATATTGGTGCCCAAGTAGGTGTTAATTAGACATGCTTGGAATATGTAAGCATGAATCAATGTTGACCAATTATTGTTTTTTAAAGTATTCACTAAGTAGGTTTTTTTAAAAAATGTTTTTGGGGGACCACATGTGTTATCATTTAAAAAAAATGGTAGCTGGGCATGTTATCAAATAATTGGTTGATAATTTTTTATTATATTGTTGGTTATAAGGTTTTCAAAATAATAATAATAATAATAATAATATTTTTATTTTTTATTTTAAAAATAAAATTTAAATATTGATAATTTACTTGGATGATAATTGGGTCATCCATATAGGTTATTAGATTTTTGAGAATTCAATATCATGTGGTTATTAAAAAAACCAAGAACCAACTAGTAGGTTATCAACATTGGTATGAACAACATGCAAAAAAACAAACAAACAAACATCATTTTAAAAATTAGATAGATAAATAGATAAATAGATAGAATAATATTAAGCAATTCATTTTTTGTAATTAGGCATCCCTTTCATGTAATTTCATAACAATAGGTGAAAGAGATAGTTTATGCATAAGGTGTTATGTTTGGTCAAGTTTTGTTTACTTTACAACTTTCCTTTTTTTCTTATTTGGCTATGGCTTGTGAATTTTGATTTATCCAATTATATAAGACTTGAGTGGAGGTGGGATGCCAATCGAAGGCAAAGCAATGCTTTCCAAATTGAGGCAATCTCACAACTTGTTTTGAAATTTGGAGATTTATGTTGCAAAAAATATTGTGTGTGGAAAGATTTCAAAAGTTTACATTGACAAGAATGTTATTAAAAATGTGAATGAATGTTATTACATGCACATTGAGGATGATGATGTTGTGTTAATCATAACATTTTTTCATAATTAGGAAATGAACATGATGAGATAGGTCATGGACTCTAATGTAATTGAATTGATGTACAATAATGCAATTGAATCAATCTTCAATAATGTAGTTGAATCAATGTAAGGTCTTTTGGAAGTTGTATTGATATTAATGAATGTAACTTAAGAATTTTTGCCCAAATTTTTGAGCAATTAAGCATTTCATAATTGATATATTTGTTAAGCATTTTTTTTTTTTGGTCAATTCACAATCCCATAATGTTTAATTACAAAGGTAGCAACATTCTTGCTTGCAACCTTTAATTGCCTTTGACAATATAACTAACGAATCTCAAGGTGGGTATTTTGAGAAACACATAACCAATGGTTACTATGAAAAAATAAAATAAAATTTGATGATCAAGGTAGTAAAATTTACATGGTGAAATTCATAACCAAGGGGTCTAAAATTTCAATTTATTTATTTATTTATAAAAAATTTAAAATTTTTTTTGGTGATATCGAACACCTGGTTTGGTCCAAAAAAGTTATAAAAAAAAGGAAAACAAACCTACCCGGAGGTGGCAGTTTGTGAAAGAATATCAATAACCGGGCAACATTGAGTCAGATATCAACCCAGATGATGGTGGGTAGGTGAATGGGTAAGTAGGTGGGTATCAACCCAGATGATGGTGGGTAGGTCGATGGGTAGGTAGGTAGGTAGGTAGGTGGGTGGGTGGGTATACCCTAAACTCCTCAGCTAGGCCATTGCCTACCTAATAACAAGGTCCATTTACCACTAGCCTATTGTGGGTTGTTTTGCATGTTTTTTGTGGGTAGGGTCAGACTACTGGGCCATTTTGCAATGTAATTGGTAGTTTTAAGAGTTTCTTTTCTATCAAAACATTTGCTAGGCTAACTCTTGGCTCTCATCACCAACAAAAAAAAAAAAAAAAAAAAACAAAAAAAAAATATTCCAATTTTTCTTTTTTTTTTTTTTTTTTTTTTTTTTTTTTTTTTTTTTTTTTTTTTTTTTTTTTTTTTTTTTTTATTTTTTTTATTTTTTATAATTTTTA
>Ga0116231_10011028_pt1 | contig 14154 bp, 6 predicted proteins | sample S1TSphgellanicum_2_FD_89695 | JGI IMG/M metagenome (GOLD analysis project Ga0116231, IMG submission 89695) | Host-associated microbial communities from peat moss isolated from Minnesota, USA - S1T2_Fd - Sphagnum magellanicum MG | ecosystem: Host-associated > Plants > Peat moss > Unclassified... | reverse complement strand
GTCGAGACCTTTCCAACGGTATGTCGCACGTTCTCTGCAGCCAAGTATTTCGGGTCGATTCCCGACTTTTAGTCGTCGGGAGTCAAAACTGGCAGACTCCCGGGAATTCGACTCTCGACCCTTCTTTTGGCCACAACTTGTGTTTAAAATGTCCAAATGAGCAATGCGAGCCCATTTTAGATATCTACGCTTCAAGAGCTTTCCAATGATATAAAGAACGCCACAATCCATTCAGGTTTGACCCCTGAAATCGCTCTCTGAAGTTTCGGGAGTCCACCGGGAGTCCATCTGCCCAAAGTGGGAGTTTGCCTTAGGAGTGTGAGGGTTCACTCCCTCACACTTTCTAACACTTTCTCACACTCCCTAGCACTTTCTTGCACTCCCGGGAGTATGTGATGTGACTCCCGGGCTTCCTCTTGCCTTAACTCCCGGGCTTCCTCTTGGCCCGCACTCTTACAATGCCTTTGCCTTGAATCCCGGGCTTCCTTCCTCTTGGCCCGCAACCTTGCAACCCCCTTAGCCTTGGTCGCGAGCCCAAAGCTAGGGTTGCGACACACCACCTCATCCTTGAAATTATCATTTGATCGTTTTACCTTAACTTCAAACTCCTCCCACTGACAATCCATAGATGGACCTACCATTCGGATAGGCTTTAGAAGTGGTAACATAGCCAAGGGTGTGGGTTGTATTAATGGGACTTGTGGAACGGTTGCATGAAGGTAATCCATTGTAGGATAATGAGGGAACTCATTAGGATGATGGTAAAGAAGTATGAATGCAGGAATGGGTTCCTCCACCCTTCGAAACATCCTATCATTTTCTTTGTCAATTACTTTGACCTCTAAAGTTGCAAAAATTACTACTTCTAGGTTCCTAGGCCTTATGTTTAGGATGTCTCGAATGGTGGAAGGCATACTAAACCCTTGGATGAAGTATTGATGAATGGTGTCATCATTCAACAAGTTTCCCACGTATTAAGTACACACATATGAAATGATGTCTTTCGAAAGACCTTGTCTAATGTTTGTCAAAATAGCTAAGGCTTGTTATTGGCCAATCATTAGTCTATAATGATGTAAAAATGCAGCTTGGAATTGTTCCCAAGTGTTGAAGGATCCTTCAACATGGGATCTATACTAGGCATAGGCAGAATTGGCTAGGGTGGAAGGGAACCAAATGAGATAATAATCATGGTCGGTTACTAAACTAGTTATTTAAACCTCCACAAATTTTTCCACATGAGTTGTAGGATCTTCATTTGGAGAGCCAATGAACTTAGGACGATTTGTAGAGATAGTGAGTCATTTTAAACCATTAAGAACTATAATGGGAAGACCTCTAGGGAGCATCATTGGGTCAATATGGTGGATATGAGGGTCGGGCGGATTGGTTCGAACTTCAGGCCCTTCTGTTGCCACATGGACACCATTTGCCACCCCTACAGGCCCCCTATCTAATGGCTAACAATCTCTACCTAATCCTAAGGCTATTGAAACTTCCAACATACTATCTTTAAACCTTTTTTTTCCTTCAACCTCTAAAACAACTTTTACGATCGATTGGAAATGTTATTTCCTTACTCTATGACAAAATACCCTATCACTCTTTAACACTATTGGTTTTGTTTTGGGTTTAATCGGCATATAACATAACTATGGAATTTGGTTCTATCACATGAAAAGGCAACCTTCAAGACATCACACTTTGGAAAAATGGGTCATCACTCCCACCATCTCCAAGCTCAACAACACAAATGGTTTTGTCAATGATTGACCCGACCTCATCACCAACAAAATGTTTTTTAGAAAATTCAAAACAATTACACACTCAAAGATCCCCAATCAACACACAAGGGAACTTGGGACAACTTTCTTGTCATTTAACATGATTTCTTAAGTTGAACTACGAAACAATACTTGAGAGGGTTTAATAAAAGTACTTGTAAGCTTTAACGTGCTCCTTCCTTACTTTTCAATCTAAAATTTCAAATGCAAGTGTAACAAATAAAAACTTATTTGGGATTGTATGACTTCTTGACTTGCACATGAGGTGTTGTTTCTTGATCCAAGCTCCTTCTAATACCAATGGTTTCCAATAAGTTTAATCTCTCACCATATGTAAAATAAACACCAATCACTTTAATAGCATCACCTCCCGGCGGACACATCACAATGTGAGGCGACTTTTTGTCCCTCTACTCCCGGTTTTATGAGGTGACTATACTTGAAAATACATATGCTACCAATGAAGGAAAAATGGAAGTGTATTTCTAGACGTTAAATGACATTTATAGTTGAAACTAAGTAATTTGCCTCTTATGTATCATTTATGATTTAGAATTGATAGTTCCAAGTTTAAACACCTCAAATCCTAAAATTTTATGTCAAATTGTCATTCATTAAAACCAACCTTTAAGGGTTCAACACCATGTTCAACTTAGTTGTAAACCACCAGCCACTTGAAATATTATTTCTAGCACATATGTTATTCAAACTTAATTTGCCTTAGTTCACTAAAAAGTTAACTACAAGGCACACCTTGCTACCAAATCCTACGCTTTGTAGCTAAACCAATAAGAAGTTATGCCACCAAACCCGAGGGGGTTTTATGCAGGTAGTAAGTTCAAATTGGCTGCAGACCACCAATTTCTTGAAATATTATTTCTAGCACATATGTTATTCAAATCTAGCTTGCTTTAGCTCATTAGAAAGCTACCTACAAGGTGCACCTTGTTACCAAATCTTATACTTTGTAACTAAACCAATAAGAAGTTATGCTACCAAACCTGAAAGGGTTTGAGAGATTTTTCTAAGATTCCAACCTCCCAACACTATCCCTATTCACTTCCATTCTTTTTAAAACTATTACAAATGTCCATTCTACTCTCCTTCTTCCTCCTATCTACCAAGACTAATCATTATTTTCTTCCTCAACCAAGTTGTGAGAACAAATATTCTTAATATTTGAATTGAAAATTATGTCCGGGGAAAGAAAACTTCAATGATCCGAATTCGCCCTCTTAAAGAAAAGGAAAAGGAAAGAGGTGAAAGATGATTTCAACTTGGTGGCCAATGGAAGGTTCCAATGCTTGGTGACCCTTGGAAGGTTCCATTGCTTGGTGACCTTTAAAAGGTTCCATGTTTGGTGACCCTTGAAAGGTTCCATTGCTTGGTGGCCCTTGGAAGATTCCATTGTTTGGTGGCCAATGGAAGAAGAAAAAGAAACACCTTTTCCCTTCTTCCCATTTTCCCCCCAATAAATTTTACTTAAACCTTCATTTTTTTCATTAATTTTAAGGTTTTATTTTATCATGGTTCTAAGCCGTTACTTACGCATTTCCTTCCTTTCCTTTGATTTATAAATTTCAATGTAATGAGTCCTTCACACATTCATTGTTGATTTAATTTTGATTGAAAATTTCTTTTCCTTTCCTTGAAATTATGGTGTCGTGTATGGCCACATCTTATGAGCCTCAAGATGCACAAGTGAATGAAGAATTGGTTCTAAAGACATTTCTAGATTTGACATTAACACAACATCCTCATGATGAAGATCTCGAACCTCGAGAAGTGCGTGCTCGTCTTGAAATTGAACCCCCTCAAGCTTGGTACTATCGCATCTCTCCAAACTCTCGCACCTTGGTGATTTTATTGCAAATTGACCCCACTTTTGGCGATGAACCTGAAACCATTTATGAAGGTTGTTATGAGACTAAAGACATTTCTATTTTCGCGTGGTTTTTAATTCCCGACATTGGACACTACCGTTAATTATGTAATTCAATTCATCGATTACCTCCTAATAGCAAGGCGAATTACTTAATTTGCAGCATTTAATGCATCTTAAATTTCCTATAATTATAAACTATCATTTAAGCATAGCCCAAGACTCAACATGTAATTGCAGTTTTTCCTTGGGCTTATCCCTACTCTAAATAAATGTTTCATTCACTACGACACTCACGTTGCCATGCCATCCCATCACATTATTTATTTAATCATTAAGTTATTTCAAATTAATCTTATGTTCATAAGGCTTGAAAATTGTTCTATCTCTAATGGACCTTTCATTGACACCCCTTCAACTACTTCATGAATTTCAAACATCCTTGTTATTCACTAAATACTAGGACAAGACCAATGTTTTGCTGAACATCACAAATTTTGGTTTTTGCTTCTACCCCCAACCCTTTAAAGATTTCTCACCCCTAATTACACAATTGAGGTTCTAAAACTATGATTATCAGCTCTTTGTTGAAGAAAAGAATTAACTCAACATCTTATTCATCAATATTGTATTTCGAAAAAGAAAACAACCCCTCCATGCAACCATGCGCATTTATCATTATTTATGAAATTGTTAAAAACCTTTAATAACCTTAGCACACTCAAATAACCCTAATGCAACTCTTAAAAATTGAGACTACCACACATGGTTGTGTCAGTATGGTTCACATCTAAACGTTATTCATGAAGATAATCACCTCATCCGATGCTTACGACAAGGCGACAAAATGGTTCCTCCAACACATCAACGGCTTGGTCTTATTTAGAAGGTACATTTGGAGCTTGGACATTTTGGAGTTAAACGTATTTATAACCTTTTCCCTCGTCATTACCATTGGAGAAATATGTATGTTCAAGTTCGAAACGTCATTACTAGGTGTGAACAATGATAGAATGATAACTTCTTCTCCTCTCAACAACTCACACTTTCTCCACTCCCTATTCAAGGCATGTTCTATCACTAGTCATGTGATTTAACTAGAGAGTTATCACAAACCTCCAAGGGCAATGTCTACATCATGATTATGATTGAGCATTTTTCAAAGTGGGTCAAGCTTGTTACCTATTGACATTTGGTACTATTCATCATGTTCTCCTACAGCACCTTGATTTCTACTTAAACCATGCCACACTTTTCCCAACTCAGTTTTGGGGGGGGAGATACATGAGCCTCCTCTTGTGCATTGTATATATATGTGCATGCATCTCTTTTTGCTTGATTAGTTTCTACCTTTGATTGGTTTTAAACTTTTGTTCAATAGAGTTTACTATGGATTTACACCCTTATGACACCGAACATCACGACACTACACGTCACGACACCTTTACCAAATTGACTTTTTTTTTGGATTGAACCAACTTTGTTTTATTGTGACAAATTTTCACCATTTTGTGAAATATATACCCAATAACATCAACAAATGATGGTTTTTGAAAAAAAAAACCTAATTTTGCCTAATTTCAAGTTTAAAAAATAACCAAAGTTCTACCTTATGTTTTAGTAGGTACCCACAATGTAGAAGGATTTTGAAAAACAATTACTATGAAATCTATTTTGTAATCAATTGTCGTTAAATTTTGTTATTAATGATCACCAATTTAGCAACATTTAAAAACTAAAAAACCAAAACACTAGTTTACACATATATTTACTCACATCATTCCATTCAAATATATATTTCTTCGAACATGATGTTCATTGAAGGATCTTTCACAAACTTGTCCATTGAAGTTCTTGTATTTTCTCAATTAAATTCCTTTCAAGTAGAATTTCCAAAATTGCCCATAATCTCACTATAGTAATTATAGTTGGATTTACTTGTAGGCCTTAAGCAACATGAACTAAATTGGAACATTATGTCTTTGCAACTATGTTTCCAATGATTCCCATGGTTCTCAAGAACTAAAAACAAAATCACAAGGTCCTTTTCATAAGATGATGCCAAAATTAAATTTTTGAGCCTTGTTGTTGGGTTTCTACTTTGGGTTAGTAACAACTAGACTGGAGCAGGTTTTAATTAGAATTGGATTTCCTGGTTCCATATGTATGTGGAACCATAATTGAAATAATTTTAATTTATTGTCTTCGAACTAGAATCAAAGGTTCTCCATAAAAGTGAAGTACTACCCAAACCTGGTAGTGCTATAGTGACCAGTGTTGGCAGATATAGCTTCCTCTCAATATATATATATATATAATATTATCCACCTAAAATGAAAACTTGCATTATGCATATTCTGGTTAGGGTTAGGGTTTTCAAGGTTTTCCCCTTACAAGCTATGAACAAGTGTTTTTTTTTTTGGGTCAAATCTTGCTTTGTTGGAGAGAATTTTTTAATGTCCGCAAGCGTTCAAGCATCCAAGTACTCAAGCAAGAGGGAAAGGATAGAGGTGTAATCTAAGGAAGGTCTGAGTTTTTAGCAATATGGCTACTTGAAGTCTGAGCGATGTGTGAGAGCAAGTTCTGCACGACGTCCAAGCGTGAGAGAGGTCTAAGGAAGGTCCAAACTTTGAGCAATTTGAGAAAGTGAGGGTTGAGTGAGAGAGAGAGGTTTGAGTAAGGTGCAAGCTTGAAGTGGTGAATGAGGGTGAGGTCCAAGCAAGGGTGTCTCAATGGTGTTTGATGAAATTTAGTTGTCACCTGTATATATTTTTATATGTACGTGCTTGCAGTATATGAATAGGGCCACAACTTTTTTGCATTCGCTTGACATTACCAACTAACCCATTGAACAAGCTTCAAAAACACTTACACATGGACTCAACCTTACTTTTCTTGCCTTCTTGCATTATAAGGCTAAAGGTGCATTCACACTTGGTGCTAGGGACTCTAGGGTTGAGTCCTGTAACACCATGATGCTAGCCATTTAGGACTTAAACCTAGTTGCCATGAAAATTTTATGTTAAGCTAGCATTCACTTCACATTGAGCTATAGCCCATTTAACATTGGGTGCCACCTAAGATGCCACCTAGATTTTCATTTAACACTGACTTAACATCAAGTGTGAATGCACCATAAGGTTGCCTTTGGCTTGTTATCATACATTTTGGGAAGTGATGAATTCTAAATTGTAGGTTATGCATCTCATGATGCCTCAAATAACAAACTTGAATTGAAATTAGGCTACCACCTGAAAATCAAAACCTGAATTCTCAAAGAAAAGAATTCATACTTAAGCTTGAACAAGAAATCATGCAATTTAACGAACAATTTTCTATCTAGTACATATTTTGGAAAATAAATAAAACTTTTTTGAAAACTAAAATCAGCAAGAACTGTCAAAATTTGTTTTCAAACAAGCACTGGAAGTTCCAAGTGCAACAAGAAAGGAAAAGCTTCAAGAATTGTTGGAAGTGCAAAAACTTTTCAACCCAAAACAAAAAGTCTTCAACAGATTCACAGTTTAGAAATTTGATCTTGAAAAGTTACTGGTATACTGCATACACAACCCAGATTGCAGATTAATGGATCATTGAATTCCAGGGTTTGAAAAATTCTTAAGTTTAATATTTGGAATTGTGTTTATTGATCATGCAAATTGCTTCAGAACAATTTTATTTGAAGTTCCAATGTTGCTTTTGAATGTTTTTTTATCAATCAATCATGAAAGATTTTGCTCTTGAATAATTCATAGCTCCTTACTTTACAATGGTGATTCTTTCAATCTCTAAGCAAATTATTCTGAGCTCCAATGTTTGCAACAGATTTGGTGTTTATCAATTGATATGCAGAATAATGCTATTGAATAATCCTCAACTGCAATCTTTGCAATGGCATTTTTTTATTAATCATTGAAATTTCTTTAAACAAATCTTAGTTCCAATCTTCGCAATGGTGTTTTAGGGATCATTGAAATCGCTTTGGAGAATTTTCAGCTCCAACCATTTGCACTGTTGTATAGATCACAAAGACTTCTTTTGAACAATACTAAAACTCCAGTCTTTGCAATGATGTTTTATTAACCATTGAAATTGCTTTCAACTATTCTGAGCTCCAACTTGCTTTGCATAATTATTATTGTCTTATCGATCAGTGAAATTGCCTTGGAACAATTCTTAACAATGGTGTTTTATTGGTCATTGAAAGTGCTATTGAACAATTATGAGCTCCATTCTTTGCAATGGTGTTTAGGGATCACTGAAATTGCTTTTGAGCAATAAATTCAAGTTTGCTCCAATATTTGGAATGGCTTTTTAATGAATTGATAGATGTTAACAACAGCACAAAGAGAAAATCACAAAGAGAAAGGGATGTCACAATGCAAGCTAAAGTGTCTCACTTTTGGTGTCATGACAATCTACTTTTGAAAAACAGTTGAATTCCATGTTTGTTACAAGCTAATGTGACTCACTGTTAATGGTGTCAGACGAGTATAAATTTTCCTGTTTCCACTTGAAGAATTCCATGTTTGTTGCTCACATATGAAATTGTTCCTGATGCTCATGATGCTGATCTACACAGATCTAGAAATGGCCAAAACTCCAAGCTCATATGGAATTAGTTCTTCAGGATGCTCGAATTGCTCAAGATATATATCTGATCTGCTCATGTGAGCTAGCTACCAGTAACTTTTCAAGATCACATGTCATGATGAAGGTGCAGATTCTAGCTCCTGGAGCTTTACACGATCCCTGGAGATCAGAGATTGGCATGAATGATGCTGGCTAGCTCTTGTGAGTATGTTTAAAGTGACCTGAAAGTTCTAGTGCAAACCTAATGAACACAATGATCATAATGAATTGATTGATCAGCCTCTTCTTTCAAAGTAAATCTAGATAATGATCAGTAAATTTGATTGAGGAATGAAGTGTAATCTGAGTCATTGTTGTCTAGAGAAGAAGTGTCAGGGATGGCCGCCAAGTCCGACAAAGTATCGAAATTCTCCATGAAGCTGCAGTTGAGATTTTCCTCATGATCAGCAGCAGCAGCTGCAGCAGCTGATGATGATCTCGAAGCCTGTTGCACGTCAGCTGCAGCTGTTATATGCTGCAGATGATGATCATGATCGACTGATCCTGCGCCACCGGGAGTGGTACTAGCATTGGGCGTGTTGTTGGCAGACCCTGCGTCGAACATACTAGTACTAGTACCAGATGCTGCATATAATAAGTGCGGTGGTTTGCAGGTAGCCTCCGGAGCAGCGTCAATCGACATGCTGCAGCAAAGCTGCTGATCTGCCGAGCTGCAGGAGCCATTATCCGGCTGATGATCCGTCATGGGTGTGACGGACGGTAGCTTGGAAAGAAGCGCTTCTAGACTTGACATGGAGGGCTCAAGCTGATGATGATGACGGCCCAATGCAGATCCTAGCTGAGGACTAGTACTACTACCGCCCGCGCAGCGAGCTGGAGCTGCTGCTACATTCGTCGTACTGATGTTCAAAGCTTGATGATCAGGAGGAGATCGGGACTCGGATGGAGTAGTACTAGTGTCGACTCGCGGGTAACTATTCCGGGAGATCTGATCGAAGCTGGCATACAAGTTCTTCGACGCAGGCTCAGATGCTTGCACCTCGCTGCCATCTGATGGACGCTTCACACCAAGAATGCTGCTGCTACTCGTCTGCTGCAGCTGCGGCTGATCATGCGACAATAATACTGGCCTCGCGGCACTGATCAGACAGCTAGAAGCTGAAGGAGTGCAGCTGCGACTCCATCTATCAGTACTGCTGCCGATTCTGGACGACTGCTGTAAGAACTGGTCTATCGAGCTTGAAGCCAAGTGGCTGGAGCTGGGAAATCGATGCTCCTGCAACGTCGTCGACCTAGTGCAGCTGCTGCTCATCATCCACTGTCCTCGCGGCAGCTCGGATCCGGCTGAGCTGTTGGGTGGCGATGACCCTTCCTGCTGTAGCACCGCGTGGGTGACCACACTACTCGACTGCATCCCGCGTTTCCTAATCGAGCCAGTCGTGGTACTGTTGAAGAATGAGTGAGGAACGAACACCCCCGGAATGCTTTGCAAGAAGCCAAACTTCCGTTGTAACTGCGCTGCGAAGTTGAGATCTTTCGTTATCTGTTGCAACACATCACAGATCATGCAGCCTATAAAAGATTGTAGTAAATTTCAGGCAGAACCCGCGGCAGGATGTCGGAATTTGTAGTATCTGCAACTGCGGATACATTCACATGAAGCTCGGAAAAAGACAAGCATGTAATTAAGTCTGCATCTAGGTTCGAAGAATCTCAAGTTCAGGTGAAAAATTTGACTAGGTCACCTTGTTTGTGGAGCCAAGTTGCATCACTCCTTCTTCGACCGCCACCACTGCTATCGTCTAGAATGAAACACATTCCATAGATCCCACAAGCAGCTAGCTCCATGTTAAGAATGGTGATCTTCACCTATATGGAGAATCGATGTATACCAGACATGCGTACTCGGACATGATGACTATCTAGCTAAAACTGATCGCAACATATGGATCAAACATCATGCTGCACTGCATTGAATCAATCAGTCACAAGCGCACTACTAAGCTAGCTTTCCTCCAGCAGTGATGCAAGTGTATGGACTATACTAGATTTCTTCCAGCAGTAATGCAGGTGTGTGTGTGTGCGTGTGTGTGATCCTTTGCACTCACCTGTATCCCGGCTTTGAATTGCGCCTCCCAGGGACGTGGGTGCTGCACATTATCCGAGTGTTCCAAAACAAATCAACAACATTAATCAGTGACAATAGGACTTCAATCTTGACGTTGGTGTCTTGACGTCCCAACTAGTTTGGGTTTCTAGGACATGCTCATGTAATGTGGTGTCGAAGGGAAATGCACAAACGAATTCGGTTTGAATTCTAAAAGCACGTTCTGGCATGGAACATCGACCATGATCATGGCGGCAGCTCAGAGGTTCTTACTGGATCGAGAGAAGAGATAGCCCAGGGTGACAAGAAGGTGCTCTCTTGTTCCAGAGGCTCTCGGTACACCCACTTGACGCCGTTGTCAGCTGCTACCTTTCCCATTAGCCTGCATGATTCATGCAGCCACAAGAAGAATTTGCACGCACTGGTCAAGACTCGACGCCATTGCAAACTAGAGCAGCCAGCAGCAGCAGGTAGTCTCAACAACATAGAGCAGCTTGCAATATGTTCATGGGCGGCGTACTGAAGCTCCTGATTGATCTAGCTTACAGGCTACTCACGATGATGGAGCAGCGCAGATGCTCATTAGCTCTACCCGCGAACAATCTTGAGTTCTAGATCATCAACATTTTGCAAAACCAGCAAACAGCTTGACAAATTACAGCAGCAGTTAGTAGTACCCTTCTCCATAGTTGTACACTTCGTGCGACATCTTGAAGAAGAGGTCCGGGTTCATGACAGGCTGATGAGTTTCTGAGACATCATCGAGGATACTGCCTGCTGCACCTGCTGCAGCAGCGCCATTGAAAAACTGTGAGACTTTGCCTGTTGTGGTGATCCTGGCAGCCTCCTGCTGGGCTGCTTCAGCACACGCTGCAAAGTTGCAGTAACCGTCTTCCCATGCCATGATCCTGCACAACATCACCCCGTAGACAATGAAGTACCAACAACATCAGGACAAATCAGTAGCCAGATTGAAATCTCGAGCCTCTGCGCAACTCTTTCATGAATCTCTGGTAGTATTCATCTTGATGATTTCTAACAAGTAGCAGGCTGGCCAAGAGAATATGCAGATGTGATGATCATCGCCAATACCAGTTGCGCTTGTTGCCTTTCGACCTGTCCATTGCTTCACTCTCCGAGTCCCACCTGCTACGCGAAACAATCCGGAAATCTGTAAAATGCAAAAGCTGAGCGAGCTAAAGAATAGTATTAGTGATGAGTCAGGACTACTCGGCCTCAGATCCTTTCTGCAAGTACTTCTTTCAAGAGTTCCAACCGATTGCTGCACAAAGTATGAATATCAGCATCGTGAGTGGAATCCATACTGAGGTGGAGGGTAGTTGCGAGGCAGAATGCGCCAGAACACAGCATACACCCATTGCGAATCCGTGCACAAGCTCCGCAACGTGTGCTGCAGCAAGTGATTGAGCTCCGGCAATCGACCTCCTGCACCACCTTGATTAGACTCCATGATCATCAAGCGTAGCAGCAGCACTCGGTGATTCTGGTGATCCCACAAACAACGTTACAGTACTACCCAATACAGCTCGACGTCAAGCTCACTCAACCGTCCTCCTAGCTAGCTGTTGATCAGCTGCACTCTTTGGCAAGCTGCTTCTCAGATTAATCTGTTTTGTTGGAAGGCGCTGTTCCGACGTCGATTGCAGCTCTTCTTGCCGACCTGAAATCTCATGGCACCAGAAGATACCAAATTTTCTGGTATTGTTCGTTATAATGTAGTAGACATACTCTTCACAGCCATGACCCCGACAGCTTGCTTGCTTGCTGCAAGTTCTAAAAACCATTCATCAGCAAAACGCAAGCTGCTGCTGCTGGTTGTCTAGTGGCAGAGCTCCACTACTCCTCCATCAGTATCAAGCAGTTACAGTACTAGTGCAAAACCTGCTGCATCCAGCTTGAAGCTCCACCCCTGCGCGCTGCTGGTGAGGATCATGCAATAATGAAACTCTTCGAGACTTGAACCTGGAACTACTACAAATCCCAACTGCTAGTACAACAAATCCCATGTGACCCAGGACTCCGATCGACATGATCACAACCTCGTCCCCGAATGCAGCAGCAAGCAAGCAATGCACGAGGCTAACAAAGCCTTAGATATAATACCCAGCGTGTGGATCAAAGTCTTGCATCTGGTACTCGAGATCAGTTTCATTATCCAAACTCTCTGTTCAGCTTGAAAAACTTCTTATAGGATATTCATTCCCAGGAAGCAAAAGAAAACACTAAAAAAAAACTGCACATGGCTATTGCATGATCGGAAGCTGGCTGCACTAGCACACGGCAATTGATATGAAATCTTCCAGAAATCATCACACTGATGATCAAAACTTCTCAAACATGCAATGATTGATTAAGCACCATCGACTCTCAACTCATACTGCATACAACAAAATTATGCAGCTCATTTCACTGTAAAACACCAACACCTGCAGACATCATATTCTTTTTATGTAGCACACTATATAGAATAGAAGTGATCAAGATGATCTGAATTCCTCCGACATGAACAGCTGACTGGTGGTCCCAGTGAGTTTAAACCCACCAAGCTGATGATGATGATATTCTCCACCTGCTCATGCACCTCCCGCACAACACAACGGAAGTTCTCGTACAAATTAGTGCAGAAGTCTAGCTAGCTTCTCATACAAAGTTCGATTCTCGTAGTTCTTCAGCTCTTCTTCAAATCTCTACCCCCAAAAAAAGAATCAAAATCAAAAAATTAGATGCAGTGTTTTTTGAAGCATCCAGACAAAAGCTCTGATGATATCAGAAAAACCCAAATGGGTTTTGGTGCTCTCACTCTCTCTCTCTCAAAAAAAACAGAAAAAGCTCCGCAAATGCGACGCCAAGCTCCGCAAACGCGCCCCCGAGAGAGCGAGGGAGGGAGAGTATGTTATTTTATTTTGTTTTGTTTTGTTTTGTTTTGTTTTGTTTTTTCAAATTATTATTGTTATTACTGTAATGAATTACAGGTCTGGGAATTCTCAAGTGGTTAGCAATAACCACAAAATTAAGTATAATTTAAGACGCCCTGAAAATTCTCAAGTGTTTTTTTGGCAAGAACAGAAATGAGGGAAGGGGAAGTCTATCCACTAGGCTGCTACTTACTACTTACTAAGTAGTCTTAAAACCCATTTACAGAAATAATTACAATAAAAATTCTAGGATATATATATATATATAAAAGTTTAATTAATAGTTGAATTTAATCAAGCAAATATTAATCACATGATTAATCTTCTGCAGTTACTGGCTATAGTTAGGTCCTGATTAATCTTAATTAATCTAATCTTATTTTTGTTGTTGGAAATCAGGTTTTAGACAAAGCACCTGGTTACTAGCCTGGTTGCACTGTGGTTTATAATTAATTAGTAATTAAACTTAATTTAATTTTTAATTACCTTAATTCACTTTTTTTTGCTGATAATTCGCCTAGCCGGTTGCACTCACTGACAAAATAGTTAATTAATAAGTAAAACTAAATTAAGCTACTCTTAGATTATTGTTTTATTTGGAAATTAGGTTTTATTTTAGGAACTAAATAGGAGGGATTGATTTCACTATGATTTCAGGTGGGCAGGGGGTGAGGGGGGATAATTATATCAGCTCTCTTTATTGCTGTCAATAGGATTTAATAATAGTTTTTTTTTTTTTTTTTTTTTTTTTTTTTTTTTTTTTTTTTTTTTTTTTTTTTTTTTTTTTTTTTTTTTTTTTTTCTTTTTTTTTTTATCCTTTTTTTTTTTTTCTTTTTTTTCTTTTTCTTTTTT
>Ga0116231_10011026_pt1 | contig 14154 bp, 7 predicted proteins | sample S1TSphgellanicum_2_FD_89695 | JGI IMG/M metagenome (GOLD analysis project Ga0116231, IMG submission 89695) | Host-associated microbial communities from peat moss isolated from Minnesota, USA - S1T2_Fd - Sphagnum magellanicum MG | ecosystem: Host-associated > Plants > Peat moss > Unclassified... | reverse complement strand
TGAAAAATTCACTCCAAGATCTTTTCACAGTAGATCTAGATCTAGGTTTAAAGATCTGACTTCCACAACTTTGATATGTTGATCTCCTCTCATCTCTTTTCTTTTCTTTTCTTTCTCTTCACATTTTTTCCTTTCCTCGTTTCTCTTTTGCACTTGACAAACTCCTATGATATTACTAGAGACTCTCAAGCTCTAGTTCTAGAAATTTTCCAGCTCTAGATCTCTTTCAACTTTTTCACCAAACAATCTAAGCTCTGATACCATGTTAACAAATAGGAGATCTACTCAAGTGCAAACATAAATCTTTATTGAAAAGAAACTACAACATAATGCTCACAACACAAAACAGAACATCAAGAACTCTCCATGGTTCTTGTCACATGAAATACACAAACTTGTGTAATGAAGAAAAGAGAAACAAACCATCAACACCAAGGTATTTAATTACAAGACCAAACCACAAATAACCAAACTAAAATAAATAGCGAAAGTAATTCAACCTTGAGAATCTTACTCCATTAATTAATGAAACCTAACTAGTTGAGCTTGAATTCTCAACTTTGAAGTTTATTGGTGTGACATGCTCCTCCTAATTGCCATAATTACAATGGTCTTGGTGTTCCTTTTGATTACCATGATTTGATGTTCCTCCTAATCACCATGGTCTTGTGTTTCTCATGATTATTATGCTCTTGGTGTTCCTCTTATCTATTATGTTCTTGTATTCTTCTTGATCCTTGTAGTTTTATGTTCATCTTAGTCACCATGGTTAATGTTCCCCCTAGTTGTCACAGTTTTGATGTTCTTCCAAATTGTCATGCTATTGATGTTTTTCTTAATCAATGTGATCTTGTTGCATTCATCTTCTACTTTGCTTGAAGTTGTTGTATTATGTTTGTTCTCAGTGCACTTGATCATTAAAAGCCAACAACCTTATTAATTGATGTTTTCATGTTTATTGTTTAGCTCATGCCTACTATCTAATCTTTCACTAAGACCATGTTGTGCATGAAATTCACGCTCATGTACTTGTGCGAATATGTTTACAAGCTTATCTAAAAGTTTTGGTGAAAATTTTCACCACCTACTTTACAACTGCTAGAATCCAAGATGCACAAATTGTGTTTTAGTATGTTTCTCAATATTTCTTGAATTGTTTGACCTACCACAATTCCCAAATCTAATCTTTTCAATTATTTGTCCTCCTCCTTCTGCATTCCTTTTCTAATTTTCTCTTCAACTATTTGTCCACAACTTTTTTCCTTAGGATATTTAGGTATTTAATAAATGTCACAACATGTGACTAAGAATAATCAAATAATGGTTCTTTTCCCTTTGTTTGTCTTGTAAGTAAATGAGGTAATGAAAACACTTAGTTGAATAAACACATGGATTCCTAGGTCAAATTTGAATGAAGTTAATTTTTTTGCAATGTCTAAGCAATTTTTTACAAAATTGTCTCAAAATACACCCATAACCAAATGTTCAATACTTGATTAAAATACTTGTCACCTTATTTATTTCAAGTTATATGCATGAAAATGTATTGTTCCTCTCCCATCACCAAACATATTTAGATATAATGACAATTGCCATTCTTTTAATATTGATTTCTTCCCATGCCCATAACCACATGCAAAAATAACATTTTATTTGGATACTTTTTTTTTTTAAACACAATATTTTGAAGGCCAAGCATTAGGTGATAGGTCCTTTTTTAACATTGATTTGTACATGTGCAACCATTCATCAATGTTAATTTGCACTAGACCAATATTTGACTACTAGGTGATGTTTGATGAGGGCATATTTACCCTAAATAAGGATTGAACAACCCTATTCACTTTACAAATTCCATCACCACATAATTTAACATCAAACACTAATAGATTTGTAATTCAATTACATGAGTTTATACAAGTCTCCACTTTTTTAAATATCAAGATATTACACTTAATTTCCCAATTACATTGCATGACTAAAAGTCTCACCATTAGGTTGTCACACCTGGTATGTTGTCATCATAACAACTTAATGGAAAGAAATTGAAAGTGTGTGAACATGCACTTTCCATTGGATTCGTAGAATTGGGTTGAAAATCTGTAAATAATCAATGTTAGAAACTTTGGAAACATTTCATTTGTAGGCAATATTTTAGAATTTCTTTTTGAAAAACACATGTTCCCTTGAAAAAAACGATTTTCAACTTTATTCACAATTCTAAGAGCTCGTGCATTGGTCAATAATGCTTGAACAACAGAGCTAGTTGGAAAACATAATGAAAAAGTGATGTTGAGGGGGCAAAATCTTTGATGGCAACAACCTAATGAAAACATGACCTAAATTGCGGTTCTAAAGGTGCATTCACACTTGGTGTCAAAGACTTTAATATTAAGTCCACTAACACTGAGCTAGTTATTTAGGACCTAAACCTATTTACCATGAAGATTTTCTATTAAGTTAACATTCATATAATACTAAACAATCATCCATTTAACATTGGGTGCCACCTAAGATGTCATTTAGATTTTCACTTAACACTAACTTAACATTAGGTGTGAATGCACCATAAGACACCCTATAGGGCTACTACTTCTGTAATGTGGGGGATATCACTATTATTTAATTGAGATAACATGGCCACACTTTGATGGCTACTTAACCCAATAACATTTACTCAAGTAATATCTAACATGGTTTAATTCCTCCAGTGGCAAGGCAGCCCTGAATTTCAACCACTTGGGCTACTAGTAAATTACGTTTTCCCCATTCTTATACATAATACTATATGTTATGAATGGTTCAAGTTTTTTTGAAGTCTTTTAACTAAACAAAAGTCACTTGTTCAAGCCTACTACAATATACCAGTTTTTTTTTTTTTTTTTCAATTTTGTGATGTTGCCACATTGACAATCATCCATAAGGAGATTTAGCCACTTTTGGCTATAGACCAGCTATGAATAATGGCTATATATCCTGGCTACTTGCTTGAATACTGTGTAGAAACATGGCAATTTTTTCAGAATTTTTTTCTAATTCTGGGGATTGTTTTTGGAATATTCAACAGAGTATTATTTTCTTGGAAAAACTACTTTGCCAAATGACAAAAATTTGCCACCAAAAAAAGAGCTACTACATACCATAATCTGGATTGCTTTAGATTGTCGTCTAAGAACATGTATGAGTTCAATTTCTGACATTCTGGATTTGCATGAACACTAAATCTCAGTTCCTTGGTTTTTTCATAACATGGGGTTTTTTTCAATTATTTTCTTGCTTTTATAAAAATTAATCTCGAGATTATATTATTATGATCACACTTTATTAATTTGTTAGAATTTTGAATGTGATGATGAGAATATCTGAAAATAAAGAAATCTTTTGCTTTATTTCAATTTGGTGTTGACATTTACATAGGTACTCTCACACAAAAAATTAGATTTTTTTTCAAATTTAAAGGCAAGAGAACATTAGTTACCTACCCAGTTAAATAAGACTACTATTGAATTTTTATTATTTTTTAGTAAATGTGTTAACAGCTACATCCAGTTAGTAGTTACACACACATAAAGAGCACACTGTAAAGGTTAACTTGAGTGAAGTGATTGATCTAACCCAAGTTGAACAACAATCCAAAACGGTAAAAATAATGTCCACAAAATCGAGGTTAGGTTTGAGTATTTGAGTTGTAAGAAGGGGGTATTTGCGAGTCTACTTGGGTCAATACTCGCCCTGGGTCAGGTACATGTCCAAAAGTCCGGACCTGTACATGACCCAGGTAAAGGTAGGGCCAGCTAGACCCAACCCAATAATAGGCCTTAAGGGCTTTTTTCTACAGGGTCAAGGTAAATTTAAGACCCATGTAGGAAAGTCTAATTCAATGAAAGTCCTTTTTTTTTCAAATGAAAATTGAAACCTTTTTGATGGGTTCAACTTTTTTTTTAAAAATTCAATGAAAATGAGACTTTTGATATTTAATTATTTTCATCAAAAATCTCATTTACATTGATTTTTTAATTTTAAAGTTGAACCCATCCAAAAGGTTTCAATTTTCATTTGAAAACCTATATAATTTATTAATACATAGGTTTCCTTTTCACAAAAGAACTCTAAACTTAGGCGGGCTTTACACTAGGAGTCAGGGTTGAAAAAACTTGGGACCAACTTTGAGCATTTTGGGCTTGTTGTTTGGCCCCAAGTTATTAATAAATGCTAGAACATTAATAATAAATGATGAAACAGTGGCCCCAAGGGTTGCAAATTGGCTTCCCAAATTCAATGGTATCCTTTTTTCAGCCTTGGGCCAATACATAGCCATAAAGTTCAGCATTTATTAGTAACTTGGGGCAGATTGAAAAGTTTTTCCCTAGTACAGCCTTGACTCCTAGTGTAAAGCCCTTGGGGCTGATTTCAACTTTTGCACCAATTAAGAAATGCTTGGTTTGAGTTGAACATTGGCCTTGACTCCTAGTGTAAAATCGGCCTTTTAGACTTGACCATTCTTTGAAAAACTAACAACCGGTCAACATTGGTCCCAACCAATATTAGGCAATTTTTTAATTTTTTGAAAAAAAATTGGGATTAATTTTGACAAAATAAATTAGAACAATTTTTTTTCTAATTTTGATTCCACACATAATTGTAATTGAGAATATTTTTTGGATTCAATCCTTCAACAAAATAAATTTTGATTCTAGTTTTGTTTCGGCTTTGTTTTGGTTTTGGAAAACCAAACTTGGTTTTGATTTGATTCAAGGTAACCTTGACTAGAATGGACAATTAACTACCAATTAGTCCCTAATTTTAGTTGTTTTAAAAAATAAAATTCCAAAAATCTCAATTCCAATTCCACACAAACAAACCCAAAAACTTGTTCTAGTTCAAGTTCTTCAAAAAATAATAAATTTTGGTTTCAATTTTGAAACCAATTCCAAAAAACACATCCATTCCAATTTGGGTTTCACTAGTTGAAACTCCAATTGGTGATACTAACCCTTTAAACTAAACAAAGTACTTTTGCCCAACATTGATCCCAAGATGGTACAAGTTCTTTGAAAAAACATGTGTGCCATGAACATGCATATTTCTATAACAAGTAAGGGGACTTTAAAAACAAGTTAGAAAAAAAAAAAAAAACATTTCCATCTTAGATCATAGATTTTTTCAATAGCCAAGCAAAGGAGACCTTGCATAGCAAGCATTTTTTAAGGGTTTGGTTTTGTATATCACAAAGTGTTGTCTTCTATTGAAAATTCATGACTAAAATAATTGGTTGTTTGGCAATGTGGCTATGTTATGTTTCCATCTAGATGGAAACTTATGAATGATGTGCTCCTAAACATCATGCAAAAAATCAAAGAAAATTACATCCTACCCTTTCATGATTTGTATGTTACATGTACCACTTCATTTGATTTTTGGATGTCCCGTGTTAGTGAAGGTACATTGCCATGGTTGTTAGTTTCATCAATAGTTCATGGGAACCCACCCAAGTGACTATGGAGATATTTGGAGTGTTCAATATAGCAAGGATAGCCATAGCAAATCGGATAATAATCTTGTTGGAGTCTTTTAGTTTGTTTAACAAGGTAATCATTTATTTTAAAAATGAAAGGTCCAATTCAAGTACTTTGATCATAGCTTTGACAAATCTCGTGTCTTGTTTTGCCATTTAATCAACATGTAGGTCATGTTTTGGCCACTCCATGTCAAAAGTAGCACAATATTATGCTATTGATGATTTTAAAGTTTACACACCAGGTTTTTTAAAGTAAGCATAAAGGTTGCCCAAGCAACATAACAAATGACTATTACATGGACTAAAAATTTAAGGAAGGGGAAGTAATAATGGAAGGATTCATGTATTATTATAAGGTTGCACACTAGAATGTTTAAAATTTCGATAAAAGCACAATTCACCTTTGTGCCATATTTTTATTCTAAGAAATTACTAAATATTGAAATACAATCTCCATTTGTTATGGATAGCAACAAACTTTGCATTTGTCCTCCAAAGTTCTCATGGTTAAACCTAGGCTATTGTTGAAACCATAACATATAAATTATTTTTTATTGTCAAACAATTGTGTTTTAAACCAAAATCAAGGTTACTAGTCGTTGTTAGATCAATTTTTTTCTAGCTTTTTCATTGTGTATTTCCATGAAATTTGATGTGATTAAAATTCAAGCTTTAGATGAACCACTAATTCATGGTGACTTTAATTCAAAGTTGCAAAAAATTAAGTAAGTGATAATAGATAAAAGGTTCCAACCAACATTCCCATGAAAAGAATGTAGTTGTTATTTGTTTCATTTATGGTTTAAGGAGTTTTTAACTCACAAATAACCTTGAGGTTTGTGAATCATAAAGACTCAATGTGTTTGGGTTGTTTTGTCAATGTATTGTCTAATATCTAGATGTTATAAAGAGACTAACAAGGAGTACAAATCTAAAGTTTGATTGTAAATGTGGTTGTGGGTGAATGATTGTGTTATGCCTAGTTTGATGTTTGACGAACAAATTGTTGTGATAATTTTGTAATTTAAACTTTAGACTGTGGGATGACAAAAAAAACATAATGTTGGTACAAAGTACAATTTAATGCCATAAGCATCTCCAAATCTGGAAATGAATCACCTTGTGAATATATATATTTTTGCTAGCCTAAAGGTTATGTCAAATTAAATTGATAACCTTAAATTCAAATTGTAACTCAATTGCCCCTTTTCAAAGACACTAAACCATTAAACACAATCCTTGCCATGTATTAAGAAATCAACAAGATCCTTATTCAAAGGTTTTGATGGAATATAAATTTTTTAAATAACTTTCCCCATAGGTTTTACTAAAATGTTTATAAAAAGTGTATTTGAAACCTCATGTTCCCTTTTTTTTAAAACATACAAAATGCTAGTCCCAACCCATTCCCATTATTGAAAGTTTTCTACATATGACTTGTGAATGACATAGAAGCTAAAGTAGTAGACAAGTTTGTATACATGACAAATTATGAAAGTTTGATTATACAACAAATGTTCACTAGCAAATTCATTATATCAAAGCAACAAAACATCATATGGCTTGTGGACCAACTATTGAAAAAAATTACATATTTGGGACTGTATTTAGGATGGGAAAATAGATTCAATTTAATTTATGCACAATTTGATAAGACAATAGGAGGAAAGAAGGTGAACTTGTGGGCACATTTTTAGATTTGAGGAAGTCCAATTACTTGGTGTGGCCAAAGACAATATATCATTGCCCTAAGTAGATTAGGGAAAATTGAATCTATAAATGTTGACAACCAACATCCCAACGATTGCACAAGGCTTTCTTTATGATGAATTGATCATGCACTCCCAATTTCAATGACAATGTTTTCATATGGATGCAAAGGGTAACTTCTATGTGTATGTATTTATGCAAAACTAAGGGAAACAATTGTTCTTCTTTTGTAATTAACAAGGAATGAAAACATAAGATATAATAATCACACGACATAATGTAATAACCATGCATAGTTAGTGATTGTTTCAACTCATAATTATGCTTTAAAATTGTAACTATAAGATGTTTGAAATTTTTTAGAAATGAAAACACTTAGCTTGCCAACTTACCATGTTGAATTTTTATAAGTGTTCAACAATTTTCCAAATATGAATCAAATAATGGTGGCAAATATACAATTTATTGGTTGGCATATAACATGGTAATAGGTATAGCTAATTAGATTAAGGATCAAACTAATATAATATTTTCTTATGAAATATTAGGGTCAATATTTGGATTAAATGGGTACAAAATTTCAAAAATTAATGTTATATAATAAAATGTGGTTTTAATAGACTATCTTCATTATGAATCCATCAATTTCTAAGGTTATAAACTTAAAGCATTTTATGAAATCATCAACATTGTACACAACTTTTCATTGTAACACACCAAGAATGTCCATAACAAGTTCAAACATGTTAAATACAACTTTCTAAAGCCCTATATTCTTATTCTCATCCAATGATTCATCATGTGATTTATCAAATGTGAATCATACAACCTTAAATTGTAAACCATGATCTTATGACTCATCAACAATGATTCAACATAATATAATGAATCACATCATAAATTATATGTGTCCAAATTCTAGAATATGAATGACACCATAAACAAAATACATCAAATTTTTAGAATTAACCTTCTTAAATTAATCATTATTATGTTAACTTCAAGTTTAAATATCTAAAGTTACAATACCATGTTATCCATATAAACTTCACATAACCCCATGTCGGCTATACAAGTTACTAACTCATATTATTGAGAGAAAGTTTGATTACTAATGACAAAAGGATTTATTTTATTGAAGTGAAACCTGATCAACTAAAGGGAAAGAAAAACTTAAAGGATTGGAGAAAAGAGGAAAGAAGGTAAACAAAGTCCCGATGATTTAATACCAACAATGTGTAAATACTTAATATAAAATTTTCATTTATATTTAGATGAACTTGACAAAACATAATACTCTTTCTAGCCTTCCATGCATTTGAGTAGCCTCCATTCTAGGCATTCCATTAACATTTAGTTCAAGCATTGGGAAATATAAAGTTTCAAATTTTTTTGGAATGGTTACAATTTTTTGGAGTGTATTCATGTTCAACACTCACTAATATCGATCTCATCACTACTTATGTTCATGTTCTTGGTGAAATTTTCTAAATTTGATTATATTCATTCCATAGCAATATGTAAGTTGACAATATGTTTAATATGTACCTATACAATTTTGAAACTTTATATTTCATTTTCACATTAATATATGATGAATCATATACTTGCATAAGTAACACTTAAATTTTTTGGAGTGGTTACATATCCAATTATATATCTATCTAAGCAATATGTATAAGTTTTTAAAATAATAGCGGGTGTCAAGCTTGTGCTTATTTCAAAAGAAATTGGATTTAATGAGAAAAGAGGAAATCAACATTGATTTTTAAATGTACACATGTTCAAAGTGCTTGTCGATAAAATAGTGCTAATCCAAAAAAATGATCTCATGAAAATCATTTTCTAGATCAACATTGATTTCTTGGAATGCCTTGCACTTTTCCTCATATTTTGAGTGGTTTCTTTAACTTTCACATGAGTTTTCACAAAAACAATAGGATTAGCAATTGATATGTAAAAAAGACGTCTATCTATGAAGGAAGGTAATTTGTTTTGTTTTGTAGTTATGAGATCCATCAAACTAGGATGCTTCAGACTGTGTTCTTGGTGTCTTTAGAAAGCTCTCAACAAGGAGGGGTGCATGGGCTTGGTTCCAATAACGTTTGGACTTGCGGTGCAAAAGTTCTTGAATATTGTATGATTTTTCACTAAAAATTAGATTAAATTATAGCTAAAAATTTCGGAAGAATTGGAATGTGCCTTTGGTGTTGTTAGAAAGATCATGATGAGCAGGATTTAATGGAATTTATTTGGTAAGAATTAGATTTAGAATATGGGAGATATTAATTTTAAAATGATTTGTGCCGCTGAAAATTCAAATAAATTCCAAAAAACCAGGTTTTGAAAGGAAAATCAGTTGAGGAGGTGGGTAACACTTGGGCCAACGACACAGGCCACACTAGTCAAAGTTGAATGAAAGATGATTTCCTCTCATTAGTTCCTTTCAAATTAATGTTAATCATAATAAATAATGATTACAAAGACATAAGCAAATGTTTGACACCCACGTGTTGCTCACATAGGGACCATCAGGAGTAATCAATTGAAAGTGCTGCTAACATTACAACAGTACCAGTGAAGGTCAAAAAATGAACTCCAATTAAGTTTAAATAAACACATTATGGTTTAGGTCTTCTGGTTAAGGATTCTCAGTTAGATTAAGGTTTCTTGTGTCATTCACTATCAACTTGGGCCACAGTGTATCAGCACTCATCAGACCGCCATCAAGGATGGATGATATGTGATCAAGAAAAAAATTTCTGTTGGGTCCCAATTCCCTAGCTAACCATGGTGGTTAGCTCAGTTGCTTTATTTACCACCTACCAGCTAGGTAGGTAATAAAAGCAGCCCCTACCTACTATGTAGAAACTATCTACTTACCTAGTAGTCCCCTATTTTGTTACCTACCTGTCTATTTGTTAGAACTACTTCTTATAGAATGGGTTATCAAGATGAAACCGGGCAGTAACTCAGTTGTGGATCATCCGCAACTGAGTCATAACAGGCATCCAGTGGATGGTGCACTGGTGGGTGCTGGTTCACTCTGGCCATCATCAACTTGCCGTTTTGTGTAGGTTGCTGACAAAAAAGGAATGTATACAGCTTCCATTGTGGCTTTATTCATCCTTAATCATGACTTGATAAACTCCTATTCAACAAGCGAAACAACAACGTCCTCATCAACCAAATAATTATGCCTTAACAACTTAATAAGTATAACCCCAGTCCTAATAACCTTATTCAGACTAATTGGGCACCTGTGACCTGACCAAGAAGAACTGTGATAGTCATTCATCAGATAACTAAAGAAACAAAAATTCATTCACAAGAACTGGAAACCCAACCCTTGTTCTTTAAGGGTAGGAAAATTAGAGCAATGTAGCCTCTTACCACTCCAACTGCTTCAAAATTTACATATATTTAGGCTCATGATAAGGTTCACCTTGTGTTTTTACAGTGGGTAATGGTCACTGGTGGGAACATTCCCAAAATGTGAGTCCAGCCTCAGCAGCTTTACCTTTGACCTAACTCGGTGGCTTTAACCCTAAACCCTTAAACCCTGACCCTTAGGATAACTGAATTGGTATAGTTGGTAACATCCAGTATGACAGATTGGTAAACTAAACCCCTGGGAACTTTTCAGGGGTATGAGTACCCAAGTCCCAACTACTTGGTAATACTTGGTTTGATGTTTTGAAGGAAATTATAAGGAATTATTATTGAGTGTGTAGGCTCATAAGTCGGGTGCTTGGCCCTAAAATACTCTATAAATGGGAGTGGTTAGTATATTGGGGATCATGGTGGGTCATGGTCCCACTGGGCTGCTCTTGTTTGCTTATCAATATTGGAGCATGTGCTCACCCAAGCCTATGGGTAATCCAAAGCTATATCATTGGGCCATCTTCTGCACCATTTGATTAATCATGGCTTTGTGAGCATCAAACCATGATCTTATGCACATTTGGGATGATCTTCTTCGACAGTTCACTCACCCCTAGGAGTTCCATGGAATCAGGGTATCCGATACATGGTCAAAGCCCACCACGGTTTGCCTTTGCCCCCTTATGGTGGAGACCGGACATTATAACTGGGTTCCCATTTGAATTAAAATTTATAAGTAATGGAAGTTGTGTCCTTATGGTGAAGGTTCTGACCAGTGTTGTGCATGTGTATAGTTTAGGACTTACACTCTGTATAAGTGTAAATCTTTTCAAAATAAAATAAAATCATATCAGGTAAGTGTTAGTGTAGCACCACAAAACGTGTAAGTGTAATTAACAAATTTGAAAAGCGTAGGTGTAAGGCTGTGTAAATAATTTTTGGCCGTGTAAAGATGTGTAAGTGTAAACTTTTTACACTTATACTTACACTTACACATTGTGTAATTTTTAAAAAAAATACAAAATGAAAGAAAGAAAATGCCAAAATATGCAAACTTTAATTAAATTGATCACTTGAAAAAACATCAATTCTAATTTCTAATGTGATCATAGAATTGACACATTCATCAAAATGACAATAAGCGATAAACGTTTAATCAAAACTAAAAAAGTTCCATGTGTAGAATGAACAAAACACTACCAAAATCATGGATACATGTTTCAATTATGCACACAATCCTTTACATGATCCTCAACCTCGTCAGGAAACTTAGCATCCAACAAATGTAGTATTTTTTCTTTGGCCTCCCCAAACCCATCCACATCTTGAAGTTCTCTCTTAGCCCTAAATCCAATAGTGGGATCATGAAACCAATTATTGATTAGAATAACTATGAAATCCAAGTTCTTTGGACCAAATTGACAACGACAAAGATTTGTGAGAATGCCTGTAATAGAAAATACTTTCTCTATTTCAATTTGACTACCTTGAATGCCTAGAATTGTTATAATTAAAAAATCAAATGCCAGAAATTGCCCTTTATGTTTTGACCACCAAAGAAAAGGTCTTTTGCTTCATCCAAGGGCACATCAAATGTGTGAAAGCATGACAATTCTCATTGAACCTACATTTACACACATAATCTTCAAATAAGTTAGTTTGAAGATTGCACACAAGGAAACAAGTCAACTCACAATGTTTTGCAAAGAAATAAAAGAAACAACACTTATTTGTTCAAAACAAGTATCATCTTCAAACATTCCTACTCCGAAAACAACATTAGTATTGTGCATAGTTTCTTGCACAATAGTTGAAGAAACATTGGAATGTCCATAGTGTTTTTGGTACGAAGTCTTAAGGGTAGGGAGGAGAAACTCTCTATCATATGCAACACTAATTTCAATTACAGATGAATGACCAACATAATCTCCCATTAGGCTCAAGTCTTTAAACCAAGGATCCAACATAAGAGCAACCATATTGTGAGCTTTAGATAGTTTGAAGCAATCCATGAAATCAAGAAAGGAGCTCAAAACATGAGTTGCTTGCTCTCGCATGTTGGCACCAAGTTTTTTCACCTTGGTGCACATGTCCATTTCCTAAGTGACATCAACTTCAACTTGTAACTATAGTTTCTCCTTGGTAAATTTCATAGACAATTTTATTACAGAAGCAAAAACATCCAATAATAGCCAATCCCCACAATGTTAATTGACTACACATGTAATCACAGAGGAAAGTGCACCACAAATTATTTTAACAATTGCCCAAGTTTGTGCTGAAAGAATCATGTTTGTTAAAGCCTTTATTTAACGACCATAGCACATGACAATGGTAGACCTATAGGCCAAGCATTGTTGAAACATAGTAACCTTGGATGTAAAATGCATTTTCATCAAAGTTGTTAGTTTGCATTTTGGTGAACCAGATTCACGACTCACAACATGTAAATGTTTCCATCAATAAAGTTTAAATTGTAAATATACTAGTTTTTTTGGCAATGTGATACAAGATTGAAAAAATGATTGTGCAAATTTCACACTAATTGGCACCAACTCTTTGAAAATCTTGTCATCATTTGTTGGATATTGAACCGCCTTATTCATAACAAGTCCAAAGCATGCACCATCAAAAAGGACAAGCAAACTTAATGCCTCACATGAAAACAATAGTGTCATTGGCCTCAAAAAGGCTTATTGTAACATAATGTGGCTTCCAATATGATGACAAAAACTCATAATAAGGGCAAAAGTATTCTATTACCCTTATTCATCGATAGATCAAATGTCGTTATAATTGTAGTAAGAGATTTAGTCAGGTGCAAACATAAATTTTTATTGAAAGTAAACTAAAACATGATGCCCACAACATGCAACATAACATCAAGAACTCTTCAAGGTTTTTATCACATGAAATACACAAACTTGTGCAATGAAAAAAAAAAAACCAAACCATCAACATTAAAGTATTTAACTAAAAGACCAAACCACAAATAACCAAACTAATATAAGTAAAGAAAGTAATTCAACCTTGTGAAAATAACTTAGTTACTTTCTACTCTAGTAATTAATGAAACCTAACTAGTTGAGCTTGAATTTTCAACATTCCCCTCAAGCTCAAATCCACTTATAATGCACCAAGCATTTTTCTAAACCTCCTTAACTTGTCTATACCTAAAGCCTTTGTGAAAATGTCAACAATTTGATCTTCAATACTGACATGAATAAGGTAAATTTCTTTTGCTAAATTTTTTTCTCTAATGAAATGGTAATCACCTCAATGTGTTTTGTCCTAGCATGATAGATCAAGTTGTTAGCAAATAGTATGCTACTGATATTATCACAATAAATGACAATAGAAGTATCCACTAATTGTCCCAAATGTCGCAACCCTAGCCTTGGCTCAAGGCCAAGTCAAAGGGGTTACAAGGTGCGGGCCTAATAGTAGACCCGGGAGTCACATCGCATGCTCCCGGGAGTGCAACCGTGAGAGAGAAAAACTCTAAGTGTCAATGAGGACATTGACCTCTTCTTCTAGTGGGG
>Ga0116231_10011025_pt1 | contig 14156 bp, 15 predicted proteins | sample S1TSphgellanicum_2_FD_89695 | JGI IMG/M metagenome (GOLD analysis project Ga0116231, IMG submission 89695) | Host-associated microbial communities from peat moss isolated from Minnesota, USA - S1T2_Fd - Sphagnum magellanicum MG | ecosystem: Host-associated > Plants > Peat moss > Unclassified... | reverse complement strand
TTGTTTTTTTTTCTCCTCTTTTTTTTTTTATTTTTTTATATAATTTTTTTTAAAAATTTTTTTAAAATTTAAAAAAAAAAAAAAATTATTTTCAATTTTGAAAAAAAAAAAAAAAAGAGAAAAAAAAAATTGCTAGAATGTGGTCATAGTAAAGGGAGCCAAAACATTGGTTGGCTACAATGAAAACCTATACTTACATTACTTTGAAAATTAATCACTTATTATATTTAATGAAATAATTATTCATGTTTTGGAATTGTGAACATTTGTTTATTAATGAAATTAATATCCCTTGAATTTGAAATCATTTCATTATGTTAATAAAACTTTTTTTTCATACACAAAACACTTGTTGACATAATGATTTTTAGTAGACTTAGAATTGAACACACTTTAAGTTTCTCAAAAATTCATCAAATGTTCTCAAATTTATTGTGAGCTTTAACATATTTCATATTGTGATGTTTTTAGGTGAACATTTATTGAATCACACATTGAATGTTGTTGATTTTAATTTTGAGCATCCTTAATGACTATATATATATATATATATATGTTTTTAATCATGATTAAAAGCAAAGTTGTACATTTTATTATCATATGGGTCATATTTAATTTCAATATCAAATCCAAAAAATTATATTTTAAAAGCCAAAAAATATATTTAGAATATAAATTTAGTAATTAATAAATCAATACATGAAAGCCATGTGTAGACTATAATCCTTAATAAGGACTTTGAGTTTGCCATTAGTGGTTTCTTTTATTGTGATTGCGCTTTTAAAATATTACTCTTACACATTTATTCTCCCAAAAAACATAAGTTCATTAAGCTAGATTTATCGAAGGACTTTACATTTGGTGACCATATTGTAGAACACAAAATCGTATTTTTTTTTAATTTGAAGATCAAGATTGGTAGAAATTTGAGTATTGAAATCAACATTATATTCATAGAAACAAAATTTTGATATTTTGTAAAATCTTGAACATTATATAATATATATATATTGGCCCGTCAAGGGGAGGATTTCTAATTGGATTTCCTTGGAATGCATTGATGTTAAAATGTTAGTTTGATGTTCAGCACTTATCCCTAGAAGAAGAAAAATGTTATATATAAAAATTAAGGACATGAACCCATGAATCCAAAATACAAGACAAAAGTGAGCACAAATAAACACAACCCAAAGAAAAAAAAAAAATTAACAAAAAAATTAAGGTAAATAATTATCAAAAAAAAGGGGTAAAAACCCTATGCAAATAGGACCCATGACAACAAAACAATAATTAACAATAACAAAAAAAAAAGATCTAAGATGAAAAAGCTATTGATTGACTAACACAAATCGACTAATGCCGAAAGTATATATATATATAATTTTAATTTTAAAAAAGTTCATATTGAAAATTTGGCGAAAATTTTTTTTAAAAAGAAAAATTAGTTGAATCTACACCAAATTTTGTCCTTAATTTTACACTGAATTATTATTATTGGTTCTAACTAAATTCCTTAGTTAAAAAGAAATTCCTTAGTAAAAAAATAGCGAAATTTCACAAGTAAAAAAATAAATGCTTTTCTAGTAGTACCCAGCCTTCCCAAAAGTCAGGACGGACGGACGGACGGACGGACGTTTGTCGCCGCGACACGACCATGTCTCCATGTCGTCGCGACACTCGTCGCTGGCCCCTCTCTTCCACCCTCTCAAGAGTCGATATTGAATCATTTCGCGGATTCCGAGCTCTTCTTGAGCGCAGCTCACGCCCCAGATGCCCAAGAGTGCCGCCGAGAGTGTCGTGGGGACAGAGAAGGAGAAGACGCCAAGAAGACGAGAGAGAGTTCAGGCAAGGTCATGGGGGAGCAGAGACTTATTATGATTATTAGAGGGACAAAGCTGAGGGCTAGACGTAATCACTGGGAATATTGAATCAATAATACGCCGCGCGCGCGCGCACGTTGCTTGCGATATGGACGAACGGGCACGGATAAGGAAGGAGGACTGTTGGTGCGGCTTATTAGTCGAGTGTACGAGGGAAGGCGTAATTCGCTAGAAGAGCATGCAAAAGAGAATTTCGGAGGTCGCGACAAGCGAAGAATTAGGCTTACTATTGTCTTGCGGTTGTTGTTGCTTGCTTCAGGCTCTTCATAATGTATTCAGTTCATAATGTGGCGTCATTTCTGAGAACCTGCAATAGTATTTCCACCAGATGGTTGTTGCGGCCACCACCGCCAGCGGCACTGGCAGCGGGCTCTTCTTCTTCTTTGTCGTCTTTTTTCACGATACAGACGTGCGGAGTCGCTACGTCCTTATACAAGAGCAGCAGCATCACTCAGGAAGTCTCGACGATCGCCTCCGTCAAGCGTTTTTTATCATATTCCTCAGGTTTGACATCTGTGACGTGCTCTGCAGGGATTCCGTGTGTGCGTCTGCCTCCTCGTTCGGAGTTGTTGTTGTTGTTGTTGTTGTTTTACGTTGCTGCTAAACCGTCCAGTCGAAGATTCTTTTGGCCGTTTGCAGGGTTCTCTCTACATCCGATTCGGAGCAGGAGTGGCGCGGTGCTGCGAGCTCTTCCGGGATTTGGATCTGGCTGGCAGCCGGCTGCTCGGGTCCAGGTTGTTGCATCAGCAGCAGCAGCCTCGGGGCTTTTGCACGGCGGCTCAAGGATGACTTCCTCTCACGGTAAGCGCATGGTGACGAGAGCTTGTTGTGTGCTGCTTGCGGGTTCCAAGTGTTGCAAGGATCTCCTTTGCAGAGCGTCTAGAATTCGCTACATTTGCGACCATTAGCTAGCTTTACCCCGAAATCCTTGCTCATCTTCTCCCGGAGATTGTTTTGCATCAATTATGCGGTATAATCTCCGTCTGTTCCGTAGTTTTCTAACCTAGTCTGATTCTCAGATCGGATTGTGATTGAATTCCCTGTTTGATCTGCCGCTCGGCTTACCCTTATAAGCCGGAGCAGCTTGTAATCTGGAAGCGACGACTTTGACAGAGCTTGAGAGTCTATGTTGCAGCAGCTACGGAGAATCCTTTCGGGAGCCTCGTGACCGATTTGCCCAAGCCGGGGGGAGGAACATACGGCAAATATTACAGCCTTCCAAAACTGAACGATCCACGAGTTGGTAAGTTCAGTTGTTACATTCTCATGGTTGCTAAGCAAAGCAATCTTCTCCTAATCGATAATCATTTGCTGTCCTTTATGAGGACTGGATTTCAGTTGTACCCAGGTAGGATTTGTCTGCACTTCTAAGATATGGAACTATTGCAATGGTTATGTTTTGTTTTGTGTCATTCTGCAAGAGCAGTAGATGATGGTGAGGGATTAGGTCATCATCTTTTTCCTTGCAAGCATCAATCATAATTAGTCTCCCTGATTTAATAGAGAAATCCACAAATTCACCCTTTCTTCACCCTGTCTTTGGGCCTCCTTTCACTCCCTAACCCCTCTTTTAGTGGTATCCGTAAAGTAAGGAAATTTTATTAATCTCAGTATGAAATGCTGGATCTCAGCACCTAATGCACAAGGCTTGAGAGGAATCATAGTAGCTGTACAGGTAGGAGCAGTGAAAATCTATGTAGAATCGGTGGAGGCGCTAAGGACAAAAGAAAGACAGGGTGAGACTCAGAAAACCATCAAAATTGATGGTTTTCTGAGTTTCACCACCTGTTGACTGCTAGTGTACTTTTTTGCAGGTTTTTTTTGAATTTCACCCTGTGTATGATCAAACTCAGGGTACTGGTGCTGTCTTTTCCTGACTTTAGAGATATCTCTGATGTGTTTTGTTAATTCTGCTTGGTTGTAATCACCTCCTCCTTGTTGTTGTGTTTGTGAGAGCAGACACACTTCCCTACTCTATCAGATATCTGTTGGAGTCTGCAATTCGGAATTGTGATAACTTTCAGGTTCTCAAGGCAGATGTGGAAAAAATCCTGGACTGGGAATTCACTGCTCCCAAACAAGTGGAAATCCCATTTAAACCTGCTCGTGTCATACTCCAGGTTCTCCATCTCTTAACTCCCGTCTGAAGCTAGTTTGGTTTGGTGCAAGTCTGTCTGAGTAATGTGCATGGGACAGAAAATGCGTCACAGGTACCTGGCCTGTTTGAAATGAAATTGATAATGCTGATTGTAGTCAACATTTTTTGTGGTTAGCTGTAGAGGGAGTGAGAGAGTGGATATGCTCACAATTTTATCTGCACATCTTCAGGATTTTACTGGAGTACCAGCTGTGGTTGATTTAGCAGCCATGCGGGATGCTATCAAACGCCTGGGTGGTGACCCAGATAAGATAAATCCTTTGGTAAGCTGGAAGGATGATCCGGTGCCTGTTATATAAAGTCAGTAGTGTTGAAGCTGCTTTTTTCCATGGTATTGAAAGGTGAACATGAAGTTTTCTGACACCACAGAGAGCCCTACTTTTTTGGGTCTGCATGCATCTCAATGTCCATGGAGAACCATGAAGCTTGGTCTTATTAACTGAACAAAATGCACTGAAATTGTTTGTGTAGTGGTGATGGTTATAGTTGTGTTTCACATCGTATGAAATTCTTCTGTCTTTTCAATTCCAGTGCAATGTCAATGAACTCTGGAGGGGTATTTTTCAACCATGTGCTGCCAATTGCCCTCTATCCAGTCATCTCTCTAAAGTGGAGATGGGTTTTTTGTTGGCTGTTTCTGCAGGTTCCAGTTGATTTGGTCATTGACCATTCAGTGCAGGTTGATGTTGCACGGACGGCAAATGCACTCCACACAAACATGGAGATGGAATTTGGTCGAAACAAGGAACGATTTGCTTTCTTGAAGTGGGGGGCAACTGCCTTCAAGAACATGCTTGTAGTGCCACCAGGATCTGGTATTGTGCATCAGGTTGGTTTTGTACCTCTCTTTATTGAAGTTTTCTGATTCTGTTGATATATGTAGTCACTGCAGAATGTTCAGACCGTTGGTCTATCTTTTGGTTTTCTTTTGGTTAATGAGATTGGATGGTTGAGTGCCTGTCTCAGGTGAATTTGGAGTATTTGGCTCGAGTAGTTTTCAACAGTGATGGAGTGCTGTACCCAGACAGCCTTGTTGGAACTGATTCACACACAACTATGATAGATGGGCTTGGTGTTGCAGGCTGGGGAGTTGGAGGCATTGAAGCTGAAGCAGCAATGCTGGGTCAGGTATTTTCATGACCTTTAACTTGGGATGACATTGAGTTCCTATATGGTGTCCATGCTTGAGGATGCATGTTGTTGAACAACGAGCCTTTCAATTTTCAGGGAATAACTGAACTGTATTGGGGTTACCAACAGCCCTACTGACATTTATGGATCGCCATTTCTGCAAATATGTGAAAGCACTTTACACTGTGAAGTTATCCTCCATATGTGGTCCTTTAATTTGTGCAGAACTGAGATGTGTGCAATTGTTTGCTGCAGCCTATGAGTATGGTCCTTCCAGGGGTTGTAGGTTTTAAGTTGAATGGCAAGCTACGCACAGGGGTTACTGCCACTGATTTGGTGTTGACAGTAACTCAAATTCTGCGGAAACATGGTGTGGTTGGAAAATTTGTGGAGTTCTACGGTATGTGGTGATACTCTTCACTGCTGCAGTTGGAGTCTGTCATTCCACTGTGGGCTTGGTTGGAAGAGTTTGTTCTTGTGACTTCAATGTTCATGACATTGTCATAGTCTTATCTCATTAGTATTGATTTGGTCTTATTGCTCCTGTCTATTCTTTCCCAGGAAAGGGTATGTCTGAGCTTTCTTTGGCCGACCGTGCAACAATTGCAAATATGTCTCCAGAGTACGGGGCTACTATGGGTTTTTTCCCAGTGGACAAGGTCACACTCCAGTATTTGAGGTTGACTGGTCGTGATGAGAAGAAGGTACACAATTTTTGTGATGCATGATATGATGCACTCATGTGCATGATTAACTTTTAAAAATTTATTTAGTGAGTCAGTTTTAGCAGTGCTGACATATGTCTAGTTATGGCCAGTAGATAAGGGATCTATTTATTCAAAGATCTAATCATGTGCTAGTCATATTGGATGGGAATAGCATGGTGGATGCATTTATAATGGCTCACTTTATCCCAGTTGGAAGATGATTGAGATTCAAGTTCTGGTCATCTTGAAATACTAACGTCCCATAGGACAGAATTGTATTGAGATGTTCACCAGATAGTTATTACTTCTTGACGCAGTAAATGCTTTTTTTTCTGTTCTGGGTGGTCCTTGTCTTGTGCACTAGGTTGAGGAGATTGAAGCATACCTACGGGCAAATAACCTGTTTATTGACCATGAAAAGGTTAGTCTGCTATCTCCAGGCCTCAGCAGGGATCCTGGATTTCCTCCTGGACAAGGAATCAGCAGATTTGGGTTCCTCATAGCTTACTCAGGAATTCTTGGGGTACATCACTGGAAAAAATCTTGGAATCTTTTCAATAAATCAGCAGGAATTATTTCAATTTCTTGACTCCTTGTGGTAGTTATATGGGTCAGTGTGCACTGACCAACTTGTAATTGGCTTTTGATATTTTCTCGCATTCCCTGGATTAGGTAGAGCTATAGTAATGAGAGTCAAAACAGCAGTGGGAGGGATTGATGTTTGTTCATCAATGTGTATTTTCAGCCTCAAAAAGAAAACATATACACATCATATCTGGAGCTTGACCTTGATACAGTGGAGCCATGTATTTCTGGACCAAAAAGGTATGTGAGGCACTCCCTTCTCCAGGCTGATGCAAATGTTCAGTCTTGGCATCTGTAAATGCACCCCCTTCATTGTGCTCTGGAAACATGGCATCTGGCTTACTGTCATAAGCTTATGACTGCACTCATTCTTCTTGTGTCACCTTAGAAGTATTGTTGTGGAGTTTCAATTTCTTGACTTACTTTTTTGGGTTCTCTTTCTCACCATGCACCCTTGCACAATTGGCTGGGCTGACTGAAGCAAATGAGCAAGTGCAGACCCCATGACCGGGTGACTTTGAAAGATATGAAGGCGGATTGGCAAGCTTGTTTGGATAACAAGGTTGGTTTTAAGGTATGTATGATAGGTGGCTGTTTCTGCCAAATTGCTTCCTGTCCTGTTGAGCAGGTTCTTTTGTACCTTTCACTTTATACATACTGCTGCTCTTTGCTTGCAGGGGTTTGCCATTCCCAAGGATCAACAGGACAAAGTTGCAAAATTTACTTTTAATGGTCAGCCAGCTGAACTGAGGCATGGCAGTATTGTCATAGCTGCAATCACAAGTTGCACCAACACCTCCAATCCAAGTGTAATGCTTGGTGCAGGCCTTGTGGCTAAGAAGGCAACTGAACTTGGACTAGAGGTCAGTTTGTCATGAGAAAGCATGTTTCATTAGCCAGACTTTTACTCCCAAGTCTTTGTGAACTTGGGATCCATTTCTTTTTTATCCATGCAATTATCATATTGGCCTCACATCTGAAGTGAATTAGTTGGAATCATAATCCTGAGGGCTGAATGGCTTAGGTCTTCCCAGGATCAGAAGTTCTGCAGTTGTGCAACTCGAAGGGTTCATGTACCTTTTCTGTTCTGCAGCATTTGCACCACAAATTCGTGAATTGAATTTACTCTCCTCTTTGGGAGTAAATCATAGTATACCCTTAACTCAATTCTGTTGGGCTGAACAGGTGAAACCATGGATCAAGACTAGTCTTGCTCCAGGATCAGGGGCTGTCACTCTATACCTTGAGAAAAGGTATGCTGCTCAATTGAGGAGCCATATCTAATGGTATATCTTGCCTCTTGTTTTTGCTAACGATAGCTGAATATGATTTGCCCATGCGATGTCTTTTTAGCTCTATGTGATGTTATGTTGTTGGATGGATTGAAGCCCAAACATTTTGTTTTCCACCTACAGTGGTGATGATGGAACCACTAGCTAGGATGCAATTCTGATGTTTGAACTGGCAGTAAGAAATTCAACATTCTGTTTGTTGTGATGTAGTGAAAGGGTAGCAGATAATTTTTGGGGGACTTGCAGTTCTCTTCCACACATATTCATAGGATGGGCATGTAAATTTTTCATCATCTGAAGCTTCATGTTGTCTGACATGACAGTGGCTTGACAAAGTATCTTGATCAGCAAGGCTTTAGTTTGGTAGGCTATGGCTGCACCACTTGCATAGGCAACTCCGGTGAACTGAATGAAACTGTTGCTGAAGTAATTGCTGCGAATGGTAAGTAATGTGTGTGTACTGAAAGCTAATGGACATTGATTTATGTTGAGTTGATAGGTCTCTCTTAATTAGCTGTTGATTCTCCAGGGTTGATCATACAATGGCCACTCTGATATTTGGCTGTTGTTTGTTTGCAGATTTAATTGCAGCAGCTGTTTTATCTGGCAATCGAAATTTTGAAGGTCGTGTGCATCCATTAACTCGTGCAAATTATTTGGCTTCACCTCCTTTGGTGGTGGCTTATGCCTTTGCTGGAACGGTGGGTCAGTGAGGTCAATTACTTTTGTTGTTACATATTATCCTGTGCTTCTCCTATAGGTGGATGGACTTGGATTTCTTATTGCTTTTATGAGCCTATTGTAAGAACTTGCAGATGATGGAGAATGTTGTGCATTTTTGCTGTTGCCTCTAGATGTTTGCCCATCTGACCAAGTATACCTTTTTTTTCAACAGGTGAACATTGATTTTGAAACAGAGCCAATTGGAGTAGGCAAGGGTGGAAAAGCTGTTTTCCTCAGGGACATTTGGCCTTCTAATGAAGAAGTTGCTGAGGTATGGATTGCAGAGTATCTCATTCTGTTTGTAATTCTCTATATTCATTGCGAATGTTGTTGGGGAGTGGTAATCTAGGGAGTTTCCTGACATTTGAAGGTGCTTATCATGGTGGAGAGATGACAGGAGCTCTATCATTAGGCATGCAATGTTATTTTGTTGAAGTAACTAGCCTTCAAGGAAGACAGTAGTGTATTTGTGCAATCAAGCACCTGCAGTTCAAAATAACACTGACTGGGGACTCAAAATCTGTAGGTTGTGTTTGTGCTTTCATCTAATTATTGTTGTGTTGCTTGTTTTGATGGGATTCTACCAGGAAAATGGTATACTGAGGTTTACAAGAATGATCATTGTATGATGTTTGGTTTCTCGGTTTGCTGATAGGGTGGAGTTGTTGCATCACTTGCACTACTAAGAACTTTTTGATCCACAGGTGGTGCAAAGGTCAGTGCTTCCAGAGATGTTCCGGTCCACATATGCCAACATAACAAAGGGCAATGAAATGTGGAATCAACTGGCTTCTCCAAAAGGATCTCAATATTCTTGGGATCCCAATTCTACCTATGTTCACGAGCCTCCTTTCTTCAAAACCATGAAAAAAGATCCCATTGGTGTGCCTAGTGTGAAAGATGCCTACTGCCTTCTCAACTTTGGTGACAGTATTACAACTGACCACATCTCACCAGCTGGTAACATCAATAAGGACAGTCCAGCTGCCAAGTACTTGGTGGCACATGGAGTAGATCGGAAGGATTTCAATTCCTATGGTAGCCGACGTGGAAATGATGAAATCATGGCAAGAGGGACATTTGCCAACATCCGGATTGTCAACAAATTTCTGAAAGGGGAAGTTGGGCCTAGGACCATTCACATTCCTTCTCAAGAGAAGATGTTTATATATGATGCTGCACAGGTCAGTGTCTGTTTAGTGGGCTGAGTAAATTGGATCTACTTCTTTGAACTGAGTTCATTCCTTTTATGCAGGCCTCTCTATGCCTTAGGCTTAGATGCTTGCTTTACAGGGATGAGCTGAAAATTGAGCTTACTAGAGCTTGTTCTGTCAAGTAAAGTTTTAACCTGGTTTCTGTTACAGAGGTACAAAGATGAAGGTGCAGATACAATTATCCTGGCAGGAGCTGAGTATGGAAGTGGAAGCTCTCGGGATTGGGCTGCCAAGGGCCCCTATCTACAGGTGAACACTACAGTCAGCAGTCAAGTTTGTACATTCCTTAGACATATTTGAGGTTCATCCTACTGGCAGAGTTAAAGGTCTGAATCCTTTTCAGAAGGTTGTTAAAGCTTGCTAAACCAACTCAGGTTGTTAAAAGTACAGCTGGGTAGCAATGGTTTCTGCTACTTGCTAGTAGAACTAAAAGTACAGATCCTTACATGTTTGGTTTAAACAGGGAGTGAAGGCTGTCATTGCAAAGAGTTTTGAGCGCATCCATCGCAGCAACCTTGTTGGCATGGGCCTCATCCCTCTTTGCTTCAAGGCAGGAGAAGATGCTGAGTCTCTTGGTTTGACTGGCTTTGAGAGGTACACAATCCATCTACCCGATGTTGAGAACATCAAGCCTGGCATGGATGTTGCTGTCACAACAGATGATGGGAAAAAGTTCACTTGTGTGCTTCGCTTTGACACACAAGTGGAGCTGACTTACTTCCAAAATGGGGGCATCCTACACTATGTGCTCCGGCAGCTGCTACACTAGAGGCAGCTTTGATATTTCCAGCATCTGGAAGGTATGCTATCTCTTTTACTTCATTCCTACAGATGGAGTACAAGCCAAATTTTTTAGCTGTTTCTGCTATTTGATATTTTATGACAGCAGGTTTCAGTTGAAAAAGGAAGTAAAAAGTCAGTACAGTTTGTGGAGATAGTTTTGCAGTTCTGTGGCAGGTGAGTTTGGAGTCCCCTCTTTGCACATCAACAGAAATAATGGTTTTATTTTTTAGCAACTACCTAACATTATGCAGCAGATGTAATTCTTTTGATGCTGAAAATAATCTTTAGTGAATTGCAGTGTGTAATGGAGTGGTTTGGAAACCACACTGTATAGAAATGCACTGCTTCCATGTGGTGGTCTATGGTGTTGTCAGGTTTTGCTGCGTCTGTGGTGCTTGTTGGCTGTTAATTGTGGTGTGATCATCTGGATTTGTTCTAGACAAGTACTTAGTCATGCTTAGCAATGCATAAGACAATTGGCAACTTGAATATATGTTAGGAGTGTTCTGACCTATCACAATACCTTACCCTCTTACAAAATGTAACATCTCACATGTGTAATGGGGATTAGCATGCCTGAGTAGATAACACACAAGTTGCACATTGTCTACAGCTACTATGTAGATCTTCTGCAAAATTATTAACAATTGTGCTTTTGGACAGAAAGTACCATTTTCATGGTTAAAATTCCAAATGTATACAGTTCCTGTATAATTTACAAATATAAGAAAGACACGGTGATGGTTTAGCCACCTTGTTTATTTTGTTTTAGAACAGGTCCAATAGAACTAGTATAATGGCTTGCAAGTACCTAGTGATTTGGGTGAAGTTTAGGCTTTAGATAGTGTAAAACTGCGTCTGGAGTCTGGGCCCAGAAATATGCATAGGATATAGGGCAAGTAAAGAAATGTGATTGGATTTGACTAGCCAGTCACAATAATTGGCCCATGTGGGGGGCATGTAATTGTTTCTCATGTTGTTGTCCAAGATTTCTTGTTTATGGATGGAGTCGGGAAAATAACTTGGACATGATTTTGGATGTGGTAGGTGTTGGAAGTGGCCCACATAGGTACTGGGTGTGGGTGGATTTGTTGTTAGTTTTACTTCTATCAGTAGTGTTGCATAGCTCTTAGTGAGTAAAATGGCAGCACCTGGTGAATTCAAATGTCAAGTAGCATCAATGTAAGTTATGTGGAGGGTTTCCATATAATATTTGTACACTACAACCATAATGCAATTGATTTTAAACACAAGCAAGTGGTGACGTCAATTCAGAAAGAATTCTCTTGTCGAAATTATTAGGGTAGTATAATATGCATCTTGAAGTTAGTTTGAATTGTTCCGTAACCCTTTGGAATTAGCATTTTTGCATGTTGGATTTTGTGGAAGACGTGATCTTCCTGCATGACTGTAATTAACAGCACAGGGATTAATTAGCTTGTGCATACTGTGTTGGAGGTGAGCATGGAACTTTCTAGAGGTGTGGTGAAGTGCATAATTTTTGAGGACAGGCTTCTGGGAAGAAAAACTATGCAGTGTAGAGGACAAAATGTCAGAAGCTCAAGCAAAGCTAGATTAGATAACCTGTGTGAAAGTGAGAGAAGGGATGTAGTTGTGCTTGATTCTGGACTAATGTTCAAATTTTGAAACACTGTTGAGGAGACTGAATCATGCTGAGCACTGTGTGTGATGCTGCAATTTTTTTTTCATTGCACATGCTTGGGTGTCACTGTGGGTGTGGATGTATGATCCAGGCATTCAGGGAAAGATTAGTGAGTAAACACAACACATACTTCAAAAATGGCAATAAGGACTAGAGGGTAAGCAAGGTCTTGAGTACTGAAGCATACGGCATACTGAGGATCTGATGAAGACACCTACTAGCTAGTGATACAGCTTGAAGCTTCCTGATCAGAGGTCACATGAGTCTGCAGCTGATATTCTGCAGAGCTCATGAGTGTGGAGGTGATCAGGTGTCGAAGCATCAGATTTTCTAATACCGTGATTGATATCTTGTTGTTTTCTATTTTGTGATCAATAAAAAGGCTTACAAGCTTTCACCTCTCATTTCACAATCATTTATGTTTTCAATTTTTTTTCTTTGTTGATTAGTTGTTTCTTTGTCTTTTTTGCTTTCTTTTGTAAGTCGCAAATTATTTGTGGATTCTTCTTGTTTCTTCTCCATTGCTTCCTCCATGTCTTTTTTCTTTTCTTGCTTCTCCTGTTTGCTTGTATTGTCATGTTTTATGTTGTTGTCGTTACAAAGTTACTCATTGCCTACTACTTGTGCATGTCACATGCATGTGTATCATTTCCTACTTGCCATCACTTCGCCCACTTGTGCATTACATGCCTACCTTGCTTTGCCATGCTACTTGTGTCACTATGCCACCTACCTTTCATCATCACCGACCTACTTTGTTACATTTCCTATTTGTTTCACCACTTCCCTTTCATTGTCACCTACTTACTTTGTTACATTTCCTACTTGTTTCACCACTTCCCTTCCATTGTCACCTACCTACGTCAACCACCTAGGTTACTCACTTGCCTACACTACCTACTTGCCATTGCCACCTACCTATTTCATCACCTACTTGCTAAGTCGCCATTGTTTTTCCTTAGCTACCTATTGTTTATTTCTTTTGTTGTTTGCCTATTTTATTCTTATGTTTGTTTCGAACTTGCCTTCACCTAGTATTATGTGCTTGCCCTCACCCAATATTATACCCTTGCCCTCACCCAATCTTATGCCCTTGCCCTTTGTGTAAATGTGGGAGCATGAAATTGCCAAGCTTCAAACTACCTCTTCCCCTAGTTAGCCCCTTTTTTCTTTGCTTGTTTTGTTTGTCTCATTTCTTTACTTAGATTGTGTGTTGTTTGTTTGGTGCATTGTATGTTTGTGTATTTATGTATTGTTGGTTTTGGTGGTTGTATGTTTGTGCTTTGTTTTTGCAAGTATTTCTTTGTTAATTTTTGTTTAGTTTTGGTTTTTTTGTTTTCAGTCATTTATTTACTAATATTAAAAAATTATATGTAGGAATTTTTAATTTAAAAAATATATGACTTTTAACATCTGACATACACTTTGCAATAGAATTTTTTTGCATTTTGATGAGATGAGAAAAAAATGAATGGAAATATTAATATATTTATAAACTTTAAACTTGAAATTTTAAACCTTAAACCCTCAACCTTTTTATTATAATTTTTTTTCTTTTTGTTGTAATTATTTGTTCTTTTATTTTTGGGATTTTAAGATTATTGGTAGAATAGAAAGTGTTTAGTTCTTTCCATCACTTGGTGACCTTCTTGTGAAAATTGTTAATGGATCAATCCTTTACATATAAAAATAAAGTTAATAGCAATGAAAGATGTGAAATTTTCATGAATAATGTAATTATGGAAGAAACATATGAAGGTAATCCTAATGTGCAAATTGAAACAAACAAAAATTCAAAAAAATAATGAAAAATAATGAAAACAAAATTTAAAAAGTTGCATGCTCAACAAAAATTGTAAAAACCTTATAGAATAACCTTTTTTTTTTTTTTTTTGGTTTTTACATGCACAAATTTTGCATTTTTTTTTTTTTTAAAATAGTTCATTCAATTCAAAAAACCAAAAAAAAAAACAAGAAAGGGGCTAATTTAAATTTATTAAAAAATTGAATAAAATCTTTA
>Ga0116231_10011024_pt1 | contig 14157 bp, 7 predicted proteins | sample S1TSphgellanicum_2_FD_89695 | JGI IMG/M metagenome (GOLD analysis project Ga0116231, IMG submission 89695) | Host-associated microbial communities from peat moss isolated from Minnesota, USA - S1T2_Fd - Sphagnum magellanicum MG | ecosystem: Host-associated > Plants > Peat moss > Unclassified... | reverse complement strand
CGTGGAAAGCTCCTGTACCTTGTCTTTTGGCGAGGCTACCCTCCTTCTGAAGCTACTTGGGAGCCTGTTGAAAACCTAGTTCATGCCCAAGACTTAGTTAATTGGTTCCACCAACAGTATCCTTACAAACTGGCTCCATCTAGAAGATGTCGCTTGAGGAGGGGATAATGTCATGGCCTGGATCCAATAACACAAAAGCAGGGTACAACAGTGCTGCCATGTCTCACCAATGTAGCAGTGCAGCCACATCTCCAAAGTGGTTGCACTCAGTGCTGCCATGTCTCAGCATTGTAACAGTGCAGCCACGTCTCCAAAGTGGTTGTAGTCAATGCTGCCATGTCTTAGCGTTGCAGCAATACAACCACGTCTCCAAAGTACAGCAGTGTAACCACGACTCCGCAATGCAGCCACGTCTCGGCATCTCAAGATAGGATGGTTCAAGGTTATAAAAGGAGATGGTCTAGGGGACAGCCCTTTAACAAACCAACACCAGTTGATGGATTAATAGAGCTTTTAGTCTTCTAGTATTGTCCTATCTTGTCTTGTCTTGTCTTGTATTTCCCTGCTTGGTTGTAGCCATGTTTCCTTGCCTTGCCTCACATTAGTCCGGTCCATAATATTAGTAGTAGACTCATTACACCACATGTCTTCCAACTCTTACTTTCCTACCAAATGTATGTCAACAATCCCTCTATGACATATTTTGGAGATGAATGCATTGATTTTTTCAATGATCAGACGTTGCTACTTTTTGTCAAACCCTAATAGCCCCAACAAATCGTGTTGGCATTCTTGCATATCTTCAATGCATTCATGGATTTTGCGGAAACATGTATAGTCGTAATCAACATCCTTAACTGCAATTGTTAGGTGGACAAAATGACCCAATTCACAATAATAATGCAATATGTTTTGTTGGGTTAGTCCACGAGTAAGGTGAGCCACTAGATGCAACCTCCCAAATGTAATTCCACAAAACAATTTTAGTGCCCTCATTATATGGGGGCATTCCAATTCAAAGGAAAAGGGATTGCTTTCACTTTGCAATTCTACCAAAATGTTTTGTAACTCCTCCTTCATGTGGAGCCGTGGGCATTGTAGACTTGTTTACAGGGGTAACACTTCAAAACATTATATAATGGTGACCACCCCCACTATTCCTTCTCTTATGTAGCCCTCATCCGTAGGCAACAGAACATACAAAAATAAACATTGAAACTTGAAGATCCATTCACTAGTGTTTGAATTTTAACTAATACAACACCAATTGATAATCTATAACAGAAATTCAAAACACTAGGAATCTATGTATCTTCAACTTATGCTTAAACCACACATGATGAAACAATAACACCTAATTATTAATTCGGACTGTGTTTGGGAAAAGAACCTGGAGTTCAAATCCTATGGAATTATTCTGCAACATATTCATTTTTTTTTTCTAAAGGGTCAAGTTGGCAACTACTTTGTTTGCCTCGTAATCATTATTCAACTTCAAATATTGAAAGTAATCTTTGAATGTTTTGATTTCTCGGAATCTCTCCATAGTCATAGTGTGAGGCGACTTTCCGTCCCTCTACTCCCGATTCTACAAGGTGACTATGCTTGAAAGCACAAATGCTACCGATGAAGGAAAAATACAAGTGTATTTCAAAATGCTAACTTGCGTTTATAGTTGAAATTAAGTAGCTTGCTTCCTATGCATCATTTGTGATCAAAACTGATAGATATATTTTTCAAGTTCGCACACTCCACATTCTAGGACTTTCAAATGTCATTCATTTAAACTAATGTTTAAGGACTCAACACCATGTCCAACATAGCTGCAAACCATTAGTCACTTGAAATATTATTTCTAATGCACAGGTTATTCAAATCTGGCTTGCCATAGCTCATTAGAAAGCTAACTATGAGGCACATCTTGCTACGAAATCCTAAACTTTCCGGTTAAACTAGCAATAAGTTATGCTACGAAACCCGAGAGGGATTTACAAAGGTGATAATTCAACTTGGTTATAAACCACCAGTCACTTGAAATATTATTTCTAACACATAGGTTATTCAAATCCAGTTTGCTTTAGCTCATTAGAAAGTTAACTACAAGGCGTAACTTGTTACTAAATCTTAAGCTTTGTAGTTAAACCAGTAAGGAGTTATACTACCAAACCCAAGAGGGTTTATGAGATCTTTTTTAAAGTTCCAACTTCCCAATACTATCACTACTCACTTCCATTCCTCCAAAACTATTACAAGATTTCCATTTTACTTTCCTTCTTTTTCCCACCTCCCAAGCCTAATCATTTTTTTCCTCCTCAAGAAACTTGTGGGAATAAGTATTCGAGATTGAATTGAAAATTATGTCCGGGGAAAGAGAGAGCACCCAATGATCCGAATCCGCCTTTTAAAGAGAAGGAGAAGGGAAGTGAAGGTAGGTTCAAAACTTGATGGCTAATGGAAGGTTCCATGCTTGGTGGCCAATGGAATGTTCCAAGCTTGGTGGCCAATGGAAAGTTCCAAGTTTGGTGGCCAATGGAAAGTGAAAGAAAACACCTTTTCACCTCTTCTCATTTTCCCCCCAATAAACTTTACTTAAACCTTCAATTTTTTCCTTTGACCTATGGTTTTACTTTACCATGGTTCTAGGCCGTTACTCCCGCCTTTCTTTCCTTTTCCTCAATCTATAAATTACGATGGCGCACTTCAATGTAACAAGTTTTTCACACCTTCATTGTTAATTTCATTTTGATTGAAGATCTGACCTTTTTCCTTCCCTTGAAATTATGGCATCACACATGGTCAGTGTCGCAACCCCACTTTGAGGGAAGTGTGAGGTCGCCACTCACACTCCCGAAAATGGGACTTGAGACTCCTCTAGGACTCCCAAAAATTCAGAACACGATTATAGGGGTCAGAACACCTTGAATCAAAGTGTTCTTAATACCGGTAAAAAGGTCTTAAAGTCTAGATGTCCAAAATGGCCTCGCATGAGCCATTCGGACATCTGTAGCACAAGTTATGGTCGAAAGAAGGGCCAGGAGTCAAACTGGCAATTTGACTCCCGACCACTAAAAGTTGGGAATCGACCCGATTCCGGTGTGTGCAGGTAGAGTGCGACACATTGTTGGAAAGATCTCAAGGAGAGCTATAGGTTTGTTTTAGACCTCGTCCCAATCGGAGGTTGGAGGGAGAAGTTATGAATGCCCAAAGTCCCAAGAGTCCAAATCGGGACAGTTTCGGGACTCCACTTTGGGAGTCTCGGGAAAAAGTGCCATTTGGATGCAAGTGCGGTGGTGAGACGCAAAGAATATTATATGGGGGAAGGTGGTGGCTTCCCTCGAATCCGGGCCGTGGTGAATCAAGTGAGTCCAAGGTTGCCCATGGCTTGTCCCAACACCAAAAGTGTTCCGAATGAGCATTAACCAACTTGTTGGTTAGTTTTGGATGCAAAATTGAATAACTAAATAGCTTGTCCCTCCTCCTAGTCTAATCCCGAAACTTTCAGCATGCCCCTCTTACCCCCTTTAGTGCTGGAAGCTAGGAGCATGCCTCGAGTCCCCCACTTCTGTAACTTGAGTGATTTAACCCCAACTTGGGGCTAACTAGGGACTTGGGAGCGCATCAATCACATCTTACGGGCCCTAGGCTGCACAAACGAATGAAGAACTGCCTCCGAAGTCATCTTTAAATTTGACCCTAACAAAGCACCCTCATGATGAAAAACCCAAACCTTAAGAGATGCGTGTTCATCTTGAAGTTAAACCCCCTCAAGCCTGATACTATCGTATTTCTCCGAACTTTCGCACCCTGGTGATCTTGTTGCAAGTCGACCCTGCTTCTGGTGATGAACATGAGATCGTTTGTGAAGGTTATTACAAAACTGAAAATATTTTTATCTTTGCATGGTCTTTAGTTCCCGACATTGGACATTATCGTTGGTTGCATGGTCTGATTCGTCGACTACCTCCTAATAATAAGGCAGATTATCTAGTTCGCACCATCCGAAGCATCCTAAATTTCCTATAGTTATGAACTATCATTATGGCATAACCTAAGATTTCACATGTACTTGCAGCTCCTTGTTGAGCTCATTCACTACCTAAATAAATGTTTCAGTTATTATGAGACTCATGTTTCCATTGGCACACTATTATACTATATATTTAATCGTTTAGTTGTCACGGATTAACCTTATGTTCAACGGCTTGAAGATTGTTCTATTTCTATTACGCCTTTCATTATCATCCCTGCAACTCCTTGTTGAGCTCATTCATTACTTAAATAAATGTTTTAGTTATTATGAGACTCATGTTGCCATTGGCACACTATTATACTATCTATTTAATCGTTGAATTGTCACATATTAACCTTATGTTCAATGGCTTGAAGATTATTTTATCTCTATTAGACCTTTCATTAACATCCATTTAACTACTTCAAGAATTTTTAACATCCTCGTTATTCATTAAATAAGAACAAGACCAATGTTGCACTAAACATCGCGAATTCTAGTGTCTATTTCAACCCCCAACCCTTTAAAAATTTCTCACCCTTAATTACGCAACAAAGTTCTCAAAACTATGGTCACTAACTTTTTATTGAAAAAAAAAACTAACCCAACACCTTAATCACCAATAACGCATTTCATAAAAACGAAACAACCTTTCCACGCACCAAGTGCATTCATCATTCCCTATGAAGTTGCTAAAAACCCCTTAATAACCTTACCCTATTCAAATAACCCTGACGCAACTCTTAAAAATTGAGACTACCACACATGGTTATGTTAGTATGGTTCACACATAGCTCCCCCCCAATCTAATGTCCATGCATTTAATGACTTAACAATTTTTGTTATTTTAATAGTCCTTTCATTTCTTCTTTCTTTCTGCATGATGACAATCAAAAGTTAATAACACCATTGTAAACTTAAATTAAATAATAGAACATGGTGTAGGGATGGCCGAAAACTAGAACAATATGCTGGGAAGATACTTAAAAGAAGGTACAAGAACCATTCCCCAAATGTAACAACAAGATCATTGCATAAAGTGCCCTCTATTTCCATCTTCATGAGGCATGACATGCATTCCTTAGGTTCTTCCAAAACTTGCTTGCTCATAATAATGTTAGTTTCCAAAAGCAAAATATACAATCTAATCATTTTTTACAATTGTTGGAAATGGAAATAACTCACACTAGTAGAAATTGGCCAAAATGTAACCATTATATTTGTGATTACATGTGACTATTAGTTATCTGCAACTACATTTGGACATTTTTGCATCTATTTCTTATGTTGGTCATATTTGTGATTACAATGTAATTAATTTGTGATTATTTTGGTGTTCATCCTTCCATGTGAACAACATTTAGTTTAATTTTCATCCAAGAAGAACAATTTATGTCCCATTAATTACAAATGTGACCAATTTAATTGTAAGTTTATGAGTATACAAAGGTGTATTTGTGAATTCTAAAACATATAGTTTGATGTATTATAATTTATAAATGTATATTTTGAATTTATATGAACAACCATATTAAATGTGCATTCAAATATTATTATTAGCATAAATGGCTTTGATATTATGGTTACATTAAATAGTGTATATTTTGAATATATTAAATTTTTTTGTATAATATTTGCTAAATATATTTTGCCCATATTAAAAGTTTATCCCAACCATCCTAATATATTTCTTAAAATTATTACAAATGACATTTATTATTATTTGTATTATTATATTATGTATTTTTATTAAATTCATTTCAAATGATTAATGTACTTATTAAGAATTATTTTTTATTTATTAAAAATTAAAAAATTAATTAAAATAAATCATAATAGCTCTAACAAGTCACATAATATTATATGATAATAATAAAAAATAACTAACCTATGTTAGCTACAAGTTACATTATTATTATTATTATTATTATTATAAGTAAAAAATATGATGTATTATTAGATCAATATAATAATTACTAATAAATATAAATATATAATTTTAAGTTTTTCTATTTCAAATTTATAATTGATATTTACTAATTATTAATAATTCAATGATTATAATAAATTAATGATATATTTATTTATCTATTTTCAGTTTTATTATTTTATTAGTTACAATGGAAATCTAATAAATTATTATACAAATGCAGAAAGTATTTTCAAAGGAAAAATATAATTATTAAAAACATAAAATATTTATTGTAATATTTCATAAATAGCTTTAATGAATGAAATAATAATATGAATAATAAAAATAAAATAATTAACCTTGCCTACCACCTAACTGTAATAATAATTGAATTAATGTTATTGATATTATTAAATATTTACATGTACATTTATTATTAACTATATAAATGAAAATAATAATGGGACGAATAATATTATTAGATATTAAATAACTAGTACGATATTTATAATTAATATTTAATAATTATTAAATATTGAATATTTCAGTTATTATATTAATTTATTTGATTATGAAATAATAATTTATTAATTATAAATAATTAACTAATTATTTCAATATTAGCCAACTATTAGCTAATTAAATTGGTTGATAGATTATTTTATATATATAATTAGATATTATTATTATTTATCTAGCTAATAAATTAAATAATATTAATAACTAATAATATAATTCATTCAGTAATCATAAGATGTTAATGATTATTACTATAAATAATTAGTTAGTTGGATAGTTTATAAATTTTATTAATTAGCTAGTTAGTTATCACTTACCTACTTAATTATATACTTTTCAAGATGAGAATGAAAGCTAAAACATATGGGATAAAATTTTTAGTTACAAGTCATTTGTGATTAAACATTTTTAGTCGTAAACGACTTGTAATTAAAAAATTTATCCCGTATGTTTTGGCTTTCATTCTCATCTTGAAAAGTACATAAACAGGTGTTTTGTCTCACATTTTCATATTTAAAAAGATGGGTATATGGGATGAGTCAATAAAAATGACTGAACCAAAAATAAAATAAAAATATTCATGTACTTACATTTAACTACTTACTTCCTTAATTTACCTACCTACCTACTTAAGTAGGTATTTGGCCTAGGTAAGTAAATAGGTTTTATCTAAATAGATGTTTAGCCTAGATGGGTAGGTAGGTATATAGGTAGGTAAATACCTAGTTCAACCTACATACCTAAATATTGATTTAAATTTAATTTGGAAAATTTCAATTAATATGCCACATGACAATTTTCTATTCCACCATGTGTCACAATCTAAACCATACAAACATAAAAATTAAACATCTTAGATTATTTCAAAAATAATAATAAAATATTTTTAATATTTAAGAGTTGGGACACATGGCAACACATAACTTGTTCCCGTTGTTCACTAAAAATGTTACATCTTAGTTGCAAATGACAATATGTATATGACTAGTCAAAGGATGAAGGCGTATTTCGTTGACTTTTTCATTTAGCCAAATTTTGTTATTGTTTGCGATTAGTGTCAATGCAACTATTGATATTTTAGTTAGAAATGTCACTTGCAACTAAAAATTAATCGCATGGACCAGTTGTAAAATGACCATTTTCTACTAGTGTCAAAAAACTTCTTTACTTTGAAAGTTACTACAATGGCCTAGGCCTTTGTCTCGACTTTAACCCTACTTCCAACAACAACTGATTATTGTATTATTGTAGCAATAGAATGCTGAGATAATGTCGTAGAAAGATGTGAAGTTGGTACAATTGTTCTAGTAGACCTTTTTTTGTGCATAAGAAGAATTATCTTCTTTTGCGTTATAATTTGGGCAAATGTGTTTTTTCTAGAAAGGGACAGGTTAGAAACAAATCCATTTTTCCCCTTTTTATGTTTTGGAAATAAGATGAAACCATCGTCATTAGCATTAGACAAGTTAATAACCTCCTTGTGTTGTGGTGCTATTGCTTATGGAGGTGGCATTGCCCCCTCTACCCCAATTTGGTTACCATTTGTAACTCATTTGTTTTTGAAGGACTACATCAGAATTACGACGTTTATTCTTGCATGGTGTATCTGTCACAACCTTAGCCTTAGGCTCACGACCAAGGCAAGGGTTTACAAAGGTGCGGGCCAAGATTGAGCCCGAGAGTTACATTTCATGCTTCTGGGAGTGCAAAAGAGTGTGAGGGAATGAACCCTCACACTCCCAAGTGAACTCCCATCTTGGGAGTTGAAGTCCCAATGGACTCCTAAATCTTTAGAGGGCAATTTCAAGGGTCAAAAATCGTTGGATTGAAACGTTACTTATATCATTGGAAAGCTCTTGGAACGTAAATTTTTAAAATGGGCTCGCATGACCCATTTGGACACCTAAAACACAAGTTATGGCCAAAAGAAGGGTCGGGAGTCAAATTGGCAATTTGACTCCAGATCACTAAAAGTCGGGAATCACCTCAATTTCCTTACGTGTAGGTGGCATGCGACATACTATTGAAAAGATCTCAACGAGGGCTATAACTTTGATTTAGACCCCATCTTAATCGGAGGTCTGCATACAAAGTTATGAGCCCCCAAACTCGCAAAAGTCCCAACTTTGGGAATTTCGGGACTCCCACTTGGGAGTCCTGGGACAAAATGCCATTTGGATGTTGGTCCTGTGGCCAGCTACAAAGTATATTATAAGGGGGAAGGTGATGGCTTCCCCCAAGTCCGGGCCGTGGTGAGTCTTCTGAATCCGAGTTTGCCCGTGGCTCGTCCTAGCACCAAAAGTGCTCTAACTATGCATTAACCAACTTGTTGTTTGGTTTGTGTAGGTCCGTGTGAGTGATTGATCACTTTTTATTTTTCCTAGTCCCATCCCAGAACTCCAACACGCCCCTCTAACCCCAAAGTGCTATGAACTAGGGAGCGTGCCCCAACTCCTTACTCTTTTGACGTTTTCACTTCATACTCACATTTGAATCCATCAAGGAGTTCGGGAGCTCGTCAGTATCCTTGCCATATTTCTCTTTGAACGTTAAAATTTCCTTTGTTTCACTCTTTGTACAAGTTGGGTACATTTTAAATAGTTACTTTCCCTTGTAATTAAGGCACAACTTCATCATCATGAGGTAGGAAAAAATGTTATTATCTTTCATGCATTGCTTGGAGAATTTGCATTGGAGGGTAGGTTAATTGCACATAAGTATGTTTGGTTGTTTGCATTCAAAATGCACTTCAACTGCAAGTTCTTCATACTCCTCCTCTTGGTATAATGCAACACAAGTTTTCCTTCTCTATTGCATTGTACATTTGTAAAGTTTGATGTTGCTTTTAGGGCCTCCAAAAACCTATAAAACACAATGTCATTACATGGCATGTAAGTGTTAGTTGTAAATATCTAAACATCAAAAGAATTTGGGAGGACAAATAGCCAGGATAGTTGACAATTGTGTTCTTACCAATTGAAGAGCTAAAGTTGATAGAAAATTAACGATGGTAAGTCACTTTTGTTATTCAAAATGTAATAGCAGAACATCATATGATGTTATTGTTAAAGAATTTCATTTTTACATAATGTTTCAATTGCCATTGAAAATTTGCAACCTTAACATAATCCCCTTATCAAATCAAGCTTAAAAGGTGTGATAAAGCAAAAGATAACAAAAAGAGATATAATTTAGGGTTTTAAAAGGATACACATTGAAGCTCACCCTTGGAACCCATCTAACTAGTGTTGTGCTGATAAGATCAACATACTTCTTACACCCAAGCAAGTTGATTATGTTAGGGTTGGCAAAAGCAAGGGTGGACAACACCTCCAAACGCAAGTGCTCTTTGTATCCTTCCTTTATAAAGCACATTGTAACAACTCTTTGTACTATTCTATCAATGTCCTCTACAATGTCCAAATCATTTCCAACACCAGTTTCATTTTCCACAAATATGGTAATTAGAATAAGGGGGCCAACATCTGTGGTAACTACATTAATTGTAGTGCTTTGACTAAATTCGGTTATAATAATAGTAGCAGGGAGAAAAGACACAACATTTCCCTCTCTCACCTCCATGCCTACCAAAACCCTAAATTTCTACAAAGAATAATGCAAGGCAACCTTTAAGGTGTCTATTTCAAAAGACAATGTACTTGAATGCAATATTCATGTGCATAAAACCCTAGACTATGTATTTCTCCAGTGCACCTCAACTAAAACCTTCCAACAAAATAATGCAATAGGGCAATGAAATTCATTGAAATTCATGTCACTTCACCAAATTCGTTCTTGTAATTCACATGGTTCTACACCCTCCCTAAACCCTAAAATCTTCAACCAAACTAAAGTTATTTTTAACTCACATTTGAATTTGAATGTTAGACTAAGGCTAAAAAAACTTGTGCTCTATAATACAAATCAAAAAGTATGCTCAAATGGGTTGTAGTTGATGGCAGAAAGGTGAAGAGAGGGTCGATGGTGTTAGGGATGTTCTATCAATGGTGAAAGGAGGGCCCAACTATGTTGGTGGGGTTAAAGCTAGTGGTGGGTTAGGGGGTTGGATACTATGTCGGACAAAACTCATTAGGGGTTATTTAGTGTTTTGCCTTGAATTTAGGAGATGCTTTGGTTTGTGGCTTTAATGTGCCCACTCACTAAGCTACAAGCATTCACAACTTAACCCAAAACCAGTATCCAGAATAACCTTGCAAAACCCTCGTGATTCTCAATTCAAGATTCTTAGTTATATAATTATATTGACCTTGAAATTGTTATTAAAACACATATTTCCCTTGACCTTAGAGCAATACTAAAATGTTTCAAGGATATCAATTTCTAGAAGATTTAAGCAAAAGTTTTAAGCATTCTTAAATTGATTATTGAAACTTGGGCCAAAAGCCTACAATTACCTTGAGATTTGTTGATGGTATTGATCATCTTTTAGTCATGAATCATAGGTTGGTAATTGCATTGCGAGTCCTAGTTTCATTAATTTCTCCTTCTCCATTCTTCTTTGGATAAATGTAGACTTTTTATCAAGGATCATGGCTAACTTAGTTTTTGCCTTGCTTCTCATGTATTTGAAAAATATAAGTCACACAATTTTCAACATATTTTCTCTTTCAAATGTGCATTTTTCTTGTTCCTCCTCAACCTTCTTCACCCTTTCCTCTTGAAGAAATACATCCCTAGCAAGACTTGTGACAATTGCCAATTGTTGCTAGTTACTAGTTGCAACCCATCTACATATGAACAAAAGTCATGTTAAAGATGGTTTGTTTCATTCCAAATATATTAATTGTGATGTCAATGGAATTCAATTAATTATTGGATTTTGTAGTATTTTGTAAAATGGGCTTTGGATGTTGGTTGAAGCTTCATCTTGAGCTTCAATGGTGAGCTATCCCTTGTATGGATAGGAGCATGTGTTCCATTGTGTAGCTTCATAAGTGCAGTTTGATATTGGAATTATCATTAGGGCTTATAAACAATTACTTATATTATACTTCTAATTACTAAAGACTTTTAATCTTTCATTTATTTTGAAGACAATCAATAGCTTTGTCAACCCTCCATAGAGATCAACAACTAGATTTGTCAAGTCAAGTTGTTAACACTAACTTCTACAACAGTTTATTAGCAAAATTAGTTTTGATTGTCGATTTTGGGGTGTTGATTCTCATGCTAATTCTAAGCAAAGACCGAAAAAATTGAAAGATTGACTTTCACTTCCTTATGGATCCATTATTAGAAAACATGGTCCAACACCACTACGCACTTCCACTCAAATTGGATTTGAGTGAAATGGGACTTGCCCATTCCACTGTTCATGGATTATAGTGAAAGTGAGATGACAATGTCACCTTCTTAACTATCTGAGTGGGTGGGGCTTGTGCCATTCCACCATACATAAACTGTAGTGGAAGGCAACTATGATAATGCTACCTTTTTTACTATTTAAGTGGAATGGGACTTGTGTTAGTATACAATATATCAAATATAGTGAAAGGCAACATGATTATGTCATCTTCTAGATTACATAATTAAGTGGAATGTGATTCATTTCATTCCACCATATAGGCTTATAATGGAAGGCAATTATGATGCCCATTTTTTGAATACTTGAGTGGAAAGTGAGTGGGCATGTTCACCATTGATTATGTACAAAAATAAATTTTAAGTATTTAATTTTCTTATATGTATGTCACATGCAACTATAATTACATGCTAGATTCTAATGGAACTAAATTGAAACCCAAGAAATTTCAAGTGCATGGGATGGACATATGGGAAAGGTGTCATAAAAAATGTGCATTATGTGGAATTTCCCATAGTGCCCTAAGACCATGGGTAATTTACTTATGGATGTATTCGTACCGCGAAGACTCAAGTGATGCATTTGAATACATTGATCTAGTCATGAGAAATCTAACATGTATATATGGATTCAAGCATCATAAGATGATTGAAACCACCATAAACACAATTATATTGGTGTAAATGTATATGTATATTATTGTTAAATGGGATGGCCATATAACATCAATGTTACCCGATCATTGGAGTGGACATTGGATTCACCATTACATTACTATTAGAAGAAATGGTAATGTGTTTCGAACTATTTTCACAAAGTTATGCCTTGAAAAGGGGCTATTTGTACTTTATGAATAAAACTCCAGCAAGTTAAGTATGTCCTACAACAACAAATAAAAGCTAGAAAAACGACATGCAAGGCAATAACATGTCCAATAGGGTGTGAACAACAACCTCTTTTCATTCAAGCCCAAACAAAACCCTTATTTAAAACCAAATACAAGTACAATTGTAGCCTCTACTACTAGAATCATGTAGCTTCTATTATTGGAACTACCTTGTTGTAGCCCTATGGCTCTACTTCAAGTCTGTTCTCCTTCTTTCACATAAATGCACACATACACAAACACAAACATTTCTTTCTCCCCTTCCTATCTCCAATTCTAGAATCATGTTCCTTCAAGTAGCCATACACCACCAAGGTAAATGGTGGCTAACATCACACAACTTTGATCCTATTTCTTTTCCATTTTTCCTTTCAACTATCACTACTATAATAGTTATCTCCTAGATTAAGGTAGTTAGGTTGCAAATTTGACCTAAATCCCATTCTTCTTGGTTAAACTCAAATTGTACTTAATTCCCACATTATAGAACATTCTAACCTACCACTTGATGGATGAATCAAATCAACCACAACCTAGATCAATGGATAGAATGGCTTTTCAAACATTTAAATCTAAATATACTTCTGGTAATTTTGCACTACTAGACTACAATAAATATTTAAAAACCAACTAAGGGTCCAATAATTATGCCTTTAACAATGTGTCATTAAACCTCTATCACTAGGACCTAGGTTTACATCACTATAGCCCATGTCACTAAAGTGTAATATATCAGTAGTGCCTATGTCACTAAGGTGTAATATTCAACCTCTGTACTAGGACCTATGTCTAAGGTCTTCTTTTAATCATACTTTATTACTAGGACATAGGTCTATATCACTACGGCATATGTCATTCAACCTCTATTATGGACCTAGGTCTATATCATTAGGTCCTTTTTCACTCATCCTCTATCACTAGGACATAGGTCTATATCATTATGACATGTGTCATTCAACCTATGTCACTAAGGTGTAATACATCATTGGTGCCTATGCCACATGGGTTTCTTACTACATTTTGGCTTAATGTAATATATCATTATGGCCTATGCCAATAAAGCCCATCCCATTCCACCTATGTCATTCAAGTTTATATTTTCACTTGGGTTTGTTACTAAGGGGTATGTCAATAAAACTTCACATGTGTCACTTAACATATGCCACTCATGTCTACATCTCATAAGGGCTTGTGTTAATTAGACACGTTTCCCTAAGTTTATTTGAGGTTTATCATTTAAACCAAGTTCATTTCACTAAGGTTTGAGGTTTGTGCATCATTTGGCCTTGTATCATTAAGGTCAAATCACTTACATCTAGTCTTAATGCCATAAACTTTACTTGTCATATACACTAGCCATGTGAGCTCTACCGACATGGCCAGGGCTAGTAGTTTCAATATTTAAAAATTGGGTTAGGAATATGTGAGTGTGGTGAAGTTATTAGGGGGGTTTAACAACTTTGTGTTAGAATAGGGGTTGATGAGTGTGCACAAGGTGTGAGGGGGGG
>Ga0116231_10011023_pt1 | contig 14157 bp, 9 predicted proteins | sample S1TSphgellanicum_2_FD_89695 | JGI IMG/M metagenome (GOLD analysis project Ga0116231, IMG submission 89695) | Host-associated microbial communities from peat moss isolated from Minnesota, USA - S1T2_Fd - Sphagnum magellanicum MG | ecosystem: Host-associated > Plants > Peat moss > Unclassified... | reverse complement strand
GACGGCAATTGGGCCGAACACGCGCCCTTATCGACCAAGGCCAGGTCGAAATAGTAGAGCAGCTCATTCTGCCCATAGAGGGCGTAGGCCGGAAGCACCGCCTCTGTGGTGGTCACCGCCGACGTGGCGGCCGTGTCGCCTAGAAACCGCGACAAGAGGGATTTGGAGTCGATAGGCAGGGTCTGCAGAAATTGTCCGTTCAAGGACAAATCAAGATGGGTCTTCTCCCGATCAAGCCACGTGGCCTTGGGGTACCGGTAGGTGGAGATCAGTTTTCCGCCGGCCGCAGGCCAAAAAAAAAGGTCTGGCGCGACGCTGAAACGCGCCGTCAGCGGGCCCGGCGGAAGCCCGCGCCCCTCAAGGCTCAGGGGGTCGACCAGTTCGCCAAGCTGGACCCGCCGATTGGTCGGCAACCAGCGCGGCGCGCCATATTTGTCGAATACGGGTGTTTTCACCCCTTCCATCAGGGCGCTTGCAGACGAGTAGCGGCCCGAGGTGGCCAGGGCGGTCGCGGCTTGCTTGAGTTCGTCCGTTGTGCGCCCGGTGACGAGGAGCAGTCGGCCCGACGGGTCTTTAGGATTGACGACGACGGAGAGGCGCGGGCCGTCGAACTGCGCCGTCACATTGGGGTTGCGCCGATCGGTCGTCATGAAGACGACGGCGTCGCCGCTCGGTAGATCATTGAAGAACGGCTTGAAGGCGTAGCCGCGGTACCGCGCCTGCGACCCGAACCAGGACGCCACGATAGCGGCCGCCTCTAAATCTCCGTTCCCGGGACTTCCTGTGAACACAAAGGGAAGCACCAAGGCATTTTCGTCGTGCTTGTCGAAGAACGGCGCAGGAAGATTGGCGAGGTCCGGTGCGGCATTGATGCGCTGGCTCGTGATGTCGAGCCATGTCCTGGTGTTGCTAATATTAATCCAGAGCGCGCTGTTTTGCGGATTTTCACAGTCCCGAGCATAGTGACCGAGAAACCTTATGTTGATCGCGTTGTCGCCCGCCACGAGCAGAGCGGGATTGATGTCGAATTTGAACGTCGAGTCGTCCTGGTTGTCCTTGGTCAACGGCACCGTCTGCACCACTTCGCCATTGACGAGGACCACCAGCTGGCTGAGGTCGGGCAGAAGGGCGGGCGAATGGGCGAAAGCGAGGGTCATGGTCGCGCCCGTGACCACCTCGTCTTTTCGCAAGGAGAAGGGGACGCCCACCTCGCCCTGTGTGCCGGCGAGGCGGATCTTGCTCGAAAAGTGCAGGTCCCGGAGCGAAAGGCGACGGGATCGATCCGCGCCGGAGGGTATCGGGGCGCTGAAAAGATGCGTGAATCGCGGATCGACGTCTGAAAGGTCCGCGGCCTGATCGTCGCGCTTCACCGCATCCGCCGCGTGGGCGGCGCTAATGCCCACGGCGCCGAGAAGGACGAGGGCCAGAACAAGGCTCGCCGCAGCGGCGGCCAAACCTGAGACGCGCACGGGCCTAAGCCGCTGCGTCCGTGTGGAGGACGCCGTGAAGAGCATTTCCGTCGACCGGGCCACAATGGTCGCCCAGGCGAAAACGCTGTTTCGCCACCGCGCCTTCGCCTTGAGCGTCGCGGGCTTTTCCATCCAGACGTTGGCGCGCGCCATGATCACCTGGGTCAGCGCCCGCTCCTGGGCGGGACTGCTCGCGGCGAACCGCAAGCGCAGAAGGCCTCCGGCAGCCTCCAGCATCTCCACCGGGAAGGCCTGGTCGCCGAGATGGGAGACGAGGCTGATGTCGGTGACCACACGATCGCCCACATGGAAGGCTTCAGGGATGCTGACCGCGATGCCGCCAAAGGAAATGTCCCTCACCGCGGCGTCCACGACGGTCCCATCTTCAAAATAGACCGTGGCGTCCCCGTCATAGGGGAGGCGAACGGACCGCCGCAGCTGCCGCGCTTCCTTGCCCACCGAGATAGCGGCGAAGAGGATGAAGATGCTAAAGCTCGTCCATACAAGGTTCAAAATCAGCGTGCTGACATCAGCCTTAAAATAATTATGGAATATTATTTTCGTCACACCCACCACCATGCCAATAATAAGCAGGCAGAAGACGAAAATATGCGGGCGCAAAGTCTTCACATCTAGATAACTGCGCTCAAGAACACCTCCCTTTGCTGTAACATTGAACTTACCTTTCGACGGATCTAAATAGGTCAGGACTGTAGGTAGAACCAGGTGGAAGGCCAGCAGCGCCTCGTAGATCTCGCCCCAAAATGCGCCACGTTCACGCCCCTGGATCCGGCTGTTCACCATCATCGTGGCGAACAGATGCGGCAGGGCATAGGCAAAGATAAGGACAGCCGAAGCGTGGATGACGTTTTGGCCAAACAACAAGAACGCTAAAGGAGACGTGAGGAAGGCTATTCTGGGTAAAGGGAATTGAAAGTGCAGCATTGCGTTGAGGTAGCAGAGGCGTTGCTGTAGTTTTAAACCTGGTCCAAACAGTGGATTGTCGATTCGCAAAATCTGTGTCATGCCCCGCGCCCAGCGTATTCTCTGGCCTACATGAAGGGCTAGTCTTTCGGTGGCGAGACCCGCGGCGAGACGGATGTCCATGTAGGCTGTGTTCCAGCCCCGGCGCTGCATCTTCAGCGCCGTGTGCGCATCCTCAGTGACGGTCTCCGGCGCGACGCCCCCAACGTCGGTTAGGGCTTCACGACGAATGACCGCGCACGACCCGCAGAAGAAGGCGGCGTTCCAAAGGTCGTTTCCCTTCTGGACCGAGCCGTAGAAGAGCTCGCTCTCGCCCGGCATTTGGTTTTCCAGGCGAAGGTTTCTTTGGACCGGATCGGGCGAATAAAAATGATGCGGCGTCTGCAAGAGCGCCAGGCGCTTGTCCCGCTGAAACCACCCCACGGTCGCCTGGAGAAAGGCGCGGGTTGGGACATGATCGCAGTCGAAGATGACGACGAGCTCGGCGTTGGTCCGTTTGAGCGCTTCGTTGAGATTGCCCGCCTTTGCGTGTCTGTTGTCTTTGCGCGTGAAGTAGACGCATCCGGCCTCATGGGCGAAGGCGCGAAAATCAGGGCGGCGTCCGTCGTCAAGGAGGAAGACGTTGAAGCGAGACCGGGGGTAATCCATCGCCTGGGCCGCGAACACGGTCCGGCGCACAATCTCAAGATCCTCATTGTAGGTCGGAATTAAGATATCGACGGTGGGCCAGGTTTCCTCGCCGCCTAAGATCGGCTCGGGCATTCGCGCCATGGGCCAGGCCGTTTGGACAAATCCCAGGATCAGAATGCTCCAGGCGTACGCCTCCGTCAGAAAGAGCCCGACGCCAAGGATGAATTCGGGGGCGCTCTTGAACTCAAGGGTGCTCCCGGCCCGCCAAATGATGTACCGCGTGGACGCGAGCGTCGAAACGGCGCACAGACTGAGGGATATAAAACGACTAGATTTCCAGCGATCCAGAATAAAGACCAGGGCTATCACGCCCACGCCAAAGATGAGTTGCTGGTCAAGATTAAGCGGAACGATGAGAACTAGAGTCGCTGCGATTGCTGCGATGGCGATGGCGACAGCCTGCACTGCGCGCCTACTGAAACCCGATCTTTTGGACATCAGCTTTCCACTTTGGAAAAGTGCATTAGAAGGGCAGGTAGAAGCTGATTTATTTTCGCGGCGACCTTAGCATAGTCGCGACCGGATGCGCTCGTGGGGGAGAAAATAGGCACCGGCGTCAGACACGCGGCCGCCTCATTGACCGATTCGTCCCGCCGAACGGATCCGATGATCTTCTCGCGAAATGTCGCTTCAAACAGCGCCACGGCCTCGCGCGATATCTCGTTGCGCGCATCTACTCTGTTCACCATCACCCAACCGTTTTCGCTGGCGAGGTGATGCTCAAGCGCCCGAGGCGCGGCCAGGATGGATGCGGCGTCGGCGGACAAGACCAGAATATTCAACGTCGAGCGTGGGCGCACCTCCTGTTGGACGCCGGCGTCCGCGCCAGAAAGGTCAATAATCGTCACCTCGCTGCCAAGGGCGGCGCTGGTGAGAAAATCCAGCACGCTCGCGCCGGAGGTCTGGTTCCTGGGCCAAGACGCCAGGCGCACCCCGTGGTGCAGGCTGCCGTCGGCGTCGGGACGGGTCGAGCCGAACACCGGGGTGTCAAGGTGCACGCCGAAGAGCGTTTTCGCCTCGTCCACGCCAGAAAGGTCGGCAAGCGCCGTCGTCACGCCCTGTTTGGACAGGCTCGCGGCGATATTGGCGGCCGACGCGGTCACGCCGACGCCGCCCTTGACCGAGGAAAAGGCGACAAGGCTCATGACCGTAAATCGCCAAGGGAGCGTAGGTAGGCGGCGAGAGAGCCCGTATCATTAAGGGGTGGGCCGCTCGAGGGGGCGAACCCACCCGGCCCCACCGCCGCCCCCTGAGGCCATGCGCCCTGGGACGCCGGGTTTGAGGCGCCGACCTTAGCCCCAACGATCGATGCGACCATCACGGTCAGGGGACGCCATTTAGCGCCGTCTCCGCGATCTGAATAGTCACGGTACGGAAAGTTCTGCATGCCTATGGCGTTGAAGAGATCCTTGACGTCCTCGGACATGAGCCAACACCGCAAAAACCACTAAGAGACCGTACGGGTGGCGCATACAGCGAAGCGACGTCGACGTGAACACGAAACACCAAAAATGGGATGTGAACATTGAGTTTGATTGGAAAATTAACCAAAGTACACAAGACAGAATAAATATAGACATTTTATAACCGCGGTTAATATTTGAAAATAGCAGAAATATAGCGCATTTTAATTTTTGTATATTTGCCCATAGATCAATGCAATCTGGAGTATTAATTGACGCGACTGCAAAACTGAGCTGCCCAGACGCCTCCTGATTTGCGTGGCAATCCCGCCTAATGTTGCAAGTGCTCACAGAGCGCCGCAGGGCTTTGTCTCGTAAGGCGTTTGCTGTTCTCTGATCCCGAGAGCGGAGCTGGACGAAGATGAAAATTACAGTCGCGCGGCCCCTGGCCGGTTTCCCGCACCAGGGGAATTTCCAGAAAAAGCCTTGCCTTAAATAGAGGCGATTAAGGCAAATCGGAGGCTGTACAGGGAGGGATCGTGCCGGAAGCGCCCTGGCGACACCGCCCTCGAGGTTAGTTTCGCCTTCGCAGGAATCGGACCCTGCCGCGATTTTAGGTATGCCGGAGCCTAGGGGACAGCCGGGCGCCCCGCGGTTTCCGCCTCAAGATCCTACCAGGGGCAGGTGACGCAGGGGCGGAAAGACGTCGTCTCGGCGCCCCCAGCCTACAGGGGCGGCGTCGGCGGTGGACGCATAAGTCACCGCCGCCTGCCGGGACGTTGAGCGGTGACGGATCATGACGGTCACCGGACCTGCAACGCTCGTCCCGTCGCTCTTGCCAGCAGCGAATTTTACGAAGGCCCCACAGCGCTTAGAACCCAGGGCGTCATCTTACGGCAACGGTTATCTGAGGCTGCAAACGAAACACTCATCATCAGCGGAATATTAGTATCAATTCATCTCATATTCCCCTCAGTGGCGTCAGTATGTGCAATTTACAGTAAATTAAAATGTAACGTCTATAGTTCTGGATAGAATGGGTCAGCAATAAATTCTAAAAATAATACCATCCCGAAAACGGTATAAAGACACGGTTCCGACAAGGCCGGAATTTTTATGAGACTTTCAGATCTTAGCGTCTCTGCGAGATTTCTCGTCGTCTTGATGATCGGACTGGCGCTTCAAGTCGCCTTGTCCGTCGTGATGCTGTTCAATCTGCGTCATGACCTTGTCGTCAACAGGGAAACCGGCATCAGACGCCTTGATGAGACGGCCTACAGCACAATCGCCTACTTCTATGACCAGTCGCAAAAGGGGCTCATGACCGAAGCGGCGGCCAAGGCCGCGGCCGAGGACATGGTGCGCTCTCTCCACTTCGACCAATCGAATTATTTCTTTATCTGGGATCTGAACGGGGTTGGCGTCGCCCATGGAAGCGTAAGGGCCCTTGAGGGTGAGAACCTTCTCACAGCGGATGCCGCACGTCGCCAACCCTACATCCACGATATGGTCGAAAAGCTGGTCGCCGTGGGAGAAAGCGCCAAGCACGAGGGCGTCGCCAGGTACAAGATGACCCGGCCAGGGGAATATGTCGCCCTCCGGAAACTTGCTTATGCCAAACTCTTCAAACCTTGGGGTTGGGTCATCGGCACAGGCGTCTACACGGACGACATCGAGGCTGAATTCTGGAAGCAGGCAAGCTGGGAGCTGGTCTTCGTCCTTGTTTTGATCGTTCTCGCCGGCGTGCCCTCGACCCTCCTCGCCAAGGACCTGTCCTTGGCGCTGCGACGCGTATCAAGGCGCGTGGCCGCAGTGGCGGCGGGCGCGTTTGAGGGGGAAATGCCCGATACGAACCGGGGCGACGAAGTCGGCCATATGGCCCGCGCGCTCCTGGTTCTCCGCGACAACAGCGTCGAGGCGGTGCGACTGAAGTCTGAACAGGCGGCGTTGCGAGCTGCGAGCGAAGCCAAGTCCGAGTTCCTCGCCACCATGAGCCATGAGATCAGAACGCCCCTTAATGGTGTGGTCGGCACCATCGCCCTTTTGAGCGCCACCGCCCTCGACGAAGAGCAATCCGCCCTAGTGCGAATTTCCACCGAGTCGGCCGATCAACTTTTGGCGATCATCAACGACGTCCTGGACTTCTCAAAGCTCGAGGCGGGCGCCGTTGAGTTCGAGCATATCGCCTTCTGCCCCGACCACATCGTCAACGGCGTGTGCGACCTCTACGCGGGCGCCGCGCGCGAGCACGGTCTTGAGTTTGGCGCTGAGATGGCGCCGGAGGCGCCCGCCTGGCTCAGTGGCGATCCGACGCGCCTGCGCCAGATCCTCAACAACCTCCTCAGCAACGCCATCAAGTTCACGCCGGCGGGCTCGGTGCGCCTCGCCTGCGCCTACGCCCCGCTTGAGGATGATCGGGTCCTTCTAACCTTCAGCGTCAAGGACACGGGCATAGGCATCGCGCCTGAGGCGCGGGCCAAGCTCTTTGGGATGTTCAGCCAGGCGGACAGCTCCATCACCCGGGAGTTTGGCGGCTCAGGCCTCGGTCTTGCAATCTGCAAGCGTCTGACCGAGCTCATGGGCGGAGAGATCACCGTGGAGAGCGAGGTCGGGCGCGGCAGCGTGTTCACGGTCGCCATTCCCTTTGACCGCGCCGCCGAGCCGGTCTTCACCGCGGAAACGGACGGGCCTTGGACGCGCGAACGGATGAGCGCGGGCGGTCTTCAGGTCCTTGTGGCCGAGGATAATGCGGTCAATCAGCTCGTGATCCGAAAGATCCTGGAAAGCTTCGGCTGCGACGTCACCATCGCCGCCAACGGGGCCGAGGCTGTGGAGCGCATGAAAGAGCGGCGCGCCGACGTCATCTTTATGGACGTGCACATGCCCGTCATGGACGGCATCACCGCCACCCGCGCCATCAGGGGCCTGGGCGGCGCCTTTGCGCGGACCCCCATTATCGCCCTAACCGCCAACGCCCTGCCGGGGCAGAGGGACGAATACCTCGCCGCCGGCATGGACGACTATCTGTCAAAGCCCATCCAACCCAAGGACGTCTGGACGGTGCTAAACCGGGCGGCGACGGGCCAGGAGCCCCCAGCGTCTCAGCCGGAGGTTGATGGGCCCGCGGCCTTGGCCGCGTCCCCTTAGGCCGCTCCGGCGAGGCCGTTTCGCGGGCAGGCCCGAGCCGCGTTTCGCGCATCGAAAAATCGCGCTGCGCGTTCTTCAAGGCGACCACACCTGAAGTCACCCTGGAGGCCGACCGTGGAACGTGACCGTCTCATCGTCCATCTCGTAGCCCGCGGCCTGATGGTCGCTTTTGTCCTGGCCGCGCCCGCAGCTTTGGCGCAGAACGGCGCCCAGCCGACCGGCACGCCGTCGAAGGCGGTGTGGGTTAGAACCCCTGACGGCTTGGATCCGGATCCGGGCGCCACGGGCGCGTGGGCGGGGCACACAATGCAAGCCTTCTACGACATCGACGGGCGAATCGACAGCCTGCGCAAGCGGATCGCGGCGGCGCCGGACACTCCGGCCAAGAGCCAGGCCGAGCGCGCGCTGGCGTCCATCGTCGGCGAGGAGAAGTCGCAGATCGCGCGTCACGGCTCACTTTTGGACTGGGCCCGTGAGAATCTGAGCCACCGCCTTGACCTCCTGGTCGAGGCCTATCCCGGCGTCGCCGGCTGAAGGGTCGCCGACGGCCGGGAGCGCCGCTGCGGCGATAAAGGAGGCGGGGCGCGCCCTCAGTAAAAAATGCCGCCCCTGACGCCCCCACCGCACGCGATGGCGTCGCCGGTGATGGAACTGGAGCGGGGCGAGGCGAGGAAGGCCACCACATCCGCCACCTCGGCGGCGTCGACAATCCGTCCGACGGCCACGGCGTTCCCGAACCGCGCCTCCATCGCCTCGGGCGTGGTCCCGGAAGCGGCCGCCAGGCGCGCCATGGCCGCTGGGGTTTTTTCCGTTCGCGTCAGACCCGGATGGACGACGGTGACGTTGACGCCGAAGGCTCCGAGTTCGTCGGCGAGGTTCTTCGTGAGGGCGGCGACGGCGACGTTGCGCATGGATCCGATGATGGATCCGGTCTGGCGGGCGGCGAGGCCGCTGATGTTGATGATGCGCCCCCAGCCCTGCGCCGTCATGTGCGGCGCAACCGCCCGAGCCGTGCGCAGATAACCCATCACCTTGGTGTCCATGTCCTCGAAGAAAAGAGCGTCGGTGACCTCTGAGAGTTTCGGCGGCGGCCCCTGGCCGCCGGGCTTGGCCGCAGCGTTCACAAGAATGTCGACGCCGCCAAGGGCTTCGACGACGCCCGCGACGAGGGCCTCCACGTCCGCATCCTTGCGCGTGTCGGCCTGCCGCGCGAGGACGGCGCGTCCGGTCTCTTCCGAGAGCGCCTTGGCGCTGGCCTCCAGGGGCGCCAGAGTTCGGGAGGCGATGACGACGCTGGCGCCCTCAAGGGCGAGCTGACGCGCGACGGCCCGTCCGATCCCCTGGGACCCTCCCGTCACGAGGGCTCGTTTTCCTGTCAAACCAAGGTCCATGGCCATCCATCCTGCACGGTGCGCACCCCATCACCCTGGCACGCGCCCACAGGGGAAAAAAGGCGTGGGCCAGGGTCTTCTGGCGCCAAAGGCCGCGTTATGGCCCCATGCAGCCCTCGAACGCGGCGCGCGGACTGATTCGGAAGCTCCTGCCTTGGCGCACTACGCCTTTTATGAGTTCTTCGCCGGCGGCGGCATGGCTCGGGCCGGACTGGGCGCAGGCTGGCGTTGCCTCTTCGCCAACGACATCGATCCCATGAAGGCGCGCACCTACGCGGCAAATTGGGGCGGGGAGGATTTGCGTCTCTGCGATGTGGCTCACCTCGGCGTTGAGGACTTGCCGGGCCAAGCCCACCTCGCCTGGGCCTCCTTCCCCTGTCAGGATCTCTCCCTGGCCGGGGACGGTCGCGGCCTTGGAAGCGACGCCGGCGCGGAGCGAACCCGGTCAGGCATGTTCTGGCCCTTTTGGCGTCTCATGTCCGCCCTTGGACAGGACGGCCGCGCGCCGCGGATCATCGTTCTTGAGAATGTCATGGGCATCCTTTCGGCCAATTCAGGACGAGATTTCACCGCCGTTGTGCAGGCCCTAGGAGGCGCCGGGTACAGAACCGGCGCCCTTGTCCACGACGCCCGCTGGTTCCTCCCCCAGTCAAGGCCCCGGGTCTTCATCCTCGCCGTCGCCGCAGAGACCGAGGTTCCGGCCGCCTTGACCCTGGAGGCCCCGAGCGGGCCGTTCTTGACCGAAGCCCTCATCGCCGCCCATGGGCGCCTGCCCGCCCGGGCCAAGGCGGCGTGGATCTGGTGGCGACTTGCCCCGCCCACGACCTCGCCTCCACCCCTAGGGGCGTTCATCGACCTGGAGGACGACGACGCACCGGGCGCACCCCGCGGCCGGTGGCTCGACGATGATGCCCTGGCCGCCCTTTTTGACAGCATGACGCCCTTGAACCGCGCTAAGGTTGAGGCGGCTCGACGCTCAGGATCGCGCAGGATCGGCGCCCTCTACAAGCGAACCCGCAAGGACGCCGAGGGCAGGCGCATTGTCCGCGCCGAGGTCCGTTTCGACGACCTCGCCGGGTGCATCCGGACGCCCGCGGGGGGCTCCTCACGCCAGAGGATCCTCATTGTCGAAGGCGAACGCGTCCGCTCGCGCCTCCTGACGGGGCGCGAGGCGGCCCGCCTCATGGGCCTTGCGGAAACCTATCAGCTGCCGCGGGGCTATACGGACGCCTATCACCTGGCCGGGGACGGGGTTGCTGTCCCAGTGGTGCGCCACCTCGCACGGGCGCTGCTGGAGCCCCTGGCGGCGGCGAAGACCGTATCGAGCCTCACACAGGCCGCAGCGGAATAGGCGGCGGACGTCCTCACGGCCGCGCGCTCGGGATCTCTCCGGCGGAGGCCTCGACGAGGGTCCCCGCCCCTCTTATGGTCGCATCGCGAGAGGGGTGAAGGCGCGCCTCGGCGCTTGTTTCGCCGCGCAAAGACCGTGGCGCCCGTCACGAGAAGGCTATGATGCATTTGCCATGCGCCCGCCGACGCCTCGGGGGCCCCTTAATCCCCTCCCGTCAGCCGACGCCGACGGGATTGCCGCCCTCCCCCCGCGCCTCCGGGGCATGGCGAGGGTGACCGCGAGTGTCTTTGAGCTTTTCAAGCTCGGCGTCGGTCCGTCGAGCTCGCACACCATGGGACCCATGACGGCGGCGAAACGCTTTATCGCCCTCGCTGCGGATCAGGGCCTCTTTCCCCATCTCTTCCGGATCGAGGTAAAGCTTTACGCCTCCCTCGCGCTCACCGGACGCGGCCACCACACGGATCGCGCTGTGATGCTGGGCCTCATGGGCTTTGATCCGGCGAGCCTTGATCCCGACGCGGGCGAGGCGGCGCTGCAGGCCCTGGCTGAGAGCGGCCGTCTTCCCCTTACCGGAGGACCGGCGCTGAGGTTTGATCCCCGCGGCGACATCGTCTTCGCCGGACGCGAGCGCCTCGCGCCGCACCCTAACGCCGTCCGCTTCACCGCCCAGGACGCAAAGGGCGAAACGCTCCTGCAAAGAACCTGGTTTTCCATCGGCGGCGGGTTTGTGCGGGACGAAGACGAGATCCTTCGCAACGACGCGGAGGACGCAGACCTCGCCCTGCCCTACCCTTTCGAAAGCGGCGAGGATCTTTTGGTGCGCGCGAAGGCGTCAGGCCTCACCATCGCCGAGGTCATGTTCGCCAATGAGACGGCCCGGCGTCCCGCTGAGGCGGTCCGCGCGGGTCTTGATCAGATCTACGCGGCCATGGAGGCGTGCATTGAACGCGGCGTCCGCCAGGAGGGGGTGCTTCCCGGCGGCCTGAAGGTGCGGCGGCGGGCGGCGGAAATCCGCGCTGCGATCATGGCCCGGATGGAGCGCTCCATCTCCGATCCCCTAGCCGCTATGGACTGGGTCAATCTCTGGGCCATGGCGGTCAATGAGGAGAATGCGGCAGGGGGCCGGGTGGTCACCGCGCCCACCAATGGAGCGGCGGGGATCGTGCCGGCCGTTCTTCGCTATTACGACCGGTTCCATCAGGGCCATGAGGAGGGACGCCGGACCTTCCTCCTGACAGCCGCGGCGGTCGGCGCGCTCTACAAGCGCAACGCCTCCATCAGCGGCGCTGAGGTGGGGTGTCAGGGGGAGGTGGGCGTCGCCTGCTCCATGGCCGCGGCTGGCCTCGCGGCCGCCCTTGGCGGGTCCAACGATCAAATCGAAAACGCCGCGGAGATCGGCATGGAGCACAATCTCGGGCTCACCTGCGACCCCATCGGCGGCCTCGTGCAAATCCCGTGCATCGAGCGCAACGCCATGGGCGCGATCAAGGCCATTGACGCCGCGCGCCTCGCCCTTCTGGGCGATGGCCAACACTGGGTCTCCCTGGACAAGGTCATCGCCACCATGAAGCGCACCGGCGAGGACATGAGCGAGATCTATAAGGAGACCTCCTTGGGGGGGCTCGCGGCTGGTCTCGCGGTCAACCGGGTGGAGTGTTAGGCCCAAGGGCGTCGCTGAATTCTGGATCCTCAAAGTAGCGGATCTTTTTGCCAACGGCCGGCCTGGCGCCTGGCCGTAGGAGGAGGAGGCGGTCGGCGGGGAGCCGCATGACCTCGTCGGGTGTCAAGAGCTCACGTCGGGTCAGGCTCTGATGCTGGGAGGCGCTTTGCGCGCCCAGCCACGCCAGAACCCCGCGTGACGTGCTCGCGCCTGAGGTCTCATACGCCGCTGTGCCGGCGCCGAGGGAACGCGAGATCCAACTCGCCGTCTCCACGTCCGCGACGTTGAACACCTGAATGAGGCCGGCGTTGGAGAGGAAGGTTCCCGCGGCGGCGCCGTAAAGGCTGTTGAGCTGGTGCAGGTCCTGTAATACCGCCCAGATCTGGACGCCGTACCCCGCCATGAGGCCGAACGCGTTTCTTAGGGGGTCAAGCCGGCCGAGGGCGGCGAACTCATCGAGGAGGAAGAGGGCCGAGGACCCAGCGTCCGGCGCGGCGGAGCGCGTCAACTGCGAGAGCGCCTGAACGATCAGGAGGCGCAGCCACCGGGCGTGGGTCGTCAGACGTTCAGGGGGCAGGACAAGAAAGACCGTCTCCGTCTCTTGGCGAAGTGTACCGAAGGAGAATGTGGAGGGCCCGAGGACCTTGGCCATACGCGGGCTATCAAGGAAATGGGTATGGCGCTGCGCTGTCGAAAGTACGCTGGACCGTTCACGTTCGCTCTTGGAGCGCTGGCGATTGGCCGCCCGCGCCACAAGGCCTCCGGCAGCCTTGCTCATGGCCATGTCCTCGGAGAGGGCGAGAAGCTCATCGGCCCGACCGGTCAAATAGGCCCGCACGCGAGCGAGGGTGCGCGTCGGTGGCGGTTCTGACGCCGCCACATGCAGGATGACGCCGGCGATGAGGGCCCTCGCCTCTTCGTTCCAGTGCGCGTCGCCGGACTGAAATGGCGGGTCGAAAACCAGGGCGTCTGCGATGGCGGCCGCCTCTTCGGCGGCGTCGTCCGCCTCAGGATCGAGGGCGTCGAGGGGATTGAACTGGGCGCTCGGCAGCCCCGTCGCCGCGAAAGGGTCAAGGACAAAGACCTTGCCGAAGGCGGCCCGCGCCTGAGCGGTGATGCGGGCGTTCTCCCCTTTCGGGTCGACGCAAACAACCGCACGTCTCGCGAGGAGGAGGTTGGGGATCACGGCCCCGACCCCTTTGCCGGACCGTGTCGGGGCAATGGTCAGAAGGTGGGACGGCCCACCATACCGCAGGAGGCGACCCACCGAACCTGGCGCGTCCTCGCGTCCGACGATAAGCCCGTTTTTGGCGCTAAGGGCCGCGCGGAGGGCGTCCGGCGCTTCAAACGCCGCAGAGCCGTGCACTGGGGGATGGCTCTGAGAAACTTCGGCCTTGGCGCCTGACGCCTTTGACCTGACGGCGAGCACCGCGCCGCCCGCCCCTAGGGTGACCACGAGGAGGCTGTGCGCGACGGGCCCCATTGCAACGCCGGCGAGGGCGGCGATCATGAGCCCAAAACCCGCCGCCGCAGCGCCGCCGGCGTAGCCAAGAAAGCCTACGCCAACCGTGCGAGCGGCCACGCGCAAAGGCATCATCACGGCGTCGTCCTGTCTTGCAGATGACGACGGCGCACGGCCTCGCCGACGGCGAAGGCTCGGCGGGTCTCGGTCTGATTGAAGCCGTCGGGGTGGTCCGCCGGGAGGTCGGCCAGGGCTTCAGCGAGGGCGAGGAGGGCGGCGAAGAGGGAGTCGGCCTGATCCGCCGGAAAGCGTTCGGCGAGGCCGGACGCCTCGAGCAACCGTCCAAGGTCCAGGAGGCGACGGGTGCGGATGCGGCGGGTCATGCCCTGGACCTCATGCGCCTCGCGCCTGCGCAGAGCCTGCAGGCGGTGGTTCGCGGCGGCGAGGATCAGCGTGGTCTTCTGGATTGCGGCTATCCGATCGCGCAAACGCCGCGCGGAGGCTGAGGCGGCGAAAGTAGGCGCGGCCGCGACGACGAAACAGGGCCGCCGCCTCCTGACCGGGAGGATGAAGCGCCGCGAGGACCGCACCGGCGAGGAG